>Ga0210394_10008690_pt1 | contig 10380 bp, 8 predicted proteins | sample IncBWC12MmetaG_FD_160121 | JGI IMG/M metagenome (GOLD analysis project Ga0210394, IMG submission 160121) | Forest soil microbial communities from Barre Woods Harvard Forest LTER site, Petersham, Massachusetts, United States - Inc-BW-C-12-M | ecosystem: Environmental > Terrestrial > Soil >...
ATTGCGCCGGTGGCGATTCGCACGGTGAGCGATGAAGTTGACGAAAATCTGCCGCTCGATTTCGGGAAGGTGACTACGGACGATGGGAAGGTGAGTCTGCCGCGCGTGTTGAAGGAAGTGGCGCGACGCCCGCAATCAATCCCCGGCTTGATGCGATTAGGAAAACACAGCCGGTATGCCGCCGAGTCCCTCGCTGAATTCCTGGATCGTTACGTTGTGACGCTTGGGAAGGGTGTCGATGTGGTGGGGGCGAAAGTGACGGCCGCTGCGCGATGAGCCAGACAGCGCAAATCGGAGCGCACGAATCGCACGGCAAGCAGACAGGGAAGATGCGCGCAGGCGTGTACCGCGGCAAAGGGCGCGTCGTGGTTGAGTCGGTGCCGATACCGGAGATTGGCGAGGGCGAGCTTTTGTTCCGCGTGGCGGCTTGCGGCATCTGCGGGACGGACATCAAGAAAATTCATCACGGCTTTATCGCCCCGCCGCAAATTCTCGGGCACGAACTAGCAGGCACCGTCGTAAAAGTAGGGCGGGGTGTAAAGAAATTTAAGCAGGGCGACCGCGTTGTGAGTTTCCATCACATTCCGTGCGGCGCATGCTTCTACTGCGAGCGGAAACTGTTTTCGCAGTGTGCCGGTTACAAAAAAGTGGGCTTGACGGCGGGCTTCGACCCGAACGGAGGCGGATTTGCGGAGTATGTGCGGGCAATGCCATGGATCGTCGAGCGCGGCATGATCGCGTTGCCGCCCGACGTGACCTTCGAAGAGGCAACTTTTGTGGAGCCAGTAAATACGTGCCTGAAGGCGGTGCGGAAAGCGCGCGTTGCGAAGGGCGAAACGGCTCTAGTGGTAGGACAAGGACCGATTGGCATGCTGCTGATGCTGCTTGCTAAGTATGAGGGCGGCGAGGTTTTCACGAGCGACCCGATGGCAGGGCGGCGTGCTGCCAGCGTTCGATTCGGGGCGAAAGAATCGTTCGATCCAGCGGCCGTGAATCTGCGGGAAGAAATGCGGAGCCGGACCGGCGGGCGCGGAGCGGATGCCGTTCTGGTGGCAGTGCCCAACCCGTCATTAGTCCCGGAGGCTCTGGCACTCGCACGGCCGGGCGGACGCGTGTTACTGTTTGCACATAACGATCCGGTGATGCAGCTTGAGTTTCCAGCCGCGGCGGTGGGAGTCGAAGAGAAAGAGATTCTCGGCAGTTATAGTGCGTCGGTAGAAGATCAGGACGAGTCGGCCGCGCTGGTTTTCGAGCGCCGCCTGCCAGTGAAGGAACTCGTATCGGACCGCTTTCCGCTGGAACGTATCGCAGAAGGATTGGAATTAGCTGCCCGACCAGCGGATAATACTTTGAAGGTGGTAATAACACACGGATGAGGGTGGAAACCATAAACGGGCACATGACCGCGGCCGTGCTGTACGGCCGGGAAGACATGAAGATCGAGCGCGTCGACATCCCGTCGCTCGCGGACGACGACGTCCTGGTGCGCGTGGAAGTGGCGCTCACCTGCGGTACAGACTTGAAGGTGTGGAAGGCTGGGTTTCACGCGCGAATGATTCAGCCGCCAGCGCTCTTTGGTCACGAACTGGCGGGCATTGTGGAAATGAAGGGCAGCGCGGTGAACGGAGGAGTCCATAAAGGCATGCGCGTTGTGCCGTCGAACTCCGCACCCTGCAACGTGTGTCTCTATTGTCGCAAGGGGCAACCCAACCTCTGCGAAGATTTGCTCTTCAACAACGGCGCTTACGCGGAATTTATCCGTATCCCTGGACGAATCGTTCAACAGAACATGCTCGAAATACCTAAGGAAGTTTCGTTTGTCGACGCGGCGATGGCCGAACCACTGGCTTGCGTGCTGCGCGGAATCCATGAGACGGGAATTCAGACGGGAGATACAGTGGTGGTGGTCGGCTGCGGGCCGATCGGATTGAAATTCATCCGCGTTCTTTCTGGCCGGGGCGTGCGCGTAATCGCGCTAGGCAAGCGCAAGAGCCAAACGCTCGCCGCCGAGCGGCTAGGTGCGGTTGCGGCCTTCGATGTTTCGGAAATCGATAACCCTGTGAGCCTGGTCCGGCAGTTGACTGAGCGCGGCGGCGGCGCCGATACGGTGATCGAAGCTGTCGGCTCCCCGACAACCTGGCAATGGGCACTTCAAATGGTCCGCAAGGGCGGGACCGTGAATCTGTTTGGAGGTTGCCCGCGCGGAACGCAGGTGCAAGTGGATCCGGCGGCGTTGCACTACTCCGAGATCACGATTAAGTCGACGTTCCATCACACTCCGCGGTTCATTCGCGAGGCGCTGGACACCATTGCGCGAGGCGAGATACGGTCGAGTGATTTCATTACCGGGGAAGTTCCTCTGTGCGAGTTGCCGAACGTGTTTGAGCACATGAAAAATCGCCACGGCGAACTAAAGACGGCCGTCATCCCTTGAGTTTGATTTTCCTTCGTTGTTTTAATTTTACAGTGCAGAGCTGACGTGAGCTGCAAGAAATAGGATCGCGGGTATCCGATCGACCGGAAGCGAGTTTGAACGGCGCTCGGCATTGCCTCGGCAAGGTTCCATGCTGGCCACACCTGAGTTGGAAATTGCGCGTAATCTGCCTCCGGCAGGTTGCGCCATCGGCGAAGCACAGCGCTACACGCGCTGGCTCGCGACGCATCACTACGAAAACTTCAACGTCGTGTCGTGGTTGCTTCCTCGCGCGTTGCGCCAGCATTTCTATAACGTGTATGCGTATTGCCGGTGGTCGGACGATCTAGGAGACGAAGTGCCTGATCCGGCGCATGCGCTCGCCTTGCTTGATGCGTGGGAAGAGGAGCTCAAATTTATTTATTCCGGGCCGAGCGGCCCTTCACATCCTGTCTTGATCGCTCTTGCCGAGACCGTTCGCGCGAAAGAGATTCCTATTAAACCGTTCAGCGACTTGCTGCGCGCGTTTCGCCAGGACCAGACGGTGCACCGGTACTCGACGTGGGACGACGTAATCGATTACTGCGTTTATTCGGCGAATCCCGTCGGGCGGCTGGTGCTTTATCTGTGTGGCTATCGGGACGAAGAGCGGCAACGGCTTTCAGATTTTACTTGCACGGCGCTGCAACTCGCGAATTTCTGGCAGGATGTTTCGCGCGATCTCGAAAAGCGCCGAATCTATATTCCTCTGGATGCGCTCGCGGAGCATGGACTGACGGATGACGAGATCGTGGCCCGGCGTTTCGATCAGCGTTATGTGGCGTTGATGCGTTCTCTAATTGCACGAACGCGTGATTTGTTCTATGCGGGTTTGCCGCTGACTCGACGTGTCGAAGGCGCGCTTCGAATTGACTTGGAGCTTTTCAGCCGCGGCGGCCTCGCGATTCTCGATGCGATCGAGAAGGCGGGCTACAACACCCTGGCGCACCGGCCGTCGCTCGGCAAGGCGGAGAAACTCAAGCTCCTTACGCGTGCGGTAGGCGCAAGAGCGTTCGCAGGTGCGACCATGGTCCCTGAAGGCCGGACCGGAACAGCTAAGGTGGTAGAGGTCATGGACGCCGAGGAGGGACTCCCCTCGGCCGCGGAACGCCGCTTGGTCGGCGCATCCTATGTGGAATGCAACCGCATCGCGCGAGCTGCGCACAGCAGTTTCTATCTCGCGTTCTTCGGCCTACGCAAAGAAAAGCGCAATGCGCTATGCGCCCTCTATGCATTTATGAGGCTTGTGGACAACGTGTCGGATGAGCCCGGCGACTTCGATTCGAAACGGCGAGGTTTGGCTCGCTGGCGCGCCCTGCTGGACGAGGCCGTGATGGGGTGTACGTCGGCGCACCCGATTCTTCCAGCTCTTGCCGATACAATTACGCGCTTCGAGATTCCAACGCGCTACTTCCATGATTTGGTTTTGGGTGCGGAAATGGATTTGACGGTCGCAAGGTACGCAACGTTCGATCAACTGTCGGAGTATTGTTACCGCGTTGCGGGAACCGTGGGACTAACCTGCCTGCATGTTTTTGGCTTCAACGATCCGAAGGCTCCTGATCTGGCAGAACGATTGGGCTTGGCGTTCCAGCTGACCAACATCATCCGCGACGTGCGCAGCGATTTTGAGATGGGGCGCGTCTATCTCCCGCAAGAAGATCTCGAGCGTTTCGGAATTCATGCCGAAGATCTGCGCGGACCGTTGACACCGCCGCTTCGAGAGCTGCTTGAATTTGAAACGGCGCGCGCATGGCGTTTCTACGAGGAAGGCGTGGCTTTGGTCGAGCGTGTTGATTCCGATAGCCGCGCGACGCTATGGGCGCTGATTCGCACGTACAGTACTTTGCTCGCACGCATCGAAGAATGCGGATTCGATGTCTTTCCTTCGCGCGTTTCTCTTTCGAGCGCAGAAAAGGTTCAACACCTGCTCGCGGCAGGTATAACGGGTTGGTGGAAGAAGGATGCCCTCGCAAAGCGTTCTGGTGATCGGCGGAGGACTGGCGGGCCTTTCCTGCGCCGTCGCGCTGGCTGAAGCGGGCCTCCGAGTCCGCTTGCTGGAAAAACGTCCGCACCTGGGCGGACGCGCCGCTTCCTACACGCTGCCCGACGGCAGTGAAGTGGACAATTGCCAGCACGTCACGCTTGGCTGCTGCACGAACCTTTCCGACTTTTATCGCCGGGTGGGCGTCGAAGGTAAGATACGGTTTTACGACCGGCTTTATTTTGTTGATAGGCAGGGGCGGCGATCAACGATCGAGGCTGCGCCGCTTCCGCCTCCGCTGCACATGGCGCCTTCGTTTCTGTTGTTCGACGCGCTGACCTTCGCCGATAAGAGGAGCATAGCCGGCGGATTGATGGCAATCGCTCGGGCGGGCGGGAATCCTCCAGGCATCGAGGGGATTTCGATGCTCGATTGGTTACACCGCGAGGAACAGACACAGGCGGCGATTGAACGCTACTGGCGTGTGGTGCTGGTGAGCGCGCTCGATGAGGAGTTGGGTCGCACGGATGCGCGTTACGGAATCGAGGTTTTCTGGAAAGCGTTCCTTGCGAACAGTCGGGGATACCGCGTTGGAATTCCTTCCGTGCCGCTTGGGGACTTGTACGAAGGCTGCCGTGAAGCAGTGGTGACGCGCGGGGGAGAAGTTCGAATGCGCTGCGGGGTACGCGAGATTCGGGTGCGGAATAATCAATTCTCAAGCGTGGTGCTAGAGGACGGATCGGAACTTTTTGCCGATGCGTGCGTCGCTGCGGTGACCCACGATGTTCTGCTGAAAGTGTTGCCACCGGAAACGTCGGGGCCAAACGCGCCTCTGGAAGGATTGAATCATTTGCGAACTTCGCCGATCACGGGCGTGCATTTTTGGTTTGACCGAATCGTGATGACTGAGCCGTTTCTAACTTTGCTCGATCACACCACGCAGTGGGTTTTTAACAAGACCTTACTTTACGCGCGGAGTGAAACGGATCGCATCGGTCCGAGTCCAAGTCCTCATACGAACGGGGCGCCCGAGAGTGACGAACAATATCTGCAACTTGTCATCAGCGCGTCATACGATCTGGTGCAGCGTTCGCGGCAAGAGATCATCGATTTGTGCCGGTGCGAACTGGCTGACGTCTTGCCCGCAACTCGCGATGCCGTGCTTCGAAAAGCCACAGTGATCAAAGAAATAAATGCCACGTTCTCGCCGGAACCGGGTGTTGACCGCTGGCGTCCCGCGCAAAAAAGCTCGATGCGCAGTCTGTATCTCGCGGGCGACTGGACGCGCACCGGCTGGCCCGCGACGATGGAAGGTGCGGTCCGCAGCGGCTATCTCGCCGCCGAGGCATTGCTGGGGGATTCGGGGCAATCGCAGACGTTCTTGCGACCTGACTTGGCAGTCGAAGGTCTGTCGTGGTTTTGGGCCAAAAGAAACGGCAGCACGCGTTTACAATGAAAATACGGCCGACCAAGCAAGCGACTCGTGGACTTGGCAAAGTGATTTTGAAGCATCCTCCCACACGCAGCGGTGATTTGACCGTATGCGAAGAGGCTTTGAGAGTATGATGGATTATCCCCCAGGAGGATTCCATGGAGCGGAAGTATAGGCAGCGGGGCTACAGCGACCGCGACGCCCAAGATAAAAAGAAGGAACGCCCGCCCCGACCGGGTGGCGAGCCGCCGCGGCCCAAGCAGGACATGCTAGGCCCTCGAACGCCGCGCATGGTGGGAACCGTTATGCGCGCGCGCTGCTCGAATTGTGGCGCGGTATTGGCGCCAGGGTTCGACCCGCAAGGCCAGTGTCCTCGCTGCCAACTGGAAATGCATTCTTGCAAGCAATGCGTTCATTTCGATACGGCATTGCAGTTCGAATGCACCCAGCCGATCCCGGAACGCATTGCGAAGAAGGACGGAAAAAACGATTGCACTTTTTTTGAATTTCGGATGACAGTCGAGAAAGACACCTCGCCAGTAAATTACGCTGCGAATGCCCCGGCAACTGCCACTCCGACTGGACGTCCCAACGACGCGCGCAAAGCCTTCGAAGATCTCTTCAAGAAGTAGCTTCCTCCACAATTTGCCGGCGACAAATTCGGTTCACGCGCGCACCTGCGCTCGAAGGGAATGCTGCGGCGGCGATGATGTCTCGATCCGCCTCCCCCACGACGTAGGCACGTTCTACTTGGATGAATCTAAGCTTCTCGCCGTTGGCTATTCGGGCGGAAGAGGGAACAGCGTCGGCTCTTTCGATGGCTCGTTGGCGATGGCCTCAAGTCGCGGATAGTGATTCCGCAGCGTCTCGGGAACTTTCACTTTGTTTCCGCTGAGCAGCCGCACCAATTCCAGCGCGTTTACGATGCCTTTGCCCAAGTAATGATTGTTTGTAATCACGAATGTTTTTTCCGCATGCTCGGCAACGTGCTGGATTCGCTCCGCCCACGGCTCGAGTTCCTTTTCGGAGTAGAGATAATTGTACCGTTCGGCGGGTGGCGATGCGGGGTCGTCGCTGAACCAAGTATCGTAGCGGCGTCCGTGCAGGCGCACGTAGCCGATCCCGGAAGTGGCGCGTTCGCTCGGTTTCACCGAGCGGCCAATAACCGGCTGGTCGATGTTGCAAATTCCCACGCCTCGCGCGCGCAGGAGGTCATAGAAACTATTCTGCGCCCACGAAGCGTGCCGCACTTCTACCACCAGCGGATAATACTCAAAGTTATCCAGAATCTGATTTAACCGTGCGAGGTTCTCCGCTGTGTGATGGAACGAAAATGGGAATTGTAACAAAACCGCTCCCAGTCGGCCCGCGTTGTGGAGAATGTCGAAGCCTTCGCGAACAATCTTCACGTCGTCGTCATTTGTCTCTCTTTCGTGCGTGAATCGCTGCCAGAGTTTGGCGGTGAACAGGAACCGCGGATTGGCGGAGATGCGCTTGAGCCACTGCGCCGCCAGCGTTCCCTTTAGGGGATGGTAGAACGACGTATTGATTTCGATTGTATCGAAGAATTCGGCGAGGTAGGTTGCTTCGTGAAAACCGGGCGGATGCGCCGTCGGATAGACCACTCCCTTCCAGTCGGCGTAGGACCACCCCGCTGGCCCTACGAGTAATCGCGAGGCCTTGTGCCCTTCCGAGTTCTCCTTCGCCGCTTCCATGCCTTGGAACCCTTTTGCAGACTATGACGACAGCTGGGAGGCAGTCAAATGGCACACGTATCGCGTCACGCGCGCGCATTGAGCAGGGCAGGGAATTCGAACAGCGAAGTGGCGAAGCGGAATATAGAATTCGAAGAACGAAGCCGGGTTGCAACGCGCCACCGAGCGCGTTATTCTGAAAGCACCTCGACGCCAATGCCCTCTTTGTTGGTTCACACAACTCGAATCCGGAAAGCCGTAACAGGGTGCTCTCATGAAAATTTCCTACAGCCACGTGCATCACGAAATTCATCGCGAGATCGACGACGAAGCGAAACATCACCTCGAAAAACTGGGGCGCCTCCTGAAGCGCTATGACGCCGACCTGGTCCAGCTTCACGGGTCGCTCGAGAAGCAGTCGCACAAGGACGACCTCAATTTTAAGTTCTCGCTAAACCTCGCGCTGCCCACCGGCACACTCCACGCCACAGGCGAGGGCAGCGACGTTCGCGCCAGCGCGAAGTTGGCCTTCGCCGAAATTGAAGCCCAAGTGAAAAAGCATCAGCAGAAACTGCGGAAAGACTACGTGTGGAAGCGCAAGGGCGGCCGCGGTTTGCCCAAGCTCGGCGAAATCGCACCGACCGATTGAAACCATCCAGGAAGGCCTCGCAAGATTCCGCCAAGCGCCATAATGCCGAATGGTGTGTTGCCCGCCGCGCGAGCGCACGCTAGAATCGCATGTTCCTCGATAGGGGCGTAGCTCAGTGGTAGAGCAGCGGCCTTTTAAGCCGAAGGTCGTGGGTTCGATCCCCACCGCCCCTACCAACATCTTCGTCGTCGATAACAGTTTCTGGTTTTTCGAGGGGCCATTGACGCTAGGCAACTTGCGCGGGCAGCACCAAAGCGATCGACCTTGCTGTTCGCTTCTCTCGGCGCGTTAAGAACGACCTGCGTGTAAACAAGCAACACCACGAACGAGCAAGACACAGATTCATGACACGCGTAGACACGAAGAAAGGCGTCATCGGCATACTCACCGGCGGTGGTGACGTTCCCGGCCTTAATCCCGCGATCCGTGGCGTCACTCTTCGCGCCATTCGCGAAGGCTATCAGGTCATCGGCATCCGTCACGGCTGGGCCGGCCTCGTCGACATGGTCCGCGAAAAGGACTACGACAACTCCGACAATTTTTTCATCATCGACGAAGAAGTCGTCGATCGCGCCGGCCGCACCGGCGGCACTTTCCTGCATTCTTCCCGCACAAATCCCGGCCGAGTCAGCAAGTCCGGCGTCCCCGCGCACCTTAAGGACAAATTCGCTGCCGACAAGAACGACCTCACTGCCGAAGTCCTCAAAAATCTAGCCTGGCTCGGAATTGACACGCTCATCCCCATCGGAGGCGATGACACTCTTAGCTACGGTCTCCGCCTGCATCGCGAAGGTTTCAAGGTAGTCGCTATCCCGAAAACCATGGACAATGATGTCCCCGGCACCGACTATTGCATCGGATTCAGCACCTGCGTCACACGCACACTCCAGCTCGTCAATAGTCTCCGCACCTCCGCCGCCTCTCACGAGCGTTTCATGGTCATCGAAGTTTTCGGCCGTTACGCTGGTTACACTGCCATGCTCCCGACCCTGGCGGGAGCCGCGGATCGTTGCGTCATCCCTGAATACAAATTCAATATTGAGCGCTTGACCGAGCTTCTCGTCGCCGACCGCCGCAAGAATCCCAGCCGCTACTCGATCGTTCTCGTTTCCGAAGGAGCCATGTTCGAAGGCGGCGAGATGATTTTCGAAAGCGATTCCACCGACGCCTACGGCCACAAAAAGCTCGGCGGCATCGGTGATCTCGTCTCTGAACGCGTGAAGGAACTTTCTGCCAAATTCAACAACGGCAAGACAATCGAAGTCGTAAACCAGAAGCTCGGCTATCTCGCCCGCTGCGGTGATCCCGATGTCATCGATTCCATCGTTCCCATGGCCTACGGCAATATTGCTCTCGATCTTCTCTTGCGCGGCGTCCACGGTCGCCTTGTGGTTCTCAGAAACGGCCGCTATGGCGATATCCCGATCGAAACCATCGCCACCGCAAACAAGGTCGTCAACATCGACGCGCACTACAATACCGAGCGCCTGCGCCCGAAATTCGCCAGCTTCGAAAACAAACCTCTTTTCATCATGGGCAACGAATTAACCTAGCCTCCGCTTTTTGGCAAGCCACAGCGTGCGTCACACGCCGACTCTGAATCCCATTCGTTGTCGATCCGGCGGATGATTGCCACGGTCACATTGGCGTCGGCGATTTCCGCCGTTCGTCAAAGGAACCCTTGGGCGTCGAATAACGCGAAAGCGGTGCATCCACAATTTGGATTGATTCAATAAATTCCTTGACACTGCAAAGGACGTAGTGCTATCCAAGATCAGAAGTTCCACAGTTTTCTGTAATCGATTTCGCAAGGCGAAACGGTTGCATGTCCAGAGACAGACGGGCGTTTCGCTGGGCTTGAATTGCAGCGGTATGGGCATTCGGTTCCGGGGGGAGCCTGCCGAATCGTTGTTCCGGCCTCTATTCCGGCCTTCGAACGCAATGCAATTCGTATAAAAGCGCAGCGCTCGGGACCATGCGCCGCTCAGTCGCGCATAGGAGATCTACGATGGTGCGTAGAAATCACGTGATTGCGTTTGTCCTCCCGCTTTCGCTGACGCTTTTGTTTTCGTCCGCGGCCAACGCGCAATTCAACGCCGCTGTGGAAGGCACCGTCCGAGACCAAACGGGCGCGGCTGTGGCTGCCGCCAATGTCACCATGGTCGAGCA
>Ga0210394_10008691_pt1 | contig 10380 bp, 7 predicted proteins | sample IncBWC12MmetaG_FD_160121 | JGI IMG/M metagenome (GOLD analysis project Ga0210394, IMG submission 160121) | Forest soil microbial communities from Barre Woods Harvard Forest LTER site, Petersham, Massachusetts, United States - Inc-BW-C-12-M | ecosystem: Environmental > Terrestrial > Soil >...
CTCTAGCTGAAATGGCTCCCACCGCGACCGCCATCATCATCGACAACGCCTCAAGTGACCGCACGCTTGAAGAGGTTCGGGCGCGCCGAGGGGTGCAGGTCATCGCGAATGGGGAGAACCGCGGATTCGCCGCGGCGGTGAATCAAGGCGTCCGGGCGTCCTCGGCGGATTACCTGCTGATGCTGAATCCGGACACACGACTACTTACTGGCCTCGACGGCATAGTGGATGCGGCCCGGCAGTATGGACTGGCTTCTGGAAAGCTACTAGATGAGACGGGAAGGCCCCAGCAAGGGTTTACCATCCGCCGCTTTCCGACGCCCCTGACGCTGTGGTTTGAGCTGTGCGGATTCAATCGTTTATGGCCGTCGAATCCGGTCAACCGGCGCTATCGATATTTTGATTACGATCTCGAGCAGGAGGGTCCGGTTGAGCAGCCGGCGGGCGCATTTCTCATGTTCCGAAGAGACGTGTGGGAGCGGCTGGGAGGCCTGGACGAAGCGTTCTATCCGGTGTGGTTCGAGGATGTCGATTTCTGCCGGCGCGCAACCGGCGCGGGCTATCGGATCGAATATATTCCGGCAGCGGCGGCGGAACATCTAGGCGGCCATTCGGTTGGCCGGATGCCAGAGGGATGCCGACTGCGGTATTGGTGTGTTAGCCTCTTAACATATGCGAGCAAGCACTTTGGATCTACCGCGTACCGCGGCATATGTCTCGCAGTGGCGCTCACTTCCGTTCCTCGGACGGTCGCAGGGATGATGCGAGAGCGCAGCCTGACTCCCATCCTCAGTTGCATTTCCGTTGTTGGTTTCGCTGTACGGCGTCTTGTGTCCCTCCGTAAATCCGGAGCGGAACCGAGGCTGGTTTCATAAAAAATTCATACCATGGCCTTCAGAGATTTCGTCTCCGTTACAGTAGTCACCTATAACAGCGGCCGTTTCATCAAGCGCTGCCTGGAATCGGTCCTCGAGCAGAAGTACGGGAACCTGGAGGTGGTGGTGATCGACAATGCCTCCACCGACGGCACGGTGGACATCCTGGAACAATTCGCGGACCGCTGCCGGATCTTCTATAACGATGAAAACGTGGGATTCGCGGCAGCCCAGAACCAGGCGATCGTCTTATCGCAAGGGGATTGGGTGCTGACGCTGAATCCGGATGTGCTGCTGCTGCCCAACTTTATTCAAGCGCTGGCGGATGCCGGTCACGTGGATCCAAAGGTCGGCGCGGTGTGCGGGAAACTGCTGACCATCCGCCCCAGCTTCGATCTTCCGGAGAAGGAGCTGGTGGATTCCACCGGGATCTACTTCACGCCCATGCTGCGGCACCTGGATCGGGGCAGCCAGGAAGTGGACAACGGCCACTATCTTAATTTCGAATACGTGTTTGGAGCCACGGCGGCGGCGGCGCTGTACCGGCGGCAGATGATCGACGATATCGCGATCGAGAACGAATTCTTCGACCCGGATTTCTTCGTGTACCGCGAGGATGCCGATGTGGCCTGGCGGGCGCAGTTGATGGGCTGGCGCTGCATTTACACGCCCCTGGCGCGCGGCTATCATGTTCGCGCGGTGCTGCCGGGGAATCGCCGGGCGCTGCCGCCGGTGATCAATATGCACTCGGTGAAGAATCGCTTCCTGATGCGGATCAAGAACATGACGCCGGACCTGTACCGGCGCAACTGGTGGTCCATCACGTCGCGGGATCTGGTGGTGCTGGGCGCATGCGTGCTGCATGAGCATTCCTCGCTCAAAGCATTCGGGTACCTGCTTCGGAATTACCGGCGGGTATGGAGCAAGCGGCGGGAGATCATGCGGCGAAGGCGCGCCAAGGACGATTACATCGCCAGTTGGTTCTCCTATGAACCGGTGAGCCGGCCGGCTCCTCGTCCCACCGCGCGAGCGTTGGCTAAAACACGGACGGCGCGCGGTTAGCCGCGGGTTCAGGGCATGTCACGAAACAACCGCTCCCTTTGGTCACGGCTCCATATAGGTTTCCGAGCCGCGACCGAAGGAAGCGGTTTTTTCGTGACGGGTCCTTAGGTTCTCTGCTCCGTGCGGTTCGCTCTTCTCGGAACACGCGGCATTCCCGCGCGCTACGGCGGATTTGAGACCTTCGCCGAGGAGCTTTCCACCCGGCTGGCCGCACGGGGGCACCAAATAACGGTATATTGCCGGGAGCGGCATCCCGAACCGGAATATCGCGGGGTGCGCCTGGAATACCTTCCCACGCTGCGCCACAAATATTTGGATACGATCGTTCACTCCTGCCTTTCCACCCTTCACCTCACCTACAAGCGGTGGGGCGGACGCAAGCAGGATGCGGTGCTGTATTGCAACGCGGCCAACGCCGTGTTCACCTGGCTGCCGCGAGTCGCGGGCATGCCGGTAGCGCTGAACGTGGATGGCCTGGAACGGCATCGCAAGAAATGGAATCGGGCGGCAAAGGCTTGGTACCGGCTCTCCGAGTGGCTGGCGACCTGGATGCCCAACGCGGTGGTCACGGATGCCCGGCGCATCGCGGACTATTATCAGGAGCGGTACACCCAAACCTCCGAGATGATTCCGTACGGTGCGGAGACGGGAGCGGTTGCGACGGCGGCGGCGCTCGACGCGCTGGGCCTGGAGCGGCGTCAATACTTTCTCTATGTGAGCCGAATGGAGCCGGAGAATAACGCGCTGCTGGTGCGGGAAGCGTTCGAAAAACTGGACACGCCGATGAAGCTGGCGCTGGTGGGCGACGCGCCGTACGCGGCGGATTACATCCAGAGCGTACGCGACACCGCCGATCCTCGCGTGGTGCTGCCGGGCGCGATTTACGGCGTGGGCTATCGCGAGCTGGGCTCGCACTGTTTCGCTTATGTGCACGCGACCGAGGTCGGCGGCACGCATCCGGCGCTGATCGAGGCCATGGGCCGAGGCGCGCTCACGCTGTACCTGGACACGCCCGAGAATGCCGAGGTCGCCGGCGGAGCCGCGCTGGCCTTCACGCACGAGACCCTTGGCGCGGTGATGCAACAGGCTCTGGAGATGTCCGAGGCCGAGCGCGAGAGCTGGCGCGCACGGGCCATGGAGAGGGTGAGATCGCGCTACAGTTGGGAAGCGGTGACGGACGCGTACGAAGTACTCCTGACAAAGTTGGCCAGGTCGTGATGAGGAGCTGGGTCGAGGTTTCTCTCGGAACGATTCGCGCGAATTACCGGGCGGTGCGCGAAGTGGTCAAGGACGCCGCGGAAATCATGCCGGTGGTGAAGGCCGACGCATACCGGCACGGCGCGGTGGAGGTTTCGCGCGCGCTGGAGGCCGAAGGCGCTCCGTGGCTGGCGGTATCGAACGTCGAGGAAGGCGCGGCGCTGCGCCAGGCCGGGGTCGGGGCGCGCATTCTGGTGATGGCCGATTTCCTGCCTGCGGAGCGGGACGCTCTGCGCCAGTTCAGCTTGACTCCCGTGATTCATTCGCTGGGCGACATTCCGCTGGCGCGGGCACCGTATCATTTGAAGATCGATAGCGGCATGGGGCGGCTGGGCACGCGTGCCGCGCCGGAGGAAATCGTCCGGGCCGTCGCCGCGGGCGCGGCAAAACTGGAGGGGCTGATGACGCACTTCGCCTCGGCCGGCAACTACGCCAGTCCGCAGACGATGGAGCAGATCGAACGCTTCGAGCGCGTGATCTGCGCGTTGCGCGAAGCTGGCCTTGCGCCGCGCTACATTCATTCCTCGGCGACGATTCCCGTGGCCTACGGGCGCCGCGAGGCCTGGGGCAATCTGGTGCGGCCCGGACACGCCATTTATGGATACGTCTCGCCGGCGCGCGGAGCGGCTCCGGCGCCTTCGTTAGCCGTGAAGCCGGCCTTGACGTGGAAAGCCGCGGTGCTGACGGTGAAGGATCTCGAGGCGGGCGCTCTTATCGGCTACGGAGGCATGCAGCGGGCCGAGCGACCCATGCGCATCGCCGTCCTCGCCGTGGGCTATGCCGACGGCATCCCGCATCGCCTGTCCAGCCGCGGCAGCGTGATCGTCAAGGGGAAGCTCGCGCCTATTGTCGGAGCGGTGTCCATGGATTTGACCACCATCGATGTGACCGCGTGCCCGGAGATCCAGGCCGGCGACGCAGCAACGCTGTTAGGCACGGAAGGCTCTGCCGCGATTGACGCGCAGCAGATCGCTCGCATTGCGGGCACGATTTCCTACAGCGTGTTGTGCGGGATCAGCGCGCGGGTGAAGCGAGTCTTCGTGGAGTAAGAACCCGGGACAGTATACTCAATTCCCATTTTTCACGGACGCCGCCGCCGCTGAAAAATGGGAATTGAATATAATGTCCCGGGTTTCTTGCTACTGGTGGAAGCGGCCTTCGAGGACGCCCTTCGCAACAACGTGGCCGTCCATGGCCTTCATCACATCGGCGCGAGCGGCGTCCGGACCCAAGTCCAGCTTGGTATCCAAGGCGAACAACTCAAACGTGTAGTGATGATACGGACCGGCAGCCCCGGCGCCTGGGCCCATGTAACCAACCTGACGCGTACCCTTGATCTGGATGGTTCCGTCGGCCAGCTTCGGTTCGGTGGAGACGCCGGCTGCAAGCTCGCGCGCGTCAGCGGGGATGTTGAACACCATCCAGTGCGTGACGTCTTCCACCTTTTTCCCCGGAGCCCCGTCCGGATCGTGAAATAGCAGCGCGAAACTCGCGACGCCTGCGGGAACGTTCGTCCATTCCAGTTTGGGCTGGACCACGCTTGCACCCGCCTTCATGGTGAACTTATCGGGGATGACGCCGCCGTCCACCAGATCCGGAGATGTCAGGGTGAGGCCCGGTCCAGCCGGTCCTTTGCCTCCACCGCCCTTGCCTTTATCTTGCGCGAGGAGGGCGCCGAAAGCGACCGCGAGAAAAACTGCACCGCCTGCAATTGTTTTCTTAAGCATTGATGTTCTCCTTTAAAATCGGTCTACTGCGGCCGCTTGAAACGGCCTACAAGAACGGCCTTGCCGACGATGTGGCCCGTCATGGCGGTCATTACGTCGGCGCGAGTGGCGTCGGGACCGAGAGTCAGCATCGAATCCAGCGCGAAGAGTTCCAGGGTGTAGTGATGATACGGGTTGATCGCCGCGTTACCGGGACCCATGTAACCGACATTGCGAATGCCCTTGGCCTGGATGGTGCCGTCCGGAAGCTTTGCGTCGGTCGGTTGGCCTCCGGCCAGCCCGCGAGCCGTGCCAGGGATATTGAAGACCATCCAGTGCAGAACATCGTCGGGAGTCTTGTTCAGCGCGTTATCGGGATCGTGCATGATCAATACGAAGCTGGCGGCAGTGGCCGGCACGTTGGTCCATTCCAGCTTCGGTGACGGCGATGTCGCACCGGCCGCCTGGGTAAAACTGTCGGGGATAATGCCGCCGTCCTGGAAGTCCGGCGACGACAAGGCCATTCCCGGAGTAGGAGGCGCTTTGGGGGCACCGCCGCCTTTGCCGCCCTTATCCTGCGCCAGTGCGGCGCCTAGGGTCACTGCGAGCAACACGGCTGCTGAAGCGATCAGTTTCTTTTTCATGGTGGATATCTCCTCGTGTTATTCTACAGCTTTGGCAAGTAGCTGGCAGGTCACAGACCTGCCCCACTAGACGTCCAGATTGCGCACGTCCAGAGCGTTTTCCTCGATGAACTTGCGGCGGCTTTCGACGTCCTCACCCATGAGCGTGGTGAAAATCTGGTCGCTCAGCACCAGGTCCTCCAGTGAGATCTTGAGCAGCGTGCGGGTCTCGATGTTCATGGTGGTTTCCCAAAGCTGCTCCGCGTTCATCTCGCCGAGCCCCTTGTAGCGCTGCACGTTGACCTCGCGCGTGCCCTCACCCTTAACGTGGGCGAGCAGCTCGCGCCAGCCTGGCAGGGTCTCGCGGGAGTTGTCCTTGACCGCCACGAACGGCGGGTGGTTCAGCTTGGCCGCCTGCCGCGCCATCGAGCGCAGGCGCTTGTACTCCGGCTGCGCGGCCAGCTCCACGTTGATGGCGCGCTCCGCGTTGGTGGGATCTTTGAAGGTCACCATCCAGGAGGAATGCTCCTCTTCCAGTTTCATCTCGGTCTCGATCTTCTGAGCCTGCAACGCCTCATACACCGGACGCAGATTGGCTTCTACGCTGAAATCCGCCTTGGTGTCGATCGCCAGCTCAGCCCGGGCCAGAATCTCGACCACACGGGAATCGCGGAGCCGCCGCTCCAGCCGCCGAAAGGTGAGCTGGAACTCGTCGAGCTGCACCAGGAAATTGAGCAGCTCCTTTCCTCCCAGCACGCCGCCTCCAACCACGGTCTTGTCGGACAGCTCCACTTTGAGATTTTCGGTAGCGCGGCGCAGAATCTCGCGGGTGAACTCTTTGTCGTCCTTGATGTACTTCTCGCTCTTGCCGCGTTTGATGCGGTAGAGCGGCGGCTGCGCCACGAAGATGTGCCCGCGCTTGATCAACTCCTGCATATGGCGGAAGAAGAAGGTCAGCAGCAGGGTGCGAATGTGCGAGCCGTCCACGTCCGCGTCAGTCATGATGATGATTTTGCCGTAGCGCAGGCGGGCGGGGTCGAAGTCGTCCTTGCCGATGCCCGTGCCGATGGCCGTGATCATGGCGCGGATTTCCTCGTGCCCCAGCATCTTGTCGTAGCGGGCTTTCTCGACGTTGAGAATTTTGCCGCGCAACGGAAGAATGGCCTGATAGCGGCGGTCGCGTCCGCCTTTGGCAGTGCCGCCGGCCGATTCGCCCTCAACCAGAAACAATTCGCAGCGGTCGGGATCGCGCTCCTGGCAATCGGCCAGTTTCCCGGGCAGGCCGCCCGAATCGAGGGCGCCTTTACGCCGGGTCAGGTCGCGAGCCTTTCTGGCTGCTTCCCGCGCCCGCGCCGCGTCGATCGCCTTGGAGACGATCTTGCGCATCACCGAAGGATTCTTGTCGAAATACTCGCCCAGCTTCTCGTTGATGAGCTGAACCACGTAGCCCTGGATGTCGGAATTGAGCTTGCCCTTGGTTTGTCCCTCGAACTGCGGTTGCGGCAGCTTGACGCTGACCACCGCGGTGAGGCCTTCGCGAACATCGTCGCCGCTCAAGTTCTCCTTGACGTCCTTGAACAGTCCGGCCGCCTGCGCGGCTGCGTTGATCGTGCGCGTCAAGGCGCTGCGGAAGCCGGAGAGGTGGGAGCCGCCGTCGACGGTGTTGATGTTGTTGGCGAAGCTGAACACCGATTCGCTGTAGGAGTCGTTGTATTGCAGCGCGACTTCCATGGTCAGTTGGCCGCCGTTGGGAAGATCGCGCTCACCCTCGATGACGATGGGTTTGTCGTGCAGCACGTTCTTGCCTTTGTTCAGGTGCCTGATGAATTCGGCGATGCCGCCGCCGAAATGAAACTCGGTGGTTCGGGGCGGATCTTCACGCTCGTCCACCAACGTGATGGTGAGCCCTTTGTTCAGAAACGCCAGCTCCCGAAGACGGGTCGCCAAGGTGTCGAAGTTGAACCTGGCTGGGGCGTCCATGATGCTGGTATCCGGCTTGAAAGTTATCTTGGTGCCGGTCTTCTTGCCCGCCGCGCGCTTGCCGGCTCTAGCCAAGGGCGCCTTGGGGACGCCGCGGGCGTACTCCTGCTCCCACGTGAAGCCATCGCGCCAAATCTCCAGTTGCAGCGACTCAGAGAGTGCGTTCACGCAGCTTACGCCCACGCCGTGAAGGCCGCCGGAGACTTTGTAGCTGTTCGAATCGAACTTACCGCCGGCATGCAGCCTGGTCATCACCACTTCCGCGGCGGAGATGCCTTCTTCGGCGTGCAGATCGACCGGAATACCGCGGCCGTTGTCGATCACGGTCATGGAATCGTCTTCATGAATGATGACGTTGATCTCGTCGCAATGGCCGGCCAGCGCTTCATCGACGGAATTGTCCACGACCTCGTACAACAAGTGATGCAGACCGGTTTCCCCGGTCGATCCGATGTACATGGCTGGACGCAGGCGCACGGCCTCGAGGCCTTCAAGCACCTTGATACTGGTGGAATCGTACGTAGTAGAAGACATGATTGCTAAAAGCTCAGGACGTTCAAATCCTCATGGGCATGATGACGTAGCGGTAGTTGTCGGGCTTCTCGCCCCCCGGACGCATTTCACCGGCGCTGTGCGGGTCTTTAAACAGGAAACTTACCTGCTCAGTGGACACCGCTTTCAGGAAGTCGAGCATGTACTCCGCGTTGAATCCGATTTCAGTGGTGGGCCCTTCGAATTCGGCTGGAAGACTCTCTTCGCTCTCGCCAGTTTCGGAAACCGAGGAATGGATCTTGACCTCGCCCGCAGCCGCGCTGAGGCGGATTGCTCTCGACCGTTCATCGGAAAATTGCGCTACCCGCTCAATCGCGCCGCGCAGTTCCTCGCGGCTCAATGATACGGACAGAGGCTGATCCTTGGGAAGCACGCGCTCATAGTCCGGGAAGTTTCCCGTCAGCTTGCGGCTGAGGAGAAGTCGCTCACCAACTTCGAAAAAGAGATGATTCTCATCGCCGGAGAAACGCACCACGGCGTCGGCACTTGCGTCGCCCGCCAGCTTCTGAAGCTCCAGCATGGCCTTGCGCGGAAGCAAGGCCCGATACGCGCCGGTGATGCCGGGCAGCTCCGCCGAACTTTCGATCATGGCCAGGCGGTGTCCGTCGGTAGCGACCATAATCAAGCCGCCCTTCTTCAAAACCAACAGAGCGCCGTTCAGAGTGAAACGCGACTCTTCGCTCGAAATGGCGAATACCGTCTTGCCGATCATCGAAGCCAGCACGCCTAACGGAATTTCGGCGAGCGTCGCGGGCATCTTCGGAAGCTCCGGGAAGCTCTCTCGCGACATCCCGGCGATGCGGGTCTTGGAGCGGCCGGAGGTCAGATTGGCCCAATGATTCTCCTGAATCTTGATTTGAACGTCGCCTTCGGAAAGGAGGCGGACATAGTCGAGCAACCGGCGGGCAGGCACTGTTCCCGCACCGCTCTTTTTTACTCGCGCGGGGCACGAACACCGAATTCCCAACTCCAGATCTGTTGCGGTAAGCACGATCCGGTTTCCATCGGCTTCCAATAACACGTTGGAAAGGATCGGAATGGTGGTTTTCTTCTCGACCACACCTTGCGAGAGGTTGAGCTCGCGGACCAGATCTGCCCTGCTGACGGTAAATTCCATGGACGGTTCCCTCGTGCGCGCAATTCTCTTCTAATACCTAATCTTAGAGATATTAGAGAAGACTAGAATTCATAGGGGCTGTTGAAACGTTGATTTCTTCCTAAATTATAGCAAGTCCGTAGGGTTACTGTCATCACTTGCTGTGGATCTAAGGTGTTGTACCGAGGATGGTTTCGGGTCCCGCCGATCCATACACAAGCGTTCACAGCCCGTTTTGGAGGAGCTATGTGCAAAACGAATCTAACATCAATGGATTGAGTCTGATACCTTGTGAATCAACCTGTTGAGATCGGGGTCCTTCTGACGCAGCTTGTCGATTTTATGGACCGAGTGGAGCACGGTGGTGTGGTGTTTGCCGCCGAACATGCGGCCGATCTCCGGCAGCGAGGACTGTGTCAGCTCCTTGATGAGATACATGGCGATCTGTCGTGGATAGGCGATCTGCCGTGCATTGGATTTCTGCTTGAGTTGGCCCGGCTGTAATTGAAATTGCTCGGCGACGGCGCGGAGCACCGATTCCATGGTGATCCGGCGCTCGGTTCCAGGGATCAGATACTTCAGAACCTGCTGAGCCATGCTGAGCGTGATGGGGGAAGCGGTCACGGAGGAGTAGGCGATCAGCTTGATCAACGCACCTTCCAGCTCGCGCACGTTGGATTTTGTTTTGGTGGCGATGTGAATACGAACGTCTTCAGGCAGGGCGACGCCTTCCATCTCCGCCTTTTTGTCCAGGATCGCCATTTTGGTTTCCAGGTCTGGCGGTTGGACGTCCACCATCAGTCCCCACTCAAAGCGGGATCGCAAACGGTCGACCAAGCCCGGTGTGGACTTGGGAGTCGAGTCGCTGGAAATCACGATTTGCTTCTGGTGATCGAAGAGTTCATTGAAGGTGTGGAAGAACTCTTCCTGCATGCGCTCCTTACCGCCGAGGATCTGAATATCGTCGACCAACAATACGTCGGCCGACCGGTAGTGGCGGTGAAAGGAGGGCATCCGGTTCGCGCGCAAACAAGCCACCATCTCGTTCATGAACCGCTCACTGGAGGTGTATACCACGCGCATGCTCGGATAGTCGTCCATCAGGGAGCGCCCGATGGCGTGCATCAAGTGAGTTTTCCCCATGCCCGTGCCGCCGTAGATGAACAGGGGATTGTAGCTGCGCGACGGGTAGGACGCCACGGCTCGAGCCGCCGCATGGGCAAACTGAT
>Ga0210394_10008692_pt1 | contig 10379 bp, 12 predicted proteins | sample IncBWC12MmetaG_FD_160121 | JGI IMG/M metagenome (GOLD analysis project Ga0210394, IMG submission 160121) | Forest soil microbial communities from Barre Woods Harvard Forest LTER site, Petersham, Massachusetts, United States - Inc-BW-C-12-M | ecosystem: Environmental > Terrestrial > Soil >...
GAGGAGCGCCGGCGCCCGCGCCAAGCGCTTGAATGGATTGCGAGTCATGGTCGATCTCCCCAGGTGCCGGCTCCCATCAGCAGCAATGCGATCAAGGTAACGAGGCCGGCCGCCGACAGATAATACCCCACATAGGCAACGCCGTAGTGCAAAGCCAGAAAGGTTGCTATCGAGGGCGCCAGAGAGGCGCCCAGAATGCCCGCGATATTAAAGGACAGCGATGTGCCGGTGTAGCGCACCGCGGTGGGGAACATTTTCGCGAGCGCGCTGCCGAGCGGACCATAGATGAGGCCGGTCAACGTAAAACCCAGCGCCAGGAACACGAAGACGCTGTACTCGTCGTGCGAGGAGAACAGCGGCCGGAAGGCGAACCCAAAAGCGATGATCAAGACCGCGGCAATCATCAGCATCACGCGCTCGCTGATCCGGTCGCCGATGATCGCCGAGACCGGGATCGCCAGGCCGAAGAACAGCACTCCCACCATCTGCAGAATCAAGAACTCTTGGCGGGGAAATCCGAGCGAGCCGGTCGCCCATCCCAAAGCAAACACGGTCATCAAATAAAAGACGACGAACGCGGTGATCGCACCCAACGTCCCCAGCAGGAGCCGGCGGGGATATTTTGCGAATACCACCGCGAACGGCACCCGCACTCGTTCGCCGCGGGCAATGCTGCGCTGAAAGTCGGGGGTCTCGACGAGCTGCAGCCGCACATACAACCCCACCAGCACCAACGCGGCACTGGCCAAAAACGGTACGCGCCAACCCCAACCGAGCAACTGCGCCTCAGTCAGATGATTGCTCATCAGCAGGAACACGCCGGTCGAGCACAAGAATCCGAGCGGCGCGCCGAGTTGCGGGAAGCATCCGTACCAGGCTTGCTTGCCGGGCGGCGCGTTTTCGGTCGCCAGCAGTACGGCGCCGCCCCACTCGCCGCCCAAACCCACACCCTGCCCAATTCTGCAAAGCGCCAGCAAAGCCGCCGCCGGCACGCCGATGGATGCATACGTCGGCAACAGCCCTATGCACACGGTCGAAATGCCCATGGTCAGTAGGGCGGTGACCAGGGTTGCCTTGCGTCCGATGCGATCGCCGAAATGGCCGAACAGCGCCGAGCCAACGGGGCGCGCGAAGAACGCCAGCGCGAAGGTAGCCAACGACTGCAGCATCGCCGTGGCCGGATCGCCTTTGGGAAAGAACAGCTTGGGAAACACCAGCACCGCGGCCGTCGCGTAAATATAGAAATCAAAAAACTCGATGGTCGTGCCGATGAGACTTGCAAATAGGACGCGGCGAGTTTGCCGCGCGTCGGGGCGGGGTATCGAGTCGAGCAATCCGCAGAACTCCGGCGAACCCAAGAGTCCTCGATAGTAGCAGCGCACGGGCCGCGCGTCAGTGGCGGGAGCCGCGCGTCAGTGGTGGGAGCTGCGCGAGCCGTGCGGAATCGACGGGGTTGGCCGCGATTCGGGTGCAGGGCGATACGGCCGCGACGGATGCCCGCCGCGAGGATCGCCGCCGCCGCGAGAATTGCCGTCGCCACGCCGATCGCCGCCGCGTCCGGGCCCCACACGGTAGCCGTGACCCCAACCGCCGTAGTCGTAGCCCCAGGGCTCGTAATAGCCGGCATCGTAGCCGTAGCCGGCGGTGCCCTCGACGCCCACGCCGGTTACCGCGCAAGAGCCGAGTACCAGCGCGAGCAGCGCGAGTCCCGGCGCCAACCAGGGGATGTGCGGGACTTTCATTTCGGTTCAACCTTGCTGTCGCTGTCGGTCCATTCCATCAATCCGAAGGGCGCTCCCGCCGGATCGGCGACAACGGCAACCTGGCCCCCGTGGCGGTCGACGTGCGGCTCGACCAGGACGCGTCCACCCGACGACACGGCCTTGGCCACTGCGTCGATGGTGTGCTCGACTCTGATGAAGTTGAGCCAATGAGGATGTCGGCGTGCCGCACCGGGCGGAAAGGTATTGACGCTCGCGCGCGCGAAATCGTCGCTCGACAGAATCACGTGCTCCAAGCCGTCCTCGCTCGCCAAGTCGAAGACATCGTAGGAAAAAACCTCTTGATAGAAGGCGGCCTCGGTCCCGGCATCCTGCGACAGCAATGAGCTCCAGATCCACTCGCCAGGGACCGCAAGCAAATCCGGCGCATCGCCGCTGCTCGACGCCAGCATCGCGAACACGGCACCCTCCGGGTCGGTCAATACGGCCTGCCTACCCCGCGCCGGGTAGCTCTTGGCTTCCGACACGACTTTGGCTCCGTGCGCCAACGCCGCCTGCTTCGCGGCGTCGACATCGCGAACCGCGATAAAAGTGAGCCATGCGGACTGGCGATGTTCGCCGGCGGGAATCGCTTTTTGGTATAGGCCGCCCACCGGACGGCCATCTGCCAGGGCCACCGCGTAATCGGACATGCCGGTATGAACACTTTGAAAAGTCCAGCCGAACAGTCCGCCATAGAAGCGCTCAGCCGCCGCGAGATCGGGCGTCACCAACTCGGCCCAGACCACTTTGCCGACGTGGTGTTCGGGACTGGCGGGCGAGTTGAGCGGCGGCAACTCGAATGACGCCGCGCTCGATGTCGATGGGCTCGCGGCCGGCAGCAGCGAGGCCATCCCGACGGCAAAGACGATCTTCAGCCGATAATTGCGACCGCCGTTCATTGCGTTTTCCTTGTGCGCGCGCGTGCTGCGACGTCACTTGAGCCCGCATGCTGCGCGCAAACGGCGCCGATCTCTGTACGCGTGGGGTGCGCGTCGCTGTCAGAAAGCGCCTACCGGCGCGCGGATTGTCTCGGTATTTCTTCTCCGCCGATTTAAACTCATCACGCCCAGGTATGAGGAATGCGGATGCACATCAAGTCCAGCGATTTTCGCGTGCGCGAAGGCGAAAAGATCGACCTCGAGCAATGGCCGACGCTCGTAGCTCCCGTGTACGACACGGCCGAGCAATATCAGGACCTGCTGAGCAAGCACGTCAAGGAACTCAGCGCGCAACAAGAGTTGCTCTATGCGTCAAACCGCTACGCGATCTTGTTGATTTTTCAGGCCATGGATGCTGCGGGCAAAGACGGTGCGATCGCGCATGTCATGTCGGGCGTCAACCCCCAGGGCTGCCAGGTATTCAGCTTCAAGCATCCGAGCGCGGCCGAACTGCTGCACGACTTTCTGTGGCGCACCACCCGCGACCTGCCGGAGCGCGGTCGGATCGGAATCTTCAACCGCTCATATTACGAGGAAGTTTTGATTGCACGGGTGCACCCGCTGATCCTGCGGGGCGAGGGCCTGCCGGGCAAGCTGCGCGAGAAAACCATCTGGCATGACCGATACCGCTCGATCCTGAATTTGGAAAGGCACTTGGACCGCAACGGCACGCGGATCATCAAGTTCTTCCTGCACCTCTCCAAGGAGGAGCAACGCAAACGGTTCATCGACCGCATCGATCGGCCGGAGAAGAACTGGAAATTCAGCCTCGCGGACGTCGAAGAGCGCCGCTTCTGGAGCGACTACATGCACGCCTACGAGAAAGCCTTGAGCGCGACCAGCACCAAGCATGCCCCGTGGTACGTGGTTCCCGCCGACGACAAGCGGAACACCCGCCTCATCGTGTCGCGCATCGTGCTCGATACCCTTGACGCGCTCGAATTGAGCTACCCCAAAACGAGTGCCGCGCGCCGCCGCGAATTGCGCGCGCTGCGCAAACAGCTGACAAAGTGAGGGCGCAGGCTAGTGCAGCAGCTCTGCGTAGGATTTTCGGTCGACCGCGTAGCATGCGCATGCCGCCGCCTCGAGGCCGCGGCGATTCAGCACGACGACTTTCCCGCGGTGATATTCGATGACTCCGGCGCGCTGCAAGGCGCCGGCGGCCGCGGTGATGCCGACTCGCCGTACGCCGAGCATGTATGCCAGGAACTCGTGGGTCACGTGGAAGCTGCTGGCGTGAGCCCGGTCCTGCGTCATCAGCAACCAGCGCGCCAAGCGCGGACCGATGAGATGAAAGCGCAGGCAGGCCGCCGAGACGGCGAGCTGCGCCATGACCACGCAAAGATAGCGGTCCAGACAGTGCCGCAGTGCGGGACTGCGCGCCAGTTCGCGGCGAAACGGCAGTGAAGCGACCGACCACGCCGCGCCCGGCCCTTGGACGACGGCGTGCAACGGCGTGGTCGTGACGCCGAGCACGACTTGCGCGCCGACCATGCCTTCGCGGCCGACCATGCCCACCTCGAGTGCCGGCTTGCCGTCGATGGGGGTGACCAGCGAGATCGTGGCGTCGATTGGGAAATAGACGTGCGCCGTGCGGCTGCCGCTTTGCTGCAGCACTTGGGCCATCGCCAACTCCGTCGGCTCGCAGATGGCCAGCAAGTGCCGGCGGTCGCTGCGCGGCAGCAACTCGATCAAATGATTCTCGGCGGCCGTCATTGCCGTGCCTCCCCTGGTGCACGCGTAGCCGGCTAAAAGGCTGGGCGCGCTTATCTCACCGAGTATGCATCAAATTCGCGATCGCAACCGTCTGCCAGCGTACATATCACGCGGCCATGACAGTTCGTACACAGCACGCGCAGGGACGCTTCTCGGCGCTAACCAGCCGCGCTCCGTTCGCTACCGCACATAGAATGGCCAGGGAGCCTAAGGCTTGCGGGCGCCGACGATGATCAAGACGAGCCCGCCCGCGAGCGCAACGCCGCCCAGCCACGGCGGGATTGCCTGTTGTTGAGCGACTTTCGCTTCGACATCGCCGATCTTGAACACGCTTTTTTCGCTCGAATAGGACGGCGACTTGATCAGAACGAAAAGCCCGCCGGCAATCAGAATCGCGCCCACGATCTGCAGAATTCGCATGTGATACCTCTTCAACCTGGTCGAAACGCCCCGCAATTGTAGTCGCGCACTGCCGGAGCCGCATCCGACAGCGCCGGCGGGCCGGTGACGGTGGTGAACGTCGCGGTGACCGCCAGAATCGCACCGCCCAACAGCAGTTCGAACCGGATGGTCCTGCGCAATCTCGCTGCGGCTCGGCCGTCGCCGGCCAGCAAGCGCGGCGTCAAGCGCCACTTGTTGAATGCCGCCAAGCACAATATACAGGCAACCAAGGCCAACTTGACAATCAGCCAGCGGCCGTAGGTGCTGGCCCACAGTGCCATGGAATGGCCGAGCAGCAGCCACAGGAGCGCCGCTCCGGCGACGACCAACGTGCCGACGACGACGATGGCCGCGGCACCAAAGCGCGCTGCAGCCGCAGCGATGCGCGGCAGATCGCCGCCGCGCGCGACCCAGCTCAAGGGCAGCAATGCACCCAGCCAGAACGCGATTCCCAACAGATGCACGCTCAGCAGCAGAATCGGCAGCACATCCGGATTGAGCGCACGCGCATGCCCGGTCCAGGCAAACGATGTCGCTGCCGCCGCGGCGCCCAAGCAGGACCACCAGGAAGCGCGCTGCGACCACGCCGTCACCGCCGCCAACAGCAGACCGGCCGCGCGCATGCCGTTCGTGCGGCCTGCACCGGTTTGCCAGACCATGCCTATCAGCGATCCATCCAACATTCCGGCTGCACCGCCGCTCATCGAGGCCGCAGATGCGAGGATCTGTGCGGCGCCGCCCAATACCGCGAGCAGCGCCGAGCAGAGAACGAAGCGCCGAATTTGCAGGAGATCGCCGCCGGCAAGCAACGACCCGCATGCCGTTAGAAAAAAAACCGCACCGGCGGCGCCGAAAGTGGCCGCGTAAGTGACCGCTTTGGCGGCGATCACCGCAGCATCCCACGGTCCTAGGGATGCGAGCACCGGCTCAGCGGGGCGATGCGGCCGGTGCCGCCGCGGCACCCGCGATCACGAAGGAGAACGTCCCCTTCGTGACATGACCGTCGGCGGCGGACAAAGCGCTCCATTGCACCTGGTATTTTCCGGCCGTCAGTGCCGGCAACGGAACGCTCACTTGCGGCGCGGGCGGCAGGTTTCGATCGACTGTCACGGGAATGGTCTTGCCGTCCGCCGTCAGGGTCAGGACTGCGAGCCGCACGTTCTCGTTGAATGTCAGCGTCAACGATGGCGGCGCGGCCGGCAGTTGCGCATCGGCGGCCGGCAGAGTGCGGAGCAGCTTGGCATGCCCGAGTGCAGGACCTGCCAGGAGCATTGCGGCAACGCCGACGGCCATCAACGAATTCCTCAGCAGCATCGACGCCCCCATTGCCTGGAAATCGCAAGCGTAACCCAAGACCTGATCGGTGCGCGTGTATTATTGCCTGCGCGGTGGTATGTTTTCGCCCGAGATGAGACTCCGCCGAACACTTCGCGCCGCATTCATGTGGCTGTCCTTGCTGCTGCCGCTGCAGAGCTTTGCGGCGGTAACCTGCGGGCAACGTGATGCGGCGAACCCGAGCGCCGCAAGTGCAGCCGGCGCGTTCGCCGCGCAGGATCACTGCGCCCACGGCTCGCCCGCGTCCCATCAGCACGGCGACCACCAATGCGGCAAATGCTGCTGCGGCGCCGCGATGGCAGTGTCCACCTCGCATGGCATCGCGGCGCTCCCCGCCGCCCCGGAAATCTCCAGCGCCGCGATCGGGCGGCCGCCCATCATCGCGCTCGATCGCCTGGATCGTCCCCCTCGTTTCATTCCCGCCTGACCTGACGCGGCGCCGCTGCCGCGTTCCCCACTGAAGCTCGAGCCAACCTAAGTTGGCCGTGAGCACGGTCCATCAAGGCATCCGCGGAGAACTTCGTGAACGATAGAAATTGGCGTAAGAAGCGTGTGATTGGCGCGCTGGTCCTCATTGCGGTCTTCGACGCGGCCGCCCTCCCCGCGCTCGGCGCGGATGACATGAACCACATGTCCATGCCGAGTGACGACTCGATGGATCACATGATGATGGGCGCACTGGGATCGTATCCCATGACGCGTGAGGCTTCCGGCACGTCCTGGCAACCCGACAGCTCCACGCATGGCGGCGTGAACCTTATGGAGGGAGACTGGATGCTCATGGGACATACGCTGCTCAATGGCGTCTATGATTGGCAGCAGGGGCCGCGCGGCGATACCGATACCTTTGTTTCCGGCATGGCCATGGGGATGGCCAGCCGGCATTTCGACAGCGGTGATACCCTGCAATTTCGTGCGATGGCGAGCCCCGAGCCCTTGATGGGCAAATCCGGCTACCCCTTGCTGCTCGCAACGGGCGAGACCGCCAACGGCATGACGCCCCTCGTCGATCGACAGCATCCGCACGATCTGATCATGGAACTCTCGGGCATTTATTCGCATGCGCTCACCAATGAAGACAGTGTCTTTCTATACGCAGGCCTGCCGGGCGAGCCGGCTTTCGGTCCACCGGCCTTCATGCACCGGCAATCAATTTCGGACAGTCCGGAAGCTTCCATTGCCCATCATTGGTTGGACTCCACGCACATCACCGACGGCGTGGTGACGGTTGGCGTGATACACGACGTATGGAAAATCGAGGCATCGCGTTTCCACGGCCGTGAGCCCGATCAGTTTCGGTACACCATCGAGCATGGCCCGCTTGATTCAACCAGTGCAAGGCTTTCCTGGAATCCGACGCACGAATGGTCCATGCAAGCCTCTTGGGCCGATCAAATAAGCCCTGAGCAGCTGCAGCCCGAAAAGAATGACGAGCGCTTCTCGGCGAGCGCGATTTACACGCGGCGGCTCGGTGCGCAAACCGCTTGGTCGACGACGGTGGCATGGGGTAGACGTCACAGCACGGGTGAGGAGGCATTGAACGCCTATGTGCTCGAGAGCTCGTTGCAACCGACCGATCTTTGGACCTTGTTTGCCCGCGTCGAGCGCGAAAGGAACGATGAGCTGATCATCATGGGCCCGCTGCAGGGGACCGCGTATACCGTCGGCAAAACATCGATCGGCGCGATTCGCGATTTTCGATTGACCCGGCACGTCAAGGTCGGGGCCGGAGCACTCTACGCATTCAACTTCGTGCCGCAGACCTTGGCGCCTCTCTATGGCGGCACCGATCCGCAAGGCGCGATGGCATTTGTTCGGCTGAAGGTCGAATGATCGCGGCCTGAGTCGAAGCATGCAATGCGAGCGCGAGAATCGTGCGTGGGCTCAGCGCCCCTGGCGGCGATCCCGGCTGTAGATGAACAGGCAATTTCCCGCGATGCTCACGGCGAACAATGCGAGCGATGCAGGGACGACCTCGAACACCTTGTGCAGGCCGAGCCAGTGCTCGGGTGCGTCGAGCCACTGCATGAAGGTTGCGATTCGGCCGCTCGCGCCGTCTTTCACGCAACAATGCAGCAGTCCCTCGCGCAGCCCGTCGGCCAAACCAACGTGCGTCCATTCGCCGTCGCGAAACCAGCGGTAAACTTGCGCTCCGACCAGCGCCAGGAAGGCGAACAGACAACCGTAGCCGATCGCGGCGCCGATGGCGCTCGATACCCGCAGCATGGCGGCGGCGGCCTTCACGTCGAGGCGCCCGCGGTCGAGGGGCAGCCCTTCACTTCGAGGCGCACGATGTGGCCGCTTTCGCCCTGCAAATCGGCGGGGTTCAATAGACTCTCGGTTGGCTTCAAATCAATGTCTATCCAATACACATTGCCGGTGCGCTTGCGGTCGGCGATGCCCGGATTGAATCCCAGCGCCTGTGCCTGGGCAACTCGGGCCTGGGCGCGCTTGGGCTCGCTGTACAGGCCGAGCGAGATGACGGAGCCTTCATTGGGACCGGGCATTTCCAGGGCATCGTCAATGCCGCCTGCTTTGAGCTTGGCCAATAGCTGGTCCGCGTTGGATCGCGCGGGCGGCAGCGGCAGATAGACCCAGACCCCGGCCCAGACGTCGCCCTCGGCGACACGCTGCCTCGGATCGTAGCCGCCGGTGCGCAGCGTGGTTGCGGCGTGGGCGGCTTCGGACACATCGCGGAACGGGCCCACGCTGATGCAACGCTTCACGTTCGTCAGGAGTCCCGGCTTCGCGCCCCCGCCCGTCTCGGGGCTGTTCGCGCTGCCGCTGGTGCCCGCGCTGGCCCCGCCGGCGGTGGCCCCGCTGGCGGCAGTGGCGGTGGCGGCGATGGCGGCCGTGGTGGCAGTGGTGCTGCCGGCCGCGGCACCTTCGGTGCCGGCTGATTCGGACCTCAGCCGCAAGGTCGGCATCGGTGCCGCCGGCGCCGGCTCGTCGCCGGTCGTGGCAATGCCGCGGGCCCACAAGAAATAGCCCACATTGGCCAGCACCAAGCACACCACAATGCTCTTTAGCAGCGTCAAGTGTCATCCTCCCCCACGCGCAAACTGGCCTCGCCAGACACGAAACGTTGTAATCCGTGCCCGGTCTCGAGCAGCAACGCCCCTTCCTGGTCCACCCCCCGCGCCGTACCCACGATAACCGCATCCGCCAGCAGCACGCGAGCGGGCCTGCCGTGCAGCGAATCGAGAGCCATCCAGGCGTCCCGGAACGCGGCGAAGCCCTCACGCTCGAATTGCCCCAGCATACTCAAAAGTTCGTCCAAGATGGCCCCCGCGAGCACATTGCGCGACGGCGCCACGGCACAGGCGTCCGCCACGGCAGCGACGCATGCGCCGCCCGCTTCGATCTCGCGGCGCGCCGCTGCCGGCAGGACGGCGTTGACGCCCACGCCAATGACCACATGGGCGGGCCCGCTTGCCTCCGCCCGCAGTTCCACGAGCACCCCGCCGATCTTGCGCTCCGCGAACCAGATATCGTTAGGCCACTTGAGCGTCACGCCGCGAGCGCCGGCGCGTCGGGCAGCCCGCACCACGGCCACGCCGACGGCCAAGCTCAAGGCCGGCAAAGTACGTGCGCCATCGCCGAAGGTCCAGGCCACCGACAGGGCGACCCCGCTCCCGAACGGTGCAATCCAGCGTCGCCCCCTGCGTCCGCGGCCCGCGTGCTGTATCTCGCTCAAAATTGCATCCGCGCTGCCCTGAGGCGGCGCCGCCTTGCCGAGGAGCCGGGTGTTGGTGGAATCGACTTCGAACAGCAGTTCGAGTTCGCGCAGCAGCCTTGAGCGCTCGGGACCTATTTGCGCGCCGATGCGCCGCGCATCGAGCAGTTCCACCGGCTCCGACAGGCGGTACCCGCGCCGCGGCTGCGCCACCACATCGAGTCCCATGCCGCGCAAACGCTGCACGCCTTTCCACACCGCCGCGCGGCTCAGATCGAGCTGACTCGCCAACCATTCGCCGGAATGCAGGCGGCCATCCGCCAGCAGCACCAGCAGGGACGGATGGCTCAGGCGGTTCGCGATCGAAACAGCCATAGCCGTCGTACCCGGTTCTCCTGTCCGGAACGCATGCGCACGATGTTGCTGCGATGGGTGTAAATCACGAATGCGGTCACCAGCCAGCAAAAAATCAACAGCGGCGCATTGTTCGGCTCGAGCACGTGGACGGCG
>Ga0210394_10008694_pt1 | contig 10379 bp, 6 predicted proteins | sample IncBWC12MmetaG_FD_160121 | JGI IMG/M metagenome (GOLD analysis project Ga0210394, IMG submission 160121) | Forest soil microbial communities from Barre Woods Harvard Forest LTER site, Petersham, Massachusetts, United States - Inc-BW-C-12-M | ecosystem: Environmental > Terrestrial > Soil >...
AGAAAGCAGTGGAGCGCGGGCTGAAAACCAAGCCCTGGGCGAAGACCAGTTTCGCTCCCGGCTCCAAGGTGGTAACCGACTACGTCGAAAAAGCAGGCCTGTGGCCCTTTCTCAATGCGCTGCGCTTCCATCTGGTCGGTTACGGCTGCACCACCTGCATCGGCAACAGCGGCCCCCTCCCGGATGCCATCGGAAAAGCGATCAAGGACAATAATCTGGTGGCCGTTTCGGTCCTGAGCGGCAATCGAAATTTTGAAGGGCGCATCAATCCGCTGTGCCGCGCGAATTATCTGGCCTCGCCGCCGCTGGTCGTGGCCTACGCGCTGGCTGGACGCATGGATTTCGACATCGTCAACGAATCGCTAGGCGACGACCAAGCCGGCAAACCGGTTTATCTGCGCGATATCTGGCCGACGCCGGACGAAGTCGAGAAGACCATGCGCTCCTCAGTTACGAGCGAAATGTTCCGCAAGGAATACGCCGACGTCTTCACGGGCGACGAACACTGGCGCGCACTGCCCATTCCCGAAGGCGATCTCTACGCGTGGGACGAAAAGTCCACCTACATCAAGCATCCGCCGTATTTTGAGAACATGCCGCTCAAGCCTGCGGCGCTCGAAGATTTGCAAGGACTGCGCGCCCTGGCCGTCTTGGGCGATAGCGTCACTACCGACCATATTTCGCCCGCCGGCTCGATTCCGGCCGACACGCCCGCCGGAAAATATTTGATCGCGCATGGAGTGCAGCCGAAGGATTTCAATTCCTACGGGGCGCGCCGCGGCAATCACGAAGTGATGATGCGCGGCACGTTTGCCAACATCCGCCTGCGCAATCTGCTGGCGCCCGGCACCGAGGGCGGGTGGACGATTCATCAACCCGGCGGCGAGAAGATGGCGATCTACGATGCAGCCATGAAATATCGCGACGAACATGTGCCGCTGATCATCTTCGCGGGAAAAGAATACGGCTCTGGCTCATCGCGCGACTGGGCCGCGAAGGGCACAATCCTGCTGGGCGTCCGCGCGGTCCTTGCGGAAAGTTTCGAACGCATCCATCGCAGCAACCTGGTGGGCATGGGCGTACTGCCGCTGGAATTTCTGCCGGGAGAAACCCTCGCTTCACTGGGCCTGACGGGTCTGGAGATATTCGCAATCGAAGGACTGGCCGGAAACTTCGAGCCGCGCAAGAAAATGAAAGTCACGGCGCGGGATGCTCACGGCAAGGAAACTCGATTCGAGGCTTTGGCGCGGATTGATACGCCGTTTGAGGTCTGTTATTACCAGCACGGCGGGATCCTGCAGTACGTTCTGCGTCAGATGCTCTAGAAATTCCCGCTCGCAAGCAGGCTCAGGCGCGGTGGCCGCTCAGATGCGGATCGCCATGATCCTTCAAGCGCATGCGCAGAAACACCGGCGCCGCCAGCGCGAAGACCACTGCAAAAACCACGAAAAACCCCAAGCAGGCCAGCCAGAATTCCGCGCCCTTGTGCCGCAGAAGCATCAGCGCCAGATCCCCCAGGGCGAAGGAAACCGCAAACACCAAAATTGCAGAAATCGGCGTGGGACACAGCGCCGCGTGACAATGCGGGCACACTACGCCTGAAAGTCCCGCCGGCGTCCAAAGCGCTTTTGTGGGGATACCCTCGTTGCATTGCGGGCAGGTCATGGCGGAATTCCTCCCGAACGAAAAGTGGTTACGGCTGGATGCCCGCGCCGTCTGGCGCGCCGACGAGGCTAATCTACCACGAGTTGCACCGTAGTTGAATGCTGGAAGTTTCCGCCGACCCCTTGGATCGTGATCTGGTAGGTCTGTGGGACTGGGCCCCCGCCACCACCTCCGCCACCGCAAGCCGCCATGAACCCGAGCAGCACGATTACTGACAAATACGCCAGGCCCGTCCTTGCGCGCGAGCGATCCGACTGCTTCCGCCCGGTGAGCAAAATAAAAATCGCGAGCATGGCGGCGCAGGCGAGCGTCGCAGGTTCGAATTTTGGCGTCTCTGGAACAGCGGAGGGCGCTCGGGGCACTCTCGCTGCTGCCGGAACCGAGATCCGCAACGCCACGCTGGTTCCGGCCGCGGAAGTCGTCGCCGGATCCGGCGTGAAATTGCAAGTGAGGCCGGCGGGCGGACTGCTGCAGGAAAGCTGCACGGTTTGACCGGCGCTGCCGACAGCATTGAGATTCACCTGGTAACTTGCGTCGCCGCCGGCGCCGGCCGTGTTGCTTGCCGGAACCGTGGCGCCAAAAGAAAAGTCACACGGTGAGCCAACGGAACTGAAGGTCAGCGCATTCGTTGAGCCAAGAGCCGGGTCGGAAACCGTCACGGGCATCGCGCCCCCGCAGTTCACCGCGGTAGCGGGCGCCGTCGCCGTCAAGCTCGTCGCGTTGAGGAAAGTGGTGGGCAGCGCGGCACCGCTGAAATTGATCACGGATTGCGGGGTGAACCCATTGCCGGTGGCCGCCAGCAGAAACGATGCGGAACCCGCGGTCGCCGCCACCGGACTTAACTCCGTTAGCACGAAGCTCGGAAGATTAGGCAGCAGCAAACTCCACAAGCCGCGACCGTGCGTTGCGGCCACCAAAGTTCGCGACGTATTGCGCAGCCGCAGCGCGAGAACCTGCGAATTCGGCAATCCGGATTGCAGCACGCTCCAGCTTGTTGCGCCGCCGGCGTTCGCGTTCGCGCTGGCGTAAACACCGGAATCCGTGGCGATGTAAATCGTGTTGTCCGATGCATCGCTGGGATCGATAACGATGTCGTTTACCGGAACGTCCGGCAAGTCACCATCCACCTGCAGCCAGGATGCCCCGGAGTTATTCGTAAAAAAAACGTGCCCCAAGCCGTCGCATCCACTTACTCCCGGACAAGAAAATCCGGAATACGCGACGAACGCCGATTTCGCATTGAAGGAATCCACCGCGATGGCCGTGACGCTGCGCCCCGGCTGATTCGTTTGGTTCACCATGTGAATGTCGGTCGCGCCAGTCAGCGCCTGCGCCGACTGCCAGATCCGCCCATCGGAAGTTCCCGCGTAAATGGTGTTCGAATCGGTCGGGGCCACGGCAATGGCGGTAACGAAATTCTGGCTGTTATCGCTCGTGAGATCGGGGCTGATCACCGACCAGCTCGTCCCGCCATTGGTCGTCTGGTACAAGCGATAAGTGCCGAAATACAGATTCTGGCTGGTCTTGGCATCGAGCACCAGCGGCGGAATGAAACTAGCGTTGTCCGTGAAATTGATTCCGCTGTTGTCGATCGCCGGCCAATTGATGCCATCCGTGCCTGGAACACCATTCAGAATGTTTTTGGTAAGCGTGCCGGGACCGCTCAGATAACTGCAAGCCGCATAAATCGTACTGGGCGTTTGCGGGTCAATCGCCGTGTAGCCGCCATCGTAAGGACAAGCCTCGGTCCCGCTTGCGTCCAGCGAGCCGCTGAATTGCTGCACGTCGTTCCCCTGCGTTCCGCCGTAAATAATCTGGTCCGTCGCGGGATGAATCGAAATCCCAGGATAAAACTCGGTCAGATTCAGCGATGTGTTGGCGATGCCCGTATCCGTATTCAGGTCGGCCCAATGCTGACCGCCGGGAGCCGTCGCGGGACGGAAGACGTCTTGCGAGGCCCACACGCCGCCATCGTTGCCCGCAAACATCGCCAGCACCACTCCCCCGGCTCCCACCGCGAAATGCAGCGCGTGAATGTCCACATGGAGCGAAGTCTCGTTGCCGCTGCCATCCGCGCTCATGTCGCCCCAGGTGTTTCCGCCATCGAGCGAGCGATATAACGACGAATTGCCGATTTTGATCTTGCCGGCGTGCGGCTGCGCCGAGCCACCCGCAAAAATCGTCTGGCCCGCAGTGCCGGGAACCACAGCGAGTTTCATGTCGTAGAAACACTGCGGCGCGCAAAAATCCGGCAAATTTGAAACGTTGGGAAAGATCGCGGCGAACGGCGAACCCGTTCCGTCGGGCTGAATGCCCGTGCCAGAGAGCACGCCGAGAAGAGCATTTGAATTCGTGCTGGCATCGGCAATCGCGACGTACAGAATTGAAGTCACCGGCGAACTGCCCGGAGCAATCGCCAGCGAAATATTGCCATACAGCGCTGGCGTAGAAGCGCGGTCGAGGCCCGCCACTCGATTCCAGGTGATTCCGGCGTCCTGCGAGATATAAACTCCGTTGCAAGGCGCGCTCGAGCATTCGGCTTGCGCATCGGTGTCGCCGTTCGGATCGCCCAGCGCTGCATAAACCGTCAGCCCCGAGGAATCGCTGGGATCAAAACGCACATCGGTTGCCGGATTGTATGGCGGGCTGCTCGCGCCGCCACCCGGTTGCACGCGACTCCAGGTGTTTCCACCATCGGTGGAACGCCACACGCCCGACGGCAACGACCCGCCCCGCGAAAAATCCGTTCCCTGCACCGCCGCCAGCACCACGGGATTCGCCTGATGCGGCTGCACGGCTAGCGCCGCGACGTACGGGCCGCTTGCACCCGGCCCCTGCGAAGCGCTGCTTGTGAACGTAGAATCCTGCGTCCAGCTTTGGCCGCCGTCAGAGGAGCGCAGCACTCCCGCGCCATATAGGTTGTCGTGCGCGTAGTTTGATTCGCCGGTGCCGGCCAGAATCAGGTTGCTCTGCGCATGGCCGTTGAACATTTGGCAGGGCTGCGGCGCTAACGCCAACGCGCCGATCGAAAGCGACGGCTCATTATCCGTGAGCGGCTTCCAGGTGACTGGACTGCCGTTCAATGCGTTGAAGCTAACCCACACGCCGCCATCTGCGCCGCCGGCGTACACCGTGTTTCCCGTCGCGTCGCAGGGATCCACGGCGAGCGCCGTCACGCGGCCAGAGACATCTCCGAAGAACTCGGTGTGCGCGGTGGGTTGCGGGCCGAGCGGCGTCCAGAATTGCAGCGAAGGAGAAATGTCCGGCTTAAGCGAGGTGGCGCGCTCGACAAAAGTCCCGCTTGCGCTGACCATTTTCCGGTTCTGCGCGAAGGCCCGCAGCAACAGGCTGCCGGGAATGTGGCCGTTGGCGGAAGCGCGCTGCCGGAAAAACCACGCCGCGCGCCCGCGCACCAGTTCTGCGGACCCCGCCTGCCGCGTAACAAGCGACCGGCGCGATGCTATCTGCTGGGCCAGCAGCGGTCCCAGCGCAGTGGTGAGCACCGCCCCTGACACCAAACCAAGCAAGCCGCGCCGATGTCTTCGGCATATCCCTACGAAAGTTGAGAAAGCTCCGCCAGTCCCACCTGCCCTACCGACCCGGTCCGACAAGAATCACCACCCCGCAGAGAACGCTATTGTAACCAAAAAATTCGCCCTTTGGGGTTGTTTACTAACTATTTAGAAAGGTGACATCGCACGGCAGGTGAGTTTGTGGCAATGCTGGAAGCAAATCCGTGGCGCGCTACAGCCGCTGGATGCGCCTCGGTTTGCAGATGCCTGGCGCGAAGGCAACTTCGGTGTGCGGCTGAATTCTTTCTCCGTGATTCTAACTCTCGACGTGCAATTCACCCACGCACGCCTTGGCCATTTCCTGCCAGCCGGGAAACTGCTCGCTGACGCCGAGTCTGTCCAGATAATCAGGATCAATTTCCATCTGCGATGGGGATTCCCCCAGCGGCGCGCGATCCGCCACCTGGTGAGCCAAAATGTTGGAGATATACACAATTCCAACGGCGTCCAGAGAATCCTGCGGCACGCGCTCCGGGTGATGGTGATGCGCAACAGCCTCAACGACCGGCGACGGCAGCCCCCAGATGCCCAGCAGATACGCTCCCACCTCGGCGTGTGACACGCCCATCAGTTCTGTTTCCACTGCATACAAAGGACGTCCTTCGGCCTCCGCACCCTGCAGCGCACGCTTGAAATGCGCCGGAGCGCGCGTTGCCAGCACCAATTTGCCTACGTCATGCAGCAGGCCGGCGACCACGGCAATGCCCCGCACGTGCGCCGACGCAGGAATCTGTCCCGCAATCTTGGCAGCGAGCTGCGAATGGGCCTGAAGCTCCTCGCAGGAAAAACCCGGCAGCTTCGTCAACTGTTCGAAAATGGAGAACACTCCAACCGACAGCACCAGGTTCTGCAGCGTGTCGATTCCCAGAAAACCCACCGCTGTTTTTACTGAAGAAACCTCGCGCGGCAAGCCAAAAAACGCCGAGTTCACCAGCTGCAGCACTTTCGCCGATATCGCCACGTCCTGCTCGACGATGTGCACGACATCTTTGATGGACGCGTCCGGCTCGGCGAGCTTCTTGCGCAGCGCCATGTAGGTGCGCGGCAGCACCGGCAGATCTTTCACGGAACCCACCAAATTCGCCAGCAATTTGTTGCTGAGGATATTCGAAAGGCTCGTAGCACGCTCGACCGCCACGCGCAGCATATTGGGGTCGCAAGGCTTCAGCAGAAACTGGTGGGCTACCGGCACAGCCCGCAGCGCCGTTTCCATTTCCGGCGGAGCGGAAAGCACGATTCGCACAATCGCCGGATAGCGTTCGCACACAATCTTCATCAGCGCCGCGCCATCCATTCCCGGCATGGCAATATCCGACACGACTACGTCAAACGGCGAAGCATCCAGTAGCGATAGCGCAGCTGTGCCGCCGGGCGCGAAAGCCATGTCCCACTGGTCCTTCTGCGATTCCAGCATTTGCTGCAACTGCTCGAGCACCCGGGGCTCATCGTCCACGAACAGAACGCGCTTCATGCAACGCACCTCGCAGGATCATTTACAAATACGGATCGCTTCGATTTTCAATCGCCGTATGCAACACACGCGCGCAGGGACACAATCGTGCCGGCGCCAGATCGCATTCCATACCAAACCACAAAGGGGAAGTAGCAATGCCGAGAGGGCTTAGCTTCCGTAGCTGCCAGCCAAACGCGCGGATGCCTATTTCCGCTTTCGGTCAGGCCGGCAGTTGAATCACGAAGGTGCTGCATCCATTATAGAGCCGGAAGCTGGGCGCATTGCATGGGCGCGCCGCCTAGGCGTGTCGCAAGAGTTAGACGCCAGCTGCCGTAGATTCAGAATGGTCCTCGGTGTTATTGTATGCGGCGGCGCGCCTACGGGCCTGGCGGGCTGCCGGCATCACCACCGCGCGCGCTGGGTATTCACCACGTGTTTTCAGGAGGAGCGCGTTCATGAAGCGAAAACTCAGTCTTTCGTTTTTAGTGCTTGCGGCATCGCTGCTGTTCGTTCTGTCCGTCCCGGTATTGCCGCACAGCGATTCGGCGGCGGCGCAATCCTCGGCTGCGGCTCCTTCCGCCGGCAGTCTGGTGGATCTGAATTCGGCCAACAAAGAGCAACTCGACGCGCTGCCCGGAATCGGCGAGGCGTACGCGCAGAAGATCATTGACGGCCGGCCGTATCGCGCGAAGACCGACCTGCTGAGAAAAAAGGTCGTCCCCAAGGCCACCTACGACCAGATCAAAGATCTAGTGATCGCAAAGCAACCGGCCACCAAATAGCCTCTGCTGCGTCGCAGTGCCGGACGCGATCAGGCTGAAGTAAATCCATCGCGCGGCTAGCCGCGCGACGCCTGTCTCCAACCCATGAACTTCGCGTTCCTATCCCCGCTGACCCCCGCCGGCACCGAGCTAACCGCGATCCTGGTTGTCGTGAGTTTTTCCGCGGGCCTGAACGTCTATGCGACCGTCGGAATGCTCGGTCTGCTGGCGCGGTTCAACGTCCTGGCGCTTCCACCCGATCTTCACCTTCTGCAGGATTGGAAAATTATCGCGATCTGCGGGGCGCTGTTCCTGCTGGAATTCGTCGGGGACAAAATTCCGGTATTCGATCTGTTCTGGAACGCCGCGCACACCTTCGTTCGGGTTCCGGTCGCGGCTTTTCTGGCGTACGCCGCAACGTCGCAATTACCTCAGTGGGAGCAAATCGCGGCCACCTTCGCGGGCGGATTGATCGCATTGGCGGCGCATGGCGGGAAGACTGCCGCGCGCGCAGCCATTGTGCATTCGCCCGAGCCGTTCTCGAATCTTGCATTGAGCACGGCGGAAGACGCGCTGGTAATTTTTCTGATGTGGATCGTCACGCGCCACCCCTACGCGGCCAGCGTGATTGTTTTGCTGGCCCTCTGCGTGATCGCGATCCTGATTCGTTTCGTCGTGCGCTCGCTGCGAACTCTTTTTAGCGATGCCGAAGCCTCGTGGTTTCGGAACGGCTCCGGAAATTCGCTGCAATGAGGCGCAGCGACCGGTCACCCGACTTCGCTTAGATCGCTCGCGCTGGCAGCATGAAAGATTCTGCCTCTACTGCGGGGGCTTCTTCTTTCCCAGCAGTCCGCCGGCTAACCCTGACGCCACGTTCGCCTTACTGGTTGGGCTCCCAGCCACGCTGTTCTTGAGGGCATTCCCGGCGATGCCGCTCACGTCCGGGATCACCTCTGGGCTCGACGTCGTGCCTCGCACGATGAACGGAATCCCGTTGTTCGAGCCGCGGCTCCCTCCCCCACCGCCAGTGAATGAAGAAATCGCACCGGTAACCCCGCTTCCGGCCGCGCCTGCCGCGCTGGTGAGCGCGCCTGCGGCTCCCGCCAGATTCGCAAGCAATTTAAAATTGAGCTGTCCCGCCGCGCTCACAGTTCCGCTTCCGGTAACGGTACCAAGCGATGGCATCACCAGATTCAAAGTATCAATCTTCGTTCCCGATGGATCGTTTCGCACAGTGGCGCTCAGCGTTTGAATATCGGTGTCCGATCCACCGCCGCCGCCACCACCGCCGCCGCCGCCGCCGAGTCCGGGAATGGACCCCAGCGCCCCGAGCTTCGATTTCAAGCTGAATCCAGCCAGCTTCGCGTTCGACAAGTTCACAGGCCCGGAAATCACCAGCTTGTCCACCGGTCCGCTGACCGTCAGATTCGCAGTAAGCGCGCCGCCCTGCAGCTTCGATCCGGAAGGCACGACGACTCCCACCGCCGGGAGAAAGCCTTCCAGATCGCCCACCGGCATGGCCTGCGCGTTCAGCCGCATGTCCAGTTTGGCCGGCTCCGAGGCGGTATTGTAGGCGCCGCTTAAGCGCGCCAGCGCGTTGCCGATGTGAATGTCTCCCTGGTTCAGATTTCCTGATTGGCTTTTCAACGCGTAGGTGGTCGCGTAATCAATATTCACGGGAACGGTAGAAGGCGCGCCCGTTACGGAAAGTTTCAGCTTCGTCGCCTTCAGCGTGCCTTTGGAATTCAGCTGATTGCCATCGGAACTGAGTTCGCCTTTGAAGTCCAACACTCCGCCGATTCCCGAGGACGTATCCAGAAAACCTGTGCTGGCCAGATCCAGGTGCTGCACTTCCACCGTGGCGTTCAATGGCGTCAGCGACGCATCCGCTGAATTCACCGGCCCGGCCTTGCCCTCTAGTTTCAGGGCGGCGTTTCCGGGGCCAGTGGCGGTCAGCTTGAAAGGAAACTGCGAGGTGTAGGAAAGATCGGAGGCTTCCAGATCAACGCTCTGGTAGATGCTCGGTTTGGCGCTGGAGGCCGCGGCGCTCACGATAATTTTCCCGTTCTCAATGCTGATTTTCCCGACGCTCATCGCTCCCGCGCCAGCTGCGCCTCCGGGGCTTGGCGGCGGACTCGAGGCTGGATTCTTGGTTGCGTTGTTGCTGCCGCTGGCGCTCACGCCCAAACTCGAATAATTCCAGGTTCCGTTCGCGGCATGGATCAGATTCACCTCCGGATCCTTCACCGTGAGCGAACGCACTTCGAGCTTCCTCGAAAAAATCAGCGGCAGCAGTTCGACGCCCACGCTCAGAGATTTGGCCGTCAAGAACGGCGATTTCGTGAACGCCGGGTCGTCTGCGATGGAAACATCTGAAACTGTCACTCCGCCGGAAATGATCGAAAGACTGATATCGCCAATCCCCACCCGGCGTCCCAGCGCGGTGGAAAGCTGCGTTTCAAGCGTAGGCTTGAATTGGTTTGCGTTGATAAAGAGCGGCAGAGCCAGAACGAGCAAAAACAACACCACAACGATGCCGCCGATAATCATGAGGGGCTTTCTTTTCATGGCGAGCCTCCAAAGGGAGCGTCCTGCAACGCGCCGGGGCCAAGCCTTGGCGCACGGCCGCCCAACAGCCGAGTGGAAGGCGCCCATCATACTCCCCTGTCGAGGTATCCAACAATCGGATGTTGATCCCCGGCTGGCGAAGCGGGAACGCGCGGGGAGCTCGAAGAAACGCCAGAAGCTTTTCCCGCGCCAACGGCTTTTCCGTTCGCTACGAATTCGCTAGGGTGCTGGGCCAAACCGTGCTATGTTTGTTCTGCGTTTGTTGCTCTTGTAACACCTTTAGATTCGATTGAAGGGGCTGCAAGTTCACACTTGCAGCCTCTTTCGCTTTACGGCTGGAGGCGGTCGAGAAGCAAACAA
>Ga0210394_10008695_pt1 | contig 10378 bp, 6 predicted proteins | sample IncBWC12MmetaG_FD_160121 | JGI IMG/M metagenome (GOLD analysis project Ga0210394, IMG submission 160121) | Forest soil microbial communities from Barre Woods Harvard Forest LTER site, Petersham, Massachusetts, United States - Inc-BW-C-12-M | ecosystem: Environmental > Terrestrial > Soil >...
GAAATCAGTGAAGTTTTGAAAGGCAAGCCTTCCCCGAGCGAGACTGATGTTGGACGATTCCATCGGCTGAATTAACGCAAAAACCCCGGTACGAGTCGTATGCCTGCCGTGCGTCCAGGAGAGCGTGTCCGCCCAGGAATAAGTTTTTTGGTAGTTCAGAAAATCACTGAGGACATTCCCGGCCTGAAAGTCTCCCAGCGGTCCTCGCATAATGATGTCCGGCAAAAGCGGAGCCAACGCATTTGCAGGCGTCATGCCGACCAAAGCAGTTGCGGGAATGCCGGGGACGTCTGGGTTCGAGCGATTGGCCGTGAAAGTCATGCGCGCTTCATTGGCAATATTCGGAGACAATACCGAGCTGAGTTGCGTACTGGCGATGACATTTGTGTCATCGAGTATCAGCGGAAAGCCCGGAGTGGGCGGAGTCTCCGGGGTACGCAGAAAAGAAGAACCAAAACCTCTGAAGGTGTGAGCTGTGGCGTAATAAAGCCGGCCCGTGAGCGTATGCTTTTTGGAAAGGATGTAGGAAAGGTTCGCCAGAGATTGGTTTTCATCATAAGTGGACTTAAGACTGAAGGCCGAAAGCCCGAGACCCGCGTTCACGCCACCGGACAGAATCGTTTGAGGCGTGGGAATCAAATAGCTCCCGTCGGGCAGCTTCAGCTGCAGAATCTTTAATGCCACGGGATTGATGTTCGAGCCGTCGCAGGCCACCTGCACTCCTCCTGCAAAGGTCAAGTAAGCGGACCGTCGAGTCGCAGGCTTGTTCGCGGGACAAAACTCCGACCCTATGGTGGCCGCCGAGCGATCGTTCGTCAGGGGAGGAAGAATGACCGTATCCAGGGATGCGGTGTTATCCAGGCCGTTCACTTGCCGGGTTCCCTGATACGAGCCAAAGAAGAAAAGTTTATCTTTCTTGATGGGTCCGCCTATCGTGCCGCCGAACTGGTTCTGCTTTAAAGTTGCCTTGGGCCGGCCGTTTGCATTCTGGAAAAACGAATTGGCATTGAAAATGTCGTTACGGATGAACTCCCAGGCATCGCCGTGAAAGTCGTTTTCACCGGAACGAGTGACGAGATTGGTGTTGGGCACTCTCGTCCCGTAGCCGGAGTCGTATTGCGATGTCTGGATCTTAAATTGCGTAATCGTATCGGGATTGGGGACGGTGCTGGCAGAAGCGGCGCCGTCTACGGTGTAGAGGCCGACGGCAATACTCCCATTCACATTTACATCCTGTGAGCCGTTTCCGAGTAACCCGGCATTATTCACATTGGCTGCGGAACCCGACGACATCGAGAGCACTTGCGTAAAGTTGCGCGTGGTCAGCGGCACTGCAGTCAGGGTCTTGCTGTCCACCAGCGTGCCGCTGGAAGCGGTGGCCGCCTGGCTGAGCCGGCACTGGCAGGTAACGCGTTCATCTGCGGCTCCGGCTTCGAGCTGGGCATCCAGCTCGGGCGATTCCGAGACATTTACAACTACGGACATGGCCGCGGCGGTCTTGAATCCGTGTGCCGCAAAAAGGACGTCATAAGTTCCGGGAGGAAGCAACGAAAAGCTGTAGAGGCCATTTTCGTTGGTGACGGCGGTTTGCTCCTTTCCGGTCGTTCCGTTGACGAGAGTTACGACCACGCCCGGAACAGCCTTACCGCTATGGTCCGTAACGGAGCCCCGCAGTGCACCAGTGGTAGAGGATTGCGCCCACAAACAAGAAGACAGGCTTGCGAAGGCGACGATCAAAACGCTCGCATATATATAGAGAAGATAACTGAGCCCCGCTCGCGTCCTTACGGATCGCCAGCCCTGTAATAAGAGATCGCGACTAGGGATACACGACAGGCATTCTGATTCCGGGGCCCTCCGCATCCGCGCCTCTGAAAACAATTTGGGGAACTGAATGCCGCGTACAATACCCCATTCGAGCGACGGATCGCAAATACATGTCCCGCTGCTACGTCGGAAGGGACTGCGAATGTGGGGGTTCTGCGTGGGGAAATGCTATCAAGAATCCGAAGTGCGCCGCAATTCGGCTACGGATTCATTCGCCAGGCTAACTGCGCCTCGTAGCAATTCTCGAGGATGGTGTAATAACGTTCGACCGCGTCCTTGCTGACAAACGGGCTTGGCTCCTTAGCCAGCTTGGCCGTCATTCCCGGAGTCACGCCCGGCGCCTCGTTCATCATCTGCCATGTTTGCAGCCTCTCGTTCATACTGATGTGCCCCAGCGTGGTGGAAAGAATGGTGTCGACGCCGGCCTTCTCGTTGATTTCCTTAAAACGCTTGGTCGACGCGATGTACGTTTTCATCATGGTCTGCCCGTCGGGATAATACTGAACGCCCGCCCGGCCGAGATTGATGTCCACGCCGCCCCAGATGCTGGCGACGTGTCGCTCGTTATCGGGGTGCTTGCTCTGCTTGTTCGTAAGCCCCGCGATGATTAGAGAAATAGTGCCCGGCGTATGGCCCGGCGTGATGTACATCGTGACGGTCACATCGCCGAACTTCAGTTGCTGGCCGTCAGTCGCGATCATGTCTTTGCGCGGCTTCACGTTCTCCGGAGAATTATCCTTCGCCACCAGGTCCCAATCCGCTGCGGACATGATGACGTGAGCCTTCGGGTATGTCTCCTGGAGACTCTTCGCTCCCCAGTAGCGGTCGTCATGTCCATGCGTGACGATGATGTACTTCAGATTCTGCTGCGGATCGAGACCAAAATCCTTTAACTCCAGCACCAGATCTTTGGCGTCCCAGTCGAAGTTGGTGTCGATGATCGCAATGCCGTCGGGAGAATTTATGGCGTACACGCCGGTGCCCTTGGTGCCAATGAAGTACAGTTGGTCGAAAATTCGCACCGGCGGCTGGTACCACTCTTCGCGCGACGTCGGAATGCGGCGATTTTCCTGCCGCACAACGTCCGGCAACTGTTTGGGCGGAGCGCACCATTGTTTGAAAAACGCCTCGAACACTTGAAATGGCTGATCTGGATTGGGGATCGCCGGCGCCACAGCAGCCTGAGCCGCGGCGACATGTGCCTGGGCCGCAGCGTCATCGGCATTCGCAACGGTGGCGAAGCAAATGGTCAAAAACAAAGCCATAGAAAATGTTCGAAGCAGATTGCAGGTCACAACCGCCTCCTATGCCTTCCGTATTCCGACGACGACTTCACTTCATCTCACTTTGCGGCGCTGGTCCTTTCGGCGCTTAAGTTCTTAAGCATTGGTTTCAGCGTTGCAGCGATCCCTTCGGCCATTTTCAGCGAACCTCCGGCTGTTAAGCAAGGGTGAAGGGAAGACGGCTAGAGGGACCGCGTGTGGAGCTTCCCGACGGGTGCGCTAGAGCCGGTGCTACTGCGCAGGACGGTGCTGCTGGGCGGCGACGGGATGCCGACGGAGGCTCGCACGCCAGCAACGATCACAGACTTCGTCCGGGTAGACGAAGTAGTTTGAAGACTTGCCGCATTTGGGACATTCGAGCGGCACAGGCCGCGCCACTCCGCGAACGTTCAAGCCATGTGCACTGGCGCGCATCTCAACCCACTTGCCGAACTCTGCTGCTGCGTTCCGCTCATTCAGCGCGTGAGATTGCTCGCGTGTAAGGAAAAACGGCCATGGACGAAGGAGGACCACCAACCCTGCCGCTACTATGATCGCCACAAGCAATATGACCATAAGACAACCCTGCCCACGTTCGATTCCGCCTAGGGTCTCAAGAGTAGCGTCCCCCACTTGGGAGAGGCAGCCGTTCTTCTAAGTTGGATGCTTATTGATTACTAGGGGGCAGACCAAAAGGGGTCGACTTCACAATATATTGTTCCCAATAAACGGAATCCCGGACACTGAGATCCTGGCCCGCAACCTGGTTCCGACATCCTCGTACGCGGCAACGAACCACCCAAAGCCGTCAATTAAGTATGCAGATGCATTTCCTCATATTGCGGGAAATTATGGCGACGTTATAATCGGTTTATGCGACAGGTTCTGTCGACATCGGCGCATTTGCCGAGAAGGAGGTGATCCAGTGAGGTACGGTTTAAGTTGACGCAGTAGAGGAGGCGCTTGTGAATTTTTACCGAGCGCCTCTCTCCTTTTTATCCGCCCCGAAATATCAAGATTCCTGTGATTTGGCACCTCTCAACCCCTAGCAAGTTGCTGAACAGAACTTCCCGCTTTCACGAGCCCATCGGTCTTTCGCTGATGATCCAGGCGCAGCCAGCAATCTGAATAATCTGGAGGGGATATCGTCAAACCGACAAGGCCACGCTATCCCGAAGCGATTTTCGGTAATATCGGTACGTGACGGTATTTTTCCTTGGTGAATTCAGCCTACCGGAGCAGCGACATGATGAAAGATATTGATGCGCTTATAAGTTCCTACGATCACGGAACGTTGACCAGACGGCAATTGTTGTACGCGCTTGCCATCATGGCGGCACCGGTGGCAGACAAGGCGCAAACGGCATCTGGCGGTCTGGTGAAAGGCCGGAACCTGCATCATGTGAATGTGCGGGTCTCCGATATTGCGCGCTCGGAGGCGTTCTATCGAAACCTGTTTGGCTTCTCCCCAACCCGACGCGTCCAAGGACCGGACAATCATGGATTTGATCTGCCGGGCGGAGGGTTGATCATCCTGCAGAAAAGCGACCAACCCGGCCACATCGATCATTTCTGTGTTGGCGTTGAAGATTTCAACGCCGAACGGCTGAGGACTACGGTCAAGAGCGCGGGCATCGAAGGCGTGCAAGGTAACGCCAGCGACAATTTCTCCGTGAGCGATCCAGACGGTCTGCGAGTGCAGGTCTCGGCGTCTGACTGGCGCGGCTAACGCGTCACGCAGCCGCATTCGATATCGTAAGCAAACCGTCGTACACCTCTGACGGGTCACTCACGAACTTTGGGCGTGATGCTTAGATCAGGCGAGCAGCGGTGAATGGTGGACGCATTACGAACGATGTGTGAATCGCGTTCTTAATCCCAACAGGTTAGCAGTGTTGAACCTAAGGAGGTGCAGCAATGATGTGCACTGGAATCGGCGAAACGTGTGATGGCGGGGCCACGAGAGCTTATCGGCAGCTAGTCTCTATCTTCCAGTGATGGAGCCGCCAGTCCGCATCACTTTCGGTCGGTGATCATCACCACCCCGGATCAGATAAACAGAGTTCCCGGAATTATTCCAGCAACTCTGTCACTCACCGGTGCGCGTCTCGAAGAAAGACTTCTTCTGCTCTCGCCCGCGTATCGCCTTACTGCGGCTGCGGGAAGGGCAGGTAAGTCAAGAGGTCGGATAGACGGCCAGACGTCCCACCGGCATCGAAGCCTTCTCCGCCAAAGATCCAGAAGTAGAGAGATGGGAATGGGTCTTGTTTCCAAGAAGCCGCCCCGAAGCGGCCGCCTGGAGTGTTCTTCACATACGGCACGTCCCACGAGGGAGGGATATCTGTCGGGAAAGATCCGGCCTGATTAACGTCGCTCGATCCTTTCCACCAGATCCACTGGCCGGTGCTTTGAATGTATTGCCAGACGTCATTCAGATAGCCTGTGCTCTTGACAGTCGTGGAACCATAGCCCCAGCCAGAAATCAGCCAGATATTGTTCAAGGGGTCGATAAAGCCTACCGAGCCCCAGCGAGAGCCGGGCGCATTGCCAGCTGAGGGAACCTGTTGCGTTCCGTAGAGCCCGGACTGATCGGCAAGCCCGGTAGCGCCGCCCCCAGAAACCCATGTCCACTGGCCGGTGCCAATGTTGTATTTCCAGAGATCGTTCAGCAGCGCGCCGTCGGGAGTCGCCGTGCCGTTACCCAGACCGTTGAGGGACCCAGGATTTCGTGTACCCGCGGAATCGAGGCCGAGGCCGCCGAAGAGCCACACGTTCGCCGGCACCGAATTGTCGACCCACAGCATGGCTTGCTGGCGCCCGCCAGGGACGTTCGTAGCTGCTGCTGTCCCCTGAGTGCCGTAAACACCATTGTTCTGGCCCACGTTCGAGTTGGTCGGGCCCATCCAGGTCCATGTGCCGCCGACAATATCGTACTTCCATAGATCATTCAGCAGGCCCAGGTTGCCGGCGGAATCGAGGCCTTGTCCGCCGAAAACCCAGACCGTGGTCTTTGACGGATCTGTGGTGAAGGCCGCACCCCAGCGCCGGCCGGGCAGGTTTGAGGCCGCGGCTACGCCTTGGGTACCGTAACTGGCGGCTGCCGAAGCTTTTACCCCCGTCCAGGTTCCGGTCTCCGTGTACGATCCAATGGTGGTAGGTGTAGCGGGCGGCGCCGGAGTCGTTATGTCATAACTGCCCGGAGCAAATTTCCAGAGGTCGTTCAGCAATCCAGTTCCGCCAGCACACCCACATCCACCTTGGCCGCCAAACAGCCACAAATTGCCGGAGCCGTCGCTCCAGTTGATGCTGCCCCAGCGTCCACCGGGATTGAACCCACTGGGCTCGCCTGTGTTCTGATCGATAGTCAGGTCCGCCTTGTTCGTTGTGACTCCTCCGACCGTAGTGGAGTTAATCGGTACTCCGGCGGGAATCCATCCGTTCGAGGAAGGCGAGTAGAGCCAGAGATCGTCCAAGAGGCCCGGAAGGTCAGGCGGAGTCTTACCCGAGACCTCGAGACCCCAGCCGCCATAGAGCCACTTCCTTCCGCTACTGTCAGTCCAGGTGGCCGCGAATTGTCTGCCTCCTGGGAAATTCGTATCGTGCGATGGTGGAGCGGCAGGAGGAAGTGAAGCAGTTCCAAAATTGTTTGCGGTATTCGGAGCATCAATCCATATCCAGTCGTTGTGCTGGCAATCGATGATCACGTTGGAGATGTTGAAAGTAGCCACGCCCTCGTAACCGATGATCACGCATGGCTGTGGCTGACTCGTGGGTTGCGCGAAGATGTTCACAAGGTAGGCGCCACCGGCGCTAACCAGAGTCGGAAATATGAAATTGGTGTTGTTGCCGGTGACCAATATGTTGTCGCCGCCATTATTCATCAGTTCCACGGTGTCGACGGTGCCGTTTACCAGGCCGACGAGACTGCCGCCAATTGTGAAACCCGTTTGAGGACACGTGACTTGAACTGTAGTGATATTACCCGTAGCCGTTCCGCTCCCATTCAAGACCGAGCAGGTTTGTCCCGGGTTGGAAGGTTGCGTGAGAATCGTCACGGCATAGGAGGCCCCGCCAGCGAGTGGAGTTGCGAACGTAAAGTTGACGTTGCCTGTACCTCCAACGGTGAAGTTGTCGCCGCCGTTGTCCTGCAATACGAGTCCCGATCCCTGCAGTCCGGAAACTGTCCCAGCAACGGTGAAGGTATTACCGCACGTCACTTGGACATTCGTGACATTGGCCTTAGCTGTACCAGTGCCGTTGGTGACGCTGCATGGCAGCGCCTGGTTGGCGGGCTGCGTCTTCACTACAACCGTATAATTGCCGCCGCCGGTAATCGGTACCTTGAAGGTAAATGCTCCGTTCTGCGAGGTCGTCAGGTCGTCGCCGCCGTTATCTTCGAGCACAAGCCCGGTACCCGTCAGACCTATCACGCTCCCACCTATCGTGAAAGGGCCGGAGCTGACGGCACCAGTGCCAGCACCGGTGCCGGAACCAGTGCCGGAACCTGAGCTGGAACTCGCGTTCGCGCAGACGCTGGAAAGGGATGGATTGCAGCCTTTCCCGCCGCATCCCACGAGAACGGCCGAAGCCATTATGAGTGCAATAAAAAAGAGAGGTTTTATCATGGGTTTCACAAGCATGTTTTGGCTCCCCCGTTATCTCGTCGAGCGTTAAACTAGCGGGAATTTCTGATGCCACGCGCCTTCTTCTGCGAGCACCGTAGCAAGCCCCGGTTTCATGCCACAAGTTGCAGTCACGCGGCTATTCACCAAACGAGTATTTAGAGATTAGGAACAAATGGCCGCACTGGTGCCCGGAAGCACGAGCACGAGCCGGCTTCGAGAAGGTCTCAACAGGAGAGAAAATCGTCGGTGCAGCGATGAATCCGGACTAGAAGGCAGGGACGCTACGGACGGAAATCATAATTCAACTAACAACTTACCTGTCGAGGCAGCGAAAGGAGTCTCTTTGCCAACGTTGGATGGGATCAGGGGTTGTCCTTCCAAGATTACCTCGACAGGAGGTGGATTTCGCGTCCTGGTATTCGTGCACGTGTCGTTACTACGTGTCGTTACTAATTGTTACGTGGCTTATCTGGCGTCGGCCCGAGATCTCCGCGTAACCTACTAATAACAAGACCCTTGCTTCTTGGAGACGGAATTGCTCTCTTAATGTCGGGCGCAGCCAACGAATGCAAGTCGCATACAGACTCACCCAGTCAGCCCCGAAGGCGGATCGCCGACGCGCAGGAGAAGAAAAGAGATGATCTGGAAAGAAAAACGACGAAGCCAACGGCTCGCTTTGAGCGTTCCCGTCGTTGCTTACAGATCACAAAAACTGGGCCTGCCCTTTTCCGAAGGGACCCGTACCTTGATGGTCAGCGCCCATGGCGCATTGATCAGTCTGGACGCCAAAGTAGTCGCTGATCAAAGGCTCGTTTTGAAGCACGCGCTCAGTGGGGAAGAGCAGGAATGCCGTGTCGTATTCACTGAGAAGAAGCTGATGGGTCCGACAGAAGTGGGAATCGAGTTCCGGCAGCCTGCACCTAACTTTTGGCACATTGCGTTTCCACCCACTGATTGGACGGCACCCGCTCCAGAGTTGACCACTCTGGATTCCCGGTAACGGCCGCTCCGCTCCTGCCCAAGCAAAAGCCATATTCCGCTGGTGCTAGAAAGCTCGTTGATTACCTACAACGAATTGCCCTGTCTTCAGTTTGTTCCGCCAAAATTGTTTCCGAGTGGGCGACGATACGCCCAAATATGGTGTATATTCGGTCGCAGCTCAGGGCCCAAACAGTAAAGCCGTTGGAGGAAATATCTCATGCGACCATTTTGCCTGGCAGTTGTACTTGCAGCAGCGATCGCGATGTTGGGGTCCATAGGACTGGCTCAGCATGACCCTACCGCAGGTCCTTATAAGGTGCTAAAGACAGCCAAAGTCGGCGGTGAGGGCGGCTTTGACTATATTTCCGCGGACGTCGAGGGTCGTCGTCTGTATGTCCCGCGGAATGGTCCGATGGGGCAACTGACGGCCTTCAATCTGGATACGTTGGAACCAGCGGGCTCGATTGCCGGCATCAAGTCCGGTGGTGCTGCCGTCGACCCCAAATCCCATCACGGTTTCTCCACCACCAAGCCCATCACCATGTGGGACTCGGGCACTTTGAAAGTGATAAAGACCATTGACGTGGACGGGCGCCCCGACGGGATCATGTTTGATCCCTACAACGAGCGTGTTTGGGTGCTGAGCCACATGCCGCCGTACGCCACCGTGATCGATGCAAAGGAAGGCACTGTCGCGGGCACGGTTGACGTCGGCGGACAGCCCGAGCAGGCCGTGAGCGACGGCAAAGGCACGGTCTACGTGACTATCATGGATAAGGCCAACGTTGCCGTGGTGGACGCGAAAAATTTGACCGTGACGAAGCACCTTGACCTCAGCTCAAAAGGCGTGGACGCCGGTAGCGGCCTGTCGCTTGATGCCAAAAATCACGTTCTCTTTTCGTATTGGCGCCTGCCCACACCTGTGGTCCTGATTGTGAACGCCGAAAACGGCAACATCATTACCAGCTTCCCGACCGACTTAAACGTGGATACCGTCGGGTTCAATCCCGCCACCATGGAAGCCATCAGCACTGCGGGCGGCGGCTCGATGATATTCATCAAGGAAAATAGTCCCACCAGCTTCGAGGTGGAGCAGAGGCTGAAGACGATGGTAGGCGCCAGGAACATGGTGCTCGACACAAAGACGAATCACGTGGTCAGCATGGCGTTCGAGTATGGGCCGCTTCCGGCTGACGCGCCGGCACCAGTGCCAGGTCGCATGGCGCTCGGTCCCCCACTGCCGGGCTCGTTTACACTTCTTATGGTGGGTAAGTAGTAGAAGCTTACTAACGCTTGCATGCACTAGGGGAACGACGGCGTCCCAGGACAGCGTTCTTGCCCTCCGGATAATAAAAACCTGGGACGGGATCGATCAGCCTTCTTTACTTGCCGGCCAAAACTTATAACGTTACCGGATGCTGCTCGTCTTGCCCGATGCAGCTCGCGGAACTGGCTTACCGTAAACTTCAATCCAGTCGATGCGCGAACCTGGAGCTCCGTGACCGCCTCCCCTCATCAGGTCTGTGAAACCTACCTCCTCCACCTTGCTCAAGTTCGGACGCTCCACCCAGTTATCGCCCCGGCCTTCGATAACATTTTCGATATTGAGATTCCGCCAGCGGACGTCAACCAGTTGGATTTGTGATTCCACCCAGTCGGTGGAATAGCCGGTCGCATGGTCTC
>Ga0210394_10008696_pt1 | contig 10378 bp, 7 predicted proteins | sample IncBWC12MmetaG_FD_160121 | JGI IMG/M metagenome (GOLD analysis project Ga0210394, IMG submission 160121) | Forest soil microbial communities from Barre Woods Harvard Forest LTER site, Petersham, Massachusetts, United States - Inc-BW-C-12-M | ecosystem: Environmental > Terrestrial > Soil >...
CTACGTCGAATCACCCGAGGACGGCACGATGGGATTCGCGAACGGCACCTTCTTCGCGCAGGACAAGGACGGTCGCACGCGGTCAGGGCGAGACCCGATCGACCTCCAGGAGCTGTTCAGCCATCTTCGCGAGGACGACAAGCTCGATGAGCCCATGCCCCCAGGGACGAAGATGGGCCACATCCACCTGCACGTCGCCGACGTCGACGATGCGCTGCGCTTCTACCACGACCTGGTCGGCTTCGATGTGATGGGCCATGTGCCAGGAGTGGGCTTCGTGTCCGCCGGCGGCTATCACCATCACGTGGGCTTGAACACGTGGGCCGGCCAGGGCGCTTCGCCCGCGCCGGCTGGATCGGCCGGGCTTCGGCGCTACACGATCGAGCTACCCAGGCAGCGCGACTTGGACGATGTCATCGGTCGCCTGGAACACGGAAACATCCGCCTTGCGGAAGAGGCGGGCGGTGTGGCCGCGGCCGACCCGTCCGCGAACCGCGTCCTGTTCCGCATCGCCGGCCCCGCGCAGCTGTCCGAACTAAAGAAGCTTTAAGTCTCGAGATTCCGGCGCTTCTCGACCGCTTCGTGGAGCAGAGTCGCTAGGTCGATCACCTGCAGCTTCGCGCCTGTCTCGCGGACGCCGTCGTCGAGCATCACGGTGCAGAACGGGCACGCCACGGCCAGCGTCTCGGCGCCCGTCTCGGCCGCCTCGCGCACGCGCTCGTGGCCGATCGGGCGGCCTCGCTTCTCCTCCATCCACATCCTTGCGCCACCCGCGCCGCAGCAGAAGGTGCGCTCCCGGTTGCGCGGCATCTCGATCGCCGTTCCTACCGCAGCCACCAGCTCGCGCGGCTGCGAGCGCACGTCGTTGTGACGGGCGAGGTAGCACGAATCGTGATAGGTGATCTTTTGCTCGCCGGCCAGCGGGTTCAGCTTTCCGTCTCGAATCAGCTCGGCCAGGAACTCCGTGTGATGCACGACCTCGTAGTGCCCGCCGAAGTCCGGGTATTCGTTGCCGATCGAGTTGAAGCAGTGGGGGCAAGTGGTCACGATCTTCTTGACGCCTGCTTCGTTCAGGGTGCCGACGTTCTCGCCGGCCAGGCGCTGGAAGGTGTACTCGTCGCCCATCCGGCGCGCCGGGTCTCCGGTGCATGCTTCGCGAGGGCCGAGGATCGCGAAGTCCACGCCCGCCGCCAGAAATAGTTTCGCGGTCGAGATTGCGCCCTTGCGCGCTCGTTCGTCGAAGGCGGGAGCGCAGCCGACCCAGAAGAGGACGTCCGGTGCGGGATCGCCCGGCTGCAGCACGCGAACTCCAAGTCCGTCGGCCCAATGGGTGCGGTCGGCCTGCGGCTTGCCCCAGGGATTCGATGAGCGGTCGACGTCTCGCAGCATCGTTCCGGCTTCTTCCGGAAATCTTGACTCGACCATCACCAGGTTGCGGCGCAGGTCGATGACGTGGTCGATGTGCTCGATGCCGACCGGGCATTCGCGCACACACGCGCCGCACGTCACGCAGTCCCACACGATGTCGTCGGTCACGGCATTCGGGACGATCGGCGGCGGCGAATACGAGGCATCTGCGAGGGCCTTCGGGCCTTCCGCCATCGCCTGGTCGCGAATCGCCATGATCAGCAGCTTGGGCGACAGCGCCTTGCCGGTCGCGTAGGCGGGGCAAACGTCCTGGCATCTTCCGCACTCGGTGCACGACATGGTGTCGAGGGTCTGCTTCCAGGTCATATCCGTGACCCGCGCCGAGCCGAACCGCACATCCGCCTCGGGCTGCTCGAAGTCGATCGGCTCGAGCCGGCCGCGGGCGCGCGTGCGTCCGAAGTAGACGTTGAAGGCCGCGACGACGATGTGCAGATGCTTGGAGTAGGGCAGGTAGACGAGGAAGCTGAGGATGATCAAGACGTGGGCCCAAACCGCGGCCCGCTCCAGGTATTGAACCAGCGGCCCATGCAGAAGTTTTGCGATCGAGCCCGAGATGGGCGCCCAGCTCGCGGGATAGTCGTTGAATCCCAGCGCGATCTGCGAGGAATGCCACAGAAACAGGGTCATGACGATGCCGGCGATCATGGCCAGGATCAAGTCAGCCTCGCCGATGTGGCTGCCCACAAAGCGCTTCGGTCGCTGCACTTTGCGGATGACGAACGCGGTGATGACGCCAAGGAGCACCAGCAGCGCGAAGACGTCGACGAGAAGCGCGTACCAGCCCTGGGCGCCCAGCCACGGCAGGGTCGCGTGCGGGTCGACCGCGCCGATCATCGCGATGAGGATCGTCGGGAACAGGACGAGGAATCCCCAGAAGATCGCGGCGTGCATCAAACCCGGCAGGAGGCGCTGCAGCAGCTTGCTCTGCCCGACCACCACGACCGCCTCGGCCTTCGCGCGCGCAGGCACATCACCGAAACGCGCCGCCGGCTTGCCGGCGCGAACCAGGCGATAGAGCAACATGGCTCGGCGGCTGAACAGGAAGCCCGAGATGACGAGTGCGGCGGCGAACGCGACGACGTCGATCGCGATCAACGTCGGTCGCGAATCTCGGCCGAGATTGCCGGCACGATCTCCTTCAGGTCTCCGACCACCGTGTAGTCGGCGTTTTGCATCATCGGCGCCTGGGGATCGGAATTGATCGCGAGGATGCGCTTGGCCCCTTTCAGCCCGGCCATGTGCTGCGTGGCGCCGGAGATTCCACAGGCGATATAGACCTCTGGCGCGACCTTGGTCCCGGTCTGTCCCACCTGGTCGGTGTGCGGCCGCCAGCCCGCGCTCGTCACCGCGCGCGAGCATCCCACCGCCGCGCCGAGCAGGCCTGCGAGCTCGTCGATGATCGCGAAGCCCTCTTTTGAGCCGACGCCCCGCCCGCCGCTCACGATCACCTTTGCCGTCGTGAGCGACACGCCGCCGCTCGACGGCGCGACGTGGTCCGACACATGGACCGCGAGGTCGCGTTCAGCGAGGCGGGCCACCAAGGTCTGGATGTCAACATCGGTGGGCTCGGGGCCCGCTTCGATGGGCACGGTGTGCGGCGCCACCGTGATCAACGGCCGGGGGCTGCTCAATCGTGCCTCTTCGAGCAGGCTGCCTCCCCAACGCTGCCGCGTCACCATCACCGGATCTCCCGGCGCGGCGTCCACGCAGTTCGCCGCCATGGGTAATCCCATCCGCGCCGCCAGGCGGGCCATCACGTCATTCCCACGCTCCGTGCCGGCCGCGAAGACAGCAGCAGCCGAGACCTCCTCCGCCGCCATCTGCAAAACCGCGGCCACGGCGTCCGGAGCAAACGGGTCCACGACGTTCATGTGCACTGCGTGCAGCGACTGTCCGAACCTGCGGGCGAGAGTGAGGGTCTGACGTGAGGCATCGCCTGGCTCCATCAGCACAAGAGCGTTCACAGGACGCCCGCCTTGCGCAGCATCTCGACCACCGCGGGCGCCGCGGCGGCTCCGCCGCCCAGTGATTCGGCGCGCCGGCCCTGGCCGGCCGGCACCGCAAGGCTCGCCAGCTCCAGGCGCGCGGCCTGCCGCGTTGGCGAATTGACCGCCACCGGCTTGCTGCGCGCGCGCATCTTGCCGGGCACTGAGGGATAGCGCGGCAGGTTCAGGCCCTCCTTCACGGTCAGGACGGCCGGGAGCGCCACGACGTAAACGTCGCGGCCGCCTTCGACCTCCTGCTCGCAGCTCACGTCCTTGCCCTCGACGGTGATCTTCTTCAGGCCGGTCACGCAGGGACGCGCGAGCGCGTACGCAACGCGGATCCCGACCTGGAAGCCCCCGGAGTCGGCGGACTCGTTGCCGAAAAAGATGACGTCGAAGGGCCCGTTGGCCGCCTCGTCGGCGCGGATCGCCTCGGTGATCGCATGGGCCGTGGCCTCGCCATCCCATTCCTGCCCGTCCGTCTGTAGATGAATCGCGCGGTCGATGCCGAGTGCCATGGCATCGCGGAGCTGCTCGACCGCCTCAGGCGGCCCGAGTGTCAGCACTACGGAATCGCCTTTGTTCGACTCGATCAGGCGCACTGCCTCCTCGACTCCGCACTCCTCGTGCGGGCTCATCGTGAATCCGAGATGGCGCGTGTCGATGGCGCGCGAATCGTCCGTGAGCACGATTCGGCCTCCGGTGATCGGCACCCGCTTGATCGTCGCGAGAACCCTCACGAACGAATTCGCAGATTCTCGGGGTCGAACAGCGGCGCGGCACCGGCCACGGCGACGGTCACGGGATAACGCTCGCCCATGTAGTCGACTGCGAGCTTCTCGCCTACCACCGCGTGCTCGGGAGGCAAGTAGGCCATCAGGATGTGCTTTCCGATCGACGGCCCGGCGCCCGCGCTCGTCACGTACGACCCGCGTCCGCGCCGGTCCACGATCCGCTTGCCGTCGCGTGTGAGGATCGGTTCGCGGCCGAGCATGTAGCGCTTCTCGCCGGAGCGCGAACGGTGGTCGTCGACTGTCAGCGAGCACATGACGGCCGCGGGCTCTTCTGAGCGATGCCTGAGGTGAGCCGCCTTGCCGATGAAGTCCTCATCCTTGACGCGCGGGGCCGTCATGCCCGCCTCGACCACGTTGTACTCGGTCTCGAGCTCATTGCCGTGGGCGCGGTAGGACTTCTCGAGCCGTCCCGTCGTGCCGTACACGCCGATCCCGCACGGCGTGAGCCCGTGTGGCTTTCCGGCTTCCCAGAGCAGGTCCCAGAGCTTCAATCCCTGGTCGATTGGGATGTACAGCTCCCAACCGAGGTCGCCGACGTACGAGATGCGGGAGGCCAGCACGCGAAGCGTGTCCACCTCGATCGTCCTGCACGTCCCGAACTTGAAGCCCTCGTTGCTGATGTCATCCGACGTCAAGCTCGCAAGGATGTGGCGCGCCCGCGGGCCCCACAGCCCGATGGTTGTCATCGACGATGTGAGGTCGAAAAGCTGCGTCGAGCCGTCAGCGGGAAGGTTGTCGCGGAACCATTTGCGGTCCGACATGCCGGCTGCGCCTCCGGTGACGACCCGGAACCGTTCCTCGCCCAGACGCATGATCGTGAGGTCCGACTTAAAGCCGCCGTTCAGGCTGAGCACCGGCGTGTAGACGACGCGCCCCACTGGCGCGTCCATCTGCCGCAGCGCCACGCACTGCACGGATTCCAAAGCACGCGGGCCGGCGATGTCGAAGATCGTGAAGGCGGAGAGATCGAACAGGCCGGCGCGCTCGCGCATCGCCAGGTGTTCTGCATTGATGATCGGAGACCACCAGCGCGATTCCCATTCCGCGGTGCGCCGGGTCACGCGGTCGCCGAACTCCTCGAGCAGCGGCGCGTTCGACTCGTACCACTGCGGCCGCTCCCAACCGGCCGCCTCGAAGAAAGTCGCTCCAAGCTCCTTCTCTCGCTCGTAGAAGGGAGCCAGGCGCACCCTGCGGTTGGTGGCCCATTGCTCGCTCGGGTGGACGATGCCGTAGGTCTTGTTAAAACCCTCCGCGGCCCTCGCGCGCACGTGCGCGCGCGTCTTCTGGTGTTCGTGAAAGCGGGCGATGTCAGACGAGTGGAGGTCGATCTCGGACTCTCCATGGACCATCCACTCGGCCATCGCCTTGCCGCTGCCCGGGCCTTCCTTGACCCAGACCGCCGCGGCGGCCCAAAGCCCCTTCACGTCCGGGGACTCGCCCAGCACCGGCATGCCATCGGGCGTCAGCGAAAGGATGCCGTTGATGGCGTACTTCACGCCGACCGACTCGTCGCCCACGATCTCAGGCATCAGCTCGAGCGCGTGCTGCATCTGCTCCTCGAAGTCCGCCTGGGTGAAGGGAAACTCGGTCGGGGAGAGAGCCGCCTGCTCGATCGGCGGTATGTCCTCTGGGTCGTAGAGGATCGGGCGGTGCGCGTAGGAGCCGATCTCCAGGTCACCGCCGGCCTGGCGCTCGTACATGTTGGTGTCCATGTCGCGCACGATCGGGTGCTCGATGTCGCTCTTGGCGCCCTTGAAACGCGGCACCGGCCCGACGTCGATCATCTGGTGCACCGCGGGCGTGAGCGGGATGTGGGCGCCGGCCATCCGCGCGACGCGCGGGCTCCAGACTCCGCACGTGATGACCACCGTCTCGACCTCGATGTCTCCTTCGGTGGTGCGTACGCGGCGGACGTGCCCGTGCTCGACGTCGATGCCCGTAACCTCCGTCTTCGGCGCTACCAAGAGCGCCCCGGACGCCTGGCCGTGCTCGCGCATGAGGGTCCCCATGCGCAGCGAGTCGACCACCCCTACCCCCGGCGTGTAAAAGCCACCCCGGATGATCGACGCGTCGATGTACGGCACTAGCTCCTTCACCTGGGCCGGCGTGACAAGCGAGACGGGCGCGATTCCCCACGACTCGGCCGACGCCATTCGGCGCGTGAGCTCCTGCATCCTCTCGTTCGTCCGGGCGACCTCGATACCGCCGGACTGGATGAAGACCTCTTTCTCCTTGTACTGGCGGACGCTGTCCATCGTCAGAGCGGTCATCTCTTTCGAGTGGTCGACCAGGTAGATGAAGTTCGAAGCGTGGCCAGTCGAACCGCCCGGGTTGGGTAGCGGGCCCTTGTCGAGCAGCACGATGTCGCGCCAGCCGAGCAGGCCGAGGTGATAGGCGACGCTGTTGCCGACGATGCCGCATCCAATGACGACGCACCGCGCGTGGGTCGGAAGGCCTGCCATCGCTACTCTGGCTGGTAGGGGGACCGGACCTCTTCCGGCAGCTCGTACCACTGCATGCGGTCGCCCACCTGCGCGCGCAGCTTCCACTTGAGCGGTTTGGGTTGCGCCTCGACCGCCTTCCACAGCTGGTCGAGCCTCGTGCTGACGAGCTCGCGATCCACATCCAGCTCGGGGAGCGTCGCGCGCAGCTTCTCGGTGTTGACCTGCAGCGTGCGGTACATGCCCCAGTCGTCGGCTGCCACCCGCGCGACGTAGCCGGCATCGATCACTTCCTCCCCTCGGCCGGTCTCGACCGGGTGGTCGAGCACCAGCGCGACTAGGTCCACGAGATCCTTGCGGTTCATCTCGTAGATCTGCAGCTTGCTCAGCAAGAGGTCGGAAGGGCTGGCGCAGGGACCATCGTGGTCGAGTCGCCCGCGCAGGTCGATCACGTGCGACATCCTGAAAACGTCGATGAACACGTCGACCTGGCGCCCGTTCTGCGGGTCGAAGAAGTACAGCCGGCGGTCTCCCTGCATCAGGTTGAAGCGCTCGTTCGCCTCGTAGCCGAGGCCCGGGAAGAACTCGAGCGCTACTTTGCGATCGCGCTTCTCCATCGCGTAGTCGAGGTCGCCGTACTTCCGCTTCAGCGGCGCCTTGTGCGCGCTGGGCGAATGAATGTGAATCCCAGCGCCGCCCAGGAGCTTGAGGCCCAACTTCTTTGTCTTCGCCGCCTCGGCGATGCGTCCCGCCTCCTCGATAGGGTCTTCCAGGGGACGCTGCGTCACAAGGCCTCGATCTCGATCACGATCGTCTTGAGGTCCGTCATCTGTTCGAGCGCGAAGTGACCGCCGACGCGCCCAATGCCGCTCTTCTTGCCGGCGCGGCCGCCGAACGGCAGGTGAGCCTCCCAGTAGTTCGTCGACTCGTTGATGTTGACCCACCCGGTTTCGAGGCCATCGGCGAACCGCAGCGCTCGTGAGAGGTCTTTCGTGTAGACCGCGCCGAGCAGGCCATACGGCGAATCGTTGGCCAGCGCCAGCGCCTGCTGTTCGTCGCGGAACTTGATGATCGGGGCGATCGGTCCGAAGGTTTCCTCCTGGCTCACCCGCATCGATGGCTCGACGCCGTCGAGGATGGTCGCGTGGTAGTAGAGGCGCGTCGGAAAGCCGGTCGCGCGTTCGCCGCCCAGGATGAGCTTCGCGCCATGCTTCACCGCGTCCGCGATGTGCTCGTCCATCTTCGTCGCAACGCCCTCGTTGTTCAGCGGTCCAAGGGTCGTGTCCGGCGCGAAGGGGTCGCCCAGGCGCAGCGCGCGGGCGGCGTCGGCCAGACGAGCGACGAACTCGTCGCGGACGGTTTCCTCGACAAGGATCCGCTCGCCGGCCGTGCAGCTCTGGCCCGCGCAGAGATAGCAGCCGACGATGGCGCCTGCCACGGCGTGGCCGAGGTCGGCGTCGGCGAACACGACCATCGGGCCGTTGCCACCGAGCTCGAGCATCACGTGCTTGCCCGCCGCCCGACGCGCGACCGACGCTCCCGTCTCTGTCGAGCCGACGAACGCGACTCCATCCACCAACGGATGCCCAGCGACCTCGTCCCCCACCTCCGCGCCCGGGCCAGTCACGAGGTTGACCGCGCCGGCGGGGAAGTCCGCCTCCGCAAGGCATTCCATCAAGGCGACCGAGATGACGCTCGTGGACGTGGCCGGAGTCCAGACCACTGTGTTGCCCGCCGCGAGCGCCGGAGCGATGAGTTCCGCCGCCATAGTCAGCGGCCAGTTCCAAGGGGTGATGATCCCGTACACACCACGCGGATAATGCCGGGCGAGCACGAGCTTGCTCGGGCTGGCAGACGGGAGGACGCGGCCTTCGAGCCGCTTCAGGTCCTCGGCCGCGATCCGGAAGTACTCGGCCGCCTCGTCGACCTCGCCCAGCGCTTCCGCGAACAGGGGCTTGCCCTGGTCGAGCGTCAGCAGGTGGCCGAGCTCTTCGCGGCGCTTCTCGATCGCCTCCGCGATGCGGTGCAGGCGCCTGGAGCGCTCAAAGCCCTTCAGAGCGGCCATCGCTGAGCGCGCCTTGTGGGCGGCTTCGACCGCACGCTTGGCGTCGGCGCGCGTGCCTTTCGGAACCTGGGCGATTACCTCGCCGGTGGCCGGGCTCGTGGCCTCGAAGAGCTCGCCGCTTTCCGATTCAGTCCATTTCCCGTCGACGAACATCTTCTTCATAGACCGGGCGACGTCGGTGGTCATGAGTTCCTGACTCCATTCGGATGGGCATCGAAAGCCTGCTTGTAGATTCGGCGGTAGGCGGCGGCATCGACGTCGCGCGGGTTGCCGACGGTCTGTGGGTCGGCGAATGCCTTGTCGGCGAGCATGGGGATCTCGTCCTCGGCGAAGCCAAGCTGCTGCATGCCGGGAATCTCGACGTCTTTGGTCAGCTGGTGGACGTACTCGACAGCCATCTCGGCGGCGCGAAAGGTCGACACACCGCGCGTGTCAAGCCCGAAAGCCACAGCCATCCGCGCAAACCGTTCCGGTTCGCCCGAGTGGTTGTACTCCATCACCGGCCCGAGCAGCCGCGCGGTCAGCGCACCGTGCGGCGCGTCGTGCACGCCGCCCGCGGTCTGGCTCATGGCGTGCGCGGCGCCGGCGGAGTCGGTCCCGTATGCGAGACCCGCCAGCATGGCGGCCGCGCTCATGTGATACCGCGCCTCCAGGTTGTTGGCCTGCGAGAAGGCGACTCGCAGGTAGCGCGCGACGTACTCCATCGCGAGCAGCGCCACGGCGTCGGTGAACGGCTGGTGATACACCATCGTGAAGCACTCGACCGCGTGGGCCAGCGCGTCCATCCCGGTGCCGGCCGTGACTCCCGCGGGGAGTTTCACAGTCAGCTCGGGGTCGATCAGCGCAACCCACGACGCGATGTCAGGCGTGCCGCCGACGTTGAACTTGATCTTGCGCTTCGGGTCGGTGATGACCGCCCATAAGGTGACCTCGCTGCCGGTCCCCGCCGTCGTCGGAACGGCGATCATGGGCGGGATACGCGAACGGATCGGGGTATGCCCCCACTCGTAGTCGACGACGCTGCCGTCGTGCACGGCGACCACGCCGATGCCCTTGGCGGTGTCCATCGAGCTGCCGCCGCCGATCGCCACGAGCCCGTCGCAGCCCTGGGCGCGGTATTCCGCCGCGCCTGCGTCTACCAGCTCGACGCCCGGGTTTGCCTTGACCTTGTCGAATACCACCGGCTCGACGTCTGAGCCGCGCAAGGCTTCGAGCGCGGTGTCCAGCAGGCCCGCCGCCTTGACGCCGGCGTCGGTGACGAGCAGCGGCCGGCGCATGCCGAGAAGGCTCGCCTCGCGGCCGAGCTCTTGGATCGCGCCAAGGCGCTGCACGAGGCGGGTCGGGCTCTGATAGGTCCGGAGTGTGTATTCCAGCATGGGTTACAAACGGTGGCCGCCGGGCATCAGCCCGGCGGCCCTGGAACTGCTATTCAACCGGAATCTCGTGGTGGATGCGGGCAAGGTCGATACCCTGGCGCCTTCGCACCACGCGAGCGACAACGTAGATGACGACGGCCACGATGTAGGTCGCCAGGAAGTAGTACACCGAGTTGGGTGTTGACGAGAAGGTGGTGCCGTAAAGATCGGCCGCGTTGAAGGACCACTCCCAGAGCATGAAAAGCAGGAACGCTCCGGTGATGACTCCGACGATGGTGATCGCCGGAAT
>Ga0210394_10008697_pt1 | contig 10378 bp, 7 predicted proteins | sample IncBWC12MmetaG_FD_160121 | JGI IMG/M metagenome (GOLD analysis project Ga0210394, IMG submission 160121) | Forest soil microbial communities from Barre Woods Harvard Forest LTER site, Petersham, Massachusetts, United States - Inc-BW-C-12-M | ecosystem: Environmental > Terrestrial > Soil >...
CTCGGTTGCGTACTCGATCCCCGTACGGTCAAGAATTTGCGGCGAAGACATTTTTAGCGGTAGCGTCGTCTGCATCGGGAGACCAATCCCATCCCCAGATTGGCAAACCGGCTGGGCCGCTGCCGTGAGCAAAGTCACCGCTTTTTGTGATCAACATCACGCCGCGCCGCGAAAGGTCTTTCATTTCAATATCCTCACGTACGTGTTTACCTTTACAGGCAAGCCTTTTCGGGCATAGATTAAACCGATATTCTGGTAGCTCGGTCATATGGCTAAACCTTCCCTCCGTCGCGATCCCTCGCCGCGCCAAGAAGCCATGGTCGAGGGGCCGCTTTCAAATGACCTTCTGGAGGCACTTCCGGACGCCATTGTCGCCGTCGATCACGATGGCGCCATTGTTCAGGTGAATTCACTGGCGCGGGAGTTGTTTGGCTATGACCCTGGCGAGCTGATTGGACAGAAAGTTGAGCTGCTCGTAGCCGAAAGCTACCGCGGAAAGCACCACCATCATCGCGAAAATTACGCCGAAGCGCCCAAGACCAGACGAATGGGAGCAGAACTAGACCTTTACGGAAGACGGCGGAACGGTTCGGAGTTCCCAGTCGAAGTGAGTCTCAGTCCCATCTCAACGCAAAAAGGCGCTTTCGTCCTGAGCGCGATTCGCGACATCAGCGACCGCAAGCGGATTGCAGAAGAACTGCGCAGAGCGAATGAAGAACTCCATCGGAGAACAGCCGAGCAACTTGGTGAGTACCGGTCGAGGCTGGCATCCATTATTGATTCGTCCGAAGACGCAATTCTGAGCAAGGACCTGAACGGCATTATTACCAGCTGGAATCGCGGCGCCGAGCGCATCTATGGGTACACGGCGGAAGAGATTGTGGGAAAGAATATTTCCCTGCTGACTCCTGCTGACCGTCCGGACGAAATCTCGGAGATCTTAAAAAAGATCGCCCGCGGTGAGAGCACTGAGCACTATGAATCGGTGCGCGTGACCAAAGATGGACGGCTACTAAACGTCTCCATTTCGGTATCCCCTCTGCACGATGCTGCTGGCAAGATCGTGGGAGCATCAGCCATCGCGCGCGACATTACCAGCCAGAAACGAGCCGAGGGCCAGCTTCGTCAAGCACAAAAGATGGAAGCAATTGGCCGGCTTGCGGGTGGAGTGGCGCACGACTTTAACAATGTCCTGGCAATCATCAATGCCTGCAGAGAATTTCTTCGCGACCGCATCGATTCAACAGCCGATGCTTCGCTCTATGTCGACAACATCAAGAAAGCCACCGAGCGCGGAGCTTTGTTGACCAAGCAACTGCTCGCCTTCAGCCGGACCTCAGCCGTCCAACCCCGTATTCTGGATTTGAACGAGCGCTTGAAAGATATCACCAAGCTGCTGCGTCCCCTGATGGGAGACGACGTCGAGATTCTGGTCGCGTCCAAGTCACCTACCGCAATTGTCGAAGCGGACCCGGGCCAACTCGATCAGATCGTGGTCAACCTCGCAGTAAACGCCCGCGATGCTATGCCTCGGGGTGGAAAGTTTATCCTCGAAACTGGCGCGGTGCGATTTGATGAAGCCTTCGCCGACCAGCGCCAAACCATGCCCGCGGGAAAATACGTTCAGCTCACCGCCAGCGATACCGGCATCGGGATGGATGAAGCCACCATATCGCGCATCTTCGAGCCATTTTTCACCACCAAAGAGGTTGGCAAAGGAACTGGTCTGGGGCTAGCCACTGTTTACGGGATTGTCAAACAAAGCGGTGGCCACATCCTCGTCTACAGCGAACCAGGTCAGGGGACAACATTTAAGATCTATCTTCCCAACGCGGATCACAAAGTTGGAACCGGATCCAAGGCCGAAGCTGAGACCGTCAGTCCGAAACGAGAAGGGACCACGATCCTCTTGGTGGAAGACGACGAAATCATGCGCGGCCTGACCCGGCAATTGCTCCAGGAACATGGCTACACCGTGTTTGAAGCGAATGACGGGAAAACAGCGCTGGAATGGGTGCAGTCTCATCGTGGCTCGATTGATCTATTGTTGACGGACGTGGTCATGCGCCGCATGAGCGGTCCGGAATTAGTAGATCGGCTTAACGCGACGCATCCTACCCTGAAAGTCGTATATATGTCGGGCTATACCGGCGAACTTATGGCAGAACGCGATGTCTTGAAACGAGGCATAACCCTCCTGGAAAAGCCCTTCACCCGAACCGCGCTGCTGAATACGATTCACACCACCTTGGGCTAAAAACCGGATCGGACGTTCATATAACCGCGATCTTAGTGATTGAGATCACACAGCAGTGTGTGAAAGCACGCACTGCAAAGATCGCAAAATCAATGTTTTTGGGTCCATGCGGCGCTTACTCCGTTTATTTTGTTAGCTTTAACTCTCCAGAGCAAACTGCTTCCCCAACCAAGAATGTGGCCAGACAGTTGCCATAGTAGCTATGAGCGGAGGCACAAAATGGCCACACACATCGTGAACAATATTCAGAGAAACGTGGTAGCAGACAAAGCATTCAGCGATCTTCCGGCAGCCGTTGCCAGCGCCATCGAACAAGAAGCGCTGACTACAACCTATCCCACAGGGGCGGTATTGTTTGCCGAAGGCCAGGCTCCGCGCGGAGTGTTCATCGTACGTCGAGGCCGGGTGAAGCTTTCGATCTGCGGTAGTGACGGCAGAACGCTGATCCTGCGAATCGTCGACTCCGGTTGCCCCATGGGAGTCGCCGCCGCGGTTTCAGGGCGGCAATATGAAGCCACCGCCGAGACCCAGGAACCCTCCGAGATTAGTTTTCTGCGGCAATGCGACTTGCTCCGCCTCATGCGCCAACACGGCGAAATCGCTCTTTGGGTGACTCAACATATCAGCCAGGATTACGCGTGTACTTGCCGCGAAATTCGCGATCTCATACTCTCCGATTCCGCCAGCGAAAAACTTGCCCGGCTCATGGTTGGATGGCTCGACCAGAACGCGACCGCGACGAATCCAACCCAGGTGAAGTTAGCTTTGACTCACGAAGAAATCGGACAAATGATTGGCACCTCACGCGAAACCGTAAGCCGCCTGTTCGCGGGCTTCAAAAAGCAGCGCCTGATCCAACAAAATGGCTGCAACCTGGTCATCCCAAATCGCATTGCTTTGGAATCGCTTATCACGGCATAGATGAGCTTGCAGGCACGGGCGTCCCCGCCGTGCTTCTACTCCAACGATTTTATGGATGAGCCTTATTTGTCCCAGCCGGCCGCCCCCGGCAGAAACCAGCGATTACATTAACTGCATTCCCTCACGACAGAGTCGATCACGGTTTCAGGTGCGCCCGATCACAGGTTTTTCATTTAGCTCTATAGCTCCGCCTTGGCGTCACACATTTGCGTGATCAGGGTCACTGCGGACATTTCGGTTCAGGCCTGAAGCTGGAAAAGAAGGACGTCGAATTCATATATTTTATAGAAAGGTGAAATCTTATGGCTGCAACATGCGTAGCTCCAGAAGTAGAACGTCCTGTTGAGAACAAGACCTCGCAGGTTCGCCAATCGGAGCCGAAACCGAAACACCCGTTCCAGGATGTGATGATTGAAATCTTTAGAGGGCATGATGAGTTTCTGGGCTGTACTCCCGACTAGTTGGCTTCTGCAAAATGCGGTAGAAATGTAGCTAGCTACGTTTCTACGGATTGACTTCGGCGAATCGGACATGTTGATGGCGGTCGCATTTATAGCATTTGCTTTTCCGGGAAAGCTTCCGTGCTATACATAAGATTTGCACTTACGCCAAGCCATCTTTCTGTTCTGCGCTGCCGTCATCAGTGGAGCCCTCAACGCGGTCGCCGGCGGCGGCAGTTTCGTTTCATTTCCTGCGCTTCTATCTACCGGAATGCCGGCGGTGCAGGCAAATGCAACCAACACCGTGGCGCTGTGGCCGGGCTTGGGCGCTAGCGCAGTTGCATACCTTAGACGACTGAATGTATCGCGTCGTTTGTTGATCCCCTTAGTATTGACGAGCGTCGGCGGAGGATGGATAGGCGCACTACTGCTGCTCAAAACGCCGCAACATACTTTCCTGCACCTCATCCCCTGGCTGTTGCTCGGCGGAACTGTACTGTTTGCTTTTGGTAATAAAATCCGCACCGTCGCGGGCAAGGCCGCGGTTGTCGATGACTTGAGCAGCGCATCATTGCGAACAATTACGCTGATTTCAACCGGTGAGTTGCTGGTCGCAACCTATGGCGGCTATTTCGGCGCAGGCATTGGGTTCATGATCCTGGGGATGTTGACCGCCCTCGGGATGCGTGACATCCACGCCATGGGCGCAATCAGAACATTGCTTGCCGCCGTGATTAATGCGGTTGCGGTGGTGACGTTCATTCTGGCAGGCGCGGTGTTTTGGCCGCGTTGCCTGGTAATGATTCTAGGATCTCTCGCCGGCGGATGGTTTGGCGCGCACTACGCGCAAAAAGCTGACCCTGGAAAAGTGCGACGCGTGGTAATCGCCATTGGCTTGGCTATGAGCACGTATTATTTTGTTACTGTGCGCTAATGCGATCGCGCGGAGCGGCTTGAGTTCTTCCGGCAATGGAACTATCTCGTCATTCGCGAAAGCAGCCATGCTTCGAGACGCTGTAATCGGGTAAACTAGATAGTCCCCTCCGCAACCTTCGAAGTCGTCTAATTTCTGCGGATCTTCTGGAAGGTCGCGAGGAGGAAAGCTTCATCGACATCTTAGTTTTTCAAAGAGGATAAATCTGTGGCCACTATTACACTTCCTGAAACGCACGAAGAAGTAACCAACTCCAATCCTATTAAGTACGTATATTTTTTCGGCGGCGGCAAGGCAGACGGCAACGGCAAGATGAAGGACGAACTCGGCGGCAAAGGCGCGGGTCTGGCCGAAATGACTAACGCCGGGCTGCCGGTGCCTCCCGGCTTCACTATTCAAACCGAGGCCTGCCGCGAATACATGCGGCATGGAGGCGTTTCTCAAGAAGTTAACCACGAGATGGAAGATGCTCTGGCGCGTCTCGAACAATTGCAAGGTCAGGAGCTCGGCAAAGGCGACAATCCATTGTTGGTCAGTGTGCGCTCGGGTGCGAAGTTTTCCATGCCGGGCATGATGGATACCATTCTCAATCTTGGCCTGAATGATAAGAGCGTGGAGGCGCTGGCCAAGCGCAGTAACAATCCGCGTTTTGCAGCCGATTCCTATCGGCGGCTGATTCAGATGTTTGGCAACGTTGTGCTGGAAATTCCGAAGCATGCGTTTGACGAAGTGTTCGACGCCAAGAAGAAGCAGAAAAAAACCAAGCTCGATACCGATCTCGACGCCAAAGCGTTGAAGGAAGTCATCGAAGAGTACAAGAAGGTTGTCAGAAAACAAGCCAAGCGCGACTTCCCGCAAGATCCGCACGAACAACTGGTTATGGCGCGGGACGCGGTTTTCCGCTCGTGGCAGAACGATCGCGCGAAGACCTATCGTCGCATAAACAATATCGACGACATGCTCGGCACTGCTGTGAACGTGCAAGCCATGGTGTACGGCAACCTCGGAGACACCAGCGGAACGGGCGTCGGCTTCACGCGTAATCCTGCCACCGGCGCGAAGGAGTTTTACGGCGAATATCTGATGAACGCCCAGGGCGAAGATGTCGTCTCCGGAGTTCGCACGCCGGTGCCAATCCTCGAATTGCAACGCATTATGCCGGATGTATACCAGCAACTGCGCGACATCACTACGCGGCTCGAGAATCACTACCACGACATGCAGGATTTCGAGTTCACCATTCAGGATGGCAAGCTCTACATGTTGCAAACCCGCAACGGCAAGCGCACCGGCCTTGCAGCCGTCAGGGTTGCGATTGAGATGGTTGACGAGGCACTGATCAGCAAAGAAGAAGCGATCTTCCGTCTCGATCCCAACCAGGTCGTGGATTTTTTTGTATCGCGATTGGACGAGAAAGACGTTCGCCCCGAAGATGTGCTGACCTCGACCGGTTTAGCCGCGTCGCCAGGAGCAGTGGTCGGGCAAATTGTGTTCACAGCGGATGAGGCTGTCGCAAAGGCTGGACATGGTGCGGAAAAAAATCCAGTAATCCTGGTTCGCGCCGAAACTACGCCCGAGGACATTCACGGGATGGAAGTTGCGATCGGCATTCTAACGTCTCAAGGTGGAATCACGAGTCATGCGGCGGTCGTCACTCGCGGCATGGGCAAGAGCTGCGTGGCCGGCGCAGGCGAGATCGCGGTCGATGAACGGGCACGCGAAATGCGCGCGCGAGGTCAAGTGTTCAAGGAAGGCGATTGGATTACGATCGACGGCACCACTGGTCGCGTTTTGCGAGGCAAAAGAAAGTTGCTGCCACCCGACCCGCAGAATATGGCCAAGCTCGAAAAGTTCATGAGTTGGGCCGAGCCTTTCAGAAAGATCGGAGTGCGGGCTAACGCCGACATTCCACGCGACGCCCAAAAGGCGCGCGAATTCGGCGCAGAGGGTATTGGCCTGTGCCGCACCGAGCACATGTTCTTTGCTGCGGATCGAATCGGGCACATGCGCGCCATGATCCTCGCGAATAATGAGAAAGATCGGCGTGTTGCTTTAAAGAAACTGCTTCCCATGCAGCGCTCCGATTTTATCGGCTTGTTCGAGGCGATGGATGGCTTGCCGGTGACCATTCGCTTGCTCGATCCGCCTCTGCACGAGTTCTTGCCCAAACGCGAGAAGCTGATGGTCGACATCGCCAGCCTGAGCAGCGCGAGCACCAAACAGAAAAAAGCTCTGGTAGAAGATTACCGTGACTACGGCGCGAAAGGTGCGGGAGATCTAAAGAAGCTACTTCCCCGCCTGCTGGGACGTGTGGAGGAGTTACATGAGTTCAATCCCATGCTCGGACATCGCGGCTGCAGGTTGGGTATCACGTATCCCGAGATTACTGAGATGCAGGCGCGAGCCATTTTTGAAGCGGCAGTAGCCGTAGAGAAAGATGGCGGAAAAGCACATGCGGAAGTAATGATTCCGCTCATCGCAACCGTAAAGGAAATGGAGAACCAGGGCGCAATCGTACGACGAGTGGCTGAAGAAGTTTTCAATGAAAAAGGTAAAAAGGTTAAATATCACGTTGGGACAATGATCGAACTGCCACGAGCCTGCCTGGTAGCGGACGAGATTGCAAAGGAAGCCGAGTTCTTCTCCTTCGGCACAAACGATCTAACGCAAACTACCTTCGGCTTCTCGCGCGACGACATCAACAAAGTACTTCCTACTTATCTAAAGGAAGGCATCCTAAAACAGGATCCCTTTGCGTCGATCGACCGAGACGGTGTAGGCGAACTGGTTAGCATCGGAATGGAGCGCGGACGCAAGTCGCGACCGGATCTGGAGGTTGGAATTTGCGGCGAGCATGGCGGCGACCCGTCGTCAGTTGAGTTCTGTCACAAGGTCGGCATGACTTACGTCTCCTGCTCCCCGTTCCGCGTGAAGACCGCGCTCCTCGCCGCTGCCCAGGCTGGCGCCACGGACAAGCTAAAGGTGGAAGGCGGACGGACGAAATAATGTCGTCATTCAGAAGATCGAAAGCGATGAGGAATCTGGGTTCTTCGGCCCACGATAAACCCAGATCCCTCGCTTTGCTCGGGATGACAACCACACGTGCGCCAGAAGTCTGCGAACTACTGCACTTTCTGCAGGCGGGCAATCAGTTTCTGCGCGAAGTTTTCTTCTGACTCGGACCAAAGCAAACGTCCACTGGCGCCTGAGTTCTTCTCTGCCTTGTTGGTGAAATCCACCAGCTTCTGTACGTTAGCCCGCACTCGGTTTTCGGCTTCGCTGTCGAGCTCCACTTCATCCTGAAGGAAAGGCGAGTCAATACCGAAGTCGACTTCGACATGACCCTCGTGTCGATAAACCCCGTCGTCAAAATCCACGCCGTGCACCAGGAATTTTACTTTCGACGGCTGCAGCGCCCACTGCTGTTGATTGGCGTCAAACACCCAAAGGTCCCAGAAGGCTTCGAACATAAAAGCGTAGTCTTCGTGAAGCAGGTCAGAGGCGAGCAGCGCCGCCTCCTCGGGAGCGATGCCAGGCCTGAAGCGCTGCTCGAAAATCGTAGGCTCGTTCCACGACACCGGATGTATAGCCACATAACTGATGCCGGGCTCCCCGGAGGAAAATGGAAACTGTCGCATCACCGCCAGGGTGCGCGGCAACATCTCATCGAGCTCAAAACCCGGAAACCACAAACTAAGAAAAAGAGCATCAGCCATAAATCATTCTCCCGCGACGCAACGCCATACACATAGTTCTAATAAGCAGCGAGCCGCCACCAGTGGACCTGGACCCGCAATTCCGATTTAATGACTAGCGAACCATGGCACTATCGGAAGTGCATTTTGACACAGTATAGATGCACTGATACCATCGAATGGTTCCGAAGAATCCCACCTTCGTGGTCCCCGTCGTCTAGCCTGGCCTAGGACATCGCCCTTTCACGGCGGTAACACGGGTTCAAATCCCGTCGGGGACGCCAACTACCGCGCACTGAAACCTTCATTTCTGTTGTGCACGCCGTTCCAAAGTTTACCCGGTACAAACCATCGGGCCAATGAAGATCCGAGCTTCAGCTCTGCCGTTTCGCATCGACAATTTCCACATGTGGACATCAGAAATTCATTTGCGATTAACCTGAGCGCAACATTTCACCGCTACAGTCTGCTCCTCAGGAGGATTTTTCATGAGAACCAAGAAGCCTTTCGGGGCTTTTGTCACTATTTTTATTATGGCTGCGGCTTTGGTACAGGCCGCGGTTGCGCAAGACGCAGGAACAAAGGGCTCAATTAGCCACGTCTTGCTGGTCAGCATCGACGGCATGCATGCCGTGGACTATCTGAACTGTTCGCAGGGAGTCAATGGAGTTAACGGGGGACAACCCTACTGCCCAAATCTGGCGAAGCTGGGCGCAACTGCCGTGAACTATCTGGATACCAGCACTTCACGTCCCTCCGATTCCTTTCCCGGCTTAATGGCGATTATGACTGGGGGCACACCGCGCACTATGGGCGTGTTTTACGATGTCGCCTATGATCGGGTCTACGCTCCCCCGCTGAAAACCACTGGCAACGGGCTCAAAGGCGGACCCTGCACTGTGGGCCGGGCCAACGGCACCTCGAGCGAGTATGAGGAGGGCATCGACATCAATCAGAAATTCTTGAACGGTATCGACGGCATAAGCACGAAGAACGGAGATGGCGGAATCAACTCAATTGATCCGGCCAGGTTGATCCGCGACCCGTTTAACAACTGTCTTCCCGTTTATCCGTGGAACTTCGTCCGCGTAAATACAATTTTCGGCGTGATTCACGCCGCCGGCGGCTACACTGCCTGGTCCGACAAGCACCCAGCCTACTCTGCGGTTTCTGGTCCCGGTGACGGTACCAACCTGGACGACTTCTATGCACCAGAAATCAATTCCGACGTAGTTGCCTTGAAGGGCGTGACAACGGTTCTTGGGCTGCCCTGCGATCCCATTCCAGACAAGAAGGCCGATCTTACCGCATGGACCAATAGCTTTGAAAACATCCAGTGCTACGACACGCTGAAGGTAAACGGTGTTCTCAACGAAATCGATGGTTACAGCCACGACCGTAGGAAGAAGACCAAGGTGCCCACAATCTTCGGCATGAACTTCCAAGCCGTGAGCGTCGGGCAGAAGCTGATCGAGGCCGGCGTAGGCAGTGGCGGCTACCTCGACGCAATGGGCACCCCCAGCGAGCGATTAGTCGGCGAGATCCAGTTTGCCGACGCGGCCATCGGACAATGGACTGCCGAACTCCAAAGGGAGGGTTTAACCGACTCGACGCTCGTCATCATTACCGCCAAGCACGGTCAGAGTCCAATCGATTCTCAACGCTACGTTGGAATTACCACCTCCGGGCCGGTAACCACCTCGCCGAGCAGGCTGATCGACGACTGCTTGCCACCATCCGAGTCGAACGCAGGTGGCCAGATCGGCCCCACAGAAGACGACGTTTCGCTCTTATGGCTGAAACGTTCCTGCAACGCCGCCGCCGAGGTCGAGATACTGGAAGACAAATCTCCGACATCGAATAACATTGCGGGCATCGGCCAAATCTTTTTTGGGCAATCGATCAATCAACTATTTAACCCGCCAGGCATCCCGCCAAACGGCGATCCGCGAAGCCCGGATATCGCAGTTGCACCCAATGTAGGTGTGACTTATTCAGGCAGCACGGCCAAGCAAGCGGAACACGGCGGCTTCGCGCACGACGACACAAACGTGATGATTTTGGTCTCGAACCCGAAGATCTCGCCTAAAACCCTAACCACTCCGGTACAGACTGCCCAAGTTGCTCCAAC
>Ga0210394_10008698_pt1 | contig 10375 bp, 10 predicted proteins | sample IncBWC12MmetaG_FD_160121 | JGI IMG/M metagenome (GOLD analysis project Ga0210394, IMG submission 160121) | Forest soil microbial communities from Barre Woods Harvard Forest LTER site, Petersham, Massachusetts, United States - Inc-BW-C-12-M | ecosystem: Environmental > Terrestrial > Soil >...
GAAGCTCCGGCAAAAACAGGCACCGAATATTCGAGCGGCGCAAGAGCAGGCGGCCCCGGCCAGGCGCGCCCTTTTGAGATAGAAATCTCCACGCTCTCCCTTAACACGACAGGAGGACTTTTCATGAGCAAGGACTTATTGTGGTTGCGTCAAACTTCACCCGACCATTTTAGCCTGATGGACCCAACCCACCGCTCCCTTTGGTGGCGACTCGCAATCGGCGCGATCTTGTCGCGATTCCGTTGAACCGCCATGCGTCAGCATGCGGACCCTGATCGCTCCCAATGGTCGCGGCTCAGAATCGAACCATGTTCACGTTGTCAATGATCTAACGAGCCGCGACCACAGGGAGCGGAGCCTCAGGAGCCCGCCGTAAAGTCTTTCCGCGTTCTGGACGATTTACTACAGAGGCGGTTGCGCCTGCCCAGTATGCGCCCCACCACATTGATGAAACATCGGAAGCCGCCCGAAATCTCCATTGTCTCGCCGGTGTATAAGTGCGGCGAGTGCGTCGCGGAACTGCATCGCCAACTGGTGGCCGCGCTGGAACCGCTGGTCGATTCCTTCGAGATCATTCTGGTGAACGACGCTTGCCCGTCCAAATCGTGGGAGGCAGTCAAGGCAGTGGCTGCGATCGATCCCAGGGTGAAGGCCATTAATTTATCCCGTAACTTCGGTCAGCACTACGCCATCGCGGCGGGTCTGCATCACTGCACAGGGCAGTGGGTAGTGGTGATGGATTGCGATTTGCAGGATCGGCCCTCGGAGATTCCTAACTTGTACCGGAAGGCGCAGGAGGGCTACGACATTGTGTATGCGCTTCGGCGCGATCGCCAGGACCGCTGGACCAAGCGGTTGCTCTCGCACGCGTTTTCGCTGGTCTACAATCTGCTTAGCGATATCAAAATCGTCGATGGCGCTTGCAACTTCTCCATCGCCTCCCGGCAGGTGATCGATGGATACTGCCAGTTGAAAGAACTCAGCCGGTCCTATCATCTGGTGCTTCGCTGGCTGGGCTTCCGGTCCGTTTTTCTGGAAGTCGATCATGCCGGACGGTTTGCCGGCACCACCGCTTACACTCTGCGACGGGGTTTTCTTCTGGCGATTGAGTCCATCACTTCTCAATCGAACAAGCCGCTCATCCTGTCGATCCGTACCGGCTTCTTCATGTCGGCGTCCGCGGTCGTGGTAGGTGTCTATTACATCGTCCGCTACTTCATGCATGGCATCGCCGTCGAAGGATGGGCCAGCGTCGTGGTGTCCCTTTACTTCCTGGGCGGTCTTCTACTGGCCAACATGGGAGTCATCGGCTTGTACATCGGCAAAGTCTACAACGAAGTCCGGGAGCGGCCTCTCTACATTATTCGCGACCTGTTGAATTTCGAGCAACAAGGTGATAGCAGCATGCGGGCATTACTTAACTTCACAGATTCGCGACAGGACGGATATCAGGTCGTAGCCGTCCCAGACAGGACCGAAATCGGCCGTCCGGCCCACCCTGACCACCCTGTCGATACCTGCGAGCCCGTTGGATAACACCCAATCGCGAAGGGCCTCGGCTTCGAAGCCAATATAGGACAGGGTCTGATACTTTCGAGTAACGATAGCTCGAAGTGCGTCCAGGTTCCGGTCGTCATACTCGAGGAAGCTTCCGCCCGCGCATCGGTATCGATCGAGATTTGGGGAGAGTTCCTCGAGGTGGATACGATCGATCAGGTGGTCCGGCCCCATGACTGCCTTTGCGCCGGGAAGGTCCATGGCGCAGCGGCACAGCGTTGTCAGCTTATCCACGGCGACGATGGGAGCCAGTGTGTAGCGCGCCTGCACTTCTTCGTGGACCGCGGCCCAGAACCTCTCCCGTACCGAGTGAATCGCCTCGTCCGATCCAATCCATACCAGGAGACGGGGCGAAGAGCACGCGTTCTGGTCGAACAGATACGTATCATTATAGAAGTCGTGCGCGACCGTCGCCAGATCGCATTCCACCAGCGCGGCGGCCTGGATCACGCAGATCGAGTAACGGTCGGCGAAGGTGAGATCGAAGGCGCGCGCGGGGATCGGGATCTTTCTGACTTCGTGAATGGTATCATCGCCACCCCAGATGATGCGGACATCGCATAGACCGGAGAAATATGCGGTGACCTCATCGTCCCGTTCGTAGCGGACGATCGCGATGTAATCTTTGAGAGGATGGAGGACTTCCTTAATCGCGCGGCAAATAATCGCTGTCTGCGGGAAGGCCTTGCTTGGCGCTCGGACGATACAGGCATTGCCCGCGAGAAGACCGCACACCAGCGAATACGCGAAGTTGACCGGCACATTCGCCGGGGCGATGTGGAAGGTGACTCCGCGTCCCAGGCGATGGCAGATTTGCCCCTTGTAGATCTCCTTCAACCGTTCAATGTTTCCCTTCCGGCAGAAGAAGCCGAAGGTTACGACATCGGGATAGGCCCGTGCCTCCTGGTCGGCCAGCAGCGTTTGCGAGAGGGCGTGCAGGAACGAAACCACCTCGGTCGAAAACGGCCGGAGGGCGCGCAGGGAAGGCATCGCGTCAAAGTCGGATGCGCAAAGACACTCGATCTTATCGGGCGTGAACGGCATACGTATCGCTGCACCCCCTGATTTCCGCGTTCTGGAGCCGGCCCGTGATTCGAAAATATTTTCCGAGCCGTCCGCAAGGGCAATCGTCCTCGCCGAGCAGCACTCCTTCGTCTTCGGTGAGCAGGGAGTGGCCCGGATAGGAAGTGGGCAGACTGGTCACCACCTGGATAATGCCCGGCTCGCCGATGTCCGCCACGGCGAAGTCCCTGGCCCGGCGGATGATCACATCGGAGAAGATGCTCGAGTGCAGATGGCCGCGCTCGCATTCCATGTAAATGGATCCGGTCTGCTCCACCATTCCGTAATAATCGTGCACCCGCTGGACGCCGCAGACATCGCGCAAGGACCTTTTGAAATCAGCCGGCGAAACGGCCTGGTCGAGCAGCTTTTTCCAGCCGCCGCCGTGCAGAACGGTTCCGCTCGAAAGATCCGGCCGGAATCCGGTCTCAAGAAGTTCCTGGTAGAAATGCTGCCAGATGATGGAGGTGAACCCGAACAGCAGGATATTCTCGCCGTGATGCTTTTCGAGAAAGGCGGCGATCGCCGCGCGGTCGACGTTCATGTTTTCGTCGAGCGCGTAGATGCGGTCGTAGGAGAATAACGAGAAGCCGATAATGCCCGCGCCTCGCGCGGAGAACATGGCGCGGTCTTTCAGCACGGCTAGCGAATCGAGAATCAGCATCGGGAGGCGTTTCGGCCCGATGTGGGACGTCACGATCTTCGAGAGGACGCGTGTCTGACGGGACGCCGTGTCCTTGTCCAGGAAGATTTTCGAGACCTGCTGGCCGGAGGTGCCGGAGGAGGTCATGGTCTTGACCACGTCGGCTCGATCCACGCTCAGCAGCTCGTATTCCTTGAACAGGCGAACCGGCAGAAAGGGAAGGTCTTCATAGCTGCTGGCGCGCGCGGTGTCGAATTGCATCGCGTCCAGGATTCTCCGGTATGGCGCGCACGCGCGGTAATGGAGGCGCGTCAGCGTACACAATCTTTCCGAAAGAGCAGCTTGTTTTTGCTCTTTGTTCAGCGAGTATGGGGGAAGCGTGAAATAGGTCTCATCGTCCACAAGGCACTGCCTCCAGTTGGGCGTAGAGCGTCTTGCCCGCGTCGTTTCTGGGGATCGCGGGAACCAGAGTCACGGCGAAGGCGGCTGGGTTAAGCCCCGTTTTTTCAGAGATGAACCGCTTCACTTCCCCTGCCTCATGATTGCCAGTCAGGAAGATCGCCATATGGTCGTCGCTGCCCGCGCAGGCGACGCCGAGGTCTGGAAAAGCGCCCTGTATCAGCCTTTCCACTTCGTCGAGGTTCACGCGATTCCCGAAGATCTTGATGAATCTTTTCTTACGCCCGGAGATGTAGAAATAGCCGTCCGCGTCGCGCCGGCCGATGTCTCCGGTGGCCAGGACGCCGCCGTTCTCGCTGCCTTTGATCAAGTCGCCGGCCGATACGGCATAACCGAGCGCGACGTTCCGGCCGCGGTAAACCAGTTCGCCGTCGGCATCCGCCACAGAAAGCTCGCCGCCGGGGATCGCAATGCCGATGCTGCCGCATTTGTCCAGCAAACGTTCCGGAGGGAGATAGGAGATTCGCGCCGTGGCTTCGGTTTGCCCATACATGACGAAAAAACGCCGGCCGGTAGCTTGCGCAAGCTGCGCAAACTGGCGCTGAAGGTCGGCCGACAGCTTGCCGCCAGCCTGGGTCATGGTCTTGAGCGAAGGCAGCGTCATGCCGGAAAACCGCAGTCGGGCCAGCATTTCGTAGGTATAGGGGACGCCGCCGAAGGAGGTTGCGCGCCGTTCCTTGAAAAAAGTCCAGAATTCTTTCTGCATCAGGCCGTTGGTTGTGAGCAGCAGAGTCGCGCCGGCTTCCAGGTGACTATTGATAATGGACAGCCCGTAGCTGTACTCCATCGGGAGCGTCGTGATGGGGCGTTCACGATCGGTCACGCCGAGATATTCCACAATCGAAGCGGTATTGGCTTCCAGGTTGTCATAGCTCAAGCGGACCAGGTTCGGACTGCCTGTCGACCCGGAAGTGGTCAGCAGCAGGGCCAGCTCGTCGTGCAACGGAGGCGGCATCAAGCGCGTTTCGAGCAGTTCGTAACCGAACTGGCTAAGGCGAACAGGATACCCGCGCTGCGATTCCCGAGGCGCCCATAGGTAAGCCGGCCGATACCTTTGGATGAGTTGGTCAAGAAGCGCCTGGTTCAGTTCACTGCTCAGCAGCAGCGGCACCATCCGGTTGCTGCGAAAGGCGGTATAACCGGCCAGCGAACCCAGCGTGTTGGAGCAGAGACAGAATACTAATCGACGCGGGGGAACCGCGTCGCGGATGGTATCGGCAAAGCTGTCCAGTTCCCCGTAGGTGATTTCGCCGCCGCTATCGCAGACCGCGGCGACGCGCTCCGGGTAGGAACTAAAGCTCCACACTGTACTTCCTCAGAATTTCTTTGCCTTTTTCGAACGAGCTGAAATCGATGATGTCTTCGGTTTCCAGCGTGATGCCGAATTTTTCCTCCAGGTTCGCCATCAATCCCATGTGGCCGATGGAGTCCCAGACGGCGATACTGCGATAGCTGCACGTGGGAAGCACGGCCGGATCGACGTCGAAGGATTCGACAAAGGCCTGCGCGTACTTGTCCAAATTCGTCGTCATCCTTTAACCTCGTCGTATTTTTGCAAGATCGTCTGCGCGATCTGCGGCCCGGTCAATCCGAACTGTTTCAGCAGGTATGGATAGTCGGCGGCAGTCTTGAATTCGTCGGCGATACCAATGATCAGTTGCGGCGGCTTGACGCGCACCCCCGCCAGGCATTCGGCTACCGCGCCACCGAGCCCTCCCTTTCTGCTGTGCTCCTCGACCGTAACCAGCAATTTAGCTCCCAGCGTATCCAAGATAGCGGCTTCATCCAGCGGCTTGATGGTATGCATATCGATTACCGTCGAGGAAATTCCCTGTTCGGCGAGAATCGCGGCGGCTTCTAGTGAGTGGTACACCATGGAGCCGGTGGCGATGACGGCGATGTCTTCGCCTTCGCGCAGCCGGATTGCCTTGCCGATTTCAAACTCATAATCGGACTTGTAAACGGGGAGGTTGGGCTGCCCGCCGGTCAGGCGAAGATAGACCGGTCCTTTGTGCCGGGCCGCAGCCAAGGTGGCCTTGACGGTTTCGGTGCAGTCGGCCGGCGACAGGATCGTAATATTAGGAATCGCGCGCATGATCGCGATGTCCTCGACGCTACAGTGCGTCGCGCCCAGGCTGCCTACCGAGAGTCCCGCGGTGAGCCCGACCAGCTTGATGCCGAGCTTCATGTATCCCATGTTCACCCGCACCTGATCGGCGCTGCGCGTCGAGGCAAACGTGGCGTAGGTGGTGGCGAATACATTCATGCCTTCCTTGGACATGCCTCCGGCAATACCCACCATGTTCTGTTCCGCGATCCCGATATTGTAAAGGCGCTGCGGATATTTCGCGCCGAACCTCTCGAGGCCGGAGAAATACATTTCGTCGGCGGTCAGCATCGCCAGGTTCTCGTCAATTTCGGGCAGCTCCAGGGCCGCGAAGCCGAAGGCGCCGTTCGATCCGAGCATAGACCAGGTCCGGATATTCGCCGAGCTGAAGGCGATCATCGAGCCTCCGCCAGTTCGGGCCTGACTTGTTCGACCTGTTCCGCCATAGCCTGTTCGAACTGGGCCTGGGTCAACCGGCAGTGATGCCAGGCGCGGTTGTTTTCCATGAAGCTGACGCCTTTGCCCTTCACCGTATGGGCGACGATCGCCAGCGGCCTTTCATGCGGAGTCTGGAATGCGGCGAGAAGCGCCGGCAGGTCGTGCCCGTCGACGTTCACGCTGGTCCAGCCGAAGCTGTCAAACTTGGCGGCCAGATCTCCCATATCGAGAACATCCTGGATGGTGCCGTCGTATTGCAGGCCATTGTTGTCCACGATCAGGACCATGTTCGAGAGCTTGAAATGCGGTGCGGACATCGCCGCTTCCCACACCGAGCCTTCATTGATTTCGCCATCGCCCATCAGCACGATTACGCGAGAAGTGTGGTTGCCGCGGCTGCGGAGCGCCAGCGCGCTGCCGACGCCGAGCGAAAGTCCCTGACCCAGGCTGCCGCTCGAAAACTCGATGCCTCGTTTCAGGTCCATGTGCGGATGGCCGGTCAGGTGAGTTTCGTTGGATTTGAAAGTCGCCAGGTCTTTTTCGTCGATGAAGCCGGCCAGACTCAGCGCCGCGTAATAGGCCAGCGCGCCGTGGCCCTTGCTGAGGATGAAGCGGTCGCGCAGTTCCCATTCCGGGTTCTTGACGTCGTACTTCAGAACGCCGAAATACAATGCGGAGATTATTTCCATCATCGAAAGGCCGCCTCCCAGGTGAGCGCCCACCGGGCCCGCGGCGAGAGACATCTGGAGAGCATAAACGCGCATCTGGCGGACGGCGGTCAGACAACGGTTAGCTACCAACTCATCCCATCCCACGCCGCTCATATCGAGCCTCCATCCGCGCACAGGACATGACCCGTGACAAACGACGCCATGTCCGATGCGAGGAACACGGCGACGTTCGCGATTTCCCTGGGCAGGGCCAGCCGTCTTAACGAACTACGGTCAATCATGCTTTGACGCGCCCCTTTTTCCATCAGGTCGGCCATGCTGGTGTCGGTCAGCCCGGGTGCGATGGCGTTGACACGGATTCCCGACGCGCCGAGTTCGGCCGCCAGCGTCTTCGTAGCGGCGATGAGAGCCGCTTTGGAGACGCCGTAGGCGATATTGCCCGATTTCAGATCCAAACCGGCCACCGACGCCATATTGATGATGCTCCCGTTTCTCTTCTTCTGCATCAGACGGACCACGGACTGGGTCAATTCCAGTACGGAGAAGAAATTAACCTCGAAGATCTCGCGAATCGTACTGATCGAAGTCATTTGAAACAGTCCGCCATGCGCCACACCCGCGTTGTTGACAAGGACATCAACGGGCCGCGTAGAACCGGCGATTTGCTTCACCGCGGCCTTGGTGGCCGGCGCGTCGGTCACATCGAAAAAAACCGGTTCGATGACGACGCCGTTCGATTTGGCGACGGCCTCCATATCGGCGCGGAATTCCCGCGTGTCCTTTCGCGCGTGCGCCCAGATGGAGGCTCCGCTCTCGGCGAAGGCTTCCACGATGGCGCGCCCGATACCGCGACTCGCACCGGTCACGATTGCGTTCTTGCCGCTGAGAATCACGCCGCTACCGTCTCCTCGTTTGGTGCGCGATTGTGCCTGGTGTAAACATAGGTGATCTCTTCGAAGCGGAAGCCCAGGCTCGCATGGAGGCGGACGGCACTGTCGTTGTTGGTCGAAATATAGGTGGAAAGCGAAGTTCCACCGCGCGCTGCGATTTCGCACAGCGGCTTGTAGGTGATATTGAATCCCAGACCGGAAGTCCGGTGGCTGCGATACATCCCGGCGAGAAACGGATAGTAAACGCCGTTTCCCAGATCCTTCATGGTGAAGTGGCCTATGGACTGGTCCTTGTAGACGAGTTTGTACACGTCCGTACCGCGGGCGATCTCATCCTGAATCCAACCGATATAGCGGTTCGACGCCTGTTCCTTGGTGAAATGCGAGTCGAGCGAAACGCGGTCTGTTTCGTACATGCCGTTTCTGATCTCGTCCCACAGGACTCGCAGGTCGCTTTCCTGCATCGGCGCATAGCTCACGCTGTCGGCCAGCCTTTTCTGGATGCCTGATAGCTCCAAATCATCGACCTTGCGCGTCACATGAATCGCGGCTTCGATGAAGCTACAGCCGATTTCGGACAGACAGAACATCAGGTCTGTGCGGCCGGCAGGCACTTTGACCACAAGATATTGGGGCTCCAGGAACGCCAGCGCGTACTTGACTTCCCTCACTGTGTCGGTCGCGTCCAAAGCAACCTCGACACAGGTGACACCCAGGTTGCGCTTTTCCCAAATCGCGTCGATGATTTTCAAGTCTCAAAGTCCTGATATAAAACGTTTTTTGCCGACAATGACATCTAAGCCGCCTAGCCATTAAATCGGTTCCAAACGGGAGAACCATTAGTCGGGCAATAAGTCGTTCGTTTTCAGTTTTCTTAATAGGCGCTTTCGCGAAAATCCCCGGATTTGATGAAGCCTGAGGGCTCGAAATAGAGGCGCGACTAGCAAGGAGCGGTTTAAGCCGACGTTTCACGCAGACCGATATCGTACCAGCGGCCCATCTCGCTGAGAAGGCTCAGTAGCCTTCGTTCTCCATGCGCACTTTACCCGCGAAACTGCGATACACGTAGAAGAAATATCCCGCGGCGAGAATTATGCCGGGGATGAACCATTTTAGGCCGACGGAAAGACCGTAAGGCGCCGCGGACGCGTTGTAAATCGTCAGGCCGAGCGCGGGATCTCCGTTCGAAGGCAGCACATAAGGATAGACTCCCAACACCGCGCCGGCCAGCATCGCGGCGATGAAGCCGCAGGACGCGAGAAAACGCGTGCGGTCCGATTTCGATAACCATCCGGCGACGGCTAGCGAGATCGCGGCCAAGGGAAGCAGCCATGCGCCGCGAATGGCGCGAGGTTGCACCAGGGCGCTGAGTCCCAGAACCACGACGGTCAATGCTACCACCAGCCATCGCAAACGATCGGCGAGTGCGCGGGCGCGCGTCTGCACCTCGCCCTCGGTTTTGTAGGCGACCCATAATGCGCCATGAAACATCAGCACGGCGAAGGCTGCTGCGCCCACCGGCACCGTGTACCAATCGAGAACGCCTGCCTCGTGCTGCGGCGTGAAATTGGTCCAGAGGGGCAGGAAGAAATAGCCGTCGGTATTCAGAGGTACCCCGCGAATCACATTGCCCAGCGCTGCGCCGAAGAAGATGGCGAGAAGCGAACTGGAGAGCGCGAAAATGGCGTCGGCAAAGTGCTTCCAGAGGTCGACGTCGATGTGGCTGCGCATTTCGAGCGACAGGCCGCGCAGAATCAGCAGCCAGAGCACCATCATGAGCGGTAAATAGAAGCCGCTGAAGCTGGACGCATAAAGAACCGGGAACGCGAAGTAGAGAGTGCCTCCGGCGGCCAGCAGCCAGACTTCGTTTCCATCCCAAAAAGGACCAATCGATTTCAGCACCGTCCGGCGGTCCGAGTCATTCCTGGCGACCAACAGGTAGACGATGCCGGCGCCCAGGTCGAAGCCGTCGAGGACCACATACGCGGCGATCATCACGGCGATGAGTGCGAACCAGAGCGTTTCCATTTACGTCTCCTCGGGTCCATGCTCGATTTCACGCATGATCAGGAAAAGAAACAGGATCCCCAGAACCATATAGAGGCCCATGAAGCCCAGCAGGGTGAATAATCCGTTGCCGGCCGAGACCTGCGCCGAGGAGCCCTGCGATGTGCGCATAATGCCGTATACCAGCCACGGCTGGCGGCCGATCTCGGCGGTCATCCATCCGGCGGTGGTGGCGATGTACGGGAAGGGAAGCGCGAGCATCAGCACCCACAATACAGGGCGCGCCGCGAATAATCGCCCGCCGAGCAGCAGGAACAGCGAAAGGGCCATCAACGCGAGCATGATCGTTCCTAATCCGACCATGATGTGATAGGAAAAGTAGAGGAATGGCACGTTGTCCGGCCATAAATCGCGGGGAAAGTCGCGTAACCCTTTCACCGTGGCGTGCCAGCGCCGATAAGTGAGAAAACTGAGCGCCTTGGGAATCACCAGTGGATTGTCGAGCGTCATTTTCTCCGTGTCGGGCTGCCCGAGAATGGCC
>Ga0210394_10008699_pt1 | contig 10375 bp, 9 predicted proteins | sample IncBWC12MmetaG_FD_160121 | JGI IMG/M metagenome (GOLD analysis project Ga0210394, IMG submission 160121) | Forest soil microbial communities from Barre Woods Harvard Forest LTER site, Petersham, Massachusetts, United States - Inc-BW-C-12-M | ecosystem: Environmental > Terrestrial > Soil >...
TTACGTGCGGCGCGACACGCACAAGAAATGGCCGGACGGCGGCGAGCTGTACGACTTCAGCCAGGAGTTCCCGGTCACCATCAAGGATCCTGACAAGCCGCTCGGTACCCATATCTTCACCGCAGTGGCGCGCGACGGCGGTGGTTTGCGCTGGACCGAAGTCTCGATCGACAACGGCGACAACGCCCAAAGCGCGCTCGACCGCATTACCTTCCCGCAGGAGGTGCTCGACAACATCGCGCCCACCGCAATGCCGCTGTCCTCGATCGTCATCTCGGACGAGCCATTGTCGAGCGAAACGAATTACCGTACCGAGTTCGTCGCGGTGCTCAGCAACCAGCCGCAGGGCGGCTTCATCACACGGGCGAAGTCGCCCGACATGCTCGACGCGCGCAACCAGGATGACAACGGATTTGGATCCGGCTGGTTCGGCTCACCCGGCTATGCGCAGCCATCGTACGGACAGTCCCGCCGCGGCCAGTCCTATTATCCGGCGCAGCGAGGGTTCTGGGGGAATTAGCGCGCGCGAAATCGCCAGTTTAAGCCTCCTAGGGAGGTGAAAGATGCCTAAGGCATCTTTCGTTAGATGTCTGACCGAAGCGTTTCGGATTGCTCGGCCAGAACCTACGCATCCTTGAACAATTCATGCACTTCAATGTGCAGCGCTCGTCTAACGAGTACAAATCTTGGATGCTGACAATCCCGACACGGTGGAAAGCGCTTGTGCGCAATGCACGTCACTTCGTGATCTTCCGTGTGCTTCTCGTCGTGAAGTACTTTGTAGATGCCGGAGTTTGGGACTTTTTCTCCCGGCTTAAACTCGTCACCGATTGCCGCCATGTCAGAATCTCCGATTGCATTTAATGGCGATAGTTGTCACTGCGCAGCTATAGCGTCTGCTCGACGAAGCCATCCCCCACGCGCCCCTCGGCGTTAATGAACCGCCGCCGCCTTCCATTCTAAGGCGGCAGCGTCACACCGGAGGTGCCTGTGTGCATCGTCATCCCGTCGGATTTACGTTGCACCCATTCGGCGCGAGCGCATTTGTATAATTCGCGAGGAGATCGATCTCTTCGGCGCGTCGAGTCTCTTTATTTGCATTGAGGCGAAGGTGAACATGAGTCGCACCCTTCTTATCGATACAGTCGATGCGATGATGGTCCGGAGTAGCCCTCTTCGAAAGAGCGCCCTCACCAATGTATATGGGCACCCATAGGCCATCCGAATTCTTCTTGGCGTAAATGTAGTTGCCGTCCTGCCCTTCGTTAATGACAGGGTGCCTTGGGTACACGTAGTACGTATACTTAGTTCCAGATTTTCCAATCCAGGTACATGTTTCCTGTTCGGCCATGGTGGCTCTCCTCAGGTTTCTGAGAGCTTGGTCTTGACCGCAGCCGACGAACGGATTCAAATCAGTTCGCCTAGGTAGGCCTGTCCCGCGTCGGCTCTCGTCCATGCGGGGCGGTAGCTTCGAAGCCGTCGGGTGTTCCAGACCTGGCGGCTTCGTCATTTCATGGTCGGTTAGAGACCCGGTAGAAGCGGTGCTCGCTGAAGGCGACCCTCCAACTCGTATTTTCCCCACATTACTTGAGCGGCGTGCGGACTCATTTTGCAGGCAGAGGCAGCATCGTTCGCATCTGCGAATCGATGCAAGTGGCGAGTTGACATCAACAAGGTGCCCGCGAAAGTGTCAGCCTGCCACTCCGCATCACAATAGATCTTCTCGGAGCTATCGCGTGTCCGCGCAATCGTGACTGTGCGATGCATTAAAAAGTGCGCAAACTCATGGCACGCGGTGAAGCGGTCCCGGCCGTTATCGCTCCAGGCGCCTTCGTAAACATCCTCTCTCAGGGCGATGTAACTTTGTCCGGCGACAACCCTTCCCTCCTCCTCACCCATCGATTCTTCGTCTTTCACGTCGATGTAGAAGCCATCGATCAGGTCAGCCATTCGAAATTCCAACACGTCCATAATCGGAAAATCTATTTGCGAATCTTCAACAAAGCCCGATCTAACTTTCTCAGCAAACGCCCGGATCACGTCGGTGGACATAGGCGGCACGAGAATTCCGCGCCGTTTACGCTCGAATGGAATTTCGTCATCCGACGTTTTTAGAACGATTTTCTTTAGTCTTGCCATCATGTCGCTCGGAAGTTCATCAAGCTTCCGAGCAAACGCAGCAACGAGTTCTCGTTGATCCTCCGGAAGTTTCTCGACAGCAACTGCTTTCTTGGTCCGGTCAGCTGATCGGCGGAGTTCTTTGATGTCCGCTGCAGCCAAATCCATTCCACGCGCAACCAGCGCGACATAACCGTCCGGTATCGGCTTCTTTCCTGTTTCGACGGCCGAAATGAATGAGGGACTACGCTTGATGCGGCGGGCTAGGTCCAAAAGCCTCATGCCCTTATCGAGCCGCAGCTTTCGTATCGTGATACCGAACGGGGTGAGCATTGGCTTCTCCTTCGCCTCCGTTGCTTTCCGAAGGAAATACTGCGAGTCGGAATCCAATTCAACCGATCCGGTGAAATAATTATCCTCGTGGGATGATAGATTTGTTCTTGTTTTGTTCCGCACGCTCCACAAAACTATCCACCACCAGGTTCTCGCCAGCGCATCTTTATCTGGCTTGGAACTGCATACGCCTTTGGTTCGGACGGTCTTCACTCGAAGTGGTGAGATCACGGATTATTGGTTCAATTAAACGGCCAAGAATTGTAAAATCCGATATTGGCAATGGAGACACGACACAGAACTCATCAGGATTCTTTTTTAGGCGTTCTCGTATGTCCATTAGCAACCGCCCCAATACATTGGACCCGACGAGTATGCTGCCTTTTGGATCGGGCACAGCCCCCCAAAACTCGTCTCTTCTCGATTGCTCCACCACAGGCTTTATGCCGGTGCTCAGCAACACCTCTCCAAAGCGATCCCAGTGCTGAACGAGTTTGACTTTCAGGCACCATTTCATGATGCCGACCTTGACCGTCTCCCAGTCCTCGCGGGTTTGCTTACGGTGAGGCTTTGATTTCATCTTTGCAGTCATCGGACTGCTCTGTTGAATGATCAACTTTTGAATTTCCGGCAGATGAGGAAACCTGCATGCTTGGTAGAGAGCTTCTGACGTTGGAATTTCGACACCCGCAACGTGAAGCGGAAATCCCGTCGCCATGTTTGACAAGGCTCCAAAAGCCTCGCGCGTTTTGTGAAAGACGACGCAATGCGCGCGGTCATAAGTGCGCAATCCCGGACTCTCCGGTGAATGATGACTTTCAGAGATCTGTGACATCAGAGTCGGCTCCGGGACCGCGCGCGCGAGGACGACGCTGAAGAAGCGGTGTCCACTGATTTAATGGAGCACTTCCTTCAGGATCGCCCCACCAAAGGACCAGTGGCGCGTTGTTAGGACAATTTCGGTACGTGATTAGTGTCGCCCCGAAGCCCGGCGTACGAAGTGCGCTGAATCCAAGCGGCCGCATACTTGCCTGTGGGTTTTTTGGCAGCGAAAAGATGTAAGCGCCCTTTTTGAGGAACGCTTGTTCTACCACTTCACGATTTGCTTCCGACGTAAACAGTCTCGTACTCGCTGCTCCGTCGGGTGGCCGAGGTATGAAATAGTCTTTGTGGGGAGCAAGCGTAGCCTCCCATTGCTTGACATACTTCTCGTTCGGCAATTGCGTGGGCCACAACACCCCTGCGTCTTTGACTCTATTTGGGCTGTTCTCGATACGCACGGACGCCCAGAACTTTAGTCTCGTATTCCTTTGATTAAATGCTTTTCGCAACTCACGTTTGGCGTAGTATTCGCCATAGGCGTAAACACCGATTACAATCACTTGTACGTTGGCATCCTTTATCTTATTTTGTTCAAACCATTGCAGAAGATCGTTCTTGATTTGGTTTCCGCTGAAGGACACATCGTCCAGGTAAACATAGGTATTGTTGACGCTATTTTCTGATGCGGTCGATAATCCAAATTTATCCGCTAGCACCTCATCCAGCAGAGTTAGCATGTCTGTTTGACTCCTGCTGCCAGACTGAAGGCCTAGGAAGCCCACTGCTTTCCAAAAATCTTTAGGACTATCTCCTGCTAATTCTTCGTTCGCGGCCAGTCTTTCTATGAAGGACTTAGCTCTGGCGCGAGAGATGTAGGTTTTGCTTAGCATTCGTTCAGTCTCGACAAGTATGATGGGCCGGTCGTTGTCCTCAAACTGTTGTAGCCAACTGAGAACGCGGGCAGCGTCTACGCGCGGAATTTCATCCTGCCGATAATCGGCAACATGGCCTATAATCAGTCCAATCAGTCGGTCACGTTCTTGAGTATCCATGGCGCCCTCGTAACAACTTTCCCGAGAATAGCGCCTTTCTCTAAATTGATGCTACCGCCTCACACCCGCTCGACAAAACTATCCACCACCCGCTTCTCCCCCGACTTGTCGAACTGAATCGTCAGCTTATTGCCGTCGATGGCGGTGACGTTGCCGTTGCCGAATTTCTGGTGGAACACGCGATCCCCAAGAGTAAACGCGGAGACGGCGCCGGTGGATTTGGCGACCAGCTCGCCCTCGATGGTGAGCGGCAGGCGCGGCTTGGGGACGCGCTCGTCGCGCGCGCGCCAGGGCGAGGGCGAGGAGGTGTTGTCGGCGGCGCTTGGGCCGAAGTGGCGCGGGCCCTCACCCGATCGACCCCCGATCGCGTCGGGGGTCGATCGGCCTCTCCCGGGGCGGGAGAGGGAGAGATCGTCGCCGGCGTCGTAGCGCGAATCGGCTTCGGAGAAGCCGTCGCCGTTCTGCGCCTTCTTCGCCTGCGCGCGCTGCCAGCCCGGCGTCTTGTAGCTGGAGCCGAACGAGGTCGCGGCGTCGAAGCGCGAACTGCCGAAGCCGCCATAGCCGCCGAAGCCGGCACTTCCTCCAAAACCGCCTTGTGATTCCGTCACCTCGACATGGGCTTCCGGCAATTCGTCGAGGAAGCGCGACGGGATGTTGGTCTGCCACAGCCCGTGCATGCGCCGGTTGGTGGCGAAATAGATTTTCGCCCGCTTGCGCGCGCGGGTCAGCCCGACATGGGCGAGCCGGCGCTCCTCTTCCAGCCCGGCGCGGCCCTGGTCGTCGAGCGTGCGCTGGTGCGGAAACAGGCCTTCCTCCCAGCCGGGCAGGAATACGGTGTCGAATTCGAGTCCCTTGGCCGCGTGCAAGGTCATGATGCTGACCGCGTCGGCCTCGGCGCCCCGCTCGTTGTCCATCACCAGCGAAATGTGCTCGAGAAAACCCTGCAGGTTCTCGAACTCCTCCATGGAGCGCACCAATTCTTTCAGGTTTTCCAGCCGCCCGGCGGCGTCGGCGGAGCGGTCCTTCTGCCACATCTCGGTGTAGCCGGATTCGTCGAGGATGATTTCGGCGAGCTCGTTATGCGGCAGGGCATCGCGCTGCTTCCTCCAGCGGTCGAACGCTTCGAGCACGCCGCGCAGCGCGCCGCGCGGCTTCGGCTTGAGCTCGTCGGTCGCGACCATGGCGCGGGCGGCTGCGGTGAGCGGCACGCGGCGCTTCCTGGCATGGTCGTGCAGCAGTTGCACGGTGGCGTCGCCCAGCCCGCGCTTGGGCACATTGACGATGCGCTCGAAGGCGAGATCGTCGGCCGGCGAATTGACCACGCGGAGATAAGCCAGCGCGTCGCGGATTTCGGCGCGCTCGTAGAAGCGCGGGCCGCCGATCACCCGATAGGGCAGCCCGAGCGTGACGAAACGGTCCTCGAATTCGCGCATCTGGAACGAGGCGCGCACCAGGATCGCGATCTCGTTGAGCGCGTGTTTCTCGCCCGAGCGGCCGCCGCTTTGCAATTGCTCGATCTCCTCGCCGATGGCGCGGGCTTCTTCCTCGCTGTCCCAGGAGCCGGTGACGGTGACTTTCTCGCCCAACACGTCGTCGGTGCGCAGCGTCTTGCCGAGCCGGCCTTCGTTATGGGCGATGATGTGCGACGCGGCGGCGAGGATATGGCCGGTCGAGCGGTAATTGCGCTCCAGCCGGATCACCTTGGCGCCGGGGAAATCGTGCTCGAAGCGCAAAATGTTGTCGACCTCGGCGCCACGCCAGCCGTAGATCGACTGATCGTCGTCGCCGACGCAGCAGATGTTTTTTGCGGCTGGGGGCACCCTCTCGTCACCGTCATTCCGGGGCGCGCCGTCAGGCGCGAGCCCCGAATCCATAGTCCCGGCGCCTGTGGTTATGGACTCCGGGCTCGCCGCTTCGCGGCGCCCCGGAATGACGGGACTAGTGTTACTCGTCCTTTGCGCCAACAGCCGCAGCCACAGATATTGCGCGACATTGGTGTCCTGATATTCGTCCACCAAAATGAATTTGAAGCGCGCCTGATACTGGCGCAGCACTTCGGGATGCTCGCGGAACAGCCGGATAGCTTCGAGCAAGAGATCGCCGAAATCGGCGGCGTTGAGAATCTTCAGGCGTTCCTGGAACGCCTTGTAGAGCTTCAGCCCCTTGCCGTTGGCGAAGACGGCCGCCTCGCCCGCCGGCACTTGCTCGGGGGTGAGGCCGCGGTTCTTCCAGCCGTCGATCAGCATCGCCAGCACGCGCGCCGGCCAGCGCTTCTCGTCGATGTTCTCGGCTTCAAGAAGCTGCTTCAAAAGCCGGATCTGGTCGTCGACGTCGAGAATGGTGAAATCGTTTTTCAGCCCGACCAGCTCGGCATGGCGGCGCAAAATCTTCACGCCGATCGAATGAAAGGTGCCGAGCCACGGCATGCCCTCGACCACGTGGCCTACGATCTCGCCGACGCGGTGCTTCATCTCGCGCGCCGCCTTGTTGGTGAAGGTGACGGCGAGAATCTCGCCGGGCCGGGCGCGGCCGAGGCTGAGGATGTGGGCGATGCGCACGGTGAGCACGCGGGTCTTGCCGGTTCCGGCCCCGGCCAGCACCAATACCGGGCCGTCGAGCGTTTCCACCGCCAGCTGCTGTTCCGGATTGAGCCCGGCGAGATAGGGCGCCGGCGCCGCTGCGGCGCGCGCACGCTCGCCGATGCCGCCGGGCGCCGGGGCCGGCGGCGCGGCCGGTTCGATGTTGCGCTTTAGCGGGTCAGCCACTGCGCTTGGGGCCACTGATTCTCATGCTCAAGAAGATGGCACCTGCAGGCGGCTTTTACGAGGCACCCGTCATTCCGGGGCGCGGGCTCCAGCCCGCGAGCCCGGAATCCATAGCCCCGGCACCGGGAGTATGGATTCCGGACTCGCCGCTCAGAGCGGCGATCCGGAATGACGGCTCAGTTACTCGACACAATTTCCCCAATCAACCCGGCGTCGTATTGGGTGAAGAACAGCCGGCCGTCGCCGAGCGCCGCGATGCAGCGCGCGCCGCTGTTCGGCGTGGGAATGCCGTATTCGCCACGCACGGCGCCGTCCGGCGCCATGCGGCCGATCTTGTTGGCGAAGTTCGCGGTGTACCACAGGTCGCCGTCAGCGCCGACCGTGACGCCGCGCAGCGACGCGTTCGGCGTCGGCACCGCATGCTCGGTGATGCGACCGTCGCGGTCGATCCGGCCGAGCGCGTTGGTCGAGGTCTCGACGAACCAGATGCTGCCGTCGGGATGGCTGACCATGGCGCGCGGCTGGCTGTCATGGCTCGGAATGGGAAACTCAGTCACCGCGCCGTCGACGGCGATGCGGCCGATGCGGTTGCCGGCGGCTTCGGAAAACCACAGCGCGCCGTCGCGCACGGCGATCGACAGCGGCTTCGCCCCGGGCGAAATGCCGTCGCCATATTCGGTGATACACCCGTCCGGTGTGATTTTCGCGACGCGGTTCGCGTCGCTCTCGGAAAACCAGATGTTGCCGTCGGGGCCGAGGATCATGCCGTCGGCGCCCGCATTCGCCGTCGGCAGGGCGAATTCCTTGATGCCGCCGCGCGGCGTGATGCGGCCGATCTTGTTGGCGGACTTCTCGGCGAACCACAGATTGCCGTCACCGCCGGCGGCGATCCCGATCGGCGTCGCATTCTTAGTCGGCAGGTCGAACTCCGTGAACGTGCCGCGGTCCGGATCGAGGCGGCCGATCTTGGACGTGCCGCTTTCGCAGAACCATAGCGCGCCGTCCGGCCCCTCGACCGCGATATAGGGCTTGCTATCGGCGCTCGGAATCCGATGCTCGCGGATCGATACTTTATCTGGCTTCATATGTCCGACCTCAAGGCATTGCGATCCGACGTCCGGCACCCTCCGGCATCGGCAGGCCGGCATGCGCGGCCTTCATGCGCTTGAGCCGCTTCATGACATGATCGGGAAAAGCGGCCACCTTCTTGGCGATCATATCGACATTGAGCGCCATGTTCTCGGAGGTCGCCGAGAGCCAACCCTCCTCGGCATGAACAAGCCGTTCGAAATAATGCATGCGTTTGCCGTCGCAGCCGAGCAGCTGGAAGGTCACGCGCACCGGCGTGTCGACGAGAAGCTCGCGCAGGTAGCGCACATGCACTTCGGCGGTGAAGGTGGAGCACTTCGTCGTCTCGGCATAAGCGAGACCGAGGCCGAGGAGTTCGTAGACCTCGTCGACCGCGCGGTCGAACAGTACATTGTAATAGGCCATGTTGAGATGGCCGTTATAGTCGATCCAGCCCGGCTCGACCCGCATGACGCTGGAGACAAAGGGTGCGGGAATTGCGGTTTCGGGCGCGGTGTTCATGCGCCCGACTGTGGCGGATCAACCGCGCCCGAGGCAAGAGTGGTACAAGAGCGAGACATTTCACGGCTTGACCCGCGAAAGTCCCACCGCCACGTTGGCGGTAAAGCTCGGGAAACGGACAAGGAAGCATAATGGCGCTGGTCGAAGCACCGCAGCGGAGCAAACAGGACCGCAAAGCGGCCGACGCCGTCATCGCCGCGCTCGCCGCGCGCTACGGCAACCGGCTCGTCACCTCGCAGGCGGTGCGCGAGCAGCACGCCCACACCACGACCTGGATCGCTCCCCAGCCGCCGGACGCGGTGGTGTTTCCGCAAGCGACCGAAGAGGTGCAGGAAATCGTGCGGCTATGCGCGGCCGAGCGCGTGCCGGTGATCGCCTTCGGCACCGGCACGTCGCTCGAAGGCCAGGTCAATGCGCCGCGCGGCGGCATCTGCCTCGATTTCCGCGACATGAACCGCGTGCTCGCCGTCCATGCCGAGGATCTCGATTGCGTCATCGAGCCCGGCATCACGCGCAAGCAGCTCAACGAACAGCTTCGCGATCAGGGCGTGTTCTTCCCGCTCGATCCCGGCGCCGATGCCTCGCTCGGCGGCATGGCGGCGACGCGCTGTTCCGGCACCAACGCCGTGCGCTACGGCACCATGAAGGACAATGTGCTGGCGCTGAAAGTCGTGCTCGCCAACGGCGACGTCATGGCGACGGCGCGCCGCGCCAAGAAAACCTCGGCCGGCTATGACCTGACGCGGCTGATGGTCGGCGCGGAAGGCACGCTCGGCGTCATTACCGAATTGACGCTGCGGCTCACCGGGATTCCGGAAGCGATTTCGTCGGGCATCTGTCCTTTCCCGTCGGTCGAAGCGGCGTGCCAGGCCGCCATCCTCACCATCCAATCCGGCATCCCGGTGGCGCGCATCGAATTGCTCGATGCGCTGCAGGTGCGCGCGTGCAACCTCTATTCGAACCTCACGCTGCCGGAAGTGCCGATGCTGTTTGTCGAATTCCACGGCACCGAAGCCAGTGTCGCGGAGCAGTCGGAGCGCTTCGGCGACATCGCGCGGGAACTCGGCGGCGGCCCGTTCGATTGGGCGACGCGCGCCGAGGACCGCACTCGGCTGTGGCAGGCGCGGCACGACGCCTATTGGGCGGCGCGCCGCCTGCGGCCGGGCACGCAGGCGCTTTCGTCCGACGTTTGCGTTCCGATCTCGCGGCTCGCCGAATGCGTCGTTGCAACCCAACAGGACGCCGCGGCAAGCCGGTTCATCGCGCCGATCGTCGGGCATGTCGGCGACGGCAACTTTCACCTTTTGCTCATGGTCGATCTCAACGACGCCGACGAAATCAAACGCGCGGAGGCGTTGCTCGAACGCCTGGTCGAGCGGGCGCTGGCGATGGACGGCACCTGCACCGGCGAACACGGCATCGGTCAGGGCAAGATGAAATATATGCTGACCGAGCACGGCGAGGCCGCGCTCGAGACCATGCGCGCGATCAAGCGCGCGCTCGATCCGCTCGACATACTCAATCCCGGAAAAATCGTCAGCGTGTGAGACCGCGCGCCGGCGATGCGGCTAGATGTGGAGCCTCAACAGGTTGTTCCCGGACAGACCGAGTCTGCTGATAGGTGTTTTAGCACCGATACCGGTATGAGGCCTGTGCCAATTGTAGCGGTGCAGCCAATACGGCAGCTGTTCAGTT
>Ga0210394_10008700_pt1 | contig 10375 bp, 9 predicted proteins | sample IncBWC12MmetaG_FD_160121 | JGI IMG/M metagenome (GOLD analysis project Ga0210394, IMG submission 160121) | Forest soil microbial communities from Barre Woods Harvard Forest LTER site, Petersham, Massachusetts, United States - Inc-BW-C-12-M | ecosystem: Environmental > Terrestrial > Soil >...
GACGACATAGATACTTCGAGACGTCCATCCGGTGGAAGTCTCGTTGGTTGTAACCACACCGAAAGTAGTATCGGTCTGGGCGACACACGTGGCCACTGACGCCACCGTGCACAGGACGGCTGCGACAAAACTTCTGCGATACGACACTGGTTTTTGTTCCTGAAAGGGATCCGGGGAAACGTGCAGTTTTGCTTGCAAACAGTAGGAGGCTTCGATCCCGGTTCAAGTTGCCGTGAGGTCTATTTCTCAATCCGTCCAACGTGCTGGATCATCAAAAGGTCATGCAGTTCATGTGGAGTTCGCGCCGGTTCATCTAGAGTGATAGCTATGATCATCTTCATACCCACGCCCCTCCGCGCTTTCGCCGGTGGCCAGAGTTCGATCCAGATCGACGCTCCCAGCGTGGCCGCCGCCCTCGACCAGCTCACTGAGTCCCACCCCGATCTGCGCAAGCACCTCTTCACCCCCGAGGGCAAAGTCCGCGCCTTCGTCAACCTCTACCTGAACGACGAAGACATCCGCTATCTTCCCGAGAAGGAAGCCACCCCAGTCAGCCCCACCGACACTCTAAGCATCATCCCCTCCATCGCAGGAGGGACTGGCCGGGACTGACCGTCGAGGCAGCGGCGCCTCCGGCGCACTACGTGCTGATCACTGTTCACCTGCTCTGTGACTACCACCGAAAGTCACAGATTATTCAATCCGGCCCCGGCAGGTGGCGCTGCTAGTCCCTAGTCCCACGAGAAGCCTATGACTGATACACTGAACCTCCCCGACCTGACAAACGACGAACTCGCCCGCTACTCGCGCCACCTCATCCTGCCCGAGGTGGGAATGGAGGGTCAGCAGCGCCTGAAAGGTGCGCGCGTGCTCTCGGTGGGCACCGGTGGCCTGGGCTCGCCCCTGGCGTTTTATCTTGCCGCAGCCGGCATTGGCACTCTCGGCCTGGTCGATTTCGACGTTGTCGACGCCAGCAACCTGCAACGCCAGATCATCCACTCCACAAAGGATATCGGCCGCAAGAAGCTCGACTCTGCCGCGGAGAAGCTGACGGCGCTCAACCCCGCTCTCAACGTGGTGAAGCACGAGACCATGCTCACCAGCGCCAACGCCCTCGACATCCTCAAGGACTACGACATCGTTGCCGACGGAACCGACAACTTCCCCACCCGCTACCTGGTCAATGACGCCTGCGTGCTGTTGGGCAAGCCCAATGTCTACGGCTCCATTTTCCGCTTCGAGGGGCAGGCCAGCGTCTTCGCCACCAAGCACGGCCCCTGCTACCGGTGCCTGTACCCCGAGCCGCCGCCGCCTGGCCTGGTCCCCAGTTGCGCCGAAGGTGGTGTACTGGGCATCCTCCCCGGCCTGGTCGGCGTGATGCAGGCCACCGAGGTCATCAAGCTCATTCTCGGCAAGGGTGAAACGCTGGTCGGTCGGCTGCTGCTGATTGACGCGCTCAACATGCGATTCCGGGAGCTGAAGCTGCGCAAGAACCCCGAGTGCCCTGTTTGCGGCGCCCATCCCACGGTTACAAAGCTGATCGACTATCAGCAGTTCTGCGGCATTATGCCGGAGACTGCCCAGGAGAAAAACTTGAAGAACGGTATTCCTCAAATAACAGTGAAGGAACTCAAGTCCCGCCTGGATGCCGGCGAGGACGTGCAATTGATCGACGTGCGCGAGCCATATGAGTACCAGATCGCGCAGATTGGCGGAAAGCTGATTCCGCAGAATGATGTGCCCAACCGGCTCGGCGAGATCGACCGCAACCGCGAGGTGGTGGTGCACTGCCGGTCAGGCGGCCGCAGCCAGCGGATTGCGGAGTTCCTGAAACAGGCAGGTTACCCAAACGTGTCCAATTTGACAGGCGGCATCCTTGCCTGGAGCGATGAAATTGACCCCAAAGTGGCGAAGTACTGACCAAAGTGGGCTGTGAACAGTGAACAGAAAAAGTGAGATATGTCACCTTCAATTGCAAAAAATAGAAACGAGGATCTCTTTGTGAATCATTGAATTAGACGCACATTTGGGGGGATTTTGTGCTGACCGTGATTTGGAACACATGCGAGGGGGAGCAGTGGACAGGGAACAGAGTTCAGCGGTTTGGGACTGGGGACTGGCGACGAGAAAGGCCCGCGTTCGAATGCAAACTTCCTTCACTTGCTCGTTGAATGCTCCGGCGTAATCGACGATCGCCTAGGCGCAGATGGCGGTATGAATTTTGCCCTGAAATGCGAAACGCCCGCCTTTGCCGGCGGGCGTCCTTTTTGTATGGCAGGTTTGAATAATTAATCGGCAATCTGGCTATTTACTTGCCGCCACCGAGCACGATGGGGTGTGGTTTGATCAACTTTTCAAACGGCACGGGGGCCGATGCCGAGCAGCCATCGCTTGAGCAGCGAGATCACGCGATGAACTCTCGGCAGCACGTGCTCGGCGTCCCCCTTATGGCGCTGGATCTGGCGGTTATCGACATACCCGTCCAACCCCATGTGGGCGGGCCAGCCGTCGGTCCGGACCGTGCTTGCCGGCGCAATGGTCTGAGCGATGAACCCATGGAGGGTCGCCTTGGTCAGGTCCGGGATGCCGATCCCGACCCGGACGGGCAAATCCCGGAACCGGCGAGTTCTGCCAACCCTTGAGCGTAATGTTGACGAAGGGAGTGTGGAAGATTGCCATTTTCGCCCATCTTGGCTCTTCACATCTGTGCCGGTACCCTGGGACTTCTTTCGGGTAGCATGGCGATTTCGGTCCGCAAGGGTTCCCGCAACCATGTTGCAGCTGGAATTGTATTCTCCGTGTCAATGCTGACTCTCGCCGCAACCGGATCGTACATCGCATACACCAAGTCACAACCCGGCAATATACTGGGCGGACTGATGACGCTTTACATGATCGCAACTGCATGGATGACAGCCCGGCGAAGAGACGTGCAAACCGGCATCTTCGCCTGGGTTGCGCTTCTGTTCGCATTGTCCGTCGGAACCGCCTGGATCGCCTACGGCATCAAGGCCGCAAACGGTCAGACAAATGACGGAGTGCCCGCCGGCATGGGGTTTTTCTTTGGCTTCGTCATCCTCCTTGCTGCCGCAGGAGACATTCGTATGCTCGTGCGCGGCGGCGTATCGGGCGCAAGGCGTATCGGGCGCCATCTTTGGCGCATGTGTTTCGGACTGTTTATCGCCTCGGGATCGTTCTTTCTCGGCCGTCAGCAAATCTTCCCGGAGTTCGTCCGCAAGGGCAATGTCCTCATCTTCCTGACCATCCTGCCCCTGATGCTTCTGGTCTTCTGGCTGATTCGAGTTCGCTTTACAAATCTCTATAAGGGAAAGCCCTTACTGCGCACAAGCGAAGCTTCCTCGGGACCTGTCTAGCAACGGAATTGTGCACCGGCAGAGGTATCCCACCCTAACGACAAAATACAGAGACGCCGTTGGGATGGGGCGCCCTCGTTCGTGCTGAGTTTGCGGCTCAAAGAAACAACGACGGAAGCAACCGCGGATCCTTCAACTTCGCTGCGCTCCGCTCAGGAAAACAATGCGCGGGTGGGGGTTTGTGGTATCCCACCCTAACGACAAACACACAGACGTCGTTAGGATGGGGCACCCTCGTTCGTGCCGGGTCTAAAGGCGACATTTCAGTGACATTGTTTTACAGGACTTTACACGCTGATTGCGGATGCGCAATCCGGAGGCACAGGGTGGGTGGTCCCATGCAAGCGAAGGTAGAACCCTCGAGGTCAGAGCACCGCACTCTGATCCCTTTCCTTCGGCTGTGTTTTTATTAGGCATGCGCGGGATCGATGGGAGAGCGTGAATGGTCTCCCACCCTAAACGCGATAAGACCGCGTTTAGAATGGGGCACCCCATGGTCCCGGTTTGAGCACGCGCTTTGAGGATTCCTAGAGCCGCGCAACCTTTCGCACCCCAATCTTTATCTTTCAATCAACCTGTGGAGAAGTCACGGATCGGAGACCGCCCGGCGGGCGCTCATGAGGCGCCGAGCCCGAGGCTCAAAGCCGATCGAAACCTGCGCGGCGAGCACGGCGAGCGCATGCGCCGACAAGGAGACATCAATGAAATACAAGCGTTTCGTGGGAGTGTTGCTGGCCGCCGCTTTGACCGCGTCGACGGATGCATCGGCTGGGACCTGGGCGACGCAGGCGACCCTGGCCAACAACGCGTATCAGGGATCGGTGACGCTGGACGCGTCGGGCAACATGGTTTCAGTGTGGTATCAGAACGCGGTGAACGGCTCGTCGGTAAGCGAAATATGGGGCAGCAGCGCGGTGATTGGCCAGGCTTGGTCGGTGCCGGTAGACATCTCAGGTGGCGTTGGGTCGGCGACCGGGGATGCGTACCTGCGAGGGAGTTCGAAGGGCAACGTGACGACACTTTACACCGGTTCGATTGGAGCGGCGTATGCAGACAAGCCGCTCAGCGGTGCGTGGACTTCACCACTCTCACTCAACGGCGTGGTGCAGTTTTATGTGGGCAACGAAAGCGGCGTGGAGGGGCTGGCGTGGGGCACGGGCGGGGCGCGCGGGTCGTCGTCGACGGTGATGGCGATGCGGCGGCCGGCGGGCGGGGCGTGGAGCGCGCCGGCGACGATTGCGGCGGCGGCTCACCTTGATTTTGATGGGGCGGTTGTGGCTCCGGACGGATCGATGGCGGTGGCGTGGGAGAGCTTCAACTCGGTGTGCGGGTCTCGCACATGCACCACGTCAAACTGGGTTCTGCATGTGTCGACGCTGGCGGCGGGATCGCAGACGTGGGTGGACTCCGGCGGGTTGCTGGGGCCTGACACGAAGCAGCACTTTGGACAACTGGCGGCGGACAGCGTGGGAGACCTTGGGGTGATCTCGGAACAGAACGGCAACGTGGTGTCAACGGTGCGGCATGGGACAACGTGGGCCGGCACGGTGGTGGTGATTACGAACCCGGGAATGGGATTCAACACGGGCACGGGCCACGACAACCGCATTTTTGGCAGCGACTCGACGGGACACGCAACGCTGGTGGGCTGGACCGACGATCATCTGATCGCGCTGGGGGCGATCGACGGCAATCTCACCACAAACACGTGGGGAGCGATGACGACGATCTCGGGCGCGGACCAGTCCCCGGGGTACTTCGATTTCGCGATGAGTTCATCGGGCGCGGCGATCGTGTTTTATCCGTTGCTGCTGCAGAGCGGCACGACTGAGTGGCGCGCGATCACGCGGCCGGGTACCGGGAAAGCGTGGAACGCGCCGGCGACGGCGGGGACTTCGTATGAAGGCAGTGGGCAACCGGATGGCGTGGCGGTGAATGCCGCGGGACAGGCGGCGGTGGTGTTTCACGGATTGAGCTCGGACTTTACGACCAACATTCTGTATACGAATACGTACAAGCCTTGAAGCGGAACCATGCTTTCAGGCTGGTTGGCGAAGACGCCCCGCGCGAGTTTCACTCGGCGGGGCGTGTCGGGCCGGATGAAGCAAACGGCCCGGGTGCTTGGTTTGCGGGCGCTCGATTGGGTGCGGTGAGGGTGCGTGAAAAAGTGAATTTGGTGAAGTAGAGAAAAAGTGAACGAGTGAAATCCTTGCCGGGATGGCAGTTCTAATCGGTTCTCAACGCCTGCATGGGGTCAATGGCTGCCGCGCGAAGAGCGGGAAGATACGCCGCCAGGAGCCCGGTCAGCGCCACGAAGATGCAAACCGTACCCAGCACCATCGGGTCCCGAGACCCCGTGCCAAAGAGCATTGTTCTGAGGACCGGAGCGGCGGCCAGCGTAGCCGCAACACCGAAGAGAATTCCCGCGCCGATCAAGACGGCGGCGTCTCGAAGGACCATCGGGTATGGAATTGGCCGGGGTCAGACGGGTGGGGGACCGGGTATCCCGCCCTAGACAAGCTTAGGACAGGGCATCGCTGACGGCGCGGGAATGGGTAAACCTGATTCAAATCAAATTGACAATTGAACCGGTCAACGAGAATGAATTACTCTCGGTGCAAAATTGGCTGGGATTTTTCGGGACAGTCAAACGGATTCCCTGGGGGAGGACCGTCTTTAAAAACAAGGGATTCGAGTTGGGAGACCAGACTCGACCACCTGGCTCTCCAGCTGCATGTGCGCGCTTTTTAGGGGGCACACGAGACCAGAACGACGGTCCATGTGATCCAGTTAGAGACTCCAGGACCCAGGCCTAAGGGATTCACGATGATCGCAACGGCAGCAATGATTTCAGGATCTATGCACCGCTGCGTCGGTTTCTGTGGGCATGGCGGCGCAGGAAGAGCATAGCGGTGTGACTGGCGGCAGTGTCACGGGTGGCGATATGAAAGATCTGCGTATGACGCGGATGGCGCATAACACGTACCGGGCTTACGGAATGAACATCCGGAGCAATCGTGCGTGTCCGGAACTAACGCCGACTGCCGCGGGGGCCGAGGAGCCGGATGTGACCATCCGATGGACCAATGGCGCAGCGAATCGCCTGGACCCGCTTGATGGCGGACGATTCATGGTGCAACCGGGTCGGTTCCGGCTGGATGTGGCGGGAGTGGCGCGCTATAGCGTTGAGGATGGCCGGCGCATTGAGATCGACCCGCTGCCCGAGTCGCAGGCGGAGAAGATTCGGCTGTTCCTGATGGGGTCGGCCATTGGCGCGCTGCTGTATCAGCGGGGATTGTTCCCGCTGCATGGGAGCGCGGTGGAGACTCGATGGGGCGCCATGATCTTTGTGGGCTTTCAGGGTGCGGGGAAGTCGACATTGGCGGGGGAGTTTTATCGCAGAGGTTATCGGCTGCTGAGTGACGACGTGTGCGCGATCGACAAATCGCCACTGGGGCCGCGGGTTTTGCCGGCGTTACCGCAATTGCGGTTGTGCGCCGATGCTTACGAGCGCATGGGCAAGCCTGCGGGAGCGAGGTTTGATGTGGACAAGTTTGTGGTGCCGCTGGGCGAAAGATACTGTTCGGAGCCGCGACGGCTGACGGCGGTTCACGTTCTTACCGAGCATGCGGAGGAGGCGCCGCGCATGGAGCGGATTCGCGGGCTCGAACGAGTGCGGAGCCTGCTCGAAAACCTTTATCGGCTGCAGTATTTGAGGGGGCAGCGAACGTATCGCGACTTGATGCGAATGGCGGCGATGATCGCAGAGAAATCGACAGTGGCAAGAGTCAGCCGGAAGAAAGATACGCGTTCGGCTGGGGATCTGGTGAATTTTCTTGAGGCCAGTTGGGCCGAAGAGTTCCCCGAATTGTCGGGCGAGGAGCATTGCGATGCGTAAGTTCCATGCAGTCGATCGGCTGTTTCGATCAAACGATCTGATTGCCACCAACCTTGACGACGAAACGGTGCTGATGAACATCGAGGCCGGCTCTTACTACGGGCTGGAGGGCAGTGCGCGCGCCATCTGGGAGCGGCTGGAGACTCCGATTTCGTTTGCGGAACTGGTGGCCGCGATGATGAAGGAATATCGCGTTGCTGTGGCGGACTGCACGAGCGAACTGCAGAAATTTCTGGGCGAAATGGAACGGGAAGGCCTGCTGCGTGTGGAATGAACTGAAGCGCTTCCTGCGCGGCGAAAACTGATGGTGGTCGGCTAAAGCCGTCTCCGATTCTGTTGGCTTTTCGGCAGCCTGTGGACACTCTGCTCCCTCCGTCGACGAATCGCGGCAAAAGACTGCCGCCGAGAGGAATCGAGAGAGGTAACGAACATCTTTCAACTTCACAAGTTGATCATTGCATCTGTGGAAATCTTGGGTTATACTTAGGGTCTCCCCGATGTGTCACCCGAGAGGTCATATGGAAGACGTTGTTTCTAAACCAGTTGAGGATACAAAAGAGTGGGTTGCTCCGAAGCTTACGAAGCTCGCTATTGAAGAGCTCACCGCCCATCTCCATCTTCTGCACGCGATGAACGACGACGATGGCGACGGCGACAGTTAGCATCCTGCCGGCAGTTCTTTTCGGGCACGATCAGCTACCAACAGACGCCGAATCTGATTCGGGCGAACCCGCCAGGTGTGTTCACATCAGCCATGGGTGCCAGAGCGAGCTCGCGATTTAGCCAGCCCTTTGCCGCCGCCACCCATTTGTTGGTTTTGGGCTGCTGAAGACCTGCGCCGGCGCGGATTGCTCTTTTTCCGCCTCCTGCAGCAGGCGGTCGTCACGCCACCCACTCGATAGGTCTTCACGCTCTGCACTCAACCTCAAAACCACAACCGGTAGCGGCCACTGTACTCAGGCAGCTACCCCACTTTGCCGAGTTTGCGATAGCGTGCGCAGTCACGAGATTGCAACGCGGCGGTCATGCGGCGGAAACAATCTGGGGCTATGGTCGGGGGTCAGGCGCGGAATCGCGTCTTCCCCAAGGAGGAAAGATCCCCAGTGACAACCAACCGCCGTACGTTCCTGCAGCTGCTAGGCGCAGGAGCGGTATCTGCATCGTTTCCTGCGAGCATTGCTCGCGCGCTCGAAATCCCCGCCAACGACCGCACAGGCACGATTGAGGATGTTGAGCACATCGTGATCCTGATGCAGGAGAATCGCGCTTTCGATCACTATTTTGGTACGCTTCGCGGTGTGCGCGGATTTGGCGATCCACGAGTGATGAAGCTCCCCAATGGCGACCCGGTGTGGTATCAGCCCGATGGAAATGGCGGTTACGTGCTGCCGTTCCGGCCTGACGTTTCAAACCTGGGACTCACCTTCATTGAAGACACCGACCACAGCTGGAACAAGACGCATGTGGCGTGGAACAACGGCGTTTACGACGGGTGGGTGGAACAGAAGAGCTCGATCTCAATGACCCACCTCACTCGCGAGGACATCCCGTTCCACTACGCGCTGGCCGATGCGTTCACGGTTTGCGACGACTATCACTGCTCGCTGCTGGGACCGACGGATCCCAATCGCTATCACATGTGGACCGGCTGGGTGGGCAACGATGGCAGCGGAGGCGGCCCGGTGCTGGACAACGCCGAAGCAGGCTACGGTTGGTCGACATACCCCGAGCGCTTGGCGCAGGCGGGAATCTCGTGGAAGATTTACCAGGACCAGGGCCTGGGACTGACTGGCCCGGAGTACTGGGGCTGGACAAGCAACGCGTACATCGGAAACTATGGGGACAACTCGCTGCTTTACTTCCACCAGTTCCAGAATTCGACGCCGGGCAGCCCACTGTATCAGGGCGGTCTACAGGGAACTGATATCACCAGCCTGACGGGTTCGAATCCGCAGGTGGCGCCACACCTTCTGGACCAGTTCCGTTCGGACGTGATGGCGAACAAGCTGCCGAAGGTGTCGTGGATCGTGGCGCCGGAGGCGTATTGCGAGCACCCCAACTGGCCGGCCAACTACGGTGCGTGGTACGTCGCGCAGTTTCTCGCGGCGCTGGCGGCAAATCCCGAAGTGTGGAGCAAGACTGCGTTCTTCCTCACCTACGACGAGAACGACGGGCTTTTCGACCACAAGGTGCCGCCGACGCCACCGATGAGCCGCGCGCAGGGCATTTCAACAGTGCCGACAACGAACGAACTCATTGTGGGGAATCCCTCCTTCATGGATGGGCCGATAGGGCTCGGCGTTCGAGTGCCGATGATCGTGATCTCGCCATGGAGCAAGGGCGGCTACGTGAGCTCAGAAGTCTTCGATCACACGTCTTTGATCAAGTTCATCGAGGCGCGCTATGCCGGGAACAATTCAGGGCTGATCGAGAGCAACATCACACCGTGGCGCAGGGCGGTTTCGGGCGATCTTACATCGGCATTCAACTTCAAGAACCCGAACGCGAAGCTTGTGGCGCTGCCTGACACATCCTCCTACATTCCTCCCACACAAGATCGCTATCCGGATTACGTTCCCGTACCCCCGACAACCCAGGCGCTTCCGGAACAGGAAAAGGGTGTTCGTCCTGCGCGGCCCGTTCCCTACCAGCTGCATGTTTCGGGCGCCGCCAGCTTTGAACAAGGCACGTTCACGATCCACTTTGGCAACAGCGGCAAGACGGCTGTGTACCAGGTGCGGTCGGGCAACAGCACCCAGGGGCCATGGTCGTATACGGTGGGCGAGGGTGCACGTGTCAGCGACACGTATGCAATCACGGGCAACAACCTGACGGCGTACGATCTATCGGTGTACGGACCGAACGGATTCTTCCGCGTATTCAAGGGCAGCGTTACGGGAACAGGCAAGGCGAACCTTAGTGTGCAGACGTCCTACAACACTGAGGACAATACCATCACCTTGTCGGGTGCGAATCAAAGGGCGGAAACAGTGACGATCAAGCTGACCAACGGCTACACGGGGGAGGTGATTTCGAGCGATGTGACGGCGGGCGCAACGGGCGAACACAGCTTCAGCTTGAACCGCACGCATGGCTGGTATGA
>Ga0210394_10008703_pt1 | contig 10371 bp, 6 predicted proteins | sample IncBWC12MmetaG_FD_160121 | JGI IMG/M metagenome (GOLD analysis project Ga0210394, IMG submission 160121) | Forest soil microbial communities from Barre Woods Harvard Forest LTER site, Petersham, Massachusetts, United States - Inc-BW-C-12-M | ecosystem: Environmental > Terrestrial > Soil >...
GGCCGACCGCACTTACGTCGAGCCGCTCGACATTGCTTATGCCGAGGAAGTGATCCGGCGCGAGCGTCCGGATGCCTTGCTCTCAACCGTCGGCGGGCAGACCGGTCTGAATCTTGCGGTGGATTTGGCCGACGCCGGCGTGCTAGACAAATACCGCGTGGAACTCATCGGCGCCAACATCGAATCCATCAAGAAAGCGGAAGATCGTTTGATGTTCAAGGATGCGATGCAGAAGATCGGACTGGAAACCCCGAAATCGCAACTGGTGAATAACGTCGATGACGGACTGGGGTTCGCTCTTCGCATTGGATATCCCGTGATCCTGCGGCCCAGTTTCACTTTGGGCGGCTCAGGCGGCGGCATCGCCTACAATCGCGAAGAGCTGGTGGAGATCCTGGAACGCGGTTTGGATCTCTCGAAGGTGCACGAAGTCCTGATCGAGGAGAGCGTTCTCGGATGGAAGGAATTCGAGCTGGAAGTGATGCGCGACATGGCAGACAACGCCATCATCGTGTGCTCCATCGAAAACTTCGACCCGATGGGCGTCCATACGGGAGATTCCATCACCGTCGCGCCGGCGCAGACGCTCACCGATCGCGAGTACCAAATGATGCGTGATGCTTCACTCCGCTGCCTGCGCGAAATCGGCGTGGACACTGGCGGATCGAACGTGCAGTTCGCGATCGACCCCGAAAATGGCCGCATGGTGATCGTGGAGATGAACCCGCGCGTCTCGCGCAGCTCCGCGTTAGCCTCCAAAGCCACCGGATTTCCTATCGCTAAAATCGCGGCGAAGCTCGCGGTAGGTTATCGGTTGGACGAGATCAAGAACGACATCACGGAAAAGACGCCCGCTTGCTTCGAGCCGACGCTCGATTATGTCGTGGTCAAGATTCCGCGCTGGCAGTTCGAGAAATTCCCCGGCGCGGAGCCGGTGCTCGGAACGCAGATGAAATCGGTGGGCGAAGTGATGGCGATTGGCCGCACGTTCAAACAAGCCCTGGGCAAGGGTCTCCGAAGCCTGGAGACCGGCAAGTCCGTCACATCCGAAAGCTACGATCCCACGCTCATTCGACAGCGGCTCATCACGCCGAACCCCGAGCGTTTGGGCTATATCCGCTTTGCTCTCGAACAAGGCTGGACCGTCGAGCAGATTCACGAGATCACTTCAATTGATCCCTGGTTTTTGAAGCAACTTCGCGAGCTGGCCGACTTCGAGCACGGTTTGTCCGGTCAAAGCTTGGCCTCGCTCTCGCGCGATCAGATTCTTACAGCCAAGCGCGACGGACTTTCCGATGTGCGCCTCGGCCAGTTGTCAGGTACGGATGCAAGCGCGGTTCGGAGCCGGCGCAAGGAACTCGGCGTCAGCGCAGTGTTTAATCGCGTGGACACGTGCGCGGCCGAATTCGAAAGCTTTACGCCGTATCTCTATTCCAGTTACGAGTCGGAAAACGAATCCGACCCGACCGATCGCCGAAAGGTCATGATCCTCGGAAGCGGTCCCAACCGCATCGGTCAGGGCATCGAGTTCGATTACTGCTGTTGCCACGCCGCTTACGCGCTGTCGGATTTCGACCACGAATCGATCATGGTGAATTGCAACCCGGAGACTGTCTCCACGGATTACGACACCAGCGATCGCCTGTACTTCGAGCCCCTCACGCTTGAGGATGTACTGAATATTCACGACGTGGAAAAACCCGACGGCGTCATCGTGCAGTTCGGCGGACAGACCCCGTTGAACCTCGCGCTGCCGCTCAAGGCCGCTGGCGTCACCATCATCGGCACCGATCCGGCCAATATCGATCTCGCCGAAGATCGCAAGCTGTTCGGCAAACTTTTGGATGAGTTGGGCATCCCGTCGCCTCCGAACGGCACGGCCACTAGCGCCGGAGAAGCTTGCGCGGTGGCCCGCCGTCTCGGCTATCCGGTGCTGGTCCGGCCGAGTTACGTGCTAGGCGGACGCGCCATGGTGATCGCTTACGACGAAGAGATGGTCAAACGCTACATGCAAGAAGCGGTGACCTTCTCGCAAGAGCGGCCGGTGCTGGTTGACCGGTTCCTGGAGGACGCCACCGAAGTCGACGTGGATGCTCTTGCCGATGAGGATGGAGGAGTGCTGATCGCGGGCATCATGGAGCACATCGAAGAGGCGGGCGTGCATTCGGGCGATAGCTCCTGCGTTCTTCCCCCGCAAGGGCTTTCCGCGGCCGTGCTCGAGACCATCCAGGATTACACCGAGCGGCTGGCGCGCGCGCTGCACGTGATCGGTCTGATGAACGTGCAATATGCCATCAAGGACGGCGTCGTGTATGTGCTGGAAGTGAATCCACGCGCATCGCGCACCGTGCCCTACGTCAGTAAGGCCACCGGCGTACCGCTTCCGAAATTGGCGGTGGGCCTAATGCTCGGCAAAAAACTTCGCGATTTCGAGCATCTGACAGGCGGCCGCACGTCTGGTGTTTTACCGGTGTCGCAGTGCTTCGTGAAATCTCCTGTGTTTCCGTTCGGCAAGTTCCCGGGAGTCGATCCGGCGCTGGGTCCTGAGATGCGCTCCACCGGCGAAGTGATGGGCGTGGGCGAGAATTTCGGCGAAGCGTTCGGCAAGGCTCAGTTAAGCGCGGGCACACCGCTCCCCGACGGCGGCACTGTGTTCATCAGCGTGAACGATCGCGACAAAGCCGCCGCGGCGGAAGTCGCGGCTACCTTCGCTGAACATGGATTTCAGCTCGCGGCCACCCGCGGAACCGCGGCCGTCTTAAAAGCTGCCGGGCTCGAAGTGAAAACCGTCTTCAAGGTAAACGAAGGCCGGCCCAACGCAGTCGACATCATGAAGGCTGGCTCTTTGAAGCTGGTGATCTACACCACCACGGGCGGCCACACGTTCAAGGACGAGCGCGACATCCGCCGCACCGCGGTCGCCTACAGAATACCGTGCATTACCACGCTGAGCGGAGCCAAGGCGGCAGCGCAAGCGATCGTCTCGCGAAAGCGCGATCCCATCCGCGTCTGGAGCCTGCAAGAGATCCACAAACCGGCTGGCGTAGCAACTGGTTCGTAGACTCATTTCGGCGCCGACCGGAGCCCAAACTGTCCGGTAACATCGCGTACATCGTCACTCGACACATCCAAAACCGCAGCCTTCCCCGCCTGCAGCAGCACCTGCGCTGTCGCGGAGGGCAATTCATACTGAGGCAGCCAACCGCGAACATCGTCAACCTTGCTGGCGCCGCCCGGAGCAATAAAGACATTCTGCACGCCGAATATCTCAAAAGGGCGATCCGCGAATCCCGAATAGAACTGGTCGGTACTCAGCCCCGTGACTAGCAACACCTTGCCCGGGTAGGCACGGTCATACGCCATGACGCCGGTCACTAAATCGCGGGCCAAATGACTACGCGCCACCTGCCAGCTCGTCACTTCCCACGCCGCGGGCAAACAGATGCCCAGATACAGCGCCGCCACCGGTGCGATCACGCGAGGGCGCCGGGCCAGCGCTCCGGCCAATATCATCGCGATACCCATCGCCGGGCCCGTCAGCACGTAATCCTCAACGTGGTCCGGCAACGGAAGCATGGGAACCAGCAACGCAAAGAACCAGGCCAAACCGAATGGACCCACCCGGCCCGCCAGCAAGATCGCGATGATCACGCCCGCACCAATTAGCGCCGTTCCCGCGATGGTGAGCCAGGCAGGCCAGTCCGAATGAAAATCAGCCAACGCCAGCGGACCGAGCGCCAGGTTGACATAGGACACAAGCGTGTGAACCATTCGCCCGTCGATCTGGATCGCGTAGGGCCCCGATTTCGCAGCCGGCGCAGCCCAGAAATGCAGCGCCGTGTACGCCGCCGAGATTGCAAACAGAGGCGCGGTACGCCGCAGTTTAGTGCGGTCGTAGAGCACCGCATAGGCGAGGGCGATCACCGGATACATCACCACGGTCTCCAATGAACCCAACCCGAGCACGAACACGACCATTTGCTGCCAGTACTTGCCTCTGAGAAAAAGCAGGAGCGCTAGTAATACGAAAACGAGATATTGGCTTTGGTTGTAAATGGACGTCCAACAGAGCGCTGGCGCCACCGTGGCGTTCGCAAGCCAAAGAACAGGCGCAGCGGCCGAGGCCAGAACCGAGCCGGTGAGTTTGCGCACCAGCGCCGCGAGCAACGCAACGTCCAGCATCGCGGCCGCAAAAACGACGATGCGGAATGGCAACGGGTTGACGCCGAATATCGCCTTCAGGCCTAGAAAGAAAAGATTCTCGCTCCAAGGGCGGATGTTTCCATGTGCCTTGGGGGCAAACAGGATCGCGAGCAGATCGCTGAAATCGGTGACGGGCCCCAGGTGCAGCCATCCGAAGTCGTCCTGATAAAACCAACTGTCCAGGCCTCGCCAGTAGAAACTTAGCAAAAACGCCGAGCCCACCAGCACCGCGGCGTACCTTGCCGTCCAGCCGGTGTGACTTCGAGGAGAGAGTATTTGATCCACGGTTCGGGAACTAGCGCTGGCTCGCTTCGCCCGCTTGCACGCGACGCGTAAATTCCGTGGATGATCCGCGCGGCACGCTCAAGTTCTGCCAGCGATCATGGCAAAGATGTTTCGCCAAAAATACGATCTGCCCGCAATGGTAGGGGTAGTGCGCCAACTGCCGGTTGATGGCTTGCACCACCGAATGCCTTTCGCCACGAATCGTGATAACGCGGCCGAGATCGGCATCAGAAAGCGATTCCAAAGTTCCGAGGACGCACTGCCAGCCATCCTCCCACAGTTCAAACAGCGCTGCCCGGGTGGCCGGCGGATCGCAAAACTCGGCGTCGCGGTCGCGCCAGGGCTTCTCTCCGTCGCTGGTCAGGAAATCGGTCCAGCGCGAGCGCATGTTCCCGGCCATGTGCTTCACAATCACGGCAATTGAGTTCGACTCTTCATCCAGAACGGCGAAGAGCTGATCGTCGCTGACCTGTGCCATCGCGCGCTCGGCGAGCTTCTTGTAGTACCGAAAGATCGTGATTGAATCCTCGACATACGACGTAGTGAATTGAAGCGCCATAGATCTATATTGACAAAGATCTATATTGACAAAATCCGTGTTCGCGTTACGGCTTGATCACTTCGCGCAGGTACGCGAGTACGGATGTCAGCTCGACATCGTTGTAGGCGCCGATCACTGCTGCATGCTTCCACGCGCTGCCGTCGGCGACCTTCAATGTGTTCGGGTCCACCGTCCGCAGCACCGGCGGAACGGACGTCAGATCGTAGAACAACGCGCGGGTTTTTCCCTGGCTCACAATGAGCGCGGGCATCGCTTCGCCGCCCACAGTGGCTGTGCGGACATCCGGTGTTGCGAGCGCCCGCAGCGCCGCGGCATCGGCCGGAATCTTGGCGATGGGTGTGGTTACCGAAATTCCGATGCCACTCACTTCGTGACAGGTGGAGCAGCGTCCGAAACCGCGCACGGCGTCGAAGAACAGCGCGCGACCCTTCTCGGCTTCGGCGGGAAGCGCGGGCTCGGCCGGTCCAGCAGCGCCGGGACCTGGCCCCAGATTTATTGTCGGATTGGCGACTCCATTCAAGCTCGCGACATAGGTGACCACAGCGATTAAGTCAGCGCGCGACAATGTGGCCCCAAAGGCGGGCATCGCGGTACCAGGCAATCCGCGCATGATCGTATTGGTGATGTACGTTTGATCGAATCCGCGTCCCGCTAACCGAGGCGCTCCAGCCGGCGCCCCCTTGGCTCCGTGACAGTATCCGGTGGCACAGGATTGAGCGAATATCTTCTCACCCGAACTCTGCCCTGATAACAATGCTGGGCCGAACGCCGGAATCACGAAGAGCAAAAGCGCGCCTTTCATCTGGAAGCCTCCGGCAGCGCGAACACGATCAATGTGGAGCCTGTCCGCCAGTTCTGATCAGGAAATAGCGGAGCGAGCTGCGCCCCGGTGATGGCTTGCTGCCATCCGGTCGGTGTAGCGATATACTGCCGGCCGCCGATCGAATATGAAACCGCCGATCCGCGATTGCCCGCGCCGGTTTGATAGCTCCAGAGCTTGTTGCCTGTGCGTGCATCCAGCGCAAAGAAATCGCCCTCGGGATTGCCCGTGAACACCAGGTCGCCCGCAGTAGCCAGGATCGACGCCAGCAGAACATACCGATACGGCATGCTCCAGACGAGCTTACGCGTGATGGGATCCCATGCGTCCACATGGCTGTAGGTGGTTCGATTCGCCGGCAGCTTGAACGAGAACCCTCCGTTGGCGTGAAAGCGGCCTTCGCTCGCTTCCGTGGACGTGGAGGTCAGGTCGTTGCACACTTCGTTGATCGGCGCGTAGATATAACCGGTACGCGGCGAATATGCCTCGAGTTCCAGCTTTTCGCGCCGGCCGCGCTGGGACAAGTGTTCACAACTTTGCCCGCTTCTGGTTCTCTCCGCCCCACCAGCTTGCCGTCTTCGGTGACACCGGAAATCCAGGTCTGCACTTCGGGCGTGGAGAACGTCCCAATGAAATCGCCTGTGACGCGATCCAGCACAAACGTCACTCCGCTCTTGTTCATGTGCACCAGCAGCTTTCGCATCCGCCCATTGATCGCGCGATCGATCAGCACGCATTCGTACGCCGAGTCGAAATCCCATAAGTCATCGGGAACTTCCTGGTGATACCAGCGAAGCTTCCCGGTGTCAGCATCGAGCGCGACCACGCTGGCCGTGTAGAGATTGGCTTCTTTGCCCTTCGCGCCGGGGACCAGGCGATCTTCGTCATTGAAATCGCCTCCTGCATTGCCCGTGCCCCAATAAACCAGATTCAGGTCCGCATCGAACGACCCGGTCATCCATGGCGCGCCGCCACCCAATTTCCAGCTATCGCCCTTCCACGTCTCGTGACCTTTTTCGCCAGGCCCTGGAATCACGTACCAGCGCCACGCGAGCCGGCCGGTCTTGGCGTAGAACGCTGTCAGATAACCGCGATGCGCGGCGTCGCCGCCGGTGCCACCCACGATCACCTTATCCTTCGCGATCAACGGCGCGGCCGTGATGTCGCAGCCGCATTGCCGCGGATCATCCACGCTGACTTTCCATTGTTCAGTGCCGGTCTTCTGATCCAGCGCAACCACGAAATTGTCCGTGGTGCCGAAGAACACCTTGCCTTCACTCACTGCCACGCCGCGATTTTGCAGGAACGTCATGCCGCCCGGCTTTCCAGGCCTTGGCGTCGGATATTTGTACTGCCACAGCAGGTGGCCAGTGGCCGCATCCAGCGCAAATACTTGGATCCGCGGCGTGATCAGGTACATCACGCCATCCACGACGATCGGCGTCGACTGCAGATTTTCGGCGTAGTCGCCAGTCTGGAACATCCACACCGGGACGAGATTTTTCACGTTGCTGGTGTTCACCTGATCGAGCGCGCTATAGCGCCAGGAGAGCTGCGTGCCGCCGTAATGCGGCCAATCGGCATGCGTCGCACCGTCTTGCGCCAACGCCGCCGCAATTGCGAGCAGCGCCACCAATAGAAATCGCATTCCTCAGTTACCGGCGTTCTCGGAGCTCGTCGGAACCTCTTCGCCCCAGATATATTTGCTGAACCACTCGTAGTTCTGTTCCATCACAGCGCGCTGCTGCTTCGGCTTATTGATCTGGTGCCCAAATCCCTTGTAGAAAATCAGCTTGGTCGGAACCCCGCGATCCTTTAATGCCTGGTACAACTCGTAGGAATCCGGCGGCGGCACACGTTTGTCCTGGTCGCCCTGTTGGATGAGGGTGGGCGTCTTCGCGCGATTCACATAAGTGATCGGGGATGTTTTCTTGTAGATTTCCGGATCGTCCCAGGGCGTCGCTTTCAGATACTGGCGGGTGAACGGATGAATGTCCGTGTTCACGTAGTACGTCATCCAGTCCGAAATGCCCGCGCCAACCGATACGGCGCGAAAGCGGTCACTATACGTGGTGATGAAAGCCGAGATGTAGCCGCCCTCGCTCCAGCCCATGGAGGCCACGCGATCCTTATCCACCAGTCCCTTTGCGATCAGAGCATCGACGCCCGAGATGACGTCTTCGTAATCGCCCAGTCCCAGGTTGCGGACGTTCAGCGACCGGAACTTCTCTCCGTAGCCGGCCGATCCACGATAATTCGGCCGCAGGATCAGCGCGCCTTTGGCTGCGAAGCGCTCTATCGGGTAGTATCGGTCGGCGCTCAGCATCGGCCTGTCCACTCCCGTCGGCCCACCGTGAATCACCACCAGCAGCGGATATTTGCGCGACGGATCGTAGTCCGCCGGTTTGATCAGAACACCTTCGATGGCTGCTCCGTCCACCGATTTCCACTGCACCAGCTCGCGAGTGCCAAGCCGGAATTCCTTCCATTGGGCTGCCATGTCGGTGAGAGTTTTGGGCGCGAAGTCGGCAACTGGCGAGACAAACACTTCCGAAAAGTGATTGGGCGCCGCGCCCACTGCGGCCAGCGTGCGGTGGTCCTTGGTAAAGCTTGCGTCAGGAACAAAAAATTGGTCGGGACCGCTGATCCGGTGGATGCGCCCGCTCTCCGGTTCCAGCCGGAACAGGTGCGCATTGGTTTTCTGAGCCGCCGCGAAGTAGATCCCGTCACTAGACCAATCAATGAGATCGGCGTACTCGTCGAAAGCCTGCGTCAGAATACGCGGCGAGCCTCCATCCGCGGGAACTACGGCGATGCGCTGGTTCGCGTAATAGAAATACTGCTGTCCGCCCGAGGTCGCGAACGCGATCTGCTTGCCGTCGGGGGACCATTTGGGACGCCCATTGGGTCCGTCGAACGTCACGAGTTTGCGCACGTGCAGGTCGCTACAATCCAAAACATAGATTTGCTGGGTATCCGTCGATCCCAGATCCGGATCTCGCGCTGCGCTGAACGCGATCCGTGCGCCGTCCGGCGACCACGCAAAATCGGAAACAGTGAACTCTTCGCCTTTCGTGAGCGCCTGGGGCTTGGGTAGCTGTTTCACGTTGGATGGGATCTCAGCAGGGACTTTCACCAGCCACAAGTGGCTCATCGTGTAATCACCGCCGATAATGTCGATCTCGCCGTACTTCTCCTTGCGATCTTTCCGCGCCTTGGACTCTGGTCCAGTGGATGTGAACGCAAGAGAGGCTCCGCCGGGCGACCACTCGAACTGCCCGGCGCCGTTGTCTTCTGTCGTGAGCTGCGCGGCTTCTCCACCGGTGACACCGATCACATAGATTTGGCGCTTGCCGTCGCGCTCAGATGCGAACGCCAGCCGCCGCGAGTCCGGCGCCCAGCGCGGATCGGTACTCGATTTCTTGCCGCTGGTAAGCGGATAGCGCTCGCCACTGGCCGTCACTGCGATCCAAATCTGCTGAACGAATTCGTTGTCGTCCCAATTCGGCTCCTGCACGATGTAGGCGACATAGCGGCCGTCGGGCGAAATCTGCGCGCTAGAGACGGTCTTCATGTTGAGCGATTGGTCTACCGTGGGAACCGAAGCGCCAGCCCCGTAGGCCGCGACACCATAGAAGAATGCACCGATCAACGTGCGAATCATGACCGGATTATAGCCGGAAATTAGACGTTGGGCGTCTGAGCGTGCGCGAACGCCGCCGCTGGCTACCCGTGGCGCGGGAGCGGCAGAGGACGCCGCCTGATGATCAAGTGCGTGCGTTCTCGCGTCAACCGAATGCGGCATCCCAGCGGGTCCGGGCCAACCCTGCAAGTGTTGTATCGAACCTGGAGCCATGCCGTCTGGTCGTCGCCGGTGATCATCCACGCCGTCGCATTCGTTGCATGGTTGGTTTGCTCCAAATAATAAGCGGCGTCCAAGTCGATGTCCGCGGCGTCCGCATTCATCTGTAGGCAAGTGGGGGGCGCGGCGCCTGTCGCGGACGCGCAAAAGTCCTCGTCGTGCTCCAGCAGGATCTTCCTGTTGGAGCCGGTGATAAAGTAACGTGTCGTAATGGGCGGAACTCTGGACTCCGCGGACCACTGGCTCAAATGCTCGGCAAACGCTAGGGGAAGCTGGCTCAGCTTGATGGATTCTTCCTTCACCTGCTTGGAGAAAACGTTGACTGTCGGCGTCGGCTCCCCATTTGTCGGATGGAAATAGAATCCACCCAGCGCCATGCCATCCTGCAGATCAATCCACATGAACCCCCGGCCAGCCAGGTACGGTCCGCTCCGGCCGGAAACTATCAGGTATCGCCCATCGCGGATTCGGACCGGCAGAGGCGAGCCCTTCAGCACCATCTCGAGTGCGTCGTCAAGTGGCATGTCCCGGCCGTAATGGAAAACACAATCCGGGATCACGCTGTGCATTAGTTTGCGGAATTGTTTGTCTCGAATCAAATCGCCCGACGGCGCCCCTGCAATCCGCTTCAAGAAAGCC
>Ga0210394_10008705_pt1 | contig 10370 bp, 9 predicted proteins | sample IncBWC12MmetaG_FD_160121 | JGI IMG/M metagenome (GOLD analysis project Ga0210394, IMG submission 160121) | Forest soil microbial communities from Barre Woods Harvard Forest LTER site, Petersham, Massachusetts, United States - Inc-BW-C-12-M | ecosystem: Environmental > Terrestrial > Soil >...
CCTGGACCATTTCGGAGCTGGTATCGGCGGCAAGTTCATATTCAAAATAGGGAAAGCCTTTGCGGTCCCGGTGAGAATAGGGGATGGTCAGGAATGTCTTGCCATTCACTGTCATGGGGACTGCGAGAGGACTCAGATCATTGGCAACGATTTCAATTTGTGCATCCGGGCCATCTTGGGTGGAATAAGTACCTCGGCCGTCCCGCGGCTGGAGAAAAAAGGCACAATCCAGCCGAAACCGGTTGAATTGCAAACCATCCAGATTCCCACTAACGAATTCAGACCACCAGCAAGTCGGCGCAATACCCGTAGCCGGAAATGACTCCTCCATCCATCCCTGCAGGGAATACGCTTCTGTTTTCATTTTATTCAAATCCGCCCGCCGGATATCACCATATATTATATCCTCCTGGCGGGTCCATGGCTGATCGTTCGCCGTCAATGCGGAAGGCCCGGACTGCGCCCAGAGGATGGCCGGAAAGGAAAAGGGCGTTAAAAAAAGGGTCTTTCTTAGGAATAGGATCGGATTCATGTGCAGCATAGGCCAAGTATTGGACCATCCACGTATGATTATGATAATAAGCTAATTACATATGAATAATGGGCCGCAATCGGATAAAATTGGGAATGCATTCCATACGGGGGAGACGCTAGGCCGGACCGGACAGGGCCCAGGAAATGCCCTTTTTGGCGCCCGACCGGCCGCCGGCGACGCTTCGGCTTCCCGCAGCATGGACCAGCACAGGGATCCTCAGCTTTTTGATGTTCAGGGTTTCGATCAGTTGCCGGAAAGAGAATCCCGGACCTTCGCAATAGATGAGCTGGTCGGCAGATTCTGGCGAATCGGCCAGGGTCTTCCCCATCAATTCGAGCATATGATTCATCGATTGGCAAGTCTGGGGGTCGCCTGCTAGGAAATAGCGGGGATGAGGAAAAGAAGGGCCTTTTTTTCCCGGCCAACGTTCAGGGATTTGGGCGGCACGCGCGATCCAACTGCTCAGGAGGATCGCCCCTCGGATCAATCGGCCGCTGAGGTGGTTCCAGGAGTTGGGGTAGTATTTTTGGTAGAATTGCCGCATCGAGCCATAAAAATGCCGGATATGCTGCAAATCCCGGTCACTACTTTCCCCCTTGAAATGAAGCACGGTGACAGAAGCCAGGTAGTGGTTGGCTAAGCCGAGTTGCCGGATTCGCCAGCTTAGATCGATATCTTCGGCATACAGAAAGAATTGTTCATCAAATCCTCCTGTTTGAACCAAGGCGGATCGGGTGGCCAGAAAGCAAGCACCGGAAAGAATCTCGGTCTCTCCATTTTTGTCTGTCGGAAGGTGCCCCAGGTAGTACCGCGCAAAAAAAGCTGATCTCGGAAAGCAGGCGCTCAGGCCAGTCATCCGGAAAAAAGAGACCCGGGGGCTTGGAAAACCCCGGCGCGACTCTGGCAAATACCTGCCCCCGCCGTCGATCATTCGGACTCCCGCTGCGCCACAATCCGGATGCTCCCGCATCCAATCCAATAAATAGGCGGGAAGATTTTCCGGGACCAGGCAGTCGGGATTCAGAAAGAGCAGGTAATCTCCCCGGGCAAGCAAGAATCCCTGGTTGCAGGCCTTGCCGAAACCCAGATTTTGCGAATGCTCCAGAAACTTCACCTGCGGAAACCGGGACCGGAGCCAATCCATACCCACGTGCTCCGGATCGTTGTCGACGACAATGGTTTCATGGGAGGAGACATTCCCTAGGGTGGCCAGCGCCTTTTCAACCGAACTAAGGCATTGCTCCAGGAAAAACGGAACGCGGAAGTTTACTATGATGATGGAGATATCCAAGCCCGATCGCTAATGTCGCCACGAAATACGAACATTTGGGTCATCAGTCCAAATGACTTCGACGAGTCTATATTCGCTTCGCAGGGCCCGGAACCACACAAACAATAGCCTCGCTGGCTTGTTAAGGACCTTGGAAACCTATTTCCTCCAACCAGGTAAACTTTCAATATGAAAACAAAAGCATTGGGCTCTCAGGGTGTCCAGGCATCGGAACTGGGATTTGGGTGCATGGGCATGAGCGAATTTTATGGTCCCCGAGATGATGACCAATCCATAAAGACTCTCCATCACGCCATGGATTCGGGGATCAATTTCTTTGATACGGCCGATATGTACGGTCCATTTCACAACGAGGAATTGTTGGGCCGGGCCATCCGGGGCAGGCGCAAGGACCTTACGATTGCTACCAAGTTTGGGATCGTGCGCGATCCGGCCAATCCCCGAAACCGTTCGGTTAACGGGAAGCCGGAATACGTCAACAGCGCCGTGGAATCCAGTCTGAAGCGGTTGGGCATCGACGTGATTGATTTGTATTACCTGCACCGGGTGGATCCGGCAACACCCATCGAGGAGACCGTCGCTGCCATGGGCCGGTTGGTAAAAGAAGGCAAAGTGCGCGGAATCGGCCTTTCCGAAGTATCCGTGCAAACGCTGCGCAAGGCGCATCAAACTTTTCCGGTTACAGCGGTTCAGTCGGAATATTCGCTTTGGACCCGCGACCCCGAAGAAGGCATGCTGGAGACCTGCGGAGAACTGGGGATCGCTTTCGTAGCATACAGTCCCCTTGGCCGCGGATTCCTGACCGGGCAAATCAAACGGCCCGAGGATCTGGCTACCGATGATTTCCGTAGGTTTTCACCCCGGTTCCAGGGAGAAAACTTCTGGAAAAATATGGATCTGGTCCAAAAAATTCAGGGCCTGGCAGAATCCAAGGGCTGCACGGCCTCCCAACTGGCGCTGGCCTGGGTCATGCAGCAGGGGGAGCACATCTTCCCGATACCGGGAACGAAGCGGATTAGTTATCTGGACGAGAACTTGGGTGCATTGCAGGTAAAACTGACTCCGGGCGAGATGGCTGAAATCGATTCCATCGCGCCAATCCATGTGGCTGCTGGGACAAGGTATCCGGCCGAAGCCATGAACAGCATCAATCGCTAGTTGCTGCTCGAAGGAGCCTTGGTTCGGGGTTATATTTTGAAGGGGCTGCTTATCTTTGCGCATGCTAAAATCTACCCTGGTCCAGGCCGTCGAAGCGGGTGCCGAAGTCGTTCGATCCTTTTTCCAGGGTCAGTTTCAAATCACGCATAAGGAAGGGATCAACAACCTGGTAACGGAAGCCGATCATGCGTCGGAGCGGGCGATTTTTGAGGTCATCCGACGGGATTTTCCAGACCATTACCTGCTGAGCGAGGAAGCGGGTGAAATGGCGACTTCTTCCAATATGAAGTGGATCATTGACCCCATCGACGGCACGGTCAATTTTGCCCATGGAATTCCCATTTGCTGCGTGTCGGTTGGGGTGGAGCAGGACGGAGTAATAATCATGGGAGCCGTATACAATCCTTTCAGCAACGAATTCTTTTTCGCTCAAAAAGGGTACGGGGCCAGCCTAAACAACAAGAAAATCTGGGTTAGCGGGGAAACCGAAGTGGCCAACTCTTGCCTGGTTACCGGCTTTCCCTATACCTATCTGGATCGTGCGAACGGACCGTTAGACGTATTTGGACGGCTTATTCGCCTCGGAGTCCCGGTCCGCCGCCTGGGCTCGGCAGCCCTCGACCTCTGCTGGGTAGCTGCTGGCCGATTCGACGGATTTTATGAGCACCTGCTGCATGCCTGGGACAGTGCGGCGGGTTTTTTGATCGTGGAAGAAGCCGGCGGACGGGTAAGCGATTTTACCGGGGCGCCCTACTCCCCCTACCAGCCAAATATTGTCGCCAGCAATGGTCGTATTCACGAGGAACTCCTGGCATGGATCAATGGCAGAAAATCATGAGCGAACCGCAACGCACGGAAATATCAAGCCTGGGGGAATTTGCCCTGATCGATCACCTGACAGGGAATATCGAACATAAGCATGCCTCATCCGTCGTAGGGGTGGGAGACGACGCGGCCGTAATCGATCATTTCGGCAAGCAGACCTTAATTTCCACGGACCTGTTGATCGAAGGGGTTCATTTTGACCTCGCCTATACACCCCTTCGCCACCTGGGATACAAGTCGGTGATAGTCAATCTCAGCGACATTTACGCGATGAACGGAACGCCGACCCAGATCACGGTCGGCCTGGGGATCAGTAACCGGTTTAGTATGGAAGCTTTGGATGAATTCTACGAGGGGATCTATGCGGCCTGCGATAAATATCAGGTCGACCTGGTCGGAGGCGATACCGTTTCTTCCCGAAAAGGGTTTATCATTTCGATTTCGGCCATCGGGGAAGTAGCGCCCTACCAATTTGTTCGCAGAAGCACGGCCAAGGCAGGAGACCTGCTCTGCTGTAGCGGCAATCTGGGCGCCGCCTACCTGGGGCTCGTATTCCTGGAGCGGGAAAAAAAGATCTTCCTGGAAAATCCCGAGGTTAAGCCCGATCTGGAGGGAGAACGCTATGTGATCGGGCGATTGTTGATGCCGGAGGCCCGACGGGACATCATTGAGTTCTTCGAGCAATCCCGGATTATGCCCAGTTCCATGATGGACATCAGCGACGGCCTGAGTTCGGAGATCCTGCACATTTGCACCCAAAGCGAACTGGGCTGCCTGCTATATGAGGAGAAAATTCCCATTGCTGAAGAAACCAGGCTGGCGGCATTTAAATTTGAATTGGATCCCACCGCCTGTGCCCTCAGTGGCGGGGAAGACTATGAATTGCTCTTTACCATTGCGCCGGGGGACTATGAAAAACTGAAGGGTAACGGGGAAATCAGCGTCATCGGGTACATGACAGAACCATCCCGCGGAAGAAAAATTCTTACCAAGGGAGGCAACAGCTTCGATATCAGCGCTCAGGGCTGGAATGCTTTTCAAACTGGGGAATGAACGGCCGAACAGCACAATAAATGAGGATAAGAAAACGATATGAAAGGGAGGCCAGCCTTCCCGAGTTCCCAGGCAGGGGCTTGCCGAATCCGGTCCCGGAAAACCAATTAGTTTCTTTAGCTCCGAAGACCTGGTTAGATCAGAGGAGTTGCCCATGAAAAAGATCATCCACTTATCCTTGGCCATTTGCATGGGCTTATGCTGCGCCTGTTCGGTTACCCGGGATTCATTCGATCCCAACCGGAAGTACCCTCCGGAGCAGCTTCGCACGGACTATCAGATTTTCCGCCATATCCTGGAAGAGTCTCACCCCGGCCTTTACTGGTATGCCAGCAAAGAAAGCTTGGACCAATATTTCGATCGGGGGTATTCGGCCATCCAGGACTCGATGACCGAGACCCAATTCCGGATCCTGCTCAGTTATGTCATTGCCCGTATCGATTGCGGACATACGGCGGTGCGATATTCCAAGAGGTATACCCATTATCTGGACACGGCCAGACTGAAGCAATTTCCGCTAGTCGTGAAGCTTTGGGGAGATACGATGGTCGTGGCAGCGAATATCAACCCGCTCGATTCGGTGGTTAAGAAAGGAATGGTCATTAAGAGCATCGAGGGGCATAGTGTTCAGGAACTTCGCGACAGCCTGTTCAACTACCAGGTGACCGACGGGTATAGCCTTACCGGCAAATTCCAGTCACTTAGTACGGGATTCAGCTTCGGAGGCTGGTACAAGAATATTTACGGCCTGCCCGACCAGATGAAAATGCGGTATCTGGACAGCGCGGGACAGGAGCGCGAGACCAAGCTAGCCGTCTATGATCCCCGCGCCGATACCCTGGTCGACGCGCACTCCGCTTTCCGCAAGGGCATGGATCGCGTCAGGCAGCGTCGTCAATGGGACCTCTTTGGTTCCCGGAACCTGCAGGTGGATACGGCGGGCAGCACGGCCTTTATGACAATCAATACTTTTTCGAATGGCAACCACCTCAAGTCATTCTTCCGCAAGGGGTTCCGTCTCCTCGACGAAAAGAAGATCCGCAACCTCATCATCGATGTCCGCTCCAACGGGGGCGGGGACGCGACCAATTCCACACGGCTTACGCGGTATATCATCGACAAGAAATTCAAGCTGGCTGATTCATTATACGCGCTCCACCGCAGAAGCCGGTACGGTAAGAATATTGAGAAAGACTTTTTTTACGGAGTCCTGCTGACCTTTTTGACCCATAAAGGCCTGGACGGCAAATATCATTTCGGTTATTTTGAACGACACTATTTTCATCCTATCCGCAACCATCATTATCAGGGAAGAGTATATGTCTTGGTCGGCGGAAACTCCTTCTCGGCAACCTCGCTTTTTGCCGGTTGCCTAAAGGGCCAAAAAAACGTGACCCTGGTGGGCGAAGAGACTGGTGGCGGATATTATGGCAATTCCGCCTGGGTGATCCCCGATGTGACCCTGCCCAACACGGGTATCCGGTTCAGGCTTCCCAAGTTCCGTCTGGTGGTCGACCGCCACCGGCTCAAGGACGGACGTGGCGTTATGCCCGATGTGCAGGCACTTCCTTCGACCGAGGCCATTCGTCGGGGCATTGATTTCAAGGCGGAAAAGGTCCGCGAGCTGATCCAGGCCGGCGCTGACCCCAACCAGTAGAACACTTCTTTTTCGCGAATCCCAAATTCATCTACCCATGCATCAACGGCTTGCGCTGCTTTTTCCCCTGATGCTCACCGTTTATGGCGGCATGGTTCATGCCCAGGAGGGCCTGGATTCCGTGCAGTTGCGGACGGTCAAGGGGAAAATGGTTTATTATCCTGACGTGGCTGGACATGACTCGTTGGTCCTGATTTGTTTCTGGGCCACGACTTCCGAGGAAAGCATTGAGGAACTAAATGCGATCAACGCGCACTATACCCAGTGGAAAGAATCCTTCCCTTTTCACTTTCTGGCCATATCAGTAGATGAAGGGTTGGCCAACCGGGTTAAACCGGTAATCAATATGAATGGTTGGCCTTTTGAGATCTATATCGACCTGCGGGGCGACCTGCGCAGGGCGCTCCATTTCGGCAGCCTTCCCCAGTCCATGATCCTTCGATCGGGCAAGGTCGTTTACCAGCAGGCGGGCTTTTTGAGCGGCACGGAGAATTATCTTCTTCAAAAACTCCAGGAGATCTATATTCGGTTGCACCGATGAGGTCATTCGCCCCTGGCCATTACCCGGAGCAGGTTCATTTGATCGTCGAGCAGGACCAGATCCGCTTCCGCTCCGCTGACCAACTGCCCGAGCTTGTGGGACTGACCCATCAGGCGAGCGGGATAAAGCGAAGCCATGCGAAGGGCCTCCGGCAACGGGATGCCGGTTTTTTCCACTGCGTTCCGCACGGCCTGCAGCATGGTGAGGGCAGATCCTGACAGGGTACCATCCCGCAGGCAGTATCGATCCCCCCGAAAGATGTGCTGATATTCACCATGATGCACTTCAGCAACGGCGTCGGTGATTAGGAAGAGACGTTCGCCCAGGATTTTCTTGCTGATCCGAACCGAAGCAAAGTCGACATGAATGCCATCGCAAACGATGCTGGCCATCACGTCGGGATGATCGTAGATGGCCCCCACCATGCCGGGCTCCCTCCCCTGAAGGGGGGACATGGCGTTGAAGAGGTGCGTGGCGGCGGGTATTCCCCGGAAAAAGCCATTGCTGGCTTGTCCATACGTCGCGTTGCTGTGACCCGCCGATACGAGGATGGGCTGTTGCATCAGCCATTCCAAGACTTCATCGCCGCATTGCTCCGGCGCGAGCGTCATCATTTTCAGAATGCCTTTTCCCTTGGCGACCAGCATCTGGACCTCCTCCAGACTGGGCTTTCGGATTTCTGATTCCAGGTGGGCGCCCCTTTTTGCCGGATTTATGTATGGTCCTTCGAGGTGAAGGCCTAGCAGGCCCTGGCCGCCGGATTGCTGATATTGCCTGGCTACCTGCATTCCTTTCAGGAATTTGGCGAGGCTGTTGGTCGCCATCGTAATCAAAAAATGCGTGCACCCTCCCTCCAGGCAATATTCGTAAGTCGCTTCGATGGATTCGGTGGTCAGCTCCCCAGAAAACAGTTTCCCGTTTCCTCCGTAGATCTGCAAGTCAACGAAAGCAGGTGCCAGTAAGCGGCCGGGGAGGTTTCGCTGCAGATAGCCGGCAGGCACTTCCGTATCGGGAACGATCCCCGCAATCAGGCCTTCAGTTATCAGCAAGGCTTTCCCGGACAAGATTTCGTGGCCGGTGAACAATTCAGGGCCCACCAATGCGAGATTCATAATATGTTGTCAGGTATTGATTCGGAATCGATCCGCATCGCGCAGAAAAGGATAGGCTGAACGCCAGTCATCCAGCTCGCTTTTGTCCAATGTGCAGGTGAACAGGTCCTCATCATGGGCTTTCTCATACAGGATTTCCCCGGAAGGATCGATGATCCGGGAATCGCCGCTGTACAAAATATGGCCGCCGTCTTCGCCAACCCGGTTGACTCCCACAACATAGCATTGATTCTCTATAGCCCTTGCCTGCAAGAGGCTTTTCCAAGCCAGGCTCCGCCGCTCCGGCCAGTTGGCTACGTACAGCAGCAGGTCGTATTCAGGACCCCCTTCATCCGGAGGATGGCCCTGGCGGGACCAAACCGGGAAGCGCAGGTCATAGCAGACCTGCAGGTTTATCTTCCAACCCTTGACGGAAGCAATGAGGCGATTCTCCCCGGCCACGAATTTTTTGTCTTCGCCTCCAAAAGCGAACAGGTGCCGCTTGTCGTAAAAGCCGAAGGATCCCGTGGGAAGCATCCAGATGAGGCGGTTGAACCATTTTCCTCCTTCTTCGATGATTAAACTACCGGCCAGGATTAGGCCCAGGCCGGAAGCCAGATCCCGCATCCACCGGATGGTGGGGCCATCCATAGTTTCCGCCAAGACTTCTGGGCGCATGCTGAATCCCGTCGAGAACATCTCGGGCAGCAGGACGATTTCGGTCTTACCGGCGAGCAGATTGATCTTTTGTTCGAGCATTTTCCGGTTCGCTTCCGGGTCTTCCCAGTGCAGGTTCGTCTGGACGATGCTCAAGGTCAGCGTAGACATGATGGCGGAAAGGATAAAGATAACAGTTTACCGGGAAGCCGTCGCCGCCGCTGCCGGCCAGCGGGCTATTCCCCGCTCCGGCGCAGGGATTGCAGAATCAGCGGCAGTTCGTACCCCTTTTGTTGCAAGTAGAATACCAGTTTGCGTTGCGACTCCCGGCCTCCAGACTTATCCAGGGATTTCCATTTGGAATGCAATAGGCGGTCGAGGCAGGAGAGATAATCCGCTTCTGCAATGGTCGCAAGCGCTTCCTGAATCTGGGTGTTGGAAAAAAGTTTTTGTTTCAATTCCTGGCGGATCTTTAAGCGTCCCCATTTCTTGTTGCGAAAGTGATCCTCGGCAAAGCGCCGGGCATACCGACTTTCATCAAGATATCCTTCCTCCCGAAGCCAAGTAAGGATTTTATCAGATTCTGCTTTCGGAATATGATGAGCCGCTATTTTCTGTTTGACATCACTGGCGCAGCGCTCTTGCCTTGCACAATAGGCGGCCAGCCGGCGCATCAAGTTCTGCCGGACAGCCTGCGGATCCGTTGATTCCCCGTGGCTTTTTTGCGGTTCAACCCGTTTGTCCCGGTACCTCATTTTGTGCCGCAAAAATACATCCGCGAATCATCGTTTCGGTGATTTTTCCAGCTATGCGAATCGAATTGGCCATTGGCCAAAAATCCTTAGATTCGCCCCAAAGACCCCTTTCATGAAGTTCATTGTTTCCTCATCGGCGTTGCTCAAGCAATTGCAGCACATCAGTGGGGTGATCAACGCCAATACGGTATTGCCGATCCTCGAAGATTTCTTATTTGAAGTGGAAAAAAGCCGCCTAACGGTGGTGGCAACCGATCTGGAAACGGTGATGAAAGTGCACCTGGACGTGGAAGCGCGGGATAGCGGAAAGGTTTGCATTCCCGCACGCATTCTTTTGGACTCACTTAAGAACCTTCCCGATCAACCGCTCACGTTTACGATTGATAAGCATTTTTCGGTGGAGATAACCAGCGACAACGGAAAATACAAGGTCATGGGGGAGAACCCGGACAATTTTCCGAAGGAGCCTCCCGCCGATGACACAACATCTTTTGACACCTCGGCTTCTGTCCTGTTGACCGCAATCAACAAGACATTGTTCGCGGTCAGCAGTGATGATCTGAGACCCGCGATGACCGGTGTTTATTTTGAAATGGACAAGAAAGGGCTCCAATTTGTGGCCACGGATGCGCACCGCCTGGTGCGTTATCGCAGATCGGATATCAGTTGTCCGAAGACCGATTCCCTGATCGTGCCCAAGAAACCCCTGAACCTGCTCAAGTCTGCGCTGCCCGCGAACAATGATCCGATCACAATCAATTACAACAGCAATCATCTCTTCGTCCGCCATGGGGAAACCCAGATGAG
>Ga0210394_10008706_pt1 | contig 10369 bp, 7 predicted proteins | sample IncBWC12MmetaG_FD_160121 | JGI IMG/M metagenome (GOLD analysis project Ga0210394, IMG submission 160121) | Forest soil microbial communities from Barre Woods Harvard Forest LTER site, Petersham, Massachusetts, United States - Inc-BW-C-12-M | ecosystem: Environmental > Terrestrial > Soil >...
AAATGCGCTCCGAATCGGGCAGGCCGGCGTGCGTCCAGGTCTCGCCGCCGTCGGTGGACTTGTAGATGCCATCACCGACCGAAACGCTGTTGCGGGTCCAGGCCTCGCCGGTACCCACCCACATGTTTGCCGGATGCGACGGGTCGATGGCGATCGCGCCGATCGACTGCACCGGCTGCTTGTCGAACACCGGCTTGAAGCTCGTTCCGCCGTCGGTCGACTTCCACACCCCGCCGCTCGCCGCACCCACCAACAGGTTGAGCTTGCCTGAGGGGTCGTTGAAGCCGGCGAGGGCGGATATCCGGCCGCTCATGGCGGCGGAGCCGATGTTGCGGGCGCCCAGGCCCGAGATCACGCCCGAGTCGACCCGCACTTCGTCGGCCTGCACCAGCCACGCAGCGCCAACACCCACCACGAGCGCAGCGCTCCCCGCTGCCAGCAATTGGAATCGCATGCATCGCCTCCGGAGAATTATTTTGCCGCCGCCGCCGCCGCGTCCGCGTGCGCCGCCGGAAAGCGGAACGCGCCGTCATTGATCGACGCGTTGGCTTCCGCCTTGTCGTACTGGACCTTCTCCTTGTCGCTCGAACCTTTCGGCCACGACTCGCGCGCCAGGGGCAGGTACACGCCGTCGACCTTCTCGTAGTCGCCGTAGTCCGTCACGGTCTCCCTGGGCACGCCGTGCTCGATGCGCCGGTTGACCGTGCGGATCTCGAGAAAGTAGTCGGGATCGAGATACACGAAGGTGATGTCGCCGTTCGGCCGCGTAACGCGCAGCTTGAGGGCCTGCGTGCCGTCTACGTCCTCGGTGCCGAGATAGTCGAGCGTGTAGTCCTTGGCCTTGTAGTCGACCAGCACGCCGATGAAGTCCGCCGCGTCCTCGCCGAGCGCCTTGGCGTCGTCCGCCGACAGCTTCTCCGGGTCCTTGCGACCCTGAAACGGGCTGATCTGCCAGGCCTGCGTGCCATCGTACGCCTGCACCTGGGTGAGGCCCTGCAGCTCGGCCTCGTAGCGTATCGAAGCGGGACGCTCGACCAGCGTGACCATCGTCAGCTCGATGGTGTCACCGTTCACCCGCATCTTGCCGGACAGGCGCAGCGTATGGATGGCGTTCAGTCGCTCGCTGCCGCCCTTGGCCTCGACGTTCTTCGCGGCCAGCTCATCGGCGGTATAGGCGAACACCTTGAATGCTGCGAGCAACAACAGCACGGCTGCAATCTGGCGCATGCGCAAAGCTCCCGCTCCCTGAGGTGACTATGATGTGTGAGCGCCATTGGCGACACCAGTGGTGTGCGATGAACCGCTCCAGCGCGCGTCGTTCAGTCCCGATCGGCCGCGTTGAGGTCGCGCGATGGCGGCAGGTCCGGGCGGATCGGCGCGAGTCCCGCGGCGCGCAGGCGCTTGTTGAGCCCTGCAAGATCAGCCTGCAGCTGCTGCCAGCTCGCCTGCAGCGCACTGAATTCCCGGTCGGCCGTCCCGGCGGCACTCAGCTGTGCGGCGGTGGGTGAGCCATCGCCGCGGGTGACTTCGGTGTAAAGGCCGGCGATGTGCTCCTGGAGATCTTTCAGCCGTACTGGCGCCTTGGCAGCCTCCGGCCCGGCGGGAGTGTCGCCCTTCTCCTGGGACTCCAACAGCGCCGCGAGGCGGGCCGCATAGGCGTGTACCGCCTCGGCGGCAGGCCCGCTGGGAACGAGCGCCTGCAGCTGCGCCTGTTCCGAGCGTGCTGCGAGCAGGGTCCGCGAGCTCTCGCTCAGGAGCCCGGCAAGCTGCCGGGCGAGGCGCAGCTGCTCCCCGAGCGCGCCGTCGGCAAGGTGCACCCGCGGATCGGCGCTGATGCGCAATGGCGCCTCGAAGCGGCGGCCAGCGACGGTCAGCCGCACGACATAGCTTCCGGGGAGCGCGAGCGGTCCTTCCGGTCCCTGCGGGGTGGCGTGCGGCACCGCCGCGATCGGGTAGCCGCGGGTGATGCTCAGCGGCGCCGCGTAGCGCAGGTCCCATACCCAGCGATGCAGGCCGCCGCTCGCCGGCAGGACGCGCGGCGGCTTGAGCCAGTACTGCGGGATGAGCTCACGGGCGAGCTCCGCCGCGCTCGGCTCTTCGGGATCGTCGCTGCGGAAACGGCGCACCAGTTCGGCGTGGGCGTCGAGCACTTCGAGCGTCACCGCCCCGCGGACATCGCGCGGCAGGAAATATTCGATGATGGCGCCGGCGGGCGGATTGGACGCCAGCGGCTCGTCGGGCGGCAGCGGCGTGTCAGTCCAGGTGCTGCGCTGCAGGCGGTAAGCGGGCGCCGGGAGGAACAGTACCACCGCGTGCAGCGGCGCGCTCGTCAACTGGCGCAGCCGCGTGATGTCATCGAGGATCCAGAGCGAGCGGCCGTGTGTCGCCACGATGAGATCGTCGTCGTGGATCCACAGGTCGCGCATCGAGGTGTGCGGCAGGTTCAACTGCAGCGACTCCCAATGCTCGCCGGCATCGAAGGACAGCCACACGGCACTCTCGGTTGCGGCGAACAGCAGTCCCTTGCGCTGTGGATCTTCGCGCACGGCATTCACCGGCGCGTCCGCCGGCAGGCCTGCGGCAATCGCCCGCCAGCTCCTGCCGCCGTCCTCGGTGCGGTAGATGTACGGCTGCAGATCGTCGATACGCATGCGGCTCACGCAGACATAGGCGACGTCGGCATCGAAATGCGAAGCCTCGATCTGCGTGACCTTGCTCCACGGCGTGAGCGCGGGAGGCGTGACGTTCGACCAGTGCCCGCCGCCGTCGGCACTCATCCAGACGAAACCGTCATCGGTGCCGGCCCACAGCCTGGCGTGGTCGAGCGGCGAGGGTGCGAGCGCATAGATGACGCCGCGCTGCTGCTCCGCGCCCTTCGCGCGCAGCGCGCCGACGCTCGCGGGAACCGCACCCGCCTCGCGCGCAAGGTCGGGGCTGATGGCCTGCCAGGTCGCACCGCCGTCGTTGGTGCGGTAGAGCCGGTCGGCGCCGTAGTAGAGCGTGTGCGGGTCGAGCGGCGCGAACATCAGCGGCTCGGTGCGATCGACACGCACCCCGGGCCCGCGCACCGGCAGCGGCGTGACGTTCTGCACCTGCCCGGTCGACCAATGGAATTTTGAGACTTCGTTACGCCCGGCACCGTAGATCACGTCCGGGTCGAGCGGGTCGGGAGCGACGTAGCCGTACTCGATGGCTCCGACCGGATGCCAGTCGCGATCGGTGATCTCGCCGTCGTTGCCGCGGCTGGCGATGCACACCGAGCCGCTCTCCTGCTGCGCCGCGCACACGCGGTAGGGAAAAGTGGGCGCGACACTGACATGGAAGAGCTGCGCCGTCGGCTGGTTGAGCCACGTGCTCCAGGTCGCGCCGCCGTTCACGGTGATGAGCGCGCCCTGATCGCTGACCAGGGCGATGATGCGGGAATCATTGGGGTTGATCCACAGGTTCTGGTAATCGTCGCCCCCCGGCGCGCCGCGCCACGACAGCCACGTCTTGCCGCCATCGCTGGACTTGGTGGTGACGATGCCGGTGCTGTACAGCACGTTGTCATTCGTGGGATCGACCACCAGCACCGGCAGATCGCCGCCGCCGATGCGCAGCGCCGGCCGCGGATCCGAGGTGATCCGCACCCAGCTCTCGCCCGCGTCATCCGAACGAAACACGCCGAGCCCGGCGGCCGAAGAGTAGTCGCCGGACTCGTTGGTGCCCACCGCCGCATACAGGCGCTGCGGGTTGCTCGGCGCGATCGCAATGTTGATCTGCGACAGATCCGCCGGCAGCCCGGCGCTCAGCCGCTTCCAGGTGCTGCCGCCGTCGGTGGACTTGAACAGCCCGCCGCCGGTGCCCTCGAACTCGTTCTTGTCCTCCCAGGGACCCAGGCGCGATTGCCACAGGGCCGCGTACACGATCTCGCTGCGGGCCGGATCGATCGCGACCGCCGAGCCGCCGGTATCCTCATCGCGGTACAGAACCCGCTGCCAGGTGACTCCCGCGTCCAGCGAACGGTAGATGCCGCGCTCGGGGTTCGGGCCGTAGGGATGGCCGAGCACCGCGGCGAACAGCCGGTTGGGATCGCGCGGGTCCAGCGCCAGCTGCGCGATCTGCTGCCCGTCGCTGAGGCCGAGATGCGACCAGCTGCGACCGCCGTCGTTGCTGCGGTAAATCCCGTTGCCCACCGACAGATCCGGTCGGTGCAGGCCTTCGCCGCTGGCCACGTAGATGAGGTTGGGATCTGCAGGCGCTACGGCGATCGCCCCGATCGATTGGGTTGGCTGGTCGTCGAAGATGGGCCGCCAGGTCCGGCCCGCATCGTCGGTCTTCCACACCCCGCCATTGACCGCGCCGACGTAAAAGACGTTCGGCTGCGAGGGCACGCCCGCCACCGCCCGGGTACGCCCGCCGCGCAGCGGTCCGATCATGCGCCACTCGAGATCGTGGTAGATCCCGGGTGGCGCCGGCGGCGATGCAGGTTGCGCGGACCGCGCGGGTAGTGCGACCCCGGCGCCCGTGGCCAGAGCGATGCCGATGAGACTCAGCATGGAGAACAACCGCCTGGGTGCGCGCACGTGCCGCAGATCCTGCCTCACCGGTACTGCCGGTAGGACTTCTCTTCGATCAGCCGCGAGCCGAGCTGCAGATTGATGCGCTTCTTGATGGCGGCGCGCTCGTCGTTGCAGATGTACACCGCCCGCGCCAGCTCGATGAAGTCGCGGTCGAAGGTCTGGCGGGCCTCCTTGTCGCGCAGGCGGTCCTCGATGTCCCAGAGCCGTTCGTTGACGTTCTGCAAGGCGCGCTCATCGAGCGCCACGTCGTGTTGCGCGCCACCGCACTGCGCCCAGGTCTGCTCGAGCAGCGACAGTTCCAGCCGCACGTTGGCGAGCTTGCCGGCGTCCTGGATGCGCGCCACCTTGATGCGCAGGATCGTGATCTTGTCGAGCAGCTCGCCCGGGGACGCAGGCACGAGGATGTCCTTCATGCGGGCCGACTCAGGCAGCGGCGGCGCACGGCGTGCGCTGCGCGGTGTGGCGCACGGCGGGCGCGCTCGTCCACAGTGATAAACTCGAGGTGCATTATGAAGGCAGTCTCTTGAGCGGGCGCTGGGCACTCGGCCCCGAGGTGAAACGCGGCGCCCTCGCGGGCGGCGCCATGCTATATGACACGTCCCGCGCGGGCAATGTCAGTGCTGAGTGGTTCGAGCCGCACTACTGGGCGGCGCGCGGGGAGATCGAAGGCGTGGCCCGCGGGCGCGGCGCGGCCCATTTCCTCAGGGCCGGCGACGGCCGGCGTTACGTGCTGCGTCATTACCGCCGCGGCGGACTGTTCGCGCGCCTGGGCGGCGATCGCTTCAGCTGGCACGACGAGCAGAGCACGCGGCCGTTCGCGGAATGGCGGCTCACCTACCGCCTGCACCGCGCCGGCCTGCCGGTACCGGCGCCGGTCGCGGCGCGTTACCTGCAGCGAGGCGCCAGCTACAGCGGTGACATCCTCACCGAGCGGCTGCCGACGGTGGGCTCGCTGGCGGCCTGCCTGCGCACCGGTGCGCTGTCGGTGCTCACCTGGATCTCGATCGGCCGCTGCATCCGTCGCTTCCACGACCTCGGCGTCTGTCATGCCGACCTCAACGCCCACAACGTGCTGCTCAGCGAGGAGAATGTCTACCTGGTCGACTTCGATCGCTGTCGGCTGCGCGCGCCGGGCTGGTGGCGCGACGGCAACCTGGTACGCCTGCGCCGCTCGCTGGAAAAGGTGACCTGGGGTCTGCCGGCGGAGCGCTTCGGCGAAGCCGACTGGCACGGCCTGCTCGATGGCTACCGCCAGAGCGCGGCCGAGCCGCCGCCGGCTTGAGTAGAGCCGCGCACTTGCGATTGCTCTATCTGCTCGCCGCCTACCTTGCCGTTCCCGTTGTGTCGAGCATGCTGCTGTGGCGCGGACTGCGCGACCGCAGCTACTGGCACAACTTCTCCGAGCGCTTCGGCTTCGGCCGCCGCGGCACGCCGCACGGGGTGTGGCTGCACGCGGTATCGGTCGGGGAGGTACAGGCCTGCGCGCCGCTGGTCAGCGCGATCTGCCGCCGGCACCCCGGGCTGCCGCTGACCGTGACGACCTTCACCCCGACGGGCGCAGCGCGCGCGCGCGCGCTGTTCGGCGATGTGGCGCTGGTGCGCTATGTGCCGTTCGATCTGCCGGGAGCGGTCAGGCGCTTTTTCGCGCGCGTGCAGCCGCGGCTGGCGGTCATTTTCGAGACCGAGCTGTGGCCCAACCTCTATCGCGAGTGCGGCCGGCAGCGCGTGCCACTGGTGCTGGCGAGCGCGCGGCTCTCGGCGCGCAGCGTGAGCCGCTATCGACGGCTCGGCGCGCTCTTCAGGGACACGCTGGCGCAGACTGCGCTGGTCGCGGCGCAGGGGGAACCCGATGCCGAGCGCTTCCGTGCGCTCGGGGCCGATGCCGCCAGCACCCACGTCACCGGCAACCTCAAGTTCGATGTCGAGCTGCCGCCGGACATCGCCGCGCGCGGCGCGCGGCTGCGGCAGCAGTACGCTGCGGACCGGCCGCTGTGGGTGGCGGGCAGCACGCACGCCGGCGAGGAGCAGGCGGTGCTCGCCGCACAGCAGCGCGTGCGTGCGACGCATGCCGGCGCGCTGCTGGTGCTGGCACCGCGACATCCGCCGCGCTTTGCCGAAGTGGCCCAGGCACTCGGCGCGACGGGCGTGCGCTTCGTGCAGCGCTCACGGGGCGGCGCGGCCGGCACCGACCCCGACGGTGAAGTGCTGTTGCTCGACACGCTCGGCGAGCTGCTCGATTTCTATGCGGCCGCGGATCTCGCCTTCGTCGGCGGCAGCCTGGTGCCGGTCGGCGGTCACAACCTGCTCGAGCCGGCCGCACTCGGCTTGCCAATCCTCACCGGTCCCTACACCTTCAACGCCGAGGAGATCGCGCGGCTGCTGATCGGGCGCGGCGCGGCCGAAGTGGTGCATGACGCCGACGAGCTCGGCGAGCGCGTCAGCGCGCTGCTGGCGGACGCGGCGGCGCGCGCGCGCATGGGTGCGCAGGCACGCGCCTCGGTCGACGCCAACCGCGGCGCACTGAGCAAGCTGCTGCAGTTGATCGAACCGCTGCTGCAGGAGAGCGCTTAGCGCTTGCCGCCCTGTGGAGGCTGCGGACCGCGAGCCGGCGCCGGCGTACCCTGCGGCTGCGCGGGCGCGGGCGCGGGCGCGGCAGGGGCCGGGCCGCCTGGTGCAGCCGTCCCGCCGGCATCGGGTCGTACGGTCGGCGCCAGCGATTCCGGCGTGTGCACCCGCGGCGAGGTCGCTTCGGTCAGGGTCAGCCAGCCATTGATGTCGTTGAGCTGCTGGCGGTCGAGATTGCCCGCGGCCAGACGCAGCTGCAGCACACTCACGATGTAGTCGTAGCGGCTCGCGGCGAAGTCGGTCTCGGCCTGCACCAGGTTGCGGCGCGCGTTGAGAACGTCGACCGAAGTGCGCGTGCCGACGTCGTAGCCCGCCTCGGTTGCCTTGAGCGCGGTATGGTTCGACTCGAGCGCCTGACGCAGCGACTGCACGCGCGCGATGCCGCTGATGACACCCAGGTACGCGTCGCGCGCCTGCCGCTCGGTGGCGCGCGAGCTCTGCACCACCGCTTCCTTGGCCGCGATCCACTGGTACTGGCTCTGGCGCACTTTCGACTGCGTCAGGCCGCCGGAGAACAGCGGCACGGTGAGCTGCAGGCTGATCTGCCGGTCGTTGAAATAACTGTCGTAGAGGAAGGGCTCGCCGAAGAACACCTCGTCGACGCCCTGGCTCTGGTAGGAGCGGCCGGCCACCACATCGATCGTCGGCAGATGACCGCCGAACGCGATGCGCACGTTGTCGCGGGCGATGTCGGCGGCGAGGCGGCTGGAGACCAGCGACAGGTTCTGCTCGAGCGAGATGTTGACCCAGCGGCTCTCGTCGGCCGGCTCGGGGCTGGCGAGCGGCATGTCCACGCCGGGTTTGGCGAGCGCGTCGTACTTCTGTCCGGTGATCTCCTGCAACTGGTCCTCGGCGGTGGCGAGCGTGCGCTTGGCGGCGATCACGGTCGAGGCGGCGGTGTCGCGCGCCGCCTTGGCATCCTCCACGTCGGTGATGGCGATCAGGCCGACCTCGAAGCGCTTGTTGGCCTGGTCGAGCTGCCGGGAGATGGCTTCGTGGGCGGTCTGATCCGCCTCGAGCGTGTCCGCGGCCGACAGCACGTTGAAGTATGCCTGCGCGACGCGCAGGATCAGCTGCTGCTCGGCGGCCTGATAGTTCGCCTCCGCCTGCGCGACCTCGCGTCCGGCCTGCTTCAGCGCCATCCAGTTCGACCACGAGAATACGTTCTGCCGCAGCGTCACCCCCCACTGCCGGGTCGTAGTGTCGACCACCGCCGGCACCGCCTGCACGAACGGCGTGCCGTTCGTATTGGTGCCGAAGAAGGGCTGCGTGCCGGAGTTGTGATCGCCGCTCAGGCCGGCAGTGGCATTGAGCTGCGGCAGCACCGCGGCCCAGGCCTGCGGACGCGCCTCGCGCGCCGCGAGGCGGTTGGCGTCCGCCTGACGGATGACCGGATCGCTGTGCACGGCGTCGTCGAACACGCCGACCAGGTCCTTGGCGGCCGCGCTGCCCGCTACGGCGAACAGGAGGAGGGCAAGCATCACGGCACGATTCATGGCAGTCCCTTCATGAGTACGATCGATGCGGCGGGTGGCTGTGCGGGTCGCGTGCTCAGAACCTGAATGCCGGCGGGCGGGCGGCATGCACCAGCGGATCAATCACGGTCTCGAACAGGCTCTGCACCAGGAAGGCGTCATCCGCGGTGCGGCGCACCAGCCGTGCGTCCATCACCGGCGGCAGGCCCACGGTGACGAACAGCCGGCCGCCGATGTTAAGCATGCGCTCGAAACGCTCATCGTAGATCGGCAGCGAGGCGGTGATGGCGATAACGTCGTAACGCTCGCCGCGCTCGCCCGTCAGGGCATCGGCATCCACGACCGCGACGTCACGCATGCCGAGCAGCGCGAGGTTGCGGCGCGCCTCGTCGGCGAGCTCCGGGTACAGCTCGAGCGAGCTCACGCGCGCGGCCATGGCCCGCAGACACGCGGTCACGAAGCCGCTGCCCGCGCCGATCACGAGCACCTGCTCGGCAGCGGCGGGCAGCACCGCCTGCAGCAGCCGACCAACGACGCTCGGACGCAACATATGCTGGCCGCACGGCAGCGGCACCTCGACGTCCGCGTAGGCGCGATAGCGCTGATTCGCGGGCGTGAACAGCGCGCGCGGCACCTGCCGCAGGACCTCCAGCACGCGCGCGTCCAGCACGTCCCAGGCGCGCACCTGCTGCTCGATCATCTGTTCGCGGGCATCCGCCAGCTGCATCACTCCCTCCGATTGGACTTATTGCGAGAGAACTCGAAAAGGCCGGAGAAGTTAAGGGTTTTCAGGGGCGCTGCCAAGCGTTCATGCGACGAGATATGGTGAAATACCGACGGGGCGATGGCCAGCGTGCGCTATGCTTGCTCGGGTTCATATCCGAAGGGCGCGACAAAAACCAGAAGCGCCTTCGATCCCTCCAGCGGGGTGCCCCGGAAGGCCTGAAGAAGAACGCAAGATGTCGATTGTCGGCCTGTTGTGCCTCCTGTTCGCGCTCATCGCCGCCCTGGTCCTGGTCCTGTATGCGTTGCAGCTACGCGACTTGCGCCGGCTGTCCGAGCTGTCGCAGCAGTTGCAGCGCATCGCCATCGGCGGACCTCTCCCCGGGCGGGTGGCGCTGGCGAGCGACAAGCCCGAAGTCGCAGCCCTCGTTACCGCCGTCAATGATCTGCTGACGCGCGCCGCCGCGGCTGGCACCAGCGAGGCGGCCCATGCGCCGCGGCTGTTCGCGGAGCTCGGTGACCGCATCCACGAGGCCGTGCTGGTGCATCGCGAGACGATCCTGTATGCCAACCGCCAGTTTGCCAGTTTCGTCGGCGTAGATCGCGTCGAACTGGTCGGCCGGAGCCTCGCGGACCTGGTCCCGCCCGAATACTCCGAGCTGGTGAGCGAGAACATCCGCCGCCGCCTCGCCGGCGAGACCGCCGCGGAGCGCTACGAGATCGACATGCTCGGGCTGCAGGGCCAGCTGGCGCGCCTGGAGATCGCTTCCACGCCCGTCGAGTACGACAAGGGCACCGCGCTGCTGATCACCGGGGTGGAGATCATCCCGACCCAGACGCAGCCGGCGCTGCGTTTGGCGCCCGACATGGCGTCCGAGCCGCAATGGCTGGCGCTCAACTGGCTCGCCGAGGCGATCATCACCACCGACAAGGATGGGCGCATCACCTTCATGAATCCGGCCGCCGCAGAGCTTACCGGCACCG
>Ga0210394_10008707_pt1 | contig 10369 bp, 11 predicted proteins | sample IncBWC12MmetaG_FD_160121 | JGI IMG/M metagenome (GOLD analysis project Ga0210394, IMG submission 160121) | Forest soil microbial communities from Barre Woods Harvard Forest LTER site, Petersham, Massachusetts, United States - Inc-BW-C-12-M | ecosystem: Environmental > Terrestrial > Soil >...
AACTCCCCGAACGGTCCTTCCGGCAGGCTCGCTTCATTCATGGGCAGAAGGCGGCCTTCAAAAACGATCTCGGCATGCGCGGGGATCGGCAGTCCGGTCTGCGGTCCCGGGTAGACTTCGATCGGCGTGCCTTTGATCGACCCGGCGAACTCATATTCAGAGCGGCTGTCGGGCAAATATTCGAAGCCGGCGATGAACAGAGCCGGATCTTCGCCATGCACGACGGCGAGCGGACAGCTCTCGCCGCGATCCCAATATTTCTTGGCGATGATCGCGCCGTGCCGGCCGCCGTGATCGAATTGCACCGTGACTTTGTCCGGAGCGTGCACCTGGACGCGATAGATCGAGGCATTGATCCAACCGGTGTCGGGGTCACGCATGACGACGAGCGAGCCCGAACCGATGAACGGACCGCCATCCTGCCGGTGCCAGATCGGCGCCGGCAGCCGCGCGATGTTCACGTCCGAACCGGCGAAGGAGTTTTCCAGGAACGCCGCGGCGGCGACGGTAACCGGCGGCTGCGGGGACAGCGTCTTACGTTTGTCCATCCACGCCTTGAGTGCGTCGAGCGGCCGCAGCGCGGGATCGAGCCCCAAGGCCAGCGCGGCGCGTTGCACATTCGTCGTCGCGTTGGTGAATATACGGAAGCCGCGGCGATGACCTTTGATGTCGTCGAACAACAGTGCGGGGCATTCGGCAAGGCCGGCGGCGACTTCGGTGATGCCGCCGATCTCGAACTGCGGGTCGGCGCCGATGATGCGCCGCAGCATGCCGAGCTTGTCGACGAGTGCAATGAATTCCCGCAAGTCCTTATACATGCAATAAATCTTTGTACATGGAACCGGTCTCCGCGCTGCGCGCCAACCCGCTAAAGTCAAGTCATTATCTTTGCATCGGAATATGTATAAGTGCGCGACGTCACGGTACACGGTTTTCATGCACCTAATCGTCCACCTCATTCACGTCTATGGCCTCGTAACGGTCGCCGTCATTGTCGGCCTGGAATGCGTCGGTGTGCCGTTGCCGGGCGAAACCGCGCTGCTCGCCGCGGCGATCTATGCCGGCACCAAACACGATCTCAACATCGTCGCGGTGATCTTGACGGCCGCCGGCGCGGCGATCTGCGGCCGCATGATCGGCTATGTGATCGGGCATGAATTCGGCTATTGGCTTTTGCTGCGTTACGGCAGTTACGTGCGGATGACGACGAGCAGGATCAAACTCGGCCAGTATCTGTTTCTGCGCCATGGCGGCAAGATCGTCTTTGTCGCCCAGTTCATCCCGGTGCTGCGCACCTTCGCCGGAATTTTTGCCGGGGCCAATGTCATGCCGTGGCGTGGCTTTCTGGTCGCCAATGCCGTCGGGTCTTTCATGTGGGCGGTGAGCTACGGCTATGCCGCCTATGCCTTGGGGCGCGAGTTCGAACGCCTGGAAGGTCCCATCGTGATCATTCTGGCGCTGGTCACCGTGATCAGCTTCGTCGTTGGCGGCCTCTTCGTGAAGCGCCACGAAGCGCAGCTCACGGCCGAAGCCGAACGCGCCATGCCGGGGCCGCTCAAGTGGCCGTAACAGACCCCGGTCCGGCGCCCAAAGGGGATTGTGAATGGCACGGGGACAATTGCGGCTCGCGGCGGATATCGGCGGCACTTTTACCGATATCGCGGTGTTCGACGAGAAAACCGGCGCGCTTACCTTCGGCAAGGCGTTGTCGACGCCGGCGCATCTGGTCGAGGGCATTTCGGCGGGCGTCGCCAAAGCCGGCAGCGATTATCGTTCGGCGGCGCTGTTTCTTCACGGCTCGACCATCGCCATCAATACGATACTCGAACGCACCGGCGCCAACACGGCATTGCTCATCACCGAAGGTTTTCGCGACATCTATGAAATCGGGCGCATCAACCGGCCCGACGCTTACAACCTATTCTTTCAGAAGCACGTGCCGCTGATCGAGCGGGCGCTACGTTTCGAAGTGAAGGAACGCATGCTGGCGGACGGCGAGATCGATACGCCGCTCGGCGACGGCGAGATTGCGGCGCTCGGCGAAAAACTCGAGCGCCTCGGCGTCGAGGCGGCCGCCGTGCTTTTCCTCAATTGCTACGCCAACGCCGATCACGAGCGGCGGGCCAAGGCGATCCTGGAGAAAAACCATCCGGCGATGTTCGTGTCGGCTTCGCATGAATTGTCGCAGGAGTATCGCGAGTTCGAGCGCTGCGCGACGGTGGCCGCCAACGCCTATATCGGGCCGAAAGTGCGCCGCTACATCGGCGAGATCGACGCCCATATGCGAGCGGCCGGCTTTGCCGGTTCGTTCCTGGTCGTGCAATCGACCGGCGGGCTGTACGAGGCAGGCCAGGCACAGAGTCAATGCGTGCGCATGCTGGAATCGGGGCCGGCCGCCGGTGTCATCGGCACGCAGGCGCTGTGCCGCGCGCTGAAAATCGGCAACGCGATCGCCTTCGACATGGGCGGCACCACCGCGAAGGCAGGCGTCATCCATCGCGGCGAAGCATTGACGACGGGCGCGGCGCTGATCGGCGGCTACGAAAGAGCGCTGCCGGTGCAGATCGCGATGATGGATATTTTCGAGGTGAGCGCCGGCGGCGGATCGATCGCCCGCGTCGATGACGGCGCGTTGCGGCTCGGCCCGCAGAGCGCAGGCGCTTTGCCCGGGCCGGCTTGCTACGGACTCGGCGGCGCCGAGCCGACCGTGACCGACGCCAATCTCGTGCTCGGCCGGCTCGGCGCGGATCGTTTCCTCGGCGGCGAGATGAAGCTCGACGTCGCCGCCGCCGAGCACGCGCTAAAGACCAGGATCGGCGATCCGCTCGGCATGAGCGCGGTCGAAGCCGCCGAAGGCATTTTGCGCATTGCCGCGACCGCGATGTCCTATGCCGTGAAAGGGGTCACGACCGAACGTGGTTTCGATGCCGGCGATTTCGTGCTGTTCGCCTATGGCGGCGCCGGTCCCTTGCACGCCGTCGAGGTCGCGCGCGAGATCGGCATGCGCAAGGTCATCGTGCCGGCCGCGCCGGGCGTTTTTTCCGCCTTCGGCATGCTGTTCTCCGATCTGCGCTACGATTTCGTGCGCACCTGGTTCACGCCGCTCGACGAAGCGCCGTTCGACGAAATGGAAAAGGTCTATCGCGCGCTCGAACGGCAAGGGCGCGACGCCATCGCCGGCACCTCGATCAAGCCGCGGCGCATCGAAGTCAAACGCTCAGCCGACATGCGCTATGTCGGGCAGGAGCACGCGGTGACGGTCGATCTGCCCATGCCGGTATTTGCGCGCCAGGACGGCAAGGCGATCAAACGGCATTTCGACGCCATGCATGCCCAACGCTACGGCACTTCGGCGCCCGAGGAACGCGCCGAGATCGTCAGCCTGCGCTCGACCGTGACCGGGCTGATGCGCAAGCCGCCGCAAAGCAAAATCGGCCGCGGACAAAGAATCGTGCCGAAAGCGGCATTCGGCGGCAAGCGGCCGGTCTATTTCGCCGGCCGCTTCCACGCGACGCCGACCTATCGCCGCGCGGCGCTTGCCGCCGGCAATCGGATCAAGGGACCGGCTTTGATCGAGGAATACGCCTCGACCACGGTGCTGATGCCCGGCGACGTGATGGAGGTCGATGTGTATGGAAATCTCGCAATTGCGGTGGGAGGAGCGAAGTAGCATCTCTCCTGCCATCTTGTGTTGAGAAATAAGCTATGCAGGTCCGTATCGTACTGTCAGCGGACATACGCGAATTGCTCCTATGGGCCAGTGGCGAAAGTGGATACTCGTGCATGCAGTGGCCAAAATTGTCCGTAACAAGGTGGCAAGAATGTCAAAACCATAAGATATGATCGATATGGTGGACCATGAGCGCCAAAAGGACGAAGCTTTGCAGTCACATTATCAAGAACGACACCGGCCTCGCGCCTAACCCGTTTCATCGCTATTGCACAAGCGCTCTGTGTACTCCCAGTCACATGCGAGCGAAACTTAAGGGAGGCGACTGGCTCATCGGCATCTCACCCAAAAGCGATGGCCATCGACTTGTGTACGCCATGCGCATTTCGCAGGTTTTAGAAATGGACGAATATTTTAAGGACGAACGGTTTGCGGCCAAGAAGCCAAAGCAACATGGAACGACGATCGAACAATGCGGCGACAATATCTATTACGAGCGCGGAGAAAAATGGAAGCGCTTGCCGTCACGTTTCCATAACGACCCGCGCGATTTTGAAAAGGATAAGGGATGCCCGGTTTTCGTCTCTGACCATTTCTACTATTTCGGAGATCGACGGGTGACTGTCCCTGAAGATCTGAAGGAGGTCACTCAAGTTGTACGGGGTATCCGTTACAAAGATTATTTGGTCGATCAATTCGTGTGTGGCTGGAGGCGAACCACAAGCCCGGCCGTCTCGGAAAACCACGCGACATGCCACTGGGGAGGGCTTGTTGAAAATAGCGCTATTGCGAGTTGGCATCGATTCGGGTTCGGGTGGGATGGATGGTCCGATATTTGCGGATGGCAGATTTGAATTTATACCAATTCCTGACACGACCGGCTTGGACGAACGGACCTATGGCAATCAGATCGCGCGATCTACTGGCGATCCATTATCATTCTTTTTCGCGCCGTCCCGCCAAGCAGCGATACGTTCTCAGAGCATCCATGTCGATCCAGAATTTACTACATTCACTTACGGCGACCCCACATCACCGAAGGCGGGATTGCGCCGCTTAGCAGCGGGCGACCTGCTTGTATTCTATGCTGGGTTGCGTGGCTTCGGCTGCGGTATCGCATCCGGCCTCTTTCTCATCGGATACTTCGAAGTGGAATTTTCAGGGTTCGCGCGAGACCTAACAGAACAACAAATCTCGGCATGTAGCGGCAATTTCCATGTACGTCATCAATCCGTCTTCCTCAAACAAAGGGACCGGCTGGTGTTGGTTAAGGGCTCCGGTGATAGTCGCTTGCTCAGCAAAGCGATGAAAATCAGTGTCTTGGGCGAGGACCGGTCAGGTAGACCGCTTAAGGTGCTCTCTCCCGAAATGCGCAAGATTTTCGGGAGTTTCAATGGAAAACTGAGCTTTCAACGCAGTCCGACCCGATGGGTATCCGACGAGTGCGTTTCGGGGGCGGCGCGTTTTATACGCAGATTACCGTAAAAGATTTCTGAAACGGTCATTTTCGTTGGGCCTGTCCGACTAACATGTCTGCACTTATCCGTTAGCGGCGGTCTCCCGCGATCGGCTTCGCCGCCCCTGGACACGCCCGGCGCGCTGGAAAACAAAGGCCATTGCGGCTAGGATGAATTTATGCGACGCGATGAAGTTATTGCACGATTAAAGGAAGTCGAGCCGGCGATCCGCGCGCGCGGGGCGCAGTCGCTCTATCTGTTTGGCTCACACGCCCGCGACGAGGCGCAAGCGGATTCCGACGTCGACGTCTTCATCGACAAGGACCGGTCGCGGCCGTTCGGCTTCGATGAATTTATGGATATTTATTTTCTGCTGCGCGAGCGGCTCGGCGACAGGCTGGACTATGGCACGCGCGAAGGACTGAGTCCGGCGCTGCGTGCCGAGATCGAGCGGGAAGCCATCCGAGTCTTCTGATGACAACCCACTCGCCGCGGCTGTGGCTGCTCGACATTCGCGAAGAAATCGCGGGCATTCAAGATCTCACGAAGGGATCTGATATTGCAACATTTTCTGCAAGTTGGGCCGTGAAGCGCGCCGTCGAGCACGCGCTGCTGATCATCGCTGAAGCCGCCAAAAACCTGCCCGAAACGATGAGGCACACGCGGCCGGAAGTGCCATGGCAAAAAATTCATGCGCTCGGTAACCTGCTGCGGCACGAATACCGTCACATCGATCCCGAAGTATTGTGGTCGATCGTGACCGGCCCGTTGGCCGATCTTGACCAAGCGGTTGGGGCCCTTCTCAAGGATTTTCCCGCGACGCGAGAGGAAAAGTAAGCCCGTGATCGCGGTTGCAATAGGTCGCTAAAAATGACCGAGAAGCGGAAACGCGTACGCACAAGAGAGGTAAAAGCTGATCCGGTCGTCACCGAGATCGTGCGCAACGGCGTTATTGCGGTGACCGAGGAAATGAAGACCAACCTCATGCGCACCGCCTACAACATCATCATTTACGAGGCGCTGGATTTCACCACCGGACTGTTCACGACCGAAGGCGAGACGGTCTCCATCGGCATCGGGCTGCCGATGTTCATCCGCGGCATGGCGGAGACGGTGAAGGCGAAGATCAAGCATTTCGGCCGCAAGAATATCCGTCCCGGCGATATCTACGTCACCAACGATTCCTATCTCACCGGCAGCCACCTCAATCACGTCACCCTGACGCTGCCGATCTTTCACAAGGGCACACTCGTCGGCTTCTCCTGTTGCATGGCGCACTGGCTCGACATCGGCGGCACGCTTGGCGGCATGACGACCGATATTTTCTCCGAAGGCCTGCAAATCCCGATCCTGAAATTGCACGATCGCGGCAAGGTCGACGAAACGCTGATCGACGTCATCAAGCAGAACATGCGGCTGCCGAGCCGCGCCATGGGCGATCTGCGGGCGCAGATCACCGCCGTGAAGACGGGCGAGCGGCGTTTCCTCGAGCTCGTCGAACGCTACGGCCGCGAGGAGGTATTGGGCGCGATCAAAGCCATCATGGATCATTCCGAGGCGATGGCGCGGGCGCGCACGCGCTCGATTCCGGACGGCGTCTACGAGGCGGAGTCCTACATGGACGACGACGGCATTGACATCGGCAAGAAGGTGCCGATCCGCGTGCGCGTCATCGTCAAGGGCGACGAGATGACGGTCGATCTCAGCGACGTCTCGCGCCAGGTGCGCGGCTTCTACAATTCCGGCATCACCACCGGCTATGCTTGTACGCAGGTGGCGTATAAGTGCCTGACCTCGCCGACCGACTATCCGATCAATGACGGCTCGTTCCGCAGCCTCAAGGCGATCGTGCCGCCGGGGCGCATCATCAGCGCGGTGCGGCCGGCTCCGATGCGCTGGTGGATGACCTATCCGATGACCATCGTCGATACGGTGTTCAAGGCGCTCGCGCCGGTGATCCCGGATCGCGTCATCGCCGGCCATCACGCCGATCTCTTGATCGCGGCGCTGCATGGCATCAATACGAAGACGTCGGAATTCTTTCTCGCCAATTTCGGACCGCTCGGCGGCGGCTGGGGCGCCAAGCGCAGCGGGGACGGCGTGTCCGCGACCGTCTGCATCAACGACGGCGACACCCATAACAGCCCGAGCGAGCAATCCGAGGTCAAGTTCCCGATCGTGGTCGAACGCTACGCGCTGGTTCCGGATTCCGGCGGCGCCGGCCGCCACCGCGGCGGGCTCGGCGTCGAACGCGTGGTGCGCGCGCGCGTACCGATGACCTTCAACACCCAAGTCGAGCGCGCGCATTGCAAGCCGTGGGGCTTGGAAGGCGGCGGCGACGCAACCGGCAACGAAGTGGCGCTCCGGCTCGACGGACGATGGAAGACCGATTTTCCCAACGCCAAAGTTCTCGTTGCGATGCTGAAAACCGGTGATGCCTTCCGCCTGCGCTCGGGCGGCGGCGGCGGTTATGGCTCGCCGCTCGATCGGCCGGCAGCCGATGTCGCGGCAGACGCCAAGCAGGGCTATATCTCGCTCGCGGCGGCTAGGGATTTTTACGGCGTCGCGCTCGATGCGGAGACGTTCGCGGTGGACGCCGCCGCCACAGAACAGTTGCGGTCGTCGCTGCGTGCGCTGCTCGGGCAGGCGCAGAGCTAACGCCAGCAGCGCAACGTCGGGCGCTATTGTGCGCTTCTTGAAGCCTTAATTTCGCATTGCCATATTAACGTCAGGCCAGGCGGAGGTATTTCCGCACGACCGCCGGGGGCGCCGTAAGGGCCCCACAAAGTCGCTTAATAAGGGCTTTGAGACCATGTCCAGGGTTTCGTCGCTTTCGAGTCCCTTTTTGCTTGGCTTCGACGAGATCGAGCGTGTGCTCGATCGGGTCGGCAAGGCAGCAGACGGCTATCCTCCCTATAATATCGAGCGCGTTCCGCACGACGGGAACAGTCCCGAGCGCCTGCGAATTACGCTAGCGGTCGCCGGCTTCACCCGCGACCAGCTCGATGTCACCGTAGAGGAGAGCCAGCTCGTCATTCGCGGTCGCCAGCAGGACGATAAAAGCCGGCAATACATCCATCGCGGCATCGCCGCGCGCCAATTCCAGCGCACCTTCGTGCTGGCGGAGGGCATGGAAGTGTTAGGCGCGGACTTGAAGAACGGATTGCTGTCGATCGATCTGGTGCGCCCCCAGCCGGAGCGCATTGTTAAATCGATCTCAATCAAAGAGTGCGATTAACGAAGCCATAAGGACTCGACCAAGGTCATAGAAAGGAGTCGAGGGCCATGAACGATATGAACCGTGACGATATGAACCATACCGAACCAAAACTCGATATGTCTCCCGAAGCGCTCGCCCATCTCGGCGACGGCCGCATCGCCTATGTGAAGACAATCCGTTCCGAGGATGTCCGCGCGCTGTTTCCCCAAGCCGAGATGCCGCAGATGGCGCCCGGCCAGACATTGTTCGCGCTGCACGCCGCCGACGGCACGCCGATCATGCTCACCGATAGCCGCGAGGCGGCAATCGCCAACGCCTGGAGCCAGGAGCTCGAAACGGTGAGCTTGCACTGACCAGGAATCGGCGGTCAGGTATCAGTAATCAGAAACGGGGTCGGCGAATTATCGTCGGCCCCGTTTTCTTCGCTCTTCCTGACTACTGACTTCTGATTCCTCGCTTCCGCCGCTAAGCGGCGGAAGCGGACGGCATCGCCAGCACCGCGTAAAGTGACTCGGCATCGTGCGAGCCGCGCAATTTGTGCGCAACGTTGGGATCGCGCAGGAGCCGCGCGATGCGGGCGAGCGCTTTGAGATGATCGGCGCCCGCGCCTTCGGGCGCGAGCAGAAGGAAAACGAGATCGACCGGCTGATTGTCGAGCGCCTCGAAATCGATCGGACGGTCGAGCCGGGCAAATAAACCGAACAGCCGGGTGAGGCCCGGCATCTTGCCGTGGGGAATGGCGATACCGTTGCCGACGGCGGTCGAGCCGAGCTTTTCGCGCTGCATCAGGATATCGAAGATCGCCCGCTCGTTTTGTCCGCTCAGCAGCGCGGCGCGCGCGGCAAGCTCATGCAGCACTTGTTTTTTGCTGTTGACTTTCAGCGCCGGGAGAATCGCGTTCGGCGCGACCAGGTCGATGAGCGGCATGAATGGAACCTAGCTGCGGGCTTAGTGCCTGACGCTTATTGTCTATTGGGTATTATCGGTTTGAGCACGATCTCTTCCGAAAACCGGAACCCATATTCCCGGATCAGGCTCAAGGGCGGCGGAACATAGGGAGCCCCCGCCACCGCGTCAATGGGCATCGGCGCGGTGATCCTTGAGCCGGCGATGATAGCGGCGCAGCTGCTTTTCGATCCGCGTAACCGCCTGATCGGCGCTGGCATAGGCATCCGCCGCCTCCCCTTCGGCGCGCAGCGTGACCTTCGAGTCGAGATGCATGGCGCACTCGGTGCGGAATCCGATGCCGTCCTTGGCCAGGGTGACGTGCCCGGAATAGCCCCCATCAAAATACTTACCCACGGTTTCGGCGATCCGGTCGCTGATGCGGTCGCGCAACGCATCGCCGAGGTCGAGATTCTTGCCTGACACGCGAAACGACATGGCGACCTCTGTGGCAAAGGGCACGATTGAGCCGTTTGAATTCACCTAAGTATCGGCCGGTGCGGTGTCAACGTGCCGAATTCAGCTCGCGATCGCGGCCTGCTTTTCGCGCCGTCGCTGCACCGACGAGGGAATGCGCATCGCCTCGCGATATTTGGCCACCGTACGCCGCGCGATATCGATGCCGGCTTCGCGCAGCTTCTCGACCAGGGTGTCGTCGGACAATATGTCGGCCGAGCTTTCGCCGTCGATCAATTGCTTGATGCGGTGACGCACGGCTTCGGCGGAATGCGCTTCGCCGCCGTGCGACGCCGCGATCGCCGAGGTGAAAAAGTATTTCAGCTCGAATATGCCGCGGCTCGTCGCCATGTATTTATTGGCGGTGACGCGCGACACGGTCGATTCATGCATGCCGATGGCTTCGGCAACGGTCTTGAGATTGAGCGGGCGCAGATGCTCGACGCCGCGCGCGAAGAACGCATCCTGTTGGCGCACGATCTCGTTGGCGACCTTGAGGATGGTGCGGGCGCGCTGGTCCAGCGCGCGGATAAGCCAAGTGGCGCTTTGCAGACATTCGGAGAGATAGGATTTCTCGGTGTCGCGGCGCGCGGTGGCCGAAACCTCGGCGAAGTAGCTCTG
>Ga0210394_10008708_pt1 | contig 10369 bp, 9 predicted proteins | sample IncBWC12MmetaG_FD_160121 | JGI IMG/M metagenome (GOLD analysis project Ga0210394, IMG submission 160121) | Forest soil microbial communities from Barre Woods Harvard Forest LTER site, Petersham, Massachusetts, United States - Inc-BW-C-12-M | ecosystem: Environmental > Terrestrial > Soil >...
CAACAGCAGATTCTCGTCGCTGTCCACCTTTACTACGCGCAGATTCTTCGCCGTCACGCGCTGGTGCCCCATATGCCCGGGAAAGTGCTGCCCCTTCCACACGCGCGAAGGAAATGAGCTGGCCCCGATGCCGCCCGGCGCGCGATGGAACATCGAGCCGTGCGACTCGTCGCCGCCGCGAAAGTGCCAGCGCTTCACGCCGCCCGCAAAGCCCTTGCCCTTGCTCACGCCGGTGACGTCTACCAACTCGCCCGGTGCAAAACCGTCCACCAGCACCCGGTCGCCAACCTTGGCCTCGTCGGCGGATGCTTCCAGGCGAAATTCGCGCAGTAGCCGCAACGGCGGCACGGAAGCCTTCTTGAAATGACCGGTCATGGCCTTATTGATTCTCTGCGGCTTCACGAACTCCACCAAGCCCAGCTGCACCGCCTCGTAGCCGTCCTTCTGCGCCGTGCGCCGCTGCACCACCACGCAGGGACCGGCCTGCAGCACCGTGCACGGCACCGAGGTGCCGTCGTCGGCAAAGACCTGCGTCATCCCCAACTTGATTCCGATAATGCCGTTCAACGCCATATCAAGTCGTCCTTCTGACTACGCTCTCTTTACGCTGTCATCCTGAGCGAAGGATCTCTCAGGATTTCTGCGGGTCACTTCCCTGCGTGTTCCCGCCCAAACGCCTTGATCTCCACGTCCACGCCCGGCGGCAGATCGAGCTTCATCAGCGCATCCACCGTGTCCGGCGTGGGGTCCAGAATATCGATCAGCCGCTTGTGTGTGCGCATCTCAAACTGTTCCCGCGACTTCTTGTCCACGTGCGGCGAACGAAGCACCGTCCAGCGATTGATCGTCGTCGGCAGAGGAATGGGGCCGGCCACTTCGGCATTGGTGCGCCGGGCCGTCTCCACAATCTCGCGCGTCGACTGGTCCAGGATGCGGTGATCGTAGGCCTTCAAGCGAATTCGAATTCTTTCACCCATCGTCATTTTTTGGTAATGCTCTCCTCTGGCACCGCTCTACTCGATGATGTCGGTGACCGCGCCGGCGCCGACCGTATGCCCGCCTTCGCGAATCGCAAACCGCAACCCTTTCTCCAGTGCTACCGGCGTGATCAGCGCAATCTCCGCCGACACATTATCCCCCGGCATGACCATCTCCACTCCCGTCGGCAGCTTCACATCCCCGGTCACGTCCGTCGTCCGAAAATAAAACTGCGGCCGGTACCCCGTGAAAAACGGCGTGTGCCGCCCGCCCTCTTCCTTCGTCAAAATATAAGCTTCCGCCTTGAACTTGGTGTGCGGCGTGATCGACCCCGGCTTGGCCACCACCTGCCCTCGCTCCACTTCCTCTTTTTCCGTCCCCCGCAACAGCAGCCCCACGTTGTCTCCCGCCATTCCTTCATCCAGCAGTTTCCGGAACATCTCCACGCCCGTCACTACCCGCTTCACCGTCGGCCGGAACCCCACAATCTCCATCTCTTCTCCGACCTTCACCTTCCCGCGCTCCACACGCCCCGTCACTACCGTCCCGCGGCCTGAAATCGAGAAAATATCCTCAATCGGCATGGCGAACGGCTTGTCCACTTCCCGCTGCGGCAAAGGCACGCTCTTGTCCACCGCTTCCATCAACTCCAAAATCGTCTTCTCCCACTTCTCTTCCCCGTTCAACGCCCCCAGCGCCGAGCCCCGAACCACCGGCAGCGTGTCCCCGGGAAACTGATAGCTCTTCAAGAGCTCCCGCACTTCCAGCTCCACCAGCTCCAACAGTTCCGGATCTTCCACCGCGTCGCACTTGTTCAGAAACACCACGATGTACGGCACTCCCACCTGCCGCGCCAGCAGCACGTGTTCCCGCGTCTGCGGCATCGGCCCGTCCGTCGCCGCCACCACCAGTATCGCCCCGTCCATCTGCGCCGCCCCGGTGATCATGTTCTTGATGTAGTCCGCATGTCCCGGGCAATCGATGTGCGCGTAATGGCGATTCGCCGTCTCATACTCCACGTGCGCCACCGCGATGGTGATCCCGCGCTCCCGCTCTTCCGGCGCGTTATCGATCGAATCAAACGCCCGAAACTGCACCTTGGGGTTGTGCTTCGACAATACCTTGGTGATCGCCGCCGTCAACGTCGTCTTCCCGTGATCAATGTGCCCGATCGTCCCGATATTCACGTGCGGCTTGCTCCGCTCGAATTTTTCCTTGGCCATCGCTGTTTCTGCTCCTCTGCTGGGTGATTCCTTCCAGAGCTCCTCGGGTCCGGGCTGTACTTGCAGCCCGGTCAAAACAAATAACCGCTACTTCACCAGCTTCCCCGTGGCCTTGGCGATGACTTCCTCAGCGATGGAAGCCGGCGCCTCGGCATAATGTGAAAAGTGCATCGTGAAACTTCCGCGACCCTGCGTGCGGCTGCGCAAATCGGTGGCGTACCCGAACATCTCGGCCAGCGGCACCTCGCAGCGAATAATCTGCGCGCCGGCGCGCGATTCCGTGCCCTGGGGATGGCCGCGGCGCGAATTCAAATCGCCGAAGACGTCGCCCATCTTTTCCTCAGGAACCACGACTTCGATCTTCATGACCGGCTCGAGCAACACCGGATGCGCCCGGTTGCAAGCTTCTTTGAAGGCCATCGAGCCAGCGATCTTGAACGCCATTTCCGAACTGTCCACTTCGTGATAGCTGCCGTCCACCAGCACCACCGCGATGTCCACCATTTCGTAGCCGGCCAGGACGCCGGTCTCCATGGCCTCGCGGATGCCCGCTTCAATGGGCGCAATGAATTCCCGGGGAATCGCGCCGCCGACAACCTTGTCCACGAACAACAGCCGGTGTTCCTTGTCGAAGCGCCACTTGCCGCCCGAGCCGGCGACGGATTTCGCCAGCACGTCCAGTTCATCCGTAGATAACTCGTGCATGTCCTCGTGCCCCGAATTCGGCAGCGGATGAATCTCGATGCGGCAATGTCCGTACTGCCCGCGTCCGCCGCTCTGGCGAATGTAACGTCCTTCCGCGGCGGCTTTGTTGCGAATCGTCTCGCGATAGGCCACCTGCGGACGGCCCACCCCGGCCTGCACGCCGAACTCGCGCATCATCCGGTCCACGATGATTTCCAGGTGTAACTCACCCATGCCGGAAATCAGCGTCTGCCCGGTGTCGGGGTCGCTGTGTACCTTGAACGTCGGATCTTCCTGCGAAAGTTTCGCCAGCGCGTTGCCCAGCTTGTCCTGATCGGCCTTGGTCTTCGGCTCAATGGCCACCGAAATCACTGGCGCCGGAAACTCGATCGACTCCAGCACGATGGGCTTGTCCTCGTCGCACAGCGTATCGCCCGTGGTCACGCTCTTCAGGCCCACGCACGCGGCGATGTCGCCGGCGTGGATGGCGTCGATGTCTTCGCGCTTGTTGGCATGCATCCGCAGCAACCGGCCGATGCGCTCGCGCGAATTTTTCGACGAGTTAAAAACATAGCTGCCCGTCTTCAGCACGCCGGAATACACGCGCACGTAGGTCACGTGCCCCACAAACGGGTCGGACATGATCTTGAACGCCAGCGCGGAAAACGGCTGGTCGTCGCTGGCGCGGCGCAGCAGCGGCTCTTCGCTGCCCGGCGCCTGGCCTTCCACCGGCGGCACATCCAGCGGCGAGGGCAGATAGTCCACCACCGCATCCAGCAGCGGCTGCACGCCCTTGTTCTTGAACGCCGAGCCGGCCACCACCGGCACCAGCTTCAGCGCGATCGTCGACCGCCGAACCGACGCGCGCAACTCCTCCGGCGTCAGAACGTGCTCGGCCAGATATTTCTCGAGGATGGCGTCGTCGTGCTCGGCGATGTATTCGACAATTTTGTCCCGGTGCTCTTTGTAAAATTGCTCGTTGATTGCCGAAATCTTGAGCGCGTTGGCGATTTCCGGCCGCGTCTTCAGAAAGGCGTCATCCCAGAGTCTTTCGACCGGCATAATCTCGAACTTGGCGCCCAGGATATCTTCCAGCCAGATAATGGCCTTCTGCTCGATGAAATCAATCACGCCGATGAAGGAATCTTCCTTGCCGATGGGGAATTGCAGCGGAACGGGGTGGGCGCCCAGACGTTGGCGAATGCTGCGCAAGCAATGGTCAAAATCGGCGCCCACGCGGTCCATCTTGTTTACGAAGGCGATGCGCGGCACCCGGTACTTGTCCGCCTGGCGCCACACCGTTTCCGACTGCGGCTGAACGCCGGCCACGGCATCGAAGACGGCCACCGCGCCGTCCAGCACGCGCAGCGACCGCTCCACCTCGACGGTAAAATCCACGTGGCCCGGCGTATCAATAATATTGATCAGGTACTTGTCGTCGAAACGCTTCCAACTGGCCGTGGTCGCCGCCGAAGTAATCGTAATCCCGCGCTCGCGCTCCTGCTCCATCCAGTCCATCGTCGCCGTGCCTTCGTCCACTTCGCCGATTTTGTACGTCACACCCGTGTAAAACAGGATGCGCTCGGTCGAAGTGGTCTTGCCGGCGTCAATATGGGCCATGATGCCGATATTGCGCGTATGCTCGAGATGTGTTCTGTCCGCCACGACTGTTTCCGTTTCTGCCCCGTTACTTCGTACTCGTTGCCTTGCCGGTGACCCTCACCGGCAGATTCCCTGCCGCCCGCCTACCACCGATAATGCGCGAATGCCTTGTTGGCCTCGGCCATGCGGTGCACGTCTTCTTTCTTCTTCATCGCGCCGCCCTTGCCGTTGGCCGCGTCCAGCAGTTCCTCGGCCAGCTTGTCCATCATGCGCTTGCCCGGCCGCGTCCGCGCGTGCAGCAATAGCCAGCGAATCGCCAGCGACTGCCGCCGGAACGGGTTCACTTCCACCGGCACCTGGTAATTCGCGCCGCCGACGCGCCGCGACTTCACTTCCAGCACCGGCTTCACGTTCTCGATGGCCTTCTTGAACAGCGCCAGCGGCTCGGTGTTGGCCTTCTGCCCCATCTGTTCCATGGCGCCGTAAAAAATCCGCTGCGCCGTCGAACGCTTCCCGTCCCACATCATCGAATTGATGAACTTCTGCACCAGGTCGTTGTTATACACAGCGTCCCCTGGCACCGTGCGCCGCGAAACGAATCCCTTGCGAGGCATCCCTTCTCCTTGTCCGCTCTCTTCAAAACTCGCTTGCCGCCAGCTACTTGCTCTGCGCCGCCTTCGGCCGCTTGGCGCCGTATTTCGACCGCCCCTGCTTGCGATTGTCCACCCCGGCCGCGTCCAGCGTCCCGCGAATGATGTGATAACGCACGCCCGGCAGGTCCTTCACGCGGCCGCCGCGCACCAGCACGATCGAGTGCTCCTGGAGGTTGTGGCCGATGCCCGGAATGTAAGTCGTCACTTCAATCGAATTGGTCAGCCGCGCCCGCGCCACTTTGCGCAGCGCCGAATTCGGCTTCTTCGGCGTTTGCGTGTATACGCGAATGCATACGCCGCGCTTTTCCGGGCAGCCCTGCAACGCCGGACTCTTCGTCTTCACGCGAACCTGCTCGCGTCCGTAACGAACCAGTTGCGAAAACGTCGGCACCTATCCCTCAATTCAGCGAACTCCGCGTTTCACCTCGTGCCGACACCGGCACGCGAAGCGGCAGCCCGCACGGGTGCGGGCTGTACTTGCAGCCCGCGCTAGACAACGACAACAACGTCAGTGGCAATTCCGGCAGACCGACAAGAATCTCCACATAATGCCAGACCGACACCTAGCCACGGCTGGTCTCTAAAAGTGGAGAGGCTCTACTCGGCTTTGCGGGGCTGGCGCCCCATTCCGGCCGCACTCCCGACCCCATTCCGTCCTTCTTGTTCTGGGGCCCGAAACCTTGCCCTACAACAGGGTGCTCCCCCTGACAGACGGCGAAGTATAGAAGAAATCACCAGTTATGTCAAACAGCAATCTTGTGGAAACCTCATCTCACTCTGGCCACAGGATTGCCCAACGCCCGATATCCTCGACCGACCCCGTCTAAGTCCCTCCCAGCCGGATCTAGTCGCACCAGCAACCAACTAAGTCTCTGCTGGTCAATGAGTTAAGAGCTAGTCCGCCGAACCCGCCTCCGCTCAGCCCCGGAAGGGTGGCACAAACGTAGCCCAGGGCGGAAGCCCTGGGAACATAAATAGAAACGAAGAAAGCCCCGGAGGGGCGACACAAGTTCCTGCCCGACCAAAACAAAAAATACCTTCCGCCGCCGATCGCCCTCACTTAATTTCCATTATTTCTTTTTCTTTCGCCGCGCACAGGTCTTCAATCTTTTTTGTTTCAGAATGCGTCAGTTTGTCGAGCTCGTCGATCGAACGCTTCCGCTCGTCCTCGCTGATTTTCTTATCCTTCTCCAGGTGCTCAATCGCCTCTTTCAAATCGCGCCGGATGTTGCGCACCGCGGTGCGGTGATTTTCCAGCACCTTGTGCAAATGTTTTACCAACTCTTTGCGCCGGTCCTCGGTCAGAGCAGGTATCGGCACGCGCACCACTTTGCCGTCGCTCGAAGGATTCAAACCTAAATCCGACGAACGAATGGCCTTATCAATCATCGGCACCGCGCTTGCGTCCCACGGCGAGATCACAATGCTCATCGGGTCCGGCACGGTCACCGTGCCAAGCTGGTTGAGCGGCATCGGCGTGCCATGATAATCCACGCGAATCGAATCCAGCAGCGCCACGTTGGCGCGCCCGGTGCGCAGTCCCGCGAGATCGTGCCGAAAATCCGCGACCGCCTTTTCCATGCGCAACTTGCCCTGCGCCGCCGCATCCTTAACCGTGTTGATGGTAGTCATCGCTTAGCCACTCTCCCTTTCCACTTCCGACCCGCGCCTCGGCCGCCTTTGTAGCTCAGGTCTTCGGCCGCGCCGGCGCGGCAAGCGCCAAAAACAATCCGGGCCGGGACCTGAGGCTTTTCTCTCTTCTCCCTTTGGCCTTTACGCTGTCATCCCGAACCCGGTCCCACGCCCTCGGTCGGTGGGAACGGCGGCGAGGTCCGGTTTCGGGACCCCGGTGGGGTCCACCGCACCCCTAAAACCGGGGGATCTGCTGTTCCGCCCCTCGCCGTTGCCTCGAGTGGGTGCCCCAGCCGCCGTCCTTGCGGCTGGGATCTTCGCCCCTTCGCCACTCCGCCACTTCTTTTTCATCCCCCTACAATCGACCCGACCTTCTCCCCCAGCAGCACCCGCTTGATGTTCCCCGCCCGATTCATATCAAAAATAATAATCGGCATCCGATTATCCATGCACAAGGAAATCGCCGTCGAATCCATCACCGAAAGCCCCTTCTGCAGCACGTCCAGATAGCTGATGCGCTCAAACCGCTTGGCGTCCTTCACTTTCTCCGGATCGGCGTCATAAATCCCGTCGACGCGCGTAGCCTTCAGAATGACGTCGGCCCTGATTTCCATGGCCCGCAGCGCCGCCGCCGTGTCCGTCGAAAAATAAGGATTGCCCGTGCCCGCCGCAAAAATCACCACCCGCCCTTTTTCCAGGTGACGCACCGCGCGGCGCCGTATGAACGGCTCGGCCACCTGATGCATCTCGATCGCGCTCATCAAACGCGTGTGCGCGCCCTGCTTTTCCAGCGCATCCTGCAGCGCCAGGCCGTTGATGACCGTGGCCAGCATGCCCATGTAGTCGCCCGTGGCCCGGTCGATGGCCAGCGATTTCTGCCGCGTGCCGCGAAAAATGTTTCCCCCGCCGACCATAATGGCGATCTGCGCGCCCATGTCGGCCACTTCCTTGAGCTCCTTGGCAATGCGCACAACCGTTTCGGCATGAATACCGGAATCGTCCGGCCCTTGCAGCGATTCACCGGAAAGTTTGAGCACCACGCGGTTGTAAACAGCCTTCGCGGCGCCCGTTAGTGATTGCAGGTCAGGAGTCATAGTTGGCGTGACTTACCGTTTCTTCGCTAGTGCAAGTCGGCGGGCATTCTAGCAAACAATCGTTGAGACCGCGAGGATGGGTCCGCTCGCTAATCCCTGAGCGAAGTCGAAGCGAGAGGAGCAGGGGGAGCTCTGCTCGCGTCTCGACCTGCCCGAACGGATATTCCCACGAAAACTTGCGTGTTCTTCATATCAGGACGCTGGTACCATGAGGCTCCATGGACTCGACATTCCACAACAAGACGGGCCGGGGTTTGTCCGAAATGGCAAGGCAAAATCAGCGTTTGGAAACCGAAGGCGACGCGTACTTTTCGGCAGACGTTGAGACCGATGGACCAATACCCGGACCATTTTCCATGCTTTCGTTCGGCATCGTCTATGCGGGTTCCTTTGACGGTCGATACTTTCAACGACCTGCCAATTACGAGCAGTACCTCTATAAAGAGCTAAGACCAATTTCTGACAATTTTGAACCCGAAGCGCTGCGGATTAATGGCCTCGATCGAAAGCGTCTTTGCCTCGAAGGAGAACCGCCTGAGAAGGCTATGCTTGATGCTTGTCACTGGATTAAGGAAATCGCGGGCCCGGCTCAGCCCGTGTTGGTCGCTTACCCACTCAGTTTTGACTGGAGCTGGCTGTATTGGTATTTCATTAGGTTTTCGTTAGAGGGATCACCATTCGCCTATTCTAGGTGCTTTGATATCAAGACGGCCGTTGCTGTCAAGGCCGCTATCCCGATTTCAGAAGCGGGCCGCTCTAACGTTGCCCCCGCCCTGCGCTCCAAGCACCCACATACGCATAACGCAGTCGATGACGCCATCTCTCAAGCTGAGATATTCGCAAACGTATTCGAATGGGAGGGAGTTCATGGGCCAACTCGCCGATCGCCGCTCTGAGACCTCCAAGAGAATAACGGCCCTACGTGCCCACCTCCGCGACGCCGAAGCCCTCATCAAAAGTAAAGCATGTGTATTCGCCACAGGCTCCTTCGGACGACGAGAAGCGAGCGTGTATAGCGACCTCGATCTCTTCATAGTCGGGAAAAGAGACGGGTGCCCCGGAGGAGACGGCAAGGAAAGGAGTCTACTCAAACGGCTTGACGAGATCTGCATCAAGGCTGACCTCATCGAGGCCACTCGAAAATTGAGGATTCCGGAGTTTTCCGGCGATGGGCGCTACCTTATACATTATTCAGTTCATGAATTCACCAAGACCCTAGGAACTCCCGAAGACGATGTTACGAATACATTTACCGCTCGCGTGCTTCTCTTGCTCGAAAGCTGCGCACTTCTCGAACCTGAGGTATACACCGAGATCATTGGAGACGTGATCGCCGCCTACTGGAGAGACTACGAGGACCACAAGGCAGACTTCAAACCAGCATTCCTCGCAAATGACATTCTCCGTTTGTGGCGAACCTTTTGCGTCAACTATGAAGCGCGGACGGAGCGAGTACCAGATACAGAAAAGGCTAAGGGAAAGCTGAAGAACTACAAACTAAAACATAGTCGCCTTCTCACTTGCTACTCGGGTCTTTTATATCTCCTTACTGTTTATGGCAGCCAGAACACAGTTACGCCATCAGATGCAATGGCCATGATCAGACTTACGCCGACCGAACGTCTGGAATGGCTATTCGGAAGGTCTGAGCTAGCGCGGGCGCACGACACGATTGGAAAACTTCTCAGTCAATATGAGGTCTTTCTCGAAACAACGAATGCTGACGAGTCCGAGCTCGTAAAGAGATTCATGGACAAGGAGACCAGTCGCGCCTATCTTGGAGCGGCGCACAAGTTCGGCGACCTAGTCTTCGACGCGCTGACCAGCATCGGCAGCGGCAACCAATTCCACCGTCTCCTCGTCGTATGATCGGTAGCCGTTTTTTCGCAATAGCCCACGGGGACAATCTGAGCCGACACTTCCTTTCTCCTCCAACCGCGCGCCCCACTCCAGTTGAAACGCACGCTCCCGATTCCATCTCCATAACCTTCAGCAGCTTGCCAGTCTGCGTTTCGAATCGCCCCTCGTTTCGAATCACTACTCAATTGGCTATTACTAAATAGTATTGACTTTTCATGCATCTTCTGGTACTCTTTTGCACGTACCGAACCATCTCCGCTCACCAGCATCACCAGAAGACCACCCGCAAAGCCTGAACCGGGAATCAACGGCTTCGTCCCCGCGATCACCCATGTGCGGAGAAACCGGAAAGAGCAACTTCCCTGTTTTCATTCCCTTGCGCGCCCTTTTGCACCATTGTGTGTCAATTCCTGATCTAACTACCTTGCTATCAATCGCTTGCACGCTCTTTGGAAAACACCGGGGGTGGAGGGGCCTTCGCAACTTCAAATGGCTCTTGGACACCAAATCTGACCGCGAATCGACGCCGCGACGGCGGGCCCGTGTAGCCCGCCTCTTTAGAGGCGGGGATTTTTCTTCTTCAAATCTCAATCAACGGAAAGGAAAACCAAATGTACCGACACGCCTTCCATAAATCGCCGCG
>Ga0210394_10008709_pt1 | contig 10367 bp, 6 predicted proteins | sample IncBWC12MmetaG_FD_160121 | JGI IMG/M metagenome (GOLD analysis project Ga0210394, IMG submission 160121) | Forest soil microbial communities from Barre Woods Harvard Forest LTER site, Petersham, Massachusetts, United States - Inc-BW-C-12-M | ecosystem: Environmental > Terrestrial > Soil >...
GGCGAAACCGTTTCCGTCCTCGGCATGATCGGCCTGAACAACGCGCTGCGCATTCTTGGCGTAAACAATATCGACATCGACGCGCCGCTCACCGGCTTTCTGCTTCTCTTCCGCAACGAGGACGTCCCCGGCGTCATCGGCCGCGTTGGCACGCTCCTCGGCAAACACGCCATCAATATTGCCAACTTCGCCCTCGGCCGCGTGCAAGATTCCGACGAAGCCATCGGCATCGTGAACGTAGATCAGATAGTCCCGCCAGAAGTCCTCCGTGAACTTCGCGCGATCACAGCCGTCCGCCAGGCGCGAGTGATTGAAATTCGCTGAAAAGAACGCGGCTTCAAGGAGTGGACTTGGATCTGGAATTCTTGCGATGACGTGGGTATCGCTTCAGGGCATTCCAATCATCAATCGGTGCCTCGATGTCGCCGACGATCTTGACCTGTCCGGACATGAATCCAAATATGTCGTCTGGGTGGGGTTCCGCGCATACGATCTTGACGACAGGTTTTCCCCTCTTTGTTATCAAAACGGGTTCCCTTGAGGCTTGGACGTCGTCCATGACTTTCAAACAGCGCGCTTTGAACGCAATTGCTGACATTTGCTTCATAAGGTTCTCCACGACTAGCCCCGATTTTAATACGTACCGAGTTCGAGAGGCCGGGATTGCGAGTCGCATGTCCTCAATACGTCCCAAAGATTGTTCTCTCCAGCGGCAACTTCTGACTATACTTATTGCTTCCTGGGCCTACCGGCCGCATTCCCCTTCACAGGAGCGGAGCGAATTACGCTGCGATGACAGCCGAAGAACAGCGCCTCGAGGAATCCCTGCAGCGCACGAAGCACTGGAAGCGCTGGGGGCCGTACCTTGCCGAGAGGCAATGGGGAACGGTTCGCGAAGATTACAGTCCGGACGGAACCGCGTGGGAACATTTTCCGCACGATATGGCGCGGTCGCGCGCGTACCGCTGGGGGGAGGACGGCATCGGCGGGATTTGCGACCGGCATCAGCGGGTTTGTTTCGCGCTCGCGCTTTGGAATGGCCGCGATCATATCCTGAAGGAGCGCCTGTTTGGGTTGACGGGGCATGAAGGCAATCATGGCGAGGACGTGAAGGAGTACTACTTCTATCTCGATTCGACGCCGACGCATTCCTACATGAAGTTTCTGTACAAGTATCCACAGGCTGCATTCCCGTACGATCAGCTCGTCGAAGAGAATCGCAAACGAACGAAGCGCGACCCTGAATTCGAGCTGATGGATACGGGCATCTTCAACGAGAACCGATACTTCGACGTGTTCGTCGAATATGCCAAAGCCGCGCCGGAAGACATCCTAATCAAGATCACAGCCTGGAATCGCGGGCCGGACGAAGCGCCGCTCGATCTCTTGCCGACGTTCTGGTTCCGAAACATCTGGTCCTTCGGCGAGAAGCACGGACATCCTCGATTGTGGCGCGTGGCGGATTGCACGGGCGCGGCTGTGGTTGCCGCCGAGGAGAGCCGGTACGGCAACCGTTGGTTCCTGGCCGAGGGCGCTAGCGAAATGCTCTTCACCGAAAATGAAACGAATTTCCCGCGCGTGTTCGGCTTCGCGACCGGCGGCCGGTACGTGAAGGATAGCTTCCACGACTACGTGATTGGCGGCGCGCGCGACGCCGTCAATCCTGCGCAAAAGGGCACAAAGTGCGCTGCCCGCTACCGGTTGAAGATCGCGCCGGGCTCGTCCGCCACGATTCGCCTCCGCATGACGCACGACGAACCCAAGGAAGGCGCCCCGGAACCATTCGGCGCTGCATTCGAAGAAACGTTCGAACTGCGTCGCCGCGAAGCGGACGAATTTTACGCGGCCCGCTTTCCGCAGGAGCGTTCCGACGACGCGCACAGCGTCATGCGCCAAGCCCTTGGGGGGATGCTCTGGTCCAAGCAGTGTTATCACTATGACGTGCGGACGTGGCTGAATGGAGATCCCGGGCAGCCGCCTCCGCCGCCGGAGCACACGAAGGGACGCAACCGCGACTGGACACACCTCTACAATGCCGACGTCATCTCCATGCCGGACAAATGGGAATACCCGTGGTACGCGGCCTGGGACCTGGCGTTTCACACCGTGGCGCTGTCCCTCGTTGATCCGGATTTTGCGAAGGAGCAGCTCATCCTCCTCCTGCGCGAGTGGTACATGCATCCGAACGGGCAGTTGCCCGCCTACGAATGGGCCCTCAGCGATGTGAATCCGCCCGTGCACGCCTGGGCGGCGTGGCGCGTGTACAAAATCGACAAGCGCATCCGCGGGCGCGCCGACCGCTCGTTTCTCGAACGCGTGTTCCACAAGCTTCTGCTCAATTTTACGTGGTGGGTGAACCGCAAGGATCCGGACGGAATGAACGTATTTCAAGGCGGTTTTCTCGGCCTCGACAACATCGGAGTATTTGACCGCTCGCAGCCCTTGCCCACCGGCGGGCACCTCGAGCAATCCGACGGCACGAGCTGGATGGGCATGTACTGCCTGAATATGCTCGCGATCTCCCTTGAGCTCGCGCGCGAGGATCCGTCGTACGAAGACGTGGCCAGCAAATTTTTCGAGCATTTCGTCAATATCGCCGCGGCGATCAACGCCCACGGTACCGAGGGTTTGTCGCTTTGGGATGAGGAGGACGGATTTTTTTACGACGCGATTCACCTTCCGAACGGGGATCACCACTACTTGAAAGTGCGGTCGATGGTGGGGCTGATACCGCTTTTCGCCGTGGAGACGCTCGAGCCGGAGCTGATCGCGCGCCTGCCCGGCTTTCAGCGGCGCATGCAGTGGTTCCTCACGAACATGCCGGACTTTGCGACGCGCGTGGATTCGAGCCAGACTTCGCCGAATGGTGTGCGGCGGCTGCTGTCGCTCGTGGACCGGAATCAGCTCGTGCGCATCCTCGGCTACATGGTCGACCGGGATGAGTTTTACTCGCCGCACGGCATTCGGGCGCTGTCGAAATATCACGCCACGAATCCCTACAAGCTGGCGATTAACGGCAACGAATATCGCGTGGACTACGAGCCCGGAGAATCGCAGAGCGGGCTCTTTGGCGGCAACTCGAATTGGCGCGGGCCCGTTTGGTTTCCCACGAATTTCCTGATGATCGAGTCCCTGCAGAAATTTCATCATTATTATGGCGACGATTTTCGCGTGGAGTGCCCGGCGGGATCGGGCCAGAAAATGTCGCTCTGGGACATCGCCGCGGGACTTTCGAGGTCCTTGACGCATCTCTTTCTCCGCGACGAAAATGGGCGCCGGCCGGTGTACTGCGAGAACGAGAAATTTCAAAGCGATCCTCTATGGCGCGATTTCGTTTTGTTTTATGAATATTTCCATGGGGATACCGGCGCGGGGCTGGGCGCAAGCCATCAGACCGGCTGGACGGGTCTGGTGGCGAAGCTCCTCGAGCAAACCGGGGAGTGACCGTGTGGCGCTCGCCTTCAGGCGAGCACCCGCGCCCGGTGCGATTGCCGACCTGAAGGTGGACGCTATGCGATCCGGATTCGGAGTAAGCAGGTGACGAAATGAACTTCCACGACAAGATTGTTCTCGTAACGGGCGGCACAGGCGGGCTGGGCCGCGAAGTCACGATGGCGTTTCTCGAAGCCGGCGCGAAGGTTGCGGTGACGTACCGAGGTCCGGAGGAATTCGCCGCCGTTGTGTCCGCCGCCGAACGTGTTGGCGCAGCGCCCCCAACCGGCACGAGCGTGGATGTCACCGACGCGGAAGCCGTCGAAAAACTCATCGCCGAAATTGTGGCAAGGCACGGGCGCTTGGACATCCTGGTGAACACTGTCGGCGCGTACGCGGGCGGCGTGAATGTTTGGGAAGTGAATCCGCGCGAGTACGACCGCATGCTGCAGCTGAATCTCAAGGCGGGCTTCGTGCTCGCGCGCGCCGTGGTGCCACAGATGATCAAGCAGAATCGAGGATGGATCGTGAACATCGCGTCCAAGGCGGCGTTCGATCATGCTGCCGGAGGATCGCTGTACGCCGCATCGAAAGCCGCCGCGGTGGCTCTCATGGATTCCCTCGCAGCGGAAGTGAAGCCCTACAATATCAACGTCAATTCCGTTCTGCCGAGCATCATCGATACCGCGGCCAATCGCAAGGCCATCCCGAACGCCGACTTTTCAAAATGGCCGAAGCCGGAAGAGATTGCGCGCGTGATTTTGTTCTTGTGCTCCGAGGAGGCGCGGGTGATTCACGGCGCGGCGATTCCGGTTTATGGGAGAAGCTGAGAAGGCGTGATTAGTGACTAGTGGGAACCCTTTGGCTGCTCGACGAGTTCGACCAGCACCTTGGTATTGTTCCAAGTGTTCACGAGAAAGAAATTTACCCGGGTTCCGTTTGCCCCGGGGCGCGTCGCCGGATAAATCGGTTCGAGATGGAAACGGATCCGCAGGATTTCCGTTGCGCGGTCTATGTCGGTGACGTCGAGTTCGATCTGCTGAATCGCCTCCCCAAATTTTTCGAGAAAGCGTGCAATCGCACCGCCCCCGCCAGGCGCTTTGGTCGTAAGGATGTCGAGCCTCGACGGCGGAACGAAGTCTTGGACGAATTCGAGCTCGAATTCGATCACATCCTGGTCGGTTGGTGCATCGGCAAGGGGCGGGGAGCCATTGGCGTTACGTATTTTTTCAAAAGTCTCGGGAAACACGGCAATCCCCACGGTGAGCTTTGCTCGCGACAACGGCTTGCCAGATTGATCCGTGAATGAATCATAGGCAATGAGTGATCGAAACTCATTGTCCCTACTCCAATCGTCCAGCCAATTGAGCGTGCGCGCCAAACCGTTACAATAGAAATCTTGAGCGACTTGCGTTCGCTGTTCGGCATCGGGTTCGGCCAGACGCTGAATGTATTCCGGCGTCGGCGCGGGACGGGTGCGAAGCTCGCCACGAAACTGTTTCCGGGGGTGCGTCACCGCCTCACCCTGCATTTTCGCTCGGACCACTGAAATGACAACGGAAAGCGCGATGATGCCGGCGACGATGGCAAGCGACAGTCCTGTGGAGATGTGCAGCCACGGATCGGCGAGCATCTTCGCGCCCACGAACATGACGGCGATCGCCAAGCCCTCATCGAGGTACTGGAAGTATTGCAGGATTCCGGCCAGGAGAAAATACAGGGCGCGGAGGCCCAGAATCGCGCAGACGTTGGAGCTGTAAACGATAAAGGGGTCGCGGGTCACTCCGAAGACGGCGGCGATCGAATCGACGGCCAGCAGGAGATCTGTGGTTTCCAGCACGATGACGACGAGAAAAAACGAGGTGAACAACCGTCGCCCGCCTTCTCGCACGAACAGCGCGCCGGATGGTTCCGATTGCGACATCGGCAACATCTTTTGCGCCCAACGCACCAGCGGATTTTTCTCCGGATGGACGGCGTGGTCGGCGCCGAACAGTTTTGATCCGGAATAGAGAAGAAATACCCCGAGAATGTACGGCGTCCACGAGAATCGCGCGAGCAGTTCAGCGCCTGCCGCGATCATGGCGCCGCGAAGGACGATTGCTCCCAGGACTCCCCAAAACAGCAGGCGATGCTGGTAGCGGGGCTCGACGCGAAAGTATTGAAAGACCAGAAGGAAAACGAAAACATTGTCCGTGCTGAGGGATTTCTCGACGACGTAGCCGGTGAAAAACTCGAGGCCCGGGCCGCGCCCATGCGCGAAGTAAATCCACGCGCCAAAGCCCAGGGACAGCGCAATCCAAAGTGAGCTTTCCGCCGCCGCTTCGAGCAAGGAAATCTGGCGAGCGCGCCGGTGAAAAAGCCCCAGATCGAGCGCGAGCAGCAGCGCAACGCCGGCATTGAAGCCGATCCACAGCGGCCAGCTGCCCATTTACGCCGCGCTCTTGTACGGGCGGGTCACCGCGAGGCAGGTCCTCAGTTGATGGAATTTTGGGCCGAGGTGGTGGATCGCGCGGCGTTCAGATTGGAGAGCTCGACGCTCGCGGTCTCACCTAGCCGGACCGTGACGGGGTAGTCCCAGTGAATATGAACGTCGCCGGAAGTGGCTTCCGCGCCGAGCATGCCGATCCAATACGTTCCCGGCGCAATGCCCGAGAACGATCCGTGCCCGTCGAGATCGGTGTTGCAGCGCGCCGCCAGGTAACGCTGCGCAGCCATTTGAAGGGCGCGCGCATCCACAGCTTGGCGCTGTTTGCGATCGATCGACTCCCATTTCGCGGACGGATTCAAATCGACGAGCTCAAAGTCCAGCCCTTGCACGGTGTCCGGCGCCGCGCCGATGAATTTGCGAGCCGCCGCCCTGTATTGCTCTATCTGCGCGTTGTATTTTTCCGGGTTGGAAGCCTTTTCCTTTTCCTTGAACTTCGGCTCGGGAAAACCCATTCGAAACGCCGCGTTGTGAGTCATGTAGGCCTTGAAAAATTCGGGGACGCCCACAATTTCCTCGGGAGTCAGACTCCTCGTGAATTCCCCGCCGTCCAGGCGAACCGAATGATGCTTGTGCATCCAGGATTTGAGTTCGGGCGAGACCGTGAGGCTGTCGATAAAATGGTCGAGGTCGGTCTCGGAAGTCAATTTTGCGGCGTCGTTACGGATCTCCTCCGCGCTCTTGCGCAGCAAATAAAACGTCATTTGCCGCACCGGCTCCGGCTGGCCTCCCGACGGCGCCACAAGGGCAACGAATTCAACACGCCCGGTCGACTGCGCCGTGAGTCCTGTGGAGAGGACGGTGAGAGAAAAGACAAAGATCACCGCGAGCGTGAGCACGCAAAAACGCCATTTCATCTTCATGGGCGAAGTGTACCGCGACGCCGCATGATTGGGAACGATTCCGCGAGCGGTGTTTCCGCAACAGGGGCATGGTGCGGAAATGAAGGCGCAACCGCTATACCCCTTGAGCCTTGGCGAGTGAAGGGCGGCGGCGCGCTTTTTTGATCGCGGGCAAATGTGTGAATTTCAAATCTTCGCCCTGCCTGAGTTTCGTAATGTAGAGAATCTGTCCCGCGTGATAGCCGAAATGTTCGGCGACGGTAAAGGCCGCATCGAGGCCCGTGACGTGAAATCCCTGTATCGCGTACTTACGGGAAAGCGAATCGTCCGAGAGCCGGGCCAGCACGCGGCAGGCTTCGCGCACGGTGCGGCGCAATTCGGCGATAAGCATTTCACGGGGAACAGGGCCGTGCTCCGCGAATTCGCGGTCGCGTACGCGAATATCTTCCGCGCCTCCCAGGCCCGAAATAATCCACTGCCGAACGTTGCCGCAAAGATGAAGGACCAGATTGCCGGCGCTATTGGACGCCGGATTCGGCCGCCACCAGATTTCCTCCTCGGAGAGCCGGGTGAGACATTTCTCGATGCGCGGAAGGTATTGCTTCGACAGGGTATGTCGCGCAACCTTCAGAAACTCTGGGGCGGTAGACGTTTTCGTTTTAGCGGATGAACCGGGTTTCATGGGACGCGCCTCGCGCACGAATGCTACGCGAGTTTCGCGGCATTTAGAATCCGAAATTTAAAATTTCCGATTTGAAGATCTCCAACGCACGTGTACCAAGGCTCTGCCACCGAGACGAACAACATGACGCTGGTGAACTAAAGGTCAACGAAAATGGAGAAGAACAAAAGAAGACGGCGGCGATCTCCGGCGACCGGCTACAGCAGGCGAAAGTTCAGTTCGATGGCGACGATGGTGGGGACGGGCTTTCCGTTGGGACCGTTGGCAGGCTTGCAGCGCCAGGTTTGGACTGCTTCCACGGCTTTGTCTTCGAGCCCGAGGCCGGGGCCTTTCACGACTTGAATATCGGTAATTCGGCCGTCCACGGCGACGGTGCCCTGAACCATGACCGTGCCCTGGTATTTTGCTTTACGCGCTTCTTCGGAATATTTCGGATCAGGCTTGTAAAAGCATTCCGGATATCCGACGCCGCCGACGCCCGGACGATACGCGCCGCCGCCGGTGCCGCCGCCGGAACCAGGGCCAAGGCCGCCGCCTTCGCCGCTGCCAATGCCGGTTCCCGTGCCGCTCCCGATACCGCTACCGCCGCCGGGACCGCCGGAATTGCTCATCAGCTTGGCGAGCGGATCGCCGTAGTTGTCCATATTCGGGCTAGGAATTTTCAGGTCCGGAGGACCAAGCAACGATGCCTGAAACTGGGAATCGGGCTTCGTGTGCACCATCGGCGGAGCGATCTGATTCAAGCTGAATTTCGGCGCCTTGCCTCTGGTCGCAGGTTCAGGATTCCGTTCGCCGCCGCCTCCGCCGCCTCCCGCTTTGTCTTTCCCGGCTGGCAATTTCATCGAGTAGTCGGAAATATCGAGCGGCGTGACGAGCGTGTTCACGGGACTTGCGGTCGCTTTCTTTACGACGGTGATAAGAAGAGGTGAGAAGAGCAGGACGGTAATGCCGATGTGAACGCCGAGCGCGATCGCTTGCGAAGGCCCAAAGGCTTTGTCCTTGGACCAGATTTCCTTCACCTTGACGGGCTTGCTCGTTACCTGAAGCGGCGGCAGCTTGGGCGGCGAAATCAGGTCGCGCAAGTTTTGCCACATGATCTTATACGAGGGCTGCCAATCCACGGTCATGCGGGAAGACACGGCCTTGGGCGTCGGCTTGAACCACTCTTTGAGATTTTCGCTGATCCCGCCGCCGTATTCTTCGAGGGTGAATACGTCGCCCTGCACATGCTTTGGGAGCTTGATCGGCCGCTCCACCAAGAAATCTCTCAGGTTGGAGATAAACCCGCGTGAGAGCGGCTTCTGCGCGCCGCCGAGTCGCGGCGCGGCACCTCCCTCAGGGAGGACCACCTTCGGCGGTGGCGTGGTTGGCTGACTCCACTTTGGCGCAATCGTACTCACGAATACTTTTGCCTCTCGCTGTTCGATTCAGCTTCGGCGCGAATGGATGCCCAGCGGGGCGGCTGACAGACCGCCAATTCCATTGTAACATTGTGACGCAAACTCACGGAAGTAAGTTTCCACACGATGCAGTACAGGCACGGCAGTACAGGCAAACACTGTCCTTGCCATGTCCGCTGAGTTTGCGGCGGTCTGCAGGTTCGGCACTGCCGGACGCCCAGGGGAAAGGACAGTTTCTACTCGAAGCCAAATTATGCCCAAAAATGTTGACCTCAAAGGCTCGCTGAATTTGCCGCGCACGGCCTTTCCGATGAAGGCCAATCTGCCGCAAAACGAGCCGAAACAGCTCGCGGAATGGGAAGAGAATAAACTCTATCGCCGCATCCAGCAAGCCCGGGCGGGCGCGCCCTCGTACGTCCTGCATGACGGCCCGCCGTATCCGACCGGCACGATTCACCTCGGCACCGGCCTGAATAAGATTTTGAAAGATATGGTGGTGAAATCCAAAACGATGGCGGGGTTTCGCGCGCCGTACGTTCCCGGCTGGGACTGCCACGGCTTGCCGATTGAAACGCAGGTGGAAAGAGAACTGGGCGGAAAGAAGGGAAGCGTTCCGCCCGGCGAGTTCCGGCGCATGTGCCGCGAATTTGCTTCGCGCTACGTGGACCAGCATCGGCGGGACTTCAAACGGCTCGGGGTGCTGGGGCAGTGGGAAGATCCGTACCTGACGATGAGCCCGCAGTACGAGGCGACGATCGCCGATGCGTTCGTGACATTTCTGGAGAAGGGCTACGTGTATCGCGGCCTGAAGCCGGTGTATTGGTGCATCGTCGACTCGACGGCGCTGGCCGAAGCGGAAGTGGAATACGAGGATCACACCAGCCCGTCGATCTGGGTGAAATTCGCCGTCGAGCCGGGCGCCGCGGCGGAAAAACTCGGCCCGGGTGTAAGCGGTGTGATCTGGACGACGACTCCCTGGACGCTGCCGCACAATCGAGCGCTCGCGTTTCATCCGGACTACGAATACGTTGTCGCGGATACGGAAGCGGGCGCATTGCTCCTCGCCGAAGATCTGGTTGGCCCCACGCTGGACGCGGCGAAGCTCGTGGCTACAAGTGTGCGCGGTCCATGGAAAGGCCGCGAGCTTGCCGAACTGAAATTCCATCATCCGTTTCTCGATTTGACCGTGCCGGCGGTTCTCGCCGACTACGTCACCCTCGACCAGGGTACCGGCATCGTGCACACAGCGCCGGGACACGGCGTCGAGGATTTTCAAACCGGTCAGAAATACGGGATTGAGGCATACGCGCCGCTTGATGCGCACGGCCGGTATCTCGAGGGGCTGCCGGAATACAAAGGCAAGACGGTCTTCGAGGCGAATCCGATCGTCGTGCAGATCTTGCGCGATCGCGGTGCGCTGCTCGCGGAGCAAAAGCTTTCGCACAGTTATCCGCACTGCTGGCGCTGCCACAATCCCGTGATTTTTCGCGCGACCGAACAATGGTTCATCGACTTGGACGGCG
>Ga0210394_10008710_pt1 | contig 10366 bp, 10 predicted proteins | sample IncBWC12MmetaG_FD_160121 | JGI IMG/M metagenome (GOLD analysis project Ga0210394, IMG submission 160121) | Forest soil microbial communities from Barre Woods Harvard Forest LTER site, Petersham, Massachusetts, United States - Inc-BW-C-12-M | ecosystem: Environmental > Terrestrial > Soil >...
GTCCCTGCCGGTAACACGGTCGTGGCCGATGCGCAGGCCATGATTGAGGCAGCGGATAAGGCGGGACTTTTCGTGACCGGTTTGCCGTCCTGATGCCTGCCCGCGCAAATGGCGATGCGGTGCGCAAGATTGTTCTGATCGCAACAGAAGAATCCGGCGACCGGCTGGGTGCACATCTGATGAAGGTGCTCCGCCAGCGCCTCGGCGGCGCCGTTCAGTTTGAGGGTGTCGGCGGACAGGGGATGGCGCGGGAGGGGTTGAAGTCGCTGTTTCCGATCGAGGAACTGTCGGTCATCGGCTTTTCCGCAGTCGTGAGGCAGATTCCCAAACTTTTGCGCTTGATCCGCAATACCGTCGATGCGGTGATCGGCGCAAAGCCCGATATTCTCGTCATCATCGACAGCCCCGATTTCACCCATCGGGTTGCGCGGCGAGTTCGATCGCGCGATTCATCGATTCCGATCGTGGACTATGTGTCGCCGTCGGTGTGGGCATGGCGGCCGGGCAGGGCCCGCGCCATGCGTGCCTATGTCGACCACGTCCTGGCGCTGCTGCCATTCGAGCCTGAGGAATATGATCGTCTGCATGGCCCGCCCTGCAGCTACGTCGGTCATCCCCTGACCGAGCAGCTCGGCTCGCTCAGGCCGAATCTCGAGGAACAGGCCCGCCGAAACGAGAAGCCGCCGGTGCTCTTGGTTCTGCCGGGAAGCCGCAGCAGTGAGATCAGACACCATTTGGCAATATTTGGCGACGCCCTGGGCAGGCTCCAGGCGGCAGGCATGGTGTTCGATCTGATCCTTCCGACCATGCCCCATCTGCTGGAGCCCATCCGGCAAGGCGTCAAGGATTGGAAGGTCGTGCCTCGGATCGTGGTGGGCGAACAGGAAAAGCGCGCCGCATTCCGGATTGCCAACGCGGCGTTGGCCAAATCGGGCACGGTAACGCTGGAATTGGCGCTTGCGGGGGTGCCGATGGTCGCCGCTTACCGAGCGGGAGCCGCGGAAGCCTGGATCGTCTTGCGCGCGATCACCGTCAAGTCGGTGATTCTTGCAAACCTCGTCATTGGCGAGAATGTGGTGCCGGAATTCATTCAGGACGACTGCACGGCGGATAGGCTCGCGGGCGCGCTCGGGGAGATCTTGTCCGACTCGCCGATGCGCCAGCGGCAACTCGCGGCTTTCGCGCGCATTGACGACATCATGTCGACGGGCAACCAGCCGCCCAGCGTCCGCGCCGCAGATATCGTTCTAGCGATGCTACGAAAATCCCGAGGGATCAATTAGATCGCGGATACCGCGCGCCAAAGATAGATGGCGCGCGTAGCCGACTTCGAGACGTTGAACTATTTCCGCTTGTCGATGGTGACGTAGTCGCGGTGCGTCGCCCCGGTATAAAGCTGGCGCGGGCGGCCGATCTTCTGCTGCGGATCTTCAATCATCTCGCTCCACTGGCTGATCCAGCCGACGGTGCGGGCGACCGCAAACAGCACGGTGAACATCGAGGTCGGGAAACCCATCGCCTTCAGCGTAATGCCCGAATAGAAGTCGACGTTCGGATAGAGCTTGCGATCGATGAAATACTGATCGTTGAGCGCTATCTTTTCCAGTTCCAGCGCGACCTTCAGCATCGGATCGTCGCCGTGGCCGGTTTCCTTCAGCACCGCGTGACACATCTTCTGCATGATCTTGGCGCGCGGATCGTAGTTCTTGTAGACGCGATGGCCGAAGCCCATCAGGCGGATTTCGCTGTTCTTGTCCTTCACCCTGTTGATGAAGTCGGGAATCTTGTCGACCGTGCCGATGCCGGCGAGCATCGCCAGCGCCGCCTCGTTGGCGCCGCCATGCGCCGGTCCCCACAGGCAGGCGATGCCGGCAGCGATACAGGCGAACGGGTTGGCGCCCGAGGAGCCGGCGATGCGCACCGTCGAGGTCGAGGCGTTCTGTTCGTGGTCGGCGTGCAGGATGAATATCTTGTCGAGGGCGTCGGCGAGAACCGGATTGATCTGGTACTCCTCGCACGGCACCGCGAAGCACATATTCAGGAAATTCTCGGCGAAGCTCAGCGAGTTCTTCGGATAGATGAAGGGCTGGCCGAGGTTATATTTGAACGCCATCGCGGCCAGTGTCGGGATCTTCGCGATCATGCGCATCGAGGCGATCATGCGCTGCTGCGGATCGTTGATGTCGGTGGAGTCGTGATAGAACGCAGCGAGCGCGCCGACGGACGCCACCATCACCGCCATCGGATGGGCGTCGCGGCGGAAGCCCTGGAAGAAGCGGGCCATCTGCTCGTGAACCATGGTGTGGAGGATCACGCGCCGGTCGAAATCGGTCTTTTGCGCCTTGGTCGGAAGCTCCCCGTAAAGCAGGAGATAGCAGGTTTCCAGGAAATCGCCGTTTTCGGCGAGTTGTTCGATCGGGTAGCCGCGGTATTCCAGGATGCCCGCATCGCCGTCGATATAGGTGATCTTCGACTGGCAGCTTGCGGTCGAGGTAAAGCCGGGGTCATAGGTGAACATCCCCGACTGCGCATAGAGCTTGCCGATGTCGACGACGTCGGGGCCGACGGTGCCGCTCGAAATCGGGAGATCAAAGGTCTTGTTGCCTACCGTCAGCGTTGCGGTCTTGCCTTTGGGTGCGTCCATCGTGAAATCCCCGATGCGATCGTTGCTAAAGCCCGCGCTTTGCGCCTGTTCCGAAACGGCCGGCATGGAACGCGGGCATCTTGAATGAAGCGTTCAAATGCGTAGCTTATTGCTGTGTGCGCTGCAAGGTGGCGCTCAAGGCATCAATGACAAGCCTTCACCAAGGGGCCTGATCGTCAAGCCTTGCCAGGCTTTCCTCCCGCCCGAGGACCGCCAGCACATCGAATATCCCCGGAGAGGTGGTGCGTCCCGTCAACGCCGCGCGCAGTGGCTGGGCCACGGCGCCGAACTTGAGGCCGTTCTGGTCGGCAAACGCCCGCATCGCGGTCTCGGTGGACTCGGCGGTCCAATCCTTGACGGTTTCCAAGGCGATACGAAGCCGGCCGATCAGTAAGCGGTTTTCCGGCGTCAACAGGGCGGCGGCCTTGGCGTCGATCTCAAGCGGACGGTCGGCGAAAATATAGTAGGCGCTGTCGATCAATTCGATCAGCGTCTTGGCGCGCTCCTTCAGGCTGGGCATGGCCTGCAACAACTGCTCCCGCGTCGTGTCGTTGAGCCTGGCTGCAAGGTCTGCTCCATTGGGAACGAATTGAAGCACCTGCTCGAACATGTTCACGAGGGATTGATCGTCGGCATGGCGGATGTAGTGGCCGTTGAGATTCTCAAGCTTGGCGAAATCGAAACGTGCCGCCGATTTGCCGATGCCAGAGAGGTCGAAGGCGGCGATCATTTCCTCGGTCGAGAAAATCTCCTGGTCGCCATGGCTCCATCCAAGCCGGACGAGATAATTGCGCAAAGCTGCCGGCAGATATCCCATGGCGCGGTAAGCGTCGATGCCGAGCGCGCCATGGCGTTTGGAAAGTTTTGAGCCATCCGGACCATGAATGAGGGGAATATGCGACATGCTGGGAATATCCCAGCCGAGCGCATCATAGATTTGCTTCTGGCGCGCCGCATTGATCAGGTGATCGTCGCCGCGGATGATGTGCGTGATGTCCATGTCGTGATCGTCGACTACGACCGCCAGCATGTAGGTCGGGGTTCCGTCGCCCCGCAGCAGGACGAGATCGTCGAGGGTTTCGTTTTGCCAGACCACGCGCCCCTGCACCCGATCTTCGATCACAGTCTCGCCGGTCTGGGGCGCGCGGAGCCTGATCGTCGGCTTCATCCCGGGCGGGGCGTCGGAAGGATCGCGGTCGCGCCAGAGACCGTCATAGAGGCGGGTGCGGCCCTCGGCGCGGGCCTTCTCGCGCATGGCCGTGAGCACCTCCGGCGTGGCGTAACAATGGTAGGCCTTGCCTGCCGCCAGCAGGGTTTCGGCGATCTCCCGGTGGCGCGCCGCGCGGCTGAACTGGTAGATGACCTCGCCGTCCCAATCGAGCTCAAGCCATTTGAGGCCGTCCAGAATGGCTGCGATCGCCGCATCCGTCGACCGCTCCCGGTCGGTGTCCTCGATCCGCAGCAGCATTTTGCCGCCGTGCTTGCGCGCATAAAGCCAGTTGAACAGGGCCGTGCGGGCTCCCCCGATGTGGAGAAATCCGGTCGGCGAGGGGGCAAAGCGCGTGACGACGGGTGCGGTCATTAACGTCAACAGGGAGGGTGCGGAATCTGTCTTGGCAGGTTGGGGGTGTATATCAGGAACCCCATATAACTAAAGCCTTCCTTGGGATGAGCGGATTTGGCAGATAGACCTTTGATTCCGGAACAGGAAGCCAGAACGACATTCCGGAACGGGAAACCAGAATGACCCTAGAACCGACGACTGCAGAAGCGGGCCGCGATTTCATCCGCGACATCGTCCAGGCCGATCTCGACGCAAAAAAGTATCGTCTGGTGGTGACGCGCTTTCCGCCGGAACCGAACGGCTACCTGCATATCGGCCATGCCAAGTCGATCGGCCTCAACTTCGGCATCGCGCAGGAGTTTGGCGGGCACTGCAATCTGCGCTTCGATGATACGAACCCCACCAAGGAAGAGCAGGAATTCATCGATTCCATTCAAGCCGACGTGAAGTGGCTTGGGTATGATTGGGGAAAAAATCTCTTCTTTGCCTCCGACTATTTCGAACAGCTTTATCAGTGGGCGGAGGGATTGATCAGCGCCGGCCTCGCCTATGTCGACGATCAGTCGCAAGAGGAAATCAGGCTGACGCGCGGCACACTCACCGAGCCCGGGAAAAACAGCCCGTTTCGCGATCGTTCGGTGGAAGAGAATCTCGATCTGTTTCGCCGCATGAAGGCCGGGGAATTTCCCAACGGCGCGCGGGTGCTGCGCGCCAGGATCGACATGGCGTCCGGGAACATCAATCTGCGCGATCCCGTGCTCTACCGCATTTTGCACGCCCACCATCCGCGCACCGGCGACAAATGGTCGATCTATCCGAGCTACGACTACGCCCATGGCCAGTCCGATGCGATCGAGGGCATTACCCATTCGATCTGCACGCTGGAATTCGAGGATCATCGGCCGCTCTATGACTGGCTGCTCGACAAATTGCCGGTGCCCTCGAAGCCGCACCAGTATGAGTTTGCACGCCTCAACCTGACCTATACGCTGCTTTCCAAGCGCGTGCTGACCGAGCTTGTGCGCGGCGGGCACGTCGCGGGCTGGGACGATCCGCGGATGCCCACCATCGCCGGACTGAAGCGGCGCGGCGTGCCGCCGGCGGCGATCCGCGAATTCATCAAGCGCATTGGCGTTGCCAAGGCCAACAGCGTTGTCGACGTCGGCATGCTCGAATTCTGCATCCGCGAGGTTTTGAACCAGACCGCAGAGCGGCGGATGGCGGTGTTGCGGCCGCTCAAGGTCGTGATCGAGAATTATCCGGAAGGCGAAAGCGAGGAGATCGAAGCAGTCAACCACCCCGACAATCCGAACGCCGGCACGCGCCGCGTGGCGTTCGGCCGCGAACTCTACATCGAGCGCGACGATTTCATGGAGAACCCGCCGAAGAAATTTTTCCGGCTTTCTCCCGGAAACGAAGTCCGGCTGCGTTATGCCTATTTCATCACCTGCCGCGATGTGGTGAAGAACGCCGCCGGCGAAGTCGTCGAATTGCGCTGTACCTACGATCCCGCGACCCGCGGCGGCAACGCGCCCGACGGCCGCAAGGTCAAGGCGACCATGCATTGGCTCTCAGTGGCGGGCTCAAAGGCGGCCGAAATCCGCCTCTACAATCCGCTGTTCGCCAAACCAAACCCGGATGCGGGCAGCTTTGCCGCAGACCTCAATCCGCAGTCGCTGGAAGTTTTGAAGGACGCGCGGGTCGAGCCTGGAGTGGCCGAAGCCCATTCGGCCGAGGTGATGCAGTTTGAGCGGCAGGGCTATTTCGTGCGCGACAAGGACGCCTCGGCGGACCACCCGGTCTTCAACCGGACCATCGGCTTGCGCGACACCTTTGCCAAGGAAGTCGGCAAGGGTTAGCGCGGCTTGCTCGCCCCCGAGGGCGCATTGCGAAGCGATTGTCCGGCGAGGCGGTCCTTGGCCTTCTCTTCGATCAGCAGATTGATGAAGGCCAGGCGCTTTGATTCGTCATCCGCCTCTGCCAGCAGCTTGCGATAACGATCGAAATTATACGCCCCATCAACCCCACTCATCGCTGCCGCAACTCCGAAGACAATCTCGATTGCGGAAAATGTTTCGCAAAACCAAACGGCGCGCAAGCCGGCAGGTTGATCGGCAGGCCGTCTGCCGCCTTCTTCGCTGTGGATAACGAAGAGCCGTCCCATCAAACGCCGCTCAGGCGAGGCGCTCGCGAATCTCGTTGCGCATCTTTTCGCGGAAGGCTTCGCGGAGCGCCGGCCGCTCCTTCTCATGAACATCCCAGCGATCGAAGATATTGAAATTCTCCAGGATGGGATGGCGATCGCTGGCCATGGCGAGGATCGTCAGGAGCTTGCCTGCGGGCCCGCTTGGACCTGTCACCTCCCAACGGCGGATCGTATCGGCGCCTTCCTTCGGCTCCAGCCCGCATAGTTTCGCCATGTCGGCCGCCGACAGGGGCCGGCCAAGCGCATCACCGAGATCCTGACGAAGTTGTTTCAATTCCATGCCTGTCACGGCGGGTTTTCCCTTCATCGCCGACCGAGAGGGACGGCGAGGCGGGCTCTCTACAATAATTGCGGCTTTCTCGCGAATTCCGCATCCGTTCGCCTTTTGCCGGACCACCTCCCTAGGTAGCATATCCGCATAGAGTATCTTTTGGGGCAGGGGGATGGCTGAGCGGGGCAGGACGCCTGGCCGGATGCAGGGGATTGCAGAGACCTGGCCGCCGCGCGGCAGGACTGCTGCCGGCGGTTTTGCGGCGGGCTCTGGTGCGTGGTCGAACGCGATCGAGAAGTTGCGGGAATGGGCGCGCGCCGAAGCCGGCGCCGGCCGATTACTGCCATGGGTTCCCATAGCCTTCGGAACCGGTATCGCCTTCTACTTCGCGGCCGACCGCGAGCCGGTGCTTTCCGTTGCCGCGGCTACTGCCATCGGGCTCTGCATCGCGGCGTTTTTGCTGCGGCGCGAGAGGTTTTTCCGATTGCCGTGATGGCCGCGGGCGTGGCGGCCGGCTTTGCGACCGCGACCTGGAGAACCGCGCACATTGCCCACGAGGTTTTGGCGCGGCCGGCCTATTCGGTGTCGCTGTCAGGTTTCGTCGAAGCCCGCGACATTCGCGAACGGACCGACCGTTTTGTGTTGCGCCTGACGCAGATCGATGGCCCGCGCCTGCAAACGAGGCTGGAGCGGGTTCGGCTTTCGGTGCGCAAGGGTGCTGCGCCCGCGGTCGGAAGTTTCGTCGAATTGAAGGCGCGCCTGCAGCCGCCGCTCGCGCCCTTGCGGCCGGGCAGCTACGATTTCGGCCGCGATCTTTTCTTTCAGGGCATCGGCGCCTCCGGCTTCGTCACAGGCAGCATCAAGGCCCGCGAGCCGCCGGTCGCTGGCGGTCTTGCCTTGCGTTACGCGGCCTTCATGCAGGATTTGCGCGACGCGGTCGACGCGCGGATACGCACCACGCTCGAGGGCGACAAACGCGCGATTGCAACCGCCCTTCTGACCGGCCGCCGCGATGCGATCACAACGCCCGTCAACGACGCGATGTTTATCTCCGGCCTTGGTCACGTGCTCTCGATATCCGGCTATCACATGGCGGTCGTCGCGGGCGTCGTGTTCTTTGCCGTACGCGCGCTGCTCGCGCTGTTCCCGGTGCTGACGGTTGCCTTCCCGATCAAGAAATGGGCGGCCGCTGCGGCGCTGGCGGCTGCCGCCTTCTATCTGTTGCTGTCGGGCGCCGAGGTCGCCACGCAACGATCGTTCTACATGACGGCCGTGGTGTTGATCGCGGTGATGGTTGATCGCCGTGCCGTCACGTTCCGCACATTGGCGCTGGCCGCGATGGTGGTGCTGATATTAGTGCCGGAAGCGCTCGTGCACCCAAGTTTCCAGATGTCGTTTGCGGCAACCCTCGGCCTCGTGGCGCTGGTGCAAATCGGCATGCCCCGTCTGTTTGCGACGCCTGAGAATTCGGCCGCTTCCAAGGTCGCGCTATGGGGCGGGCGCGAACTCGTCACGCTTACCCTGGCTTCGCTGGTCGCCGGTCTTGCGACCACGCCATATGCCGCCTTCCACTTCCACCGGGTCACACCCTATGGGGTGCTCGCCAATCTCGCGGCCATGCCGGTCGTCTCCGCGATCGTGATGCCCGCGGGCATGCTGGGGCTGGTTGCGATGCCGTTTGGCTTCGATGGCTTCTTTTGGTGGCTGATGGGGGTTGGCATCGACTGGATGATCGTGGTGACGGAATGGGTTGCCGCGCTTCCCGGCGCCATCGGCCGGGTCACCGCGTTCGGCACCGGCCCTCTGATCGTCTCAAGTCTCGGGATTGTGCTGCTCGGATTGTTGCGCACGCCGCTACGATGGAGTGGTGCGGCCTTGCTGCTGGTTTCGGTGGTTTGGGCGTTCGCCGTGCGCCAGCCCGATGTTCTGATTTCCGGCGATGGCCACAATGTCGGCGTGCGCGGACGAGACGGACGGCTTCATCTGATGAAGACCGCCAAGGACGCGTTTCTAGTCAAGGAATGGCTCGCCGCAGACGCCGATGAACGACAAGCCGGCGATGCTTCGCTCGGCGATGGCGTTTCCTGCGACGACGAAGGGTGTGTGGTGCAAATGGCCGACGGCCGGCTCATTGCGCTGTCGCTAAAGCCGGAAGGATTGGCGGACGACTGGTCGGCGCTGATCGTGACCGCAAGACCGGTTGCTTTGACATGCCAAGCGACCGTGATCGAGATGAAGCGCGTGCGGGCGCAAGGCGCCATGGCGCTTCGCCAAACGCAACGCGGATTCATCGTCGAGGCTGTCAAACCCAGAGGCACCAACCGGCCGTGGTCGCCTTCCGCCGGCCGAGACCGATCTTCAACCCGACGAGTGAGGCTCTAATCGGTCAGCGTAAGCCAACTGCCGCGCCGTCCACACGCGGCTGAGAGGGCAGTTCGAAGGCGCCAAGATGAAACTCCTCCGTCTCGTCGGTTGCCGCACCCGCAGCCGTTTTGACGAGCGCAAAGGACGCGTCGGGAAATTGGGTCCAGATGGCCAGGTCGTCAGCCGTGACCGTCAGCCATCCGAAGCGGAACATATAGCGGCCCGGTTCATTCACGTGTCCCGCCTGCTGCCATGTGACCTTATTGACTGCCAACATCCCCCTCCTTTCTGCGTCCGTGGCCCGGCCCATCATCGCGGGGCCTGCTGATCGAAAGCAGTACGCCGTGTGCCCGCACCTCGAACGCGTCGAGCTGCAAGGCGAATGTTGCCATTGCCAGTTTCAACCGGTTCAATTCCCTGACGCGCGGATCGTTAGAGGAACTCATGACGCGTTAACGCACCGAGCGGCATTGTTGATCGGGCGCACCGACATCCTTCCGGCATCGGTGCGGATGAGCTTGTTCTCAGCGTGTGACGACGGGTCTTGTCGCAGCGGGTCTTGTCACAGCAGATCCTGTCACAGTAGATCTTGGCAAAGGCGTGTTCGCGGGCGCAGGACGGATGGTCGCGCGCTGAACAACTGCCGGCAACTGCAGCACAGTCGCCCGTTGTCCCTCACAGAGCAGGGTCACCAGCACGTGACTGCCATCTGGAAATTCGATCGTGTCATGATGCCGGTCCGGGACGTGTCGGTCGATCTCGCCGAGCTTGCCGACCCGAAAGTTAGCCCGCCGCGTCCAGATCCATCGGCTGTCGTATTTGACGTTTTCAGCGAAGGCGAGCTCGGTGCCCGGCAGCAGGCAGACGGCGACCTCCGGTTCGTCCTCCGAAGCAAAGCCTCTTGTGGAGGTACCCCGGAAAGTCGTGGTTATCAGCGTTTCCCCCGCTGTGGCAGGGCGTGTCGCGACGGCGTGCAGACTATAGTCACACATCGGATGGCTCCTCAGTCGAGATAGCCGGCCGGCACCGCTCGGAGCAGGGTCGTGAAGGGAAGGGCCCATCCTACTTTCAGAAGGCCCAATTTTCCGGACCGCCATGCTCCATCGAAAGAGGCGCGGGCCTCCATCTAGGTGAACATTAATCTGAGAATGTGCCGTCGCTTGGCGGCAATTCTGCGGCTCGCCTCACGACGCTAAATCACAAATTTGTTTTGTGAGAATCCCCAATGGCCACGGAACTTTTGATCCGCGGGGTAACGGTTGGGGCCGGTGCGGCCGAATTCCTCGACGCAAGCTCAGTATTTGCGATACAGCCCGA
>Ga0210394_10008711_pt1 | contig 10366 bp, 8 predicted proteins | sample IncBWC12MmetaG_FD_160121 | JGI IMG/M metagenome (GOLD analysis project Ga0210394, IMG submission 160121) | Forest soil microbial communities from Barre Woods Harvard Forest LTER site, Petersham, Massachusetts, United States - Inc-BW-C-12-M | ecosystem: Environmental > Terrestrial > Soil >...
CAGGTCGGCGACACCGGCGTGCTCCTGTCCAAGGAAACCGGCGAACCCGTCGCCTTCGTCGAAACCACCCGCTCCGCCGCCCCCGGCAAGAGCGTCCATAAAGTAAAAATCGTCGGCCCCGTGAAGGAAGGCGAAACCGTTATCGCCCATGTCGACCCGCAGGCCCGCCACTCCACCATGCGCAATCACACCGGCACGCATCTGCTGCACGCCGCGCTGCGCACCGTGCTCGGGACACATGTAAAACAGGCCGGCAGTGTAGTCGAACCCTCGCGCCTGCGTTTCGATTTCACGCATTACACCGCCATGGATGCCGACGAGATCGCCGAAGTCGAGCGCCTGATGAACGAGCAGATTCTCCTGAATCGCGAAGTGACCACCAACGTCATGGATCTCGATCAGGCCCTCTCCACCGGCGCAATGGCCCTGTTCGGCGAAAAATACGGTGACAAAGTCCGCGTCGTCTCCATCGCCGATTTCAGCAAGGAACTCTGCGGCGGCACGCACGTCACCCGCACTGGCGACATCGGCATCACCAAGATTGTCTATGAAGGCTCCATCTCCGCCGGAGTCCGCCGCATCGAAGCCATCACCGGTGAAGGCGCGCTGAAACGTTTCCAGGACGCTCAAAAAGAGCTCGCCCGCGTCGCAAGCATCATCCACGCACCCGAGGCCGAACTTGTCGAGCAGGTCGAAAAGCTTCTCGCCAAGGAAAAGGCGCTCGAACATCAGCTAGCTCAGCTAAAGAACAAAGCCGCGCAAGCCGAAGCCGCATCTCTCGATACCCAGGCCCGCGACATCAAGGGCGTAAAAGTTCTCGCCGCGCACGTCGACGGATTCGACCGCGCGCAGCTCCGCACATTGGTCGATTCGCTACGCAACAAATGGAAGACTGCGGTAGTCGTCCTTGCCACCGTCGAGGACGGCAACGTCGCCATAGTCAGCGGCGTCACGAAAGATCTGACATCGAAGGTCCACGCCGGAAAGCTGGCCGGTACGGTCGCGCAAGCCGTCGGCGGCAAAGGGGGTGGACGACCCGACATGGCCGAAGCCGGCGGCAAAGACCCGTCGGCATTGCCCGCCGCATTGGAGCAGGTCTACAACTCCGTCGAGGCGATGCTGTAGATGGAACATTTCGACGTCGTCGTCTGCGGCGCCGGCCCCACCGGCCTGGCCTGCGGAATCGAGCTGAAGCGCCGAGGCATCGGCGCGGTCCTCATCGACAAAGGTTGCGTCGTCAACTCGCTTTATCACTATCCGACGAACATGGTCTTCTTCACCACGCCGGAACTCCTCGAAATCGGCGATATCCCCATGACGTCGCTGAATGACAAGCCGGTCCGCGCCGAAGCGTTGAAATACTACCGCAAAGTCGCCGAGCATTATAAGCTCGATATTCGCCAATATCAGCATGTCAGCCACACTTCCGGAAATGACGGAGCGTTTGTCACCCATTCCACCGACGCTCACGGTTGTCCGCACGAATACGGGTCGAAAAAGGTTATTTTTTCGACGGGCTACTACGACGTCCCCAACATGCTGAACGTCCCGGGCGAGAATCTACCCAAGGTAATCCATTACTACAAGGAAGCACATCCTTATTACAATCATGACGTTATCATTGTCGGCGCGAAAAATTCCGCCGCCATCGGGGCGCTCGAGCTACTCTGGTCCGGCGCACGCGTAACGATGGTCCATCGTGGTCCGGGCATCCATCAGAACGTCAAATATTGGATCAAACCGAACATCGAGAATCGTCTCAAAAGCGGGGAAATCACCGCATATTTTCGCTCAAAGGTGGTCAGAATTGACGAACGCAGTGTCACGATAGACACCCCCGACGGCGAAATAACGCTGAAAAACGACTTTGTGTTCGCCATGACCGGTTATCGCCCCGACTTGACTTTTTTGGAAGCCCACGGCATCCGCCTCGATCCTGAAACACAGCGTCCTTACACGAATCCCGATACGCTGGAGAGCGATCGCAAAGGAATCTATCTGGCGGGAGTGCTGGTGGCAGGCATGCACACCAACGAAATCTTCATCGAAAACGGCCGCTTTCACGGCAAAATCATCGCCGAGGCTATCAGCGCTCTTTAAGCAGTTTTTCAACCTGCGGACGCAGTCCGGTCATATCCTGCAATTCCACCGTGCCTTTTATGTCGCTTTGCGCCCGAATCATGCCCTTGCGGTCGATCAGGACCACCTGCGGGTACACGAAGCGTTCCATCACCGAGATCCCCAGGTAGCTGATAACGGTGTCCGTTTTGCTCAGGCCGACGGGAAACGACGGGGCGAATAAGCGGGAAAACTCCCTCACCTTGGCGTCATCCGCGTCCGGGTTGAATGCGATCCCGATCGCTTGCAGACCCTCGGAGCCGAAGGCTTCCTGCAAGCTATTGAAAACTTTCGCGGTGTTCTGGCAGTGCACGCAATAAGTCGCAAAAAATCCAACCAGCACCACTTTGCCGCGATACGAAGTGAGCAGGTTTTGCCTGCCGCCCGGCACGACAATGGTGAACTCCGGCGATTTGCGGGGCAGAGGCGGAATCGCCAGCGCAATCGCAGCGAATAAGACGAGGGCACAGATCCGTCGCATCTTAATGCCCCGATTTCTTGGCGCCGCCAAGCAGACCCGTGATCTTCTGGCGCAGAGAATTCTCTTCCTGCAACTCCTCGCTTCCCGCGCGGACGCTCTGCGCGACGATCATCCCTTTTCTGTCGATCAGGACCATCTGTGGTACCACCCAACCGGGCGTGTCTTCGATTTGAAGATAATCCAGGACCGTCTGCCGGCTCGCGGAGCCGAGCGGGAAACTCGGATGGAAATTCTGCACGAAGCTGCTAATCAGCATCCCGGCGTTATCGTTAAACGCCACCGCCAGCGGCTGAAATCCCTTGCCGCCCAACTCGCCTTGCAGCTTGGTCAGCACTCCGCATTCGGCCTGGCAGTGCGGGCAGGTGGTGAAAATGAACGCCAGAGCCACGACCTTGCCTTTATAGCTGGAGAGCAGCGTCTGCTTGCCCGACGCTTCGACAATAGTCAGCTCAGGCGCCTTGCGAGGCGTCGGCGGCTGCGCCCAGATCGATACGGAGGCGAGAGAGAGTGCCAGGAAAAGCCCGGTAATGCGCATAATTCGATCTTACCTCAGACCTTCAATGGACGTAACCCCGGTGCCCGAAATTCGCAACTCGAATTTACCGGAGTCTCCGCTGCCGTAGACGTGGTCGGCCGCGCGCTCCGATACCTTCATCACCTTCCACTTCCCCTTCATGACGCGCTGATAGAGTTCGAAGAAGTGCCGCGCCGCTTGCGGCGACGACCATTCCGACGCATAAGTCAGCACCGGATATTTGTCACGCCTATGCTCATACAACCGGAAAGCTCCGCCGCGCCAGTGGGCGGCAGCCGCGCGCCCTTCTTTATCGCCCACCCACTGCCGCAGCAGCATGGAATGATCCAGCTCGCCGACGCTGCCGTCGTTCAGCACGCGAAACTGTTTCAGCATCGCCTTGTCCAGCGCGGGAGGGTCGACGTCGGCCGGCTTTTCATCCTCTATATACGTTTTCGGATGAAGAATCTGCTGCGTGCTACGCGGCGGACGATTGAAAATCTCATCGAAGCTCTTGCGGCCAAGCTGATGATACACCGCGTCCTGAAATTTCATCCCTTCGTCGTAGGGAAACACCAGCGATTCGCGCAGATAAAGAGGTTCTTTCGAAAACACCGGAAAATCGGTGCCGCCCGTGCCGGAATTGTCGGTCAGCTTCTCGATCATTTCCCTGGACACCTCGGCTTTGCCGCCGTTGCGTTTCGAAACATACGCCCAGGTAAGCCACGTGGCTTGTCCCTCCATCACGGCTTCGCGCGCGGTGGCGCCGTCGTCGTCGGGTGAACCTTTTTTTAAGTATTTGCCTAGCGCATGCTGCTGATCGGCCAGCGCGTGTGCCAGTTCATGCACCAGAGCGACGCGCTGCTCCGTGCCCTCGGTCGTCGAATCGAGCACGAACAGGCGCTTTTTCGAAAAGTCATAATACGCCGCTGCCTGCTCGCTCACCAGGTCGACGGTTTCCTTGGCCAGATCGAAGTCTTGCGGGATGAAGCCGAACATTTTGAGCGTCAGCTCCTCGGCGTGCACCTCTTTATTGTTGGACGCGCCCTTCATCCGCGACTCCACTTGGTGGCGGAACTCGTCCTTGGTAATGATTTTGGCGGGAACTTTGCGCCGGATGGGCCAGCCGGTGATATCGGAAAGCGCCGACGTCATTTCGTCGACTTCCTGAAACAGGCTGGAGGAGGACTTCTGCTGCGCCGGCGCCGAAACGGCCAAAAGGGCCAGCAGAACGAGACGAACCAACATTCTCCTTCACAGTAACATTGTGATTACGGCATACGCTAAACTAAAATCTACATGGCAGAAGATAAACTCTACAAAGCCGAATACATGGGTAGCGGCACTTTCATCATCAGCAAGCCGAAGCGCAAGGCGGCCAAACGGCGCCAATCGAAGCTGAAGCACCCGCAGCGCGGCGCGCGGAAGTAACTCAAATAGGCGTGCCGCGATAGCCTCATGCGTCAGAGTGTGTAGGAAAACCCCAGTTTAGGATGTGGGGCGGGCTATCAGCCGGCAGCCGCCCTCTGGGCGGCTCTTTGTTTCCACCGACGAAAAGCCTGCTGGAAGCAGGCTGCCGGCTAAATAGCCCGTCCCACATTTGAATCTCCTGCCGAGCCTATGGCAGTTTTCGGGCTGCGGTGGTTCGAAATAGCCGAAGCTGACGCATTTGGCTCCATTCAGCTTACGTTAAACGGGCTATGGTGACACCCAGAGCACCAGATCCGCCGCAGTTTTCTGCGACGCCTCCGCGTGAATCGTGACCGCCAGCCCCTCATCGAGCGCCGCTTCGTCGATTTCCGTGAAATCGTAAGTCGCCAGCATCCGGTAATCGCCCGGCGGCAGGCCTTCGAAGTGATATTTTCCTTCGCTGTCGGCGATCACCATCCGGTATCCCTTTAACGACCTCTTCGCGCCTTCGGCGAGGGGCCACAGGAACACAGGCGCTCCGGGTACTCCTTTATTTTCCTTATTGACGCTGCCGGTGATCTGCGCGGCCTTGTCGGCTACCGTGATTCTCACACGCGCCGAATTCCGCATGTCGAGAAAAACGTCGAACCACTCCACCGATTTCTCGATTTGCAGCTCCCGGCGCACCTGCCCCTGAAAATTCGAAATCGATTCGATGTACTTGTCCGCGCCCGCCCGCGCGGTCAGCTCCCAATGGCCGGCCAGCATGGTCGCGCGCGGCGTCGTGAGCTGCTGTTCGGCGCCCGCATCGTACAGATCCTGCCGGCGGCCGGTCACGGTGACGGGAAAATCCACCGGGCTCGTCGAGCCAGCGCGGCGAATATCGAAATCCACTGTTGGCGGAGGTTGCAGTTTCACCGCGGCGTTGGTCGTATTCTTATCCACGAAAAGCTCGATGTATCCGGATTCCTGTCCATTCAGAAATTCCGCGGTGATTTCGTAAACCGCCGGCGACAGGCTGATGAAATTGTACGAGCCTCCGCAATGCCCCTGCGTGGTTCTTTGCACCGTCTCGGAGGTCAGCGTGACCTTGATGGTTTCCGCCGAAAAGCATTGCAGTTCCCCACTGAGTTGGAATAACGCTCCGAATTCCGGATGCACGTCGGCGTCGGGAGTGTCCTCGTCCAGCCTGACTTCATGTGCGCGCGCTTCTCTCACTTCCCGCGACTGCGGACCGAAGGTCGGCAGCATTCCCGACCCGTCTTCAAGCGTGTGCGCCGTCGTCCGCACCCAATATTTTCCCGCGTCCAGGCCGTGGATGCGGTACACGCCCCGATCGTCCGACGCGCCCTGCGCCACCACCCGCAGAGGCAGATGCGCGCGGTAGGCGACCACCGGTACACCCTCGATCCCGACGCCGTTTTCATCCAATACACGGCCGGTGATGGCGCCTTTGCGATGCATGCGCAATTGCGCGAAGAGGTCGGAATCCTTGGTCACCAGAATCGGCGCCCCCTGCCCGTTCGGACGGCGCTGGCCGTAGGCGCCGGGAAAATAGCCGTTGCGCGTGGAGATGAGGAAATAGTATCCGTCGGGAACGTTGAAGAATACGAATTGTCCCGCCGGGCCCGTGCGCTGCTGCATCTGCTTGAGATTGACGTTGTCGGCGCGGGGCACCGGCACCAGGCGGACGGAGGTTCGCGAAAGTGAGTAACCGCTCGAGAATTCCTGCACAGTTCCCTGCACCACTCCGGCGTGAATACCGAGAGCAGCGAGAAAAAACCATGTTGTGCAGGCTGCGCGCGGGTAACTCCGCTCCCTGTGGTCGCGGCTCGGTAGAGTATTGAAAATAGCCCGCCCCGATTCCGAGCCGCGACCACAGGGAGCGATCCGTTCGATCGGCTTCATACTCATTCCGCCAGCTTCTTCCACCAGATGACGAACCCCGTCAGCACCATCGCGGCCAATGCCAGGCTGGAGAGTGAAACCACAATGTGCGACGCGAGGCCGAAAATGTCGCCGGTGTGAATCGATCGGTTGAAGCGGATCGCACGGTAACCGGCGGATTCGGTCAGGAAATTGTGCACCGCCAGCACTTTTCCGCTGTACTGATCGATGGCGACCGAGCTGTGCACAGCGTCCGAGGTCTCCTCCGGCACACGCATCAGCACGGTGTAGGAGCCGGTCGGGCGCATGGGCCGCACCATGACCGAGGGGGTCGCGTTAGGCAGGGCGTGGCGCGCGATATCCAGGACCTCATCGGCCATAATCGACGGCGCTTGAGGCGCCAGCGTCGACGGCACCGGTTGCGGGCGAGGCGGCGGCGAGGATTTCGTGACCGCGTAAAAGAATTTCTCTCCGAAACCGAAGCCGATTAAAATTCCCGTGAAGGAGGCAATCGCAAGGAATAATGCCGCGTAGATCCCGATCGCCTGGTGCGAATCGTGGAAGACACGGTGCCAGGGAATTTTGAAGTTGGCGGCCTTGAATTGCACGGTGAGGCGCTTCGCTCGCCACCACAGAATCACGCCGGTGGGCGCCAGCAGCAGCAGGACGAGCCCGGCACAACTGACCACGATTTTCCCCATCTCGGCAAGTTGCGGCGCCGACCGGGGATCGGGCACCAGGCGCAGATGAATCTGGTGAATGTAGCCGAGAACGCGGTCGCTGTTGTTCTGCCCCACCTTGCTTCCGAGAACACTGCCGTCGTACGGATTCAGGTACACGGCGGTTCCGTCGGTCATCTGCATCAGTTGAGCCAGGTTCGACGCGCGTGGAAACTGCACCACGAGAACGCGCGAGTGAAAGCGGTTCTGCGCGATGGAAACCAGGTCGTTTTCAGGCAATAGTTTTTGCCCCGGGGTGACATACCACAGGTCCGGATGCAGCCAATGATCGAGATCGCCCTCAAACGCCATGACGCTGCCGGTAAGGCCGAGAATCGCGAGGAAAATTCCGGCGGCGAGGCCCAGGTACAGATGGACGGTCAGAACAATCTTCCGCGCGGTCGGCGATAGCATCTTCTGACGATAGACGATAGCGCGGCCCCATGTGTGCAGACGTATCAGCGAAACAGTAAGTACCCGCGTCGCCTTGTAGGGCGGCCAATTTTGGCTGCAGCCGCATTTCAGGCGGCTTTTGTGGATCGTCGAAGAGCCTGCCCGAACGCAGGCTGCAGCCAAAATTGGCCGCCCTACCAGAGTGAGCGCTATACCAACGATCTGGTGGCGACAAGTAACGAGCCGCGACCACAGGGAGCGGAGGTTGTGCGGGTATGGAGGGAGTCCGCTGCCATTGGAAGTTCGCTCCTTGAAGAGCGGGTGGGATAAAGAGGCGGGTTCTGTGGAAGTGTTTGCCGGCGGAATGTTGGATGCGAGCGGGTTCCCTCTCATATCAGCTATGCCCACGGTAATCCGCGCATTTCGCTCCGTTCGCCGGTGGAGCGCTTTATTCCATTGAATAGGCGGGAGATATTGTTGCGGGAATAAGGTCACTGCGTTGGCGAATTTTCTCACACCCTCGGCCATCGTGCCGATGTGATCAAAAGACAGGCCATGACGCGTTTCCTAAATCTGACGGGTCGGACCTTTCTGTTGATCGCACTCTCCATCGGCGTGCTACTGGGGACGGCGCAGGCGACAGGCGTTCTGTGTACGAGTCCTCTGCAAGCCGCGGCCGCGGGACTGGTTCTTTCCGTCGGCCTGGCGCGGGCGGTTTCCCAACTGCGAGCGGCAACATGGCGCGACTTGAAAGCGGCGGTGCTCGAAAGTGAGCGCACCGGCAGGATCACGCCGAATTTTCCCGAAAACTCGCCCCTGATGGAAGTGAACCGGCTGGCTGCGGCGCTGAACGGAGCCGCGCGGTCCATTACGCATTCGCAGGACGCCCTGGACGCGGCGTATCTGCAATTCGTGGAGACCATGGCGCAGGCGCTGGATGCGCGCGATCCTTACACCGCCGGTCACAGTTTGCGCGTCGCCGCGTACTCGCATACGCTGGCGCGGGCGATGGGGCTTTCCGGGCAGGACGCGGAAGAAATCCGCGTCGCGGCGCAGCTTCACGACATCGGCAAAATCGGAATTCCCGATGCGGTGCTGCAAAAGCCGGGCAAGTTGACGCCGGAAGAGTATGGACTAATCAAGCTGCATCCGCAGATCGGCCGCAAGATTCTCGAAAAAGTGGGGCGATTCGAAAGTCTGCTGGCGGTGGTGGAGCTGCATCACGAAAATTACGATGGCACCGGCTATCCATACGGACTGGCCGGCCACCACGTGCCGATCGCGGCGCGCATTGTTCACGTGGCGGATGCATTCGACGCCATGACCACCACGCGGTCCTATCGGCCTGCGCTAAGTTTGCGCTCCGCCACGCGCGAGATCGAAAGGAGCGCCGGCCGCATGTTCGATCCGGTGGTGGCCAAGACGTTCCTCAAACTGATTGCCGAGGGTGAGATCGAAATCGGCAGCCTGGAAGTAAGCGAGCAAGTAGAAGCTCTAGAACCCCTGGCCGTGTGACCGCGGCTGTTTGTGGCGCGCGCACCCTCGAAAAACATCAGTGCGCAAAAGGGGGCTGGCTCGAATTTTCGCCGCCGTTGCGAAATTTCGTGCCTGTACCCTTTTGCCCCGTCCCGAATCGTCCCGCCCGTTTTTCATACCTGTCGTTGCCCAACCGGCGGGCAAGGGAAACACTCGTGCGTGCCGCATTGACACTCGGGTCTACGCCCCGGCGTTTATAAATACCGATGCAAATCTTCCGGCCGGAAGCAATGCGCCTGCGCCGTCTCCCGGCTGATTCTCCCCGCACGCACCATCTCCGCCAGCGACTGCTCCATGGTCATCATCCCCTCCGACCGGCCGGTCGATAACGCGCTGTAGATCTGATGGTCCTCGCCCTTGCGAATCAGGCTGCGTACGCCGCTCGACGCCATCAGAATTTCCACCGCCGGATAGCGCGCCGCATCTCCGATCGCCGGCACCAGTTGCTGCGCCACCACTGCCAGCAGGGCGAGCGAAAGCTGCTGCCGGATCTGCGGCTGATTGCCAGCCGGAAACGAATCGAGAATGCGGGAAACGGCCTGCGACGTGTCGTTGGTGTGCATGGTCGACAGCACCAGGTGCCCGGTTTCCGCCGCCGTCAGCACGGTGGAGATTGTCTCCGGATCGCGCATCTCGCCCACCAGAATGACGTCCGGATCCTGCCGCAAAATGCCGCGCAGCGAACTGGCGAAATCCGGCGTATCCCGTCCAACTTCAATCTGTTCGATGATCGAGGAGCGGTTGGCGTGCACGTACTCAACCGGGTCCTCGATAGTCACCACGTGGTCGCGCCGATTGGTGTTGATCAGCTCCAGCAGCGCCGCCAAAGTCGAGCTTTTTCCGCATCCGGTCTGCCCGGTGATCAGCACCAGCCCCTGCCGCGCTTCGGCGAGTTTGCGCAGGATCGGCGGCAGATGCAGCGATTCGAGCGTGGGGATTTTTTCAGGCAGCAATCGGATGCTCCCGGCAATGGTGCCGCGCTGATGATGCACGTTGGCGCGAAACCGCCCGATTCCGTCGCGGCTGAAGCACAGGTCGACCGATTTGGCGCGCTGCAGCTCCTGCGTCTGTTCGACCGTGAGCAGCGGAAGCAGCAGCTTGCGAATCTCCTCGGCATCGAGAGGCTGGCCGGTGGGCGCCAGCGCGCCTCCGATACGCAGACACATGGGCGCTCCGGCGATCAGCAGCAGATCCGAGGCCATCTTGCGTACCGCTTGCGAAAGCAACTGATCGAGCGAGGCGAGACTTTCTTCAGAATACTGCCGGGAGTCACGTGACGCCGGCGCAGCTCGATTAAGCTCCGCGACA
>Ga0210394_10008714_pt1 | contig 10360 bp, 8 predicted proteins | sample IncBWC12MmetaG_FD_160121 | JGI IMG/M metagenome (GOLD analysis project Ga0210394, IMG submission 160121) | Forest soil microbial communities from Barre Woods Harvard Forest LTER site, Petersham, Massachusetts, United States - Inc-BW-C-12-M | ecosystem: Environmental > Terrestrial > Soil >...
AGAATCGCCTCGACTTCCTGCACCGAGATCTCCTCGCTCAGCGCCCCGATGGCGGCACTCCTCACGATCTGCTCCAGCTGCTCGAGATTGCGCGGGAAGGTGAACTGCCGCAGGAGGTTGAGGGCGGCCGTCGAAAAGCGCCGCACGGGGGCCGTCCCCGACTCGCACAGCCGGGCGAGCAGCGCGGCGGCCAGGTCGGGAATATCTTCGATGTGATCGCGCAGCGGCGGAAGCGGCAGGAGCACCTCGCTCAGGCGCACGATGGCGGCCCCGTCCAGGCCCAGCTCCGCCAGCTCAGCCGGGTCCTGGCTCGCGAAGGTCACCACCCGCGTGCTGGCGCGGTCCGTCTTCGCGCTGAGAAACGCCAGACCGCGGCATTGTGCCCGTGAGAGCTGGCCGAGATCGTCGACGAATATCACCCCTCCCTGAGCGCGCCGCAGTGTCTCGTCGGACAGCTCGGTGAGCGCGGCGGTCACATTGATAAAGGGCGTGCCGGGCACGGCGAACGCGCGGGCGTACAGCTCGGCCATCATGCCGCGCTCACCCCGCAGGCACACCCACGACTTGGTTTGCGCCATCTGCTCGATCCGCCGGCGCAGATCGAACAGCACGACCGACTTCCCCACTTCGGTCACCGGCAAGGGCGCAGGAGCGCGCGGCTCAGGGGCGGACAGCGCCCGCTTGACGGTGTTCAGCAGGCGCTGCAGCGCGATCGGCTTTTCCAGAAATTCCATCGCACCGATGCGTGTCGCCTCGACCGCGGTATCGATGCTGGCATGCCCCGACATCATCACGACGGGCATGGTGAGCTGGCCCCCGGCCGCCCATTCCTTCAGCAGCGAGATGCCGTCGGTGTCCGGCATCCAGATGTCGAGCAGGACGAGATCAGGCCGTTCGCGCGTGCGCCATTCACGTGCCACGCGCGCATTCTCCGCCAGGCGCACCGTGTGCCCCTCGTCGGCGAGAATCTCCGACAGGAGCTCGCGGATTCCGATTTCGTCGTCAACTACGAGAACGTTCGCCATCGTGGGATCTCACGCTGCCTTGGGCACGTCCGACGCGGCGCGCGGGAGCGTGATGGTGACCACCGCGCCCCCGGCGGCCCCATTGGCGAGTTCCACCCGTCCGTGATGCTCGTCGATGATCTTCTTCACGATGGCCAGCCCGAGGCCGGTGCCTTTCGGCTTCGTCGTGACGTACGGTTCGAACGCGCGCTGCATGATGTCGTCGGGAAAACCGGTCCCTGTGTCGGAGATGCAGAGTACTACACCGTCCCGGTCGGCGGACGTCTTGATGGAGATTGAGCCCGACGGGTGCGCGCCAAGCGCATCGTCGGCGTTCTGCAGCAGGTTGTGCACCACCTGGCGCAGCTGGCTGGCGTCACCCAGAGCGAGAGGCAAACCTGCGGCCAGGTCCAGCCTGATACGGTCGCGCGCATGCTCGTACAGCGACAGCACGCCGCTGATCAGGCCGTTCAGGTCGAGCGGTGCCAGCTGCGGCTGGGGCAGGCGGGCATAGGAGCGGAACTCCTCAACCATCGTTTTCATCGCGTTCACCTGCGCGATGATGGTTTCGGCCGCCCGCTCGAGGGCCTGCGCGTCCGCTGGCGCCAGCCGGTCGGCGAACTTCTTGCGAAGCCGCTCGATGGCGAGGCGGATCGGCGTGAGCGGATTCTTGATCTCGTGGGCCAGGCGCTGCGCCACGTCCGTCCAGGCGGCAGCCCGCTGCGCCTGGATGAGGGCGGTCACGTCATCGAACACCACCAGCCGCTCGGAGAGATCGCCGGTCTGCATGAGCGAGCCGCGCAGCACGAGAACCTGGCTGCGCCCGCGCAGCTCGACCTGCTGGCGCCAGCTCGCCGAGTGTTTGAACTGAACGGCGATGACCCGGCCGAGGGTGGCAAGCAGGCTGTCCTCAGTCAACGCGCGGCCGCGCAGGGAGGCGAGCTCGCGGCCGAGGATTTGACTCGCCGCGGCGTTCGCCGATTCAAGCCGCAGCGACGGATCGAACACCAGCACACCGGTGGACAAGTGGGTGAGAATATTTTCCAGGTGGGCTCGGGCTTTTTCGACCTGCACCCGATTCTCTTCCGCCGAGCGGTAGGCGTCATCGAGCTGCTTGGTCATGCTGTTGAACGACTTGGCGAGGGTACCCAGTTCATCTGCGCTCAACACCGCCGCACGGCGCGTGAAGTCTCCGCGCGCGACCGCTTCCGTTGCCTCGGCCAGGGTGGCGAGCGGAGCGGACAGGCGGCGGCTCAGAATGAAAGCGAGCGCCAGCGCGGCGAACAGCGTGAGGAGCAAGGTCACGGTCAAGGCGAAGATGTAGATGCGCCGCAGGTCGACTCGCGAGAGGGCGAGCTCGCGATAGTCGCGGTTCACCGATTCCACCGCCTCGGCGCTGGCCACCAGTCGCTGCGGCACGCTCTGCTTGAGCTGGATCAGCCGCGGCTCGTCGGATAGATTGAACTGCGCGATCGGAAAAATCACCCGCAGCATGAGGTCGCGGTCCCCCACGCTCTCGACAGCCTTGTAACCGCGGTTCTGACGTGCCTGCCGCAGCACGTTGGCGGGCGGGCTGTCCGGTATGATCTGCGTGCCGGTCCGCGACACGCTGGCGAGCACGCCGTTCGCACCGAGGAGCAGGACTTCGTCCACGCCGGTCTGATCGCGTATCCGGCTGAGGGCCAGCGGTTGCTGCATGGCCGGCACGTCGGCCAGGTCGAGCGCGACAGCGCGCCCCTTGCTGGCAAGCTCATCCAGCATCACATCCAGCACCGCCTGGCCGAGGTTGAGTCCCTCCTCCAGCGCGCTCTGCACCCGCACGTCGAACCAGGAGTCGATGCTCTTGGCGAGAAATCCGACCGATACGGAGTACACCAGGGCCCCGGGAATGAGCGCCATCAGCGCGAACAGCAGCAGAAAGCGCAGGGTGAGGCGCGAGCCGAAGCGCCGGTGCACCAGCGACCGCGCCAGGCTCACCACCTGGTAGGCGACCAGCACGAGCAACGCGATCGCCGCCGTCACATTGAGCGTGATGAGGAGATCGTAATGGCCGGCGAACAGAGGGCTGTTGCCGGTGGCTGCGGCGAGCAGCACCAGGAGCACTGCTCCGATGACCACGGCCGCGGCGAGGAGATAAGTCAATTCGTCGGCTCCAGCAGACTGAACGACCAACGACGCCACTCGGATGACAGCTTCCAGTCGCGATTGGCGAGCGCGCTCGCCTGAAAGGGCTTCGGCAGCTCCGTCGTGTCGAGGCGCATGCGCAGCGAGGCCTTGTAGACGACATCAGGCTGGATCGTCGCCCGGTCGGCCACCGGCCATCCGCGCAGATGGCTGAGAGCCCCTTGCGCCTCGCTGAGCGAATCGAAGGACAGATGCAGAGTACCGCTCGACAGGCGGTACTGGCGTGTGAGCGCGTGGTACCACAGGCGCAGCTTCTGAGTGCGCTTCACCACGAGCTCGTCGAACCAGTACCAGCGCCCGCGGGTAAGGTCGAATTCGATGATGAAATAAAGAGGAATGCCTTGCTTGAGGGCGTCTTCCAGGCGGGCAGTGAACTCGAACTCGAAATCCGCGTCGAGGACCAGCGACTCCGCCACCGGGGCGATGTCGACGGAGGCGATGCGGATCTCCTCCGCGCCGGCGGCGGGCGCAGCGAGCAGCGTCAGGAGCCCCGCCAGAGCGACGAGCAGCACCCTCACGCTGCGTCCCTCTTCTCGATAAGCGCGTAGTAAAAGCCGTCGTGCTCCGGGTCCGGGAGCAGCTGTCCGTCGGGCAGTTCTGGCAAGGGGATGTGCCTCGCGTCGGGAAGGGCCGCGACCAGCGTTTCTACGACGCCTTGGTTCTCCTGGGGAAACACCGAACAAGTCACGTAAAGCAATTTACCACTGCGCGCGAGCAGCGGCCACAGCCCGCGCAGGATGTCCTGCTGGGTCCGCGCGAACTGCCCGATATCGGACTTGCGGCGCAGCCATTTCACATCCGGATGGCGCCGCGCCACGCCGGAAGCCGTGCACGGTACGTCGACCAGGATGCGCTCGAACGGGCGGCCATCCCACCATCCGGCCGGATCCTTGGCGTCGCCGACGATCACCTGCGCACCCAGGCGCAAGCGGGCGAGATTCTCCTCGATGCGGGCGGCACGGCCGGCGTCGACTTCCAGTGCTGTGAGCTGCACCTCCGCGCACTCGAGGATATGAGCGCTCTTGCCTCCGGGTGCGGCGCAGGCGTCCAGAACCCGCTGCCCGGCGGCAAGACCGAGCAGGCGCGCGGCGCGCTGGGCGCCCGCATCCTGGACGGAGCATGCGCCCTGGTGGAATCCCGGCAAGCGATCGACCGGGACGGGGGGATCGACGATCAGCGCGTCAGGACCTGCGGCGCGGCTCGCCAGGCCAGTCCCGGTCAGGCGCTCCGCGTAGTCGTGCACGCTGCTCATGCGGGCATTCACGCGGATGCAGAAGGGCGGCGGCCCGTTGCCTGCCTCGAGGACCCGCTGCCAGGCACCCGGGTAGGCTTGGCGCACTTGATCGATCCACCAGGCCGGGTGCTGCCAGCGGGCCTGGGGGTCGCGTGCAAGACCGCGCTCCAATGCGTCGCGGTGGCGCAGATAATTCCTCAGCACGGCGTTCACCAGGCCCTTGGCGGGGGTGCGCCCGAGCGCTTCCGCCGCCCGAACGGACTGATCGACCAGGGTGTGCGCGTGCGGCACGTTGGCGCGCAGATCGACGAGAGCGATGTGGAGCAGGGCGGTGAGAACGCCGTCCGCCACCCGGCGGTCGAGCAGTGCGCGCAACAAAGCGGGAGCCACGCCGTAGGCGCGCAGGGTCGCATACAGGAAACTCTGTGCTCCGGCGCGCGCGCGCGGATCGCCGAGCGCACCCAGCGCCGCTTCGCGTGCTACGTTGAGGCTCTCACCCGCCAGCACCCGCGCAAGAGCGTGCGCCGCGGCGGCGTACTGGGCGCTGAGCGGCGTGCTGCCGCCAGGCGCGCTGCCCGCCGCTGCCGTGCGTCCCGCCGCTGCCATGCTTCCCGCTGCCGCCATGCCTCCCGCAGCGTCGGGGGAGCTCGGCGGCCGGGCGGAACCCGCAGATCCGCGGCCGCCGGCCGGCGCGCCTGCGGCCGTCACGCGGCCATCGCGCGCAAGCGCTCGACCCGCTCTTCCGTCGAGGGATGGGTGCTGAACAGGGATTGCAGGCCGCCGCCCGAAAGCGGATTGATGATCATCATCTGCGCCGTCGACGGGTGCTGTTCCGCTGGCGCCATCGGCACGCCGCGCGCATGGGACTCGATCTTGATCAGCGCGTCCGCCAGCGCGTTGGGATCGCCGGACAGCTCCGCCCCGCCGCGGTCCGCCTCGAACTCGCGCGCACGCGAGATGGCGAACTGGATCAGCATTGCCGCGATGGGAGCCAGGATGATGAGAACGATCTGCACGATCGGATTCGGCCGGTTGTCGGCGTTGCGCCCGCCGAAGAACATGCCGAACTGGGCGAGGTTCGAGATCGCCGCCGCCACCACCGCCGTCACCGTTGAGATCAGGATGTCGCGGTGGCGGACATGGCTGAGCTCGTGCCCGATCACGCCGCGAATTTCACGGGCGGTGAGCAGGCGCAGGATCCCGGTAGTGGCCGCAACAGCCGCATGGTGGGGATTGCGTCCGGTAGCAAACGCATTGGGCTGCTCCTCGTCGATGATGTACACCCGCGGCATCGGCAGGCCGGCGCGCGTCGCCAGCTCCTTCACGATGTTGTAGAACTGCGGCGCCGAGGTCTCGTCGACTTCGTGCGCGTTGTACATGCGCAGGACCATCTTATCGGAGAACCAGTAGGCGAACAGGTTCATTACCGCGCCGATCGCCAGCGCCAGCACCATGCCCTGGGAGCCGCCGATCGCTCCGCCCACTGCCGCGAAGAGGGCGAGAATGCCCGCCATCAGAATCGCGGTTTTCATCCAGTTGAACATGATCGAAGTCCTCTCGCCGCCTCAAGCGGCGGCATAGGTGTAGATAAACGGCCCGGAGGGGGCTATGCAGACGAGAACCGCCGGCCGGGGTGCAGCGGCCATCCGCGCAGCAGCTCCGCGATGGGAAGCCGCCGCCCCCCCGGCCGCTGCGCCTCCGTGACCGCCAGCGAACCTTCACCGCAGGCGACATGGAGCGCATCGTCAATACGCAATATGGTGCCGGGGGCAGCACCGGCAAGGCCGGCCAGAGGTGTCGCCCGCCACAGCTTCAGGGAAGCTTCGCCCAGGGTCGTGGCCGCACCCGGCGTTGGGTCGAAAGCCCGTATCGTGCGGGCGACAACGTCGGCTGCAAGGGCCCAGTCTACGAGGGTTTCGGCCTTCGTTATCTTCCTTGCGTAGGTGACGCCGGTGGCGGGTTGGGGTCGACCGGAAAGGGTCTCGCCGGAGTGCAGGGCGTGGACCAGCATCGCTGCTCCGAGCTCGGCCAGCCGGTCGTGCACGCTGCCCCCGGTGTCCGCGTCGGCGATCGGCGTGCTGTCCTGGGCCAGGATCGGCCCGGTATCCAGTCCGGCGTCCATTTGCATCAGGCTGATGCCCGTCTCGCGGTCCCCGGCCAGGATCGCCCGCTGTATTGGAGCCGCCCCGCGCCAGCGCGGCAGCAACGAAGCGTGGACGTTGATCGCCCCGCGCGGCGGCAGGTCCAGCACGGCCTTCGGCAGGATCAGGCCGTAGGCCACAACGACCATGACTTCCGGGGCGGCGGCGCGTAGACGGGCGAGCGACTCGTCCCCGCCCAGGCGCACCGGCTGATAAAGCGGCACTCCGAGCGCTTGGGCAGCCTGCTTAACCGGGCTCGTTCGCTCCGCCATGCCCCGTCCAGCGGGACGATCTGGCTGAGTGAGTACTAACTGTAAAATATGTCCAGCGGCGTCCAGCGCACGCAGCGAGGGCACGGCGAATTCGGGGGTGCCGGCAAAGACGACGCGCATGCAGCCCACTCAGGCGGCTTTGCTGCGCTTCTCGCGTTCTCGCTTGGTGAGCCGCGCACGGATGCGCGACTGCTTCAGCCGCGACAGGCGTTCGACGAACACGCGCCCGACGAGATGATCCACTTCGTGCTGAATGCACACGGCGAGCATTCCTTCTGCAGTGAGCTCGAACGGCTCGCCCTCGCGATTGAGCGCCCGCACCGTGACGCGGCCCGCGCGACCCACCGGCTCGTAGACGCCGGGCACGGACAGGCATCCCTCTTCGACCTGCTGTTCGCCCTCCGTCGCGACGATCTCCGGATTGATCAGCACGACGAGCTGGTCTCGCATTTCCGAGACATCGATCACGATAACGCGCAGGTGCACGTCGACCTGTGTCGCCGCGAGGCCGATGCCCGGCGCCGCGTACATCGTCTCGGCCATATCGTCCACGAGCGTTCGTATTTCATCGTCGACATGCGCGACCGGCCTGGCGACGATATTCAGACGCGGGTCCGGATAGAGAAGGATGTGACGGATGGCCATCGAAACTGTAGCGGATTTAACAGACTACATCGCTCTGCTCGAGAGCGCCAAGATAACGCTGCTACACTGGGTTGGCGCATATCGATGCGTCGTCGGCTTTACCGACAACACCGATAAATGAGTCCGCGATGAACATGTTCAAGTCTAGCATAGCCCCCATAGCGAGAACGGCTGCTGCGGCTGCCCTCGGTCTCGCCACACTGGCGATGACGATGTCGGCGCCCGTCTGGTCCGATGACATCGCGGCCGACATCCGTCCGTCCGCCCCCGATCGCTACATGATCAAGCAGGGCGACACCTTGTGGGGTATTTCCACTCAGTTTCTGCGCGAGCCGTGGCGCTGGCCGGAGCTGTGGCGCCTCAATCACGCACAGCTCAGCAATCCGCACCTCATCTATCCGGGCCAGGTGCTCGTGCTGGACCGCATCCATGGCACCCTGTCGGTGGCGGATGCTTCCATCCCCGCCAGCCCTGAGGCCGCGGCAGCCGGCGGCGGACACTCGAACAACAACCTCGGCGACGGCGACCGCGCTGATGACGGTGCCGTGCAGCTGCACCCGCACGTGCGGGTCGAGGACAGCGGCTCCGGAGCGCTGCCGAGCATTCCGCCCAACGTCATCGAGCCCTTCCTCACCCAGCCGCTGGTCATCGATCCGCATCAGCTCGACGGCGCGCCGCGCGTGGTGGCCACCGAAGAGGGTCACAGCACGGTCGGGGCGGGTCAGCGAGTTTACGCCGCCGGCCTGCCCAACGAGAGCGTCGGCACCGACTGGCAGATCTATCGCCGCGGACGTCCGCTGGTGGACCCGGAGACCGAAAAGCCGATCGCCAGCGAAGCCGTCTATGTCGGCACGGCGCGCGTCGTGCGCAATGGCGAACCGGCATCATTGCTGATCCGCACGGCCGTGATGGAGGTCACTCCGGAGGATCGGCTGATGCCGCAGGCGACGCCCCAGCTGCTGAGCTACGTGCCGCACGCGCCGACGGCGGATGTCAATGCACGGGTGATCGGCCTGTACGGTGGACGCGGTGAGCAGAGCTATCTCGGCTCGGGGCTGGACGAGAACCGCAAAGACGTTCTCGGGTTCGACTCGCGTCGCGAGGGCGGGCCGCTGCAGATCGTTTCCCTCAACCGCGGCAGCAAGGCCGGCCTCGAACCGGGTCACGTCCTCGCGCTGTACCGCAGCGTCCTGGTGCATAACGACCGCTCGACCGGGCCCTGGTACAACGGCGACAAGCGGCCGGCGGATGTGACGCTGCCCGAAGAGCGTTACGGCCTGGTGTTCCTGTTCCGCGTGTTTGACAACATTTCCTACGGCCTGATCGTGCAGGGACAGCGTCCCGTCGTCAGCGGCGACGTCGCACGCAAGCCGTGACGCCGGTGCGTCCCGCGCAAACTTTGACCCCGGCGCCTGCGCCGCTGGCCCTGAACCCCAGGGCCTGACCACGGCCGCGGGCGGCCATGGAGGAGCGCGCGGCCTGGCTGCGCCTCGGCATGAACGGCGCGATCGGCCCGGCCGCACAGCGCAAACTGCTCAGCCAGTTCGGCCTGCCCCAGCACATCTTCGCCGCGAGCGCGCGTGCGCTCGCCGATGCCATCGGTGAAGAGGCGGCCCAGGCTCTCAAGAAACCGGCTGACGAGGCCCGCCTCACCCAGGCGCTCAGGTGGCTGGACCAGCCACAGCACCATCTGATCACGCTGTCCGACTCGACTTATCCCCGCACGCTTCTCGAGATCGCCGATCCGCCGCCGATGCTGTTCGTGCGCGGGCGCCCGGCGCTGCTCGCACGACCGTGCCTTGCCGTCGTCGGGTCGCGCAACCCTACGCCGCAGGGAGCGCTCAACAGCGAGGCGTTCGCCCAGCTTCTGTCGATCGCCGGGCTGACCGTCGTGAGCGGGCTCGCCCTCGGCATCGACGGGGCTGCCCACCGCGGCGCGCTGCGCGGCCCGGGCTCGACCATTGCCGTCGTGGGCGCGGGCGCCGATGTCACATACCCGCAGCGGCACCGCGATCTGACCGACGCCATCGCCCGCGAAGGGGCAGTCGTGTCGGAGTTCCCGCTCGGAACGCCGCCGCTCAACTCGAATTTCCCGCGCCGCAACCGCGTGATCAGCGGCCTCGCGCGCGGCGTGCTGGTCGTCGAGGCGGCGGTCGGCAGTGGATCGCTGATCACGGCGCGCTGCGCAATCGACCAGGGGCGCGATGTGTTCGCCATTCCCGGCTCCATTCATTCGCCCCTCTCCAAAGGCTGTCACGCCCTGATCAAGCAGGGGGCGAAGCTGGTCGAAACGGCCGATGACGTGCTGAGCGAGCTGCATCTGCAGCCGGCCCGCCCGCCGGCCGCGCGAAGCGCGGCGGATCGCATCTCGAAGCACGAGCTGGATTTCCTCGCCGCCATGGGATATGACCCGGTCACCCCCGATATATTGTGTTCGATGTTCAACTTGACTCCAGATGTGGTATCCGCCATGCTGTCCCGACTGGAGCTGGCCGGACATGTGGTACGCGTCCCGGGTGGCGCCTACCAGCGTGTCGTAACTTGATGAAGGCGCGAGCGGCGCAACTGAAACGCTTCCGGCCCCTGCTGGGAACCGCGCAGCTGCGAGGAGCTGCGCTGCGCGCGATGGCCCGCCATCCGAAGTACGTACGATCACGCTGATGTTTCAAGTTCTCGTCTACCTGTTCGAAACCTACTACGCGGCCGACCAGTATCCGGACCAGGAGACGATTACCCGCAAACTCTCGCAGGCCGGGTTCAAGAACCGCGACATCGAGGATGCCCTCAAGTGGCTGCAGGGACTGGCGGCGCAGAACGCACCCGCCCACGAAGGCGCGCTCGAATCTTCTTCCGGCACGCGGATCTACGGGGCCGACGAGC
>Ga0210394_10008715_pt1 | contig 10359 bp, 7 predicted proteins | sample IncBWC12MmetaG_FD_160121 | JGI IMG/M metagenome (GOLD analysis project Ga0210394, IMG submission 160121) | Forest soil microbial communities from Barre Woods Harvard Forest LTER site, Petersham, Massachusetts, United States - Inc-BW-C-12-M | ecosystem: Environmental > Terrestrial > Soil >...
TCAAAATCGCTGGCATCGGATGCAATCCAATGCCGATCCAGTGCCGCACGTATCTCTTGAGCTGTCATATGGCCCTCCGGCGTCACCAGCCGGCGATACTATCGCCTCACACAAGACATCTTCACGGCAGTCATTACGCCCCAGAGCTGACCATTCCGGGCATCTTACTCGTCCGATTAGCCAGCTTCGAGCCGATGGCGGATGGCAAGTATCAATGTGGTCCCTTCTTGAGGAAGCCAACGCACTGCCTGAGACCGTGCGAATATGGCTCACCACCGCATGCTTCCAAGCAGCCTCGACGAACCCGCTGGGTCGACCGATGACTCCGCACTCGATTGTGGAGCGCTTGTGAGGAAGACATTGCCGTAATGCGCCCGGTGCGAGTGCGCGCCAGGAGAAACACATGAACCACTACGACGCAATCATCATTGGCACTGGGCAGGCAGGCCCCTCTCTTGCCGAGCGTCTCGCTAACGCGGGGCTTCGGGTGTCCATCATCGAGCGCGGGAAATTTGGCGGCACGTGCGTCAACAATGGCTGCACTCCGACTAAGACGCTGGTTGCGAGCGCCTACGTGGCCCGGCTTGCGCAAAGGGCCGCGGACTATGGTGTGGAACTCGATGGACCCGTGAAAGTGGACATGGCCCGCGTCAAGGCGAGAAAGGACGCTCTGGTGGGGGATTCAACCAAGTCGCTCGAGAAGTGGCTGCGCTCGCTTGCGAATATCACCGTCCATACGGGGCACGCACGGTTCCTCGACTCGCACACTGTCACAGTGGGTGGGGATACGCTGACGGGCAAGCGGGTGTTTATCGACGTTGGGGGCCGGCCGAAAGTGCCGAACCTGCCCGGGATCGATCAAGTGTCCTACCTGACGAGCGAGAGCATGATGGACATAGACTTCCTGCCCGAGCACCTGCTCATCGTGGGAGGCAGCTACGTGGGGCTCGAGTTTGGGCAGATGTACCGCCGCTTCGGCAGCCAGGTGACGATCATCGAGATGGGTCCCCGGCTCATCGGTCGAGAGGACCCTGACGTCTCGGACGCAGTGAGGGACCTTCTCGCGGCAGAGAATATCGAGATCCGGCTCAATGCGAAGTGCCTCACCCTCGAGCCGGCTAGAGAGGGCGTTCTGTTGCGCCTGGAGTGCAGCGTCGGCGCACCAGCGGTCGCTGGCACGCACGTGCTACTCGCTGTCGGTCGCGTGCCGAATACGGATGACCTGGGGCTGAGGGAAGCGGGCATCGAGGTTGACGCGCGCGGTTACATCAAAGTCGATGAGACATTGAAGACCAGCGTGCCGAACGTGTATGCCCTCGGCGACTGCAACGGTCGCGGCGCCTTTACGCATACTGCCTACAACGATTACGAGATCGTCGCCGACAACCTACTGGATGGTGCGAATCGCAAGGTCAGTGACCGGATACCGATCTATGGGCTCTTCACGGACCCTCCGCTGGGCCGCCTCGGCATGAGTGAAGCCGAAGCGCGACGCGCAGGCTACAACATCCTGATCGGCCGCATGCCCATGACGGACGTCGCTCGAGCGCGGGAGAAAGGCGAAACCCAAGGTTTCATGAAAGTACTGGTCGATGCGAACAGCAAACAAATTCTTGGCGCCGCAGTTCTCGGAGTCGGGGGTGACGAAGCAGTGCATTCCCTGGTGGATGCGATGTACGCCCACCTCCCCTACAAAATCGTACAGCACGGCGTTCGCATTCATCCGACGGTGAGCGAGCTGATCCCCACAATGTTGGGCGAGCTGACACCGATCGCTTAGATTGCCGCGGAAGCTTCCGCTTTATTACCCCCTACGCGGTCGTCCAAACGAATGTTTTAAGCAGGCATCCGGCAGTGGGCAATTTGGGGGTAATTTTCGGAAGCGAATTCGATATGACCAGGGCTACAAGCAAGCGGCCTCCCCTCGAGTCCGCTCACAGCCACCCGCATACAAAAGCAGGTTCTAGCCAGCGGGGGGCTCAACGGATCAGGTCTCGGTGCGCCGAGACGCCATCCGGATTCTGCGCTTAGCGCAAGTTCTGCAGGTTACCGGACTCGGAAAGACAACGGTCCACCAACTTCAATCGCAGGGATCCTTTCCGATGCGGGTCAAGATCACCAATCACTGCGTCGGTTGGGTCGAGCAGGACGTGCAAGCGTGGCTCGAGCGCAGGGTACGCTCAGCGTAAGACAAACTGCGCTCAAATCTGCTTGACGTCATCGAGTTGCATGAGGTTCGCCACGGCGCGGAGATCGCCTCAAGGGTTGGCGAAAGGCAGGAGAGGGTCCACTTGCGGTCACTGAGGGACGCATTTGGGGTGTCGCTCACTAAGCGGATCGGAGCTGGGGCGCACTCCGGCGAACTCCCGCGGAAGCTTTCGCTTTATTACCCCCTACGCTGTCGACCAAAAGAGTGTTTTAAGCAGGCATCCGGTAGTGGGCAATTTGGGGGGTAATTTTCGGAAGCGAAATTATAAAGGCATGAATCTGTTGGAGTTACCCCTCGAGTTTGATGCCTCTCCCGGGCACCAGATTTTCTTTATTTTGCAAGTTTCTATAGCTCTTTTTTCAGGTGATTTCGAGTCGATCCAGAACTCGAACTTGCGCGAACTATAGATGATTCGTGCGCGAGTGACTCGAGAAGGCAACGCTGACCTAGCGTCGCCCATACCCGGACAGGAATGTTTCGACCGCGCGCCGTGCGGCGCTGTTCAATGCCTCCGGCTTCACCGAGCTGACGATGCCTAGCAGGACGCGTTGCAGGAGTTCTGACTCGAGCAGGCTGAGCAACTGCATCGCCGCGGTCTTCGGATCGGCGGTGCGGAAGGCCCCGCGCTTCATCCCCTTCCTCAGGAATTCCGCAACCTGCTTCTCGATAGGCACCGTCGCTCCCTCAAAGACGATTTTGCCAATGTTGGAGTGTCGCGATTCGGCGATCGCCAGACGACGGATGGCAATGGCTTCCGGTGAATACAGGGCTGCCAAAAGTCGCTGCCCGAAGTGCAGTAGCTCCTCTTTAAGGTCATCCGCATCCGGGTTCAGGGTGTGAGTGATATTCGCAAGTTCGAGTTCCTTGGCATGGTACATGACCTCAAAGAACAGTTTTTCCTTCGACGGAAAGTAGTTGTACAAGGTGGCTTTGGAGCCGCCCATCCGGGCACGGATCTCTGACATGGATGCACGTTCGAACCCGACTTCTCGGAAAACGCCCGCGGCGGCTTTGAGGATGGCGAGGCGCTTGGCTTCAGTCTTGGTCTTCATAGAATACGGATTTGAACTGACGGGTACAGTTTAGCTCGAAACAAGCCCGCAAACAGCCACTCCGGAATATAAGGTCCGACGCACACCTGATCTCCGGCGCTGTGACTTTCCTTTTCAACTGGCGGCGGAACCCGCCAAACGTTTTCCGGTGCGCCATTGTCTCGGTCGTCTTCGCAGCGGTCTCCTCTGTTGGCCCGCGGGCGCGTAAGCCCTGAGGAAAGCCGCCACAGCGCGTTTTACCGCTAGCGCGATCTCCTCCGCTTCCGGAGAAACTTCTCGCACGTGCAGAAGCAGGGGTTCGAGAATCTCGGCCTCGAGCAGTGCACCCAGGTGATCGGCGGCGAGGTTGGAGTCGTCGGCGCGTAGAGTCCCAGAGGCCATACATGCCGAGAGAAATGCCGAGACTTGTGCTCGCAACGTACTGATCTTGTCGAAGAACAGCTTGCCAGTGCCGGAGCGCGCCGCTTCCGCAACTATCAAACGCCGCACTTCTAACTGTTCGGGAGAACAGATGAAACTCAGGAAGCTGGTGCCAAAGTTGCGCAACGCGACTCCCGGATCCGCGCGTGAGGCATCGAGGTGCTTCGAAGTCCCCGTCATGTAGTTTTCTGCCGCGGCCATCATGCATTCGACGAATAGCTCCTCCTTCGAGGGGAAATGACTGTAGATCGTTGCCCTCGAACCGCCGACTGCGGCGGTGATTTCCGCAACTGAGGTCTTGTCGAACCCCTGCGCGCGGAACAGCCGGTAGGCGTTATCCAGGATGGTCTGTCGCTTGAAGTCGCTTTTCTTCACGTGCATGTCGCTCTCAGAGTGGTACTAGACCGTTCAGTACAGTTTTCCTTGACAAGTAATTAGTGTCAAGTAAACTGTACCGTACAGTACGCGTTTGGAGGCAAGACCGTGCAAGCGACGAAGAGCCCACTTCTCACTCTCTGCCGGCGGATCGTCAAGATCATGCTCGCTGCCAGTCTCCTCGCGACCGCGGGCTGCGCACCGCTTCCCCGCATGGACTCGCCGCCGGCGGTGAAAAAGGTCGAGCAGCTCGGGAGCTCGAACTCTTTCGCAGCTCCCGATGCGGCGTGGCCAGGGGACGGGTGGTGGCGCGCTTATGGCGATGCGCAACTCGATGTGCTCATCAAGGAGGCGCTGCACGGGTCTCCTGACTTGGAGCTTGCGCAAGCGCGACTGCACGCCGCGATGGCGGCCGTTCAGGGCGCGCATGCCACACGAATCCCTGAGCTGACCGGCACGGCCAGCTTCACGGAAGAGAAGCAGAGCTACAACGATCTTATCCCGAAAGCGGCGCTACCCCACGGCTGGAAGGACTATGGTTTGGCCACGGTGAACCTGTCCTATGAACTGGATTTCTGGGGCAAGAACCGCGCAGCCCTCGCAGCGGCCGTGTCGGAACAGCGAGCTGCAGAGGTCGAAGTGGCGCAAACCCGCCTGATTCTCTCGACCTCGGTAGCCTCGGCCTACGCCGGGCTCGTGCATCTCTACACGTTGCGGGACAACGCTGCAGACACGCTGGCCATTCGAACCAAGACCGTGGCGCTCTTCCACCAGAGGCACGATTTCGGTCTCGAGACCTTGGCAAGTGTGCGCCAGGTCGAGGCGCGGCAGGCCGCAGCGCAGGGCGACCTCCTCGCGACCGATGAGCGCATTGGCCTGCAAAGGAACGCGATTGCGGCGCTGCTCGGTGCAGGTCCCGATCGCGGCCTCGCGATCACGCGTCCAACCGCCCAGTTCCGGGGATCCCAGGGGTTGCCGCAGAACCTGGCGTTGGAGCTTCTCGGACGGCGGCCCGACATCATCGCGGCTCGCTCTCGTACCGAAGCCGCCGCCCGGCGCATCGATCAGGCCAAGGCAGGCTTCTACCCGAGCGTGAACGTGCTCGGCTTCGCGGGCCTTCAGTCGCTCGGCATCGACAATCTCGCCAAGTCCGGCTCCGGCGTCGGAAGCATCGGACCGGCGATTTCGCTGCCCATCTTCAACACCGAGCGTCTGCAGGGCCAGTTGCGCGGTGCCCATGCGGAGTACGAAGCCGCCGTGGCGACCTACAACACTGCGCTGTCGGAGGCGCTCCGGGAGGTCGCGGACGCCGCGACCAGCCGCAGGTCGCTCGATGGGGAGCTCGCCGCGGCGCGGGCAGCCGTCGCGGCTGCCGCAGAAGCACATCAGATTGTCACCCGGCGCTACGACGGTGCACTGGCCACCTACCTCGACGTACTGACCGCACAAGATGAGTTGATCACGGCCCAGCGCGCCGAGGCAGAGCTGGAAACCCGTGCGCTGATTCTCGATGTCGAGCTGGTGCGCGCTCTCGGCGGCGGCTTCTCACCCGAGAGCCTCGGCGCCCAATCCCGAACCCCCAATGTCGAACCCAAGCACTCTTGAGGAGAATGCAATGAGCGAGTCCGTTAAAGCTTCTGATACACCTGCCTCGGCTGCGACGCCGAAAGACACCGATGCCAAGAGCCGCAGGAAGCGAGTCATCCTGTTCTCCCTGCTGGCGCTGACGGTCGCAGTCGCAGGAGCCGGCTATTACAGCTACTGGAAGCACGTCGGTTCACGCTATGTGTCGACCGACAACGCCTACACGGCCGCCGAAGTCGCCGTGGTAGCAGCCGAGATCGACGGACCGGTCGCGGCGGTGAACGTCGTCGACAGCCAGCAGGTCAAGCACGGCGACGTCCTGATCGTGATCGATGACACCGATGCCAGACTCGCCGTGCGCCAGGCGGAGGCGGATCTCGCGCGCGGCCGGGCACAAGTGGCCTCGGCGACCTCAGACCTCGAGCGCTCGGGGATCGATCTGCAACGACGCCAGGCCCTGGTCGCCTCCGGCTCGGTTTCCGGTGATGAGCTGACGAAAGTCATCAACGGTGCGGGCGATGCTCGTGCCTCACTCAACGCGGCCCGCGCCGCCGTGGCACTGGCACAGGCCCGCGTCGATAAAGCGAAGGTCGATCTGGGTCGCACCGTGATTCGCTCACCCGTGGACGGTGTGATCGCCCGACGCGAGGTGCAGCTCGGGCAGCGCCTCCAGCCTTCCACCCCGCTCCTGGACGTCGTTCCGGTCAGTGACATGTACGTCAACGCCAATTTCAAGGAAGTTCAGCTGAAGAAGGTACGCCCGGGCCAGAGCGTCGAGCTCGAGTCCGATCTCTATGGCAAAAAGGTCGCCTTCCACGGAGTCATCGAGGGATTCAACGGCGGCACCGGCGCGGCCTTCGCCCTGATCCCGGCGCAGAACGCGACGGGCAACTGGATCAAGGTGGTACAGCGCCTCCCCGTGCGCATCCGGCTCAACCCGGATGAATTGGCCGCCCATCCGCTTCGGGTCGGACTGTCGATGAATGCCAAGGTCGACCTGCGCAGCGACTCATCGCCGCAGCAGCTCGCGCGCAGCACTCCCTAAGCGACCTCTGCCGCAACTCCCAAGGGCCAAGCCATGTCAAACCTTCCCGTGGACCCCAAGCACCCGCCCTCACTCGAGGGTGGGATGCTCTGGTTGGCCGGCATCGTGCTGGCACTTGCGAACTTTGTCGCGGTGCTCAACATGACGATCGCCAACGTCACCGTGCCGAATATCGCAGGCGCTCTAGGCGCAGGCTCGAGCCAGGGCACCTGGGTGATTACCTCCTATGCTGTGGCCGAGGCCATCACGGTGCCGCTGACCGGGTGGTTGGCGGGGCGCTTTGGCGCGGTGAGGCTCTTTTGCATCTCCGTCGTGCTCTTTGGCGTCTTCTCGCTCCTCTGCGGCATGTCCACTTCGCTCGGCATGCTGCTTGGCATGCGGGTGCTGCAGGGTATGGCCGGTGGACCTCTGCTGGCGCTCTCCCAGACGCTGTTGCTGCGCATCTTTCCCAAGAAGCAGTCCATGCAGGCCATGGGACTTTGGGCGATGACGACACTGCTCGCGCCCGTGGTAGGCCCAGTGCTAGGTGGATGGCTGTGCGACAACTACTCCTGGCCGTGGGTGTTCTTTATCAACGTGCCGATGGCGTTCGCTTTCGGTGCGATCGCCTGGGGCTTGCTCAAGCGCTACCAGGATCCTGCGGTCATCAAACCGGTCGACAAGATCGGCATGCTGCTGCTCATCGTCTGGGTGGCGGCGCTGCAGGTCATGCTGGACGAGGGCAAGGACAAGGACTGGTTCTCCTCGCTGGAGATCCGAGTCCTCGCCATCACCGCTGTGATCGGTTTTCTCGCCTTCCTCATCTGGGAATTGACCGAGAAAAATCCGATCGTCGACCTGCGCGTCTTCCGCCATCGTGGATTCAGCTCCTGCATGCTGGTACTCGCGCTCGCCTTCGGCGCCTTCTTCGGTATCAACGTGCTCACCCCCCAATGGCTGCAGTACAACATGGGCTACACCACCACCTGGGCGGGGCTGGTCGTCGCGTGGGGAGGGGTCTTGTCGGTCGTCTTTTCCCCGATCGCGGCGAAACTCGCAAACCGTCGCGATCCGCGGCTGCTCATCTTCATCGGCTGCCTGTGGCTCGGAGTTGTCACCTTCTGGCGCGCGTATGCCACCCCCGACATGAGCTACTGGCTGATCTGCCTGCCGCTGTTCTTCATGGGGGTCGGCATGCCGATGTACTACGTCCCGCTGACCGGGCTTGCCATGGGCTCGGTCAACGAGGAGGAGACGGCGTCCGCCGCGGGACTGATGAACTTCGTGCGCACGATCTCCGGTGCCATTGCGACCTCACTCGTCACTACCTCCTGGCAGAACCGCAGCATCATCGCCCACGCCAAGCTCACCGATATCGTGGACCCGACCGGTCAGGTGGGCTCTATGCTGCCCCCGGGCTTAAGCGGACAGATGGTGCGCGAGATGCTCAACAACCTCGTGACGAGCCAGAGCCTGATGCTCGCCACCAACGGCTTGATGATGGTGATTGGTGCGATCTTCATCATCGCATCCGTTTCCATCGTGCTCGCGCCGAAGGCGGCTCGAGTGGTGGACGCTGCCTCGGTCGGGCATTGAATTCGTCACGAAATACCCACGAGGTATGGAATATGGTCAGCACGCGAAACACAGTTGAGCGGCACAGGCGGGTCAGGGCTTTCCGTTGGACGTTCGTCTTGGCTGCGTGTGCACTTGTCGGATGCACTGAACTCCCGCGCCGTGATGCACCACCCACGCTCTTCAGTTCGGCAACGCCCGTGGGTTTTTCTGCCGAGGTGCGTTTTCTCAGCACGGATCGGGGGAGCGTCGAGAGGAAATCCACAGCCGCTCTGCAGCGATTGAGAAGCTCATCGAAGGAAGGGACGATATGCGCACTGGTCCTCTCCGGGGGCGGTGCCGGCGGCGCGTTCGGCGCTGGAGCGTTGGTCGGGTTGAGCCGCCGCCAGGAGCGCCCCCAATACGATGTAGTTACCGGCGTCAGCGCCGGTGCGCTCATCGCGCCGTTCGCCTTTCTCGGCCCTGAATGGGACTCGCAGCTGACCGAAGCCTTCACCAGCGGGCGCGGTGAGCAGATGAGTCTGCGTGGACTGCTTGCGTTACCGTTTGGAGCATCGCGCCGCAGCGCCGCCCTGACAGCGCTCGTGGACCATTACGTCACCCCGGATCTCATCAGGGCTGTTGCCAGAGAGGCCGCGAGTGGACGCCTTCTGTGGGTGGCCACCACCGACCTCGATAAGGAAGAAACGGTCATCTGGGACATGGGGGCGATCGCGCAGCGTGGCGGCGAGCCGGCTCGCAAACTGTTCCGCGACGTGCTGGTGGCATCGGCGAGCATTCCGGGTGTGTTCGAGCCGGCTCTCATCCACGCTCAGCAGGGGGGCAGGTTGTACGACGAAATGCATGTCGATGGAAACGCATCGACCTCGCTGTTTGTCGCGCCCGTGGCCGCCTACTTTGCACTACTGGATCAGCGCAGCCTGGACGGCGCACGGGTGTATGTGTTGATCAACGGACAGATTATTGAAGCACCCGAGACGACCCCTTTCAAGCTCGGACCGATCATGGCGCGGACTTTCGCGGTGGCGCTAAAACATATGTCGCGAGCGCAGGTAGTCGCGATCGATCAGTTCGCCGACAAGTACCGCATGTCGGTTCATTCGGCGTATTTGCCGTTCGACTATCCCAAATACAGCTCGGCTGACTTTCGAGCATCGACGATGCGTCCGCTGTTCGAGTACGGGGCGCGATGCGCAGCGAGCGGACATCTGTGGACCACTATGGACGAGACGATGGCCACGGTCGCAACCGCCACATCGGTCTCGAAGCAAACGCCGCCGGTGAATGAGGAAGTCGAGTGCCCCCTGAGGGACGTCCAGTTCGCTGCGGCGGGTGGGCGATGAACGAGATCTTGGAGCACCGTTCAGCTGGCGACGGGCGCCCTGCGTGCGGTGCGGCAGCGCCGATCGAGCCAAGTGAGGTCGAGGGAGTTGCGATATGAAAATTGGAATAAATCATGCGAGCGCGAATTTCGACCACACGGTCTTGGCGGAGGTTATCTCGCGTCGCTGGAGGGAAGATCGCCCTTTTTTCACGCTGAATAGAGGAGCTCACGGAGCCCGGCTGGAAGCCTCGTGGTTGCAGCAGCCCGCTAACAGTGCTTTGGAGCTGCATTGGTCTCGTCGGGCTCCTGGGTCCCCGGCAATAGCCTCAAATCTCTCAGCGGCGGAGTGATCAACCGCTTAAACGCCTCACGGAGACGGTTCCACGAGTTAGACTCCTTGTGCGTCCATATGGAAAGAGATAGCCCGGATTCGCTCCGCACGCCCGCTACCGACCCGTCCGGGACCGGCTCGCTACGCGAACGCGCCATGGGCATCATCGCTTTCGCAACGGTGCTGGCCCTGCTCTACTTTGGTCGCGGTGTACTCATCCCTTTTACCGTTGCACTCATCCTCAGCCTGCTGATCGCGCCCTTGGTCCGGAGATTGAGGCGCATCGGGTTGGGTCGAGTCCCCTCAGTTCTCGTCGCGGTCCTCATCTCGGCCTTCGTGGTTACGGCAGCAGCCGGGGTACTGGGCAGTCAGGTCTTGCGCATGGCCGCGAGCCTGCCGCAATACGAGAGAAACATTCAGCAAAAGCTACGCGACCTGGATGACATGACCGTGGGTCGGTTCAAC
>Ga0210394_10008716_pt1 | contig 10359 bp, 9 predicted proteins | sample IncBWC12MmetaG_FD_160121 | JGI IMG/M metagenome (GOLD analysis project Ga0210394, IMG submission 160121) | Forest soil microbial communities from Barre Woods Harvard Forest LTER site, Petersham, Massachusetts, United States - Inc-BW-C-12-M | ecosystem: Environmental > Terrestrial > Soil >...
TTGTTTGCAGAGGCGACGCTCCAAAGATCCTCGCGGTTGTAGAACACATCGGGATTGGTCATGTGGTAAAGACCATAGACGGCGGCCTGTACATTCAACAATAGTTCCGGATACCGCACATGCTTGCGCACCGCAGCCGGCATCGCTGCCGCGTCGGCGAACAAACCGGGAAACAGAGCCCGATAGGCGGTAATGATCGGATCCTGCGTATCGAACACATAGAATGTCGTCTCGCCGGTGTATGCATCGATCAAGATTTTGACGCTGTTGCGAATGTAGTTGATGGGCTCATTGCCCAGCAGGTAACGGCGCGCGAACGGGTAGGCGTCGGACGTCGTGAAGGCATCCATCAGCCAGCGGATTCGACCGTCCTCACCCACCACGACGTAGGGGTCCGCGTCGAGTGTAAGAAACGGTGCAAGCTCCTGTACGCGCTCGCTCAGCTTACGACGCATCAACAATCGACTCTCCGAATTCACATCGTCGCTGAACGGCAGTTTCGCGATATCACCACGATCGAACGCGATCAAGGTGCGTCGCAGTAAGCCGCCCAGCCGAATGCCGCCGCTACCCTGGTACGAAGTCAGACTATTGGCATCGCCTTGCGGGTAGTCGAATTCTTTCTGGCGAGTCTTGACGTAGACATCGGTATTCGTCAGTTCGCCGAAATAAATTTCCGGGCGCGTCACGTTGACGCCTGGAATCGTGCTCTGGATCGGCATGTTGCTGAGCACCAGTGTCGGCAGCCCTTCAGGCGTAAAGCCGTTCACCGGGTTCATAGTCACGCCGTACCCGTGGGTATAGATCAGCTTCTCATTTATCCAGTTGCGGCTGCTTGGCGGCAGCTTATCCACATTGAGTTCGCGTGTGGCGAGCATCATCTGCCTGACCGAGCCGCCGATCTGATAGCGATCTATATCGATATCCGGAAAGTCGTAGTAAGTCCGAATTTCCTGAATCTGCCGCAGCGTATCCTGCAGCGGCCGCCAATCCCAAAGCCTTATGTTCTCGAGCGTTGTCTGGTTGTTGGCCGGCTCCAACGCCTCAATGCCCGTGTCGGCGGGAAATGCGTGGGTCTCGATGCGGTCGAGCGCGTAAGCCCGCCGTGTCATTTCTATATTGTGCGCAATGAAGGGCCGCTCTCGCACCAGCTGGTTCGGTTGGACGATGAAGCTGCTGACATACCAGCCCACGACGCCGACGATGATGTAACAGAAGACGGCCGGAACGACCGACGCCACTAGCCATCGCCTTGGGAGTAACAGGATTGCGCAACTTCCTGCGACGGCCGCACCTGCGACCAATGCGGCGCAAACGATCAGCATGCCGGTCAAGGTGACGTGAGCATCGGTGTATGTAACGCCTGAGAAAATAGTGCCATCCTGGAACAGCCGCTCGAAGCGTCCCAAGTACACGCGCGCGGCGAGCGTTAGCAGCACCGCAGCGATACCAATCGACAATCCGCGCCACAGCCTCGCCTGATCCGCGGCAATGGGGCGCTCCCGCAACACGCGCGCGCCGCCGGCGAGGGTCACGAATAGCACGGCGACCGCGCAGCCGAGTAACGCGAGTGTCAGCAGCCAGCCGGCCATGAGCTGCCAGGCCGGCAGCGTGAACAAGTAAAAGTCCAGCGATCGCCCAAAAATGGGGTCAAGCATTGTGGCATGACGCGGCGCCTCCCAGTACAGGGCCAAAGTCATCCAGCGCGCCGACATGCTGGCCCCCGTTATGGCGGCGATAATCGCGGATAGGCCGATCCCAATCAGGTTGAGGAAGCGCGCGACCGGCAGCGCGACCGGCCGCCGGTTGACGAGAACGGTGGTCCCCATCAGTGCATCGAGCCGAGCGGGTTTTAGCGTCCGAAATGCTCCATAGACCACCAGAAAAGTAAGTAGGGCAAAGGCTCCGAAAGGCGCGGCCTGAAGGGCGAGCCGCGTCCAGAACACCGACGCAAAGCCAAGCGATGCGAACCAGAGCGCATCAACGTAGTAGGACGCTGCCGTGCCGGCGCCAAAAAGTACAAGTCCCAAGACAGCGAGTAGTACGAGACGCGCGATTCCGCGGCGACGCGGCCGCATGCGGATTGCGATGTCACTACGGTCTTCCTTGTTGCCCATGTTCTAGGTTCAGCCTCAGATCCGCAGCGCGAGGATCAATACAACCCCGCGTGCCATATCGCCGCATTCTGCGCCAGCGCGCTCCTGTTTGTCGCATTAGTTGAGCACGCACGTAAAGCTGCTCGCCTCATCCATCGAGGCGCCGATTTTCCCCGTGAACTTCGGCCACCGAGGATAGACGCACATGGGCCGCGTGCGGCCGCTATGTTCAGCGTTTTCATCTATGGCGATCAGCACTTCAGGCGCGCGGCCACTGTTCACCCAATGATCTAGCGCGGTCAGATCATCGTACTTGGCGTTAAACGTGCCAAAGCCGTGTGACAAACCCGGCACCTTATAGTACCGAACGAACGAGTCCATCGCCGCCTTGCCTTGTTTCGCCAGATGGCGCTCGTAATAGGCGTCGGTGTTACCCGGCGCGATGAAGTCGTCCTCGGTGCCGTGCGCGAGAATGAGCTTGCCTCCCCTCAACCTAAAGGATGTCAAATCGCTATCAGTGACGTCCAAGATCTTCGCCACTTCCTCGATGCGCGCACGATACGCCGCAGGCTTGAACCTCAAAGGATCGTAGTTCGGATCGCGAGTAATGATGTATTTCACGGTAGCGGCGCCCGCGGTGTATAGAAGTGCATCCATGGTGGTTGGCGGATTCCCGGGGACGCGCCGCGCACCGAAATTGGAAACCACGAAGCTCGACCCTTCGAGCAGCGCCCAGGGAGCGAACTCATCCGCACCAGCGACGGCAAAGCCCGGCCGATAGGGTGAAACGATGCGCGCCACCGCCTCGATTTGCGCATCCGACAGACAGCTCATGCCGCTGTCCTTGCCGTCGCCACAGCGCAACGTGTGCCTGACCGTTTCAATATTGAAGGCATGATGGCAGGCCGCGATATTACTGATGATGCCATCCGTCGCGCCATCCAACGGATCGCAAGCCTTACGCACCGCATCGGTGAGCACCTTGGTTTTCTCTGGACTGAGCCATCCGGCGCCGTCGTTTGAATAGATTGCCTGCCCAACATTCAGAGACGCTAGGTGAAGCAATGTGACATTGTAAGCCGGGTAGTTCGCCACCACGCCGTCGTAGTCCGCCGCGTAGTATGCCGCCGCATTGAGCGCTTCATGTCCGCCCTGGGAGTTGCCGATGAAATAGGTTCGCGTCGGCTTCACCCTGTAACGCGCCATGATGATCTCGACAGCTACGTCGTGTACTCTCTTTACCGACTCCCGGCCGTAGTTTCGCAGTGCCTCCTCGTCCAGGCCGAACCGTCCATCGAACCCGGGGCCGCCTTGATGGCCGCCGTCGCCCCCGGCAGTGACGTAGCCACGTTGCAATGGATGCGGAACGGTCTTTGGCTGAAGGCCCTCGGCGCCGAGCCCGGTCACGAGAGAGCCGTCGAATCCGCCCCCACCCATCTGGAGTAGCTTGCCATTCCAGCTGCTCGGCAGATTGACCTCGAACTGCATGCGTGGCGAACTCGCATTCACAGGTTGGATCCAGCCCTTCACCTCACAGTATTCACCGCTGACATTGCCCTCCGCGATTGCGGATACGATTCGGCTGCCGTCGATGCGCGCGCCGCTGGTCGGCAACCCGATCCTGACCGCTGAGATCTCGGCGCCGAATAGCGCCTCGCAGGCTTCACGCGCCGCAGCGTGTTCGGCCGCGATGCCCATGCGAACCCCGAGCACACCCGCCACCCACATGATCGTGAGCGTGCACCTTCTGGTGTATCGATACCCTTCGTACATGGTGCTCACCCCCGGCCGATAGTGGATGCATTCTATCCTCTGTCCAAACTCCCTTGACCCGAAGCCCACGCATTGAACTCGCGGATTAGAATGAGAACGAAGGCAACGAGACCAACTGCCACCGCGGCCAAAGCGATAGCCGCGCCCAGTTGAACGTTGGGAATACTGAAGGTGACGATGGTGGTCGGCTTGCGTTCGATGATTTCGACTTTCATGGCTGTCTCGCTTCTTACGGCGGTGAACGGCAGCATTCTTTCCGGATTCCTGGTGGGGTACCTGATCGGGCTTGTGGTTTATCTGACCAGGATTGCGCTTCGCGGGACCGTCATGCGCCCTACCGTCCCCTCCGCTTCCACAAAAAACCGGACATCGGAAAGCCTTGCGCTCAAATCGCCAAGACCACCAGCTCGAGCTAAAAGAGGTACTATAACAATTATATAATCCATGTGTTACGAGATATTCATGTAGTCTTACATTAGATGTTGTTTTTCCGAGTTCGCAAGCGCATTGCCAGTGCTCATGACCTTGGATAGATTGCGCTCTTGATGCGAATCACCGCGCAGCGAATGGCGCTCGCGGCATGAGTGGCGATCGAATATGCATCCGACAAAAGCTCACGCTTGGTTTCCCGTTGTATGGCTGGCTACCGGGATCCTTTTACTTCCAGCCAATTCACACGCCCAATGGAAGACGCATTGGGATTACGAAGGATCTAAGGGAGCTGCTCACTGGAGCGAACTTGATCCCGCGTATGCGACGTGCAACCTCGGCAAGGAGCAATCGCCGATCGACATTCGAAGTGCAGAGAAAGCGCCACTCCCTAGCTTACGATTCGAATCCAGAATCGGCCCACTAAAATACCTGCTTAACAACGGCTACACCATTCGCGTGAACTACCACGACGCTCCGGGAACCGGAAACCTTTTGATTGTCGGAGAGCAGCGGTACCAGCTTACGCAGTTGCATTTTCACAGACCGAGCGAAGAGTACATTCACGGTAAGCCGTTCGACATGGTGGCGCACTTGATGTACCAAACCACTGAGGGAAAGGTGGCCGGCATTGCGGTCCTTCTCAAGGCGGGCAATCCTAACGCGACCATTCAGCAAATTTGGGACCATATGCCGAAGACAGAGAGCAAGGTATTGACCGATTTCTCGCATCAGGAACAAGAGATCCCCGGTGTCGAGATTAATCCCGCCGGCCTGCTGCCCGACGATGTTGGCTATTATACGTACATGGGCTCAGTAACGGCCCCGCCCTGCACCGAAGGGGTAAGGTGGTATGTATTGAAGAATCCAGTCAACATCTCAGCAAAGCAGATCCAGGCTTTTGCCGAGCTTTATCCGCACGATGTCCGCCCTCTTCAGCCGCTCAACGGACGAGTCGTGCAACAAACCCAGTAACTCGTTTTTAACATTGTCACGAGACTCTCCGTTCGATCCACTACACCCGTTTCCTCCGCGCCTCTCAAAATCCCGGCTTCGCCACCATCAAATAAAAAATCACCAACACGCCGATGAACGCCGGCCACCCTAACGCAAACCACCGCCGATAATAGAACTGATATACAACGGGCAGTGGCAGATCATGGTTCGCCGCATCTATGGCCAAGTCCCGCATCCGAATCTGCAGCCACACCACGGGCAACCAACAGCAGCCCACAATCAAGTAAAGTGCGATCGACACTACCAGCCACGGCGTCAAGAGCGGATACCCTGCCAAGAGCGCGAGCGCGACCCCCGTAATCGGCTGCAGTACCACCGCACTGGCCGTAAATATCAGATCCGCCAGTACGACGTCGCGCGCAACGCGAGCAACGACTTTTGTATCACCCGTCCGCTGCGCTCGAACAAAAAAGAACGCGATGCCGGCACCGGTGCCGAACAGCACCGTCGAGGAAATGATGTGTAGCCACTTGATGAGCAAGTACCAGTTCATCGCCGGGAATCACCTATCGTCGTTGATATACCCCATCTCGCGAATTCAGGCTCGAAGTCTGCGAGCTCGAGAATTCCCATACAAACTTTGGCGCCCGGCATGATCGCATCTCCCCGTCTCCACTTGTTGGCAAGAATGACGGCCGCCATGCACGGGATTTCAGGACCATGATTGCTTGCTGCAACGAGCTCCCACGTTCTGCGTAACGTGTGCCCAGCATCGTGTTTTCCGACAACCCGAACCGACATTCCGCCGATGTCGCTGCCCAGCCAGTTGAGCCAAGTGCCGACATGATCGAAAGCGGTTCCCCAGCGAGCCATCGGAAGAACTAACCCCATTCGCCGGAACGCAGCCACCAACCACAATGCGTAATGCTGCAGGGATACCTCCAGTGCGGCTCGAAACGCGACCGTCCGCACACCTGGATATCGCGCCGGCAGAAATTCCAGATCCGGCACGTCGCAGGCGGCTGCGAGTCGCGTGCCAAAGGAAAAATGTTCCCGCTTAAGCTCCTGCCATCCATACGCAGTGCGCCACTCTCCTTCTTTCCACCATTCAAAGGGTTGCCCCGCATATCCCAAAACGCCCGCGATCGTGGCGACGCCACGCGGTGCGTGCTGACCAGGCGCGATGACGATATCGATTCCATCTAACTCTGCAAAGTCTCGCTTGAGCAAATCTACGACCCCTGAGGACAGCGCCGGCAGCGTGCTCGCGCCGGTGATCGCGAACCGCTCTGCTCTCTCTGCGGTGGGGCCCACCTCGCTCACGAATCCCGCCACAAAGTCCCGGCCATCCGCGATGTCGATGTAATTGGCACCGCAGGCAAGACTCGCCAGCGCAACCCGGTAGTCCTGACCCTGGAACGGTCCTGCACAATGGATGACAAGACCGGGCTTCAGCGACTTCAAATCCGCCGCAAAAGTTCGACTATTGATATCAAGTATTGCCGTCTCGATCGATGCAGGCTTTCCATTCTCACTGCGCCGCCGGCTCGTGGCGATGATTTCAAATCCAGATTCGTGCGCCAGGCGTCTGCAAATTCGAGTGCCGAAGTTCCCCATGCCCCCAACGACCACAACCCGCATGAGCTAGCGAGGCAAGTAGCAGGTGCTGCGGCGGCCGAACCATCGGTAGCGATTGCGCGCCAGCAACCGGTACAGCGAATCGCGCCAGATCTGTGGAACAATGCGCGCCGCCAGGCTCAGGCGCCAAAGCCCCCCCAATGCAGCGATCGTATGGATCGCTGCATTGGAATCGGCGAACTGTCGGCCCTGATCCAAGACCAGGAAAGTGGCGGGATCCTCAGGATCAATGCCGTATTCGAGTAGTAACGCTTTCCCTTCAGGAGACTGCATCGGGATGTGCTGAAAATGCGACGACCGATGCCGTTCGAGAAATCTCACCCACCCGGAGCAAACATGGCAAATCCCGTCGAAGACGACGATGCGGGAATTTGAATCCGGCCGCTGCATAGCTCATTGATCTCGGCTCTTTCTCGCGCCACGGTCGAGCAGGCGCGCGATTCCGCCGCCCAATTTTATGAGCGTAACGATCGAGGACCGAGGCAGCGCGATCATCTGGTCATACCAACGGCTCAAGCGTTCGACGAAGTCGAGCATCTCTCTTAAGCGCAGTTGTACGACCGGATCGACGGTTTTGTCGTCCCGGGACATTTCCACACATTCACGCAAAGCCGCTGCCGCCGGGTCGAGTTCGCGCGCCTTGCGCCCCGCCGCGATTCTCGATACCAGAACCCATAGGTCGGTTTCGGCGGTGTAAAAGGTGCGTCGGTCGCCTAAGATCGGCACCGAGCGGATGATGTTCCATGACTGCAGTTCGCGCAGCGAATTCGACACATTGGAGCGCGCGATGCCCAACGCATCTGCGATATCCTCTGCTGCAAGGGGCTCCTTTGACGCATACAGCAGTGCATGAATCTGGCTGACCGAGCGGTTGACCCCCCAGCGCTCGCCTAAGTTGCCCCACTCCAATACGAACCGCCGCACCGCTTCGGGTATGTTGTCTTTCATGTCTGTTATTTCTGTCATGACAGATATTACAGATCAACAGAGACAGTTTGTCAAGCTAAAGTAACTCTTGTAATACAATGCCTTAGGCGTATTGCGCTGCGGCGATGCAGATTCGTGGATGGCTTGAGCCCCCGCTCGCCAACTGCTACCGTTCAATCCGCGATCCGTTCAGAGGATGCTCGTATGAGACCGATTGCGCCGCTCACATCCATGATGATCGTTGTCGCATCGCTCGCGGTTGTGGTTGCAAGCCAAAGTCAGTCCGAGTCCGCTACGGTTAGCGGGAATACAGAACGGGTCAAGTAATAACCGCCCGGTGCCTCTTAAAAAAATGAACTACGCCACCCTTTGCGCTCTGTTTGCCATTTCCGGCCTCGCCTCGGCCTCCCCGGTCACATACACCATCGATCCCAATCATACTCATCCCGAGTTCGAGGCCGATCACCTGGGCGGTGTTTCGATTTGGCGGGGTCTGTTTAAGAGGACCAGCGGCACCATTATTCTTGATGCGGCCGCGCAAACCGGCACGCTGGATGTCGCCATTGACATCGCCAGTGTGGAATTCGGTAATGATAAATTGAATGAGGAAGCCGTCAGCTCGACCGCACCGCCGATTTTCGAGGCGCAGAAGTACCCGACCGCGTACTACAAAGGCACGCTGGGTGGCTTCATTAACGGCTTCCCAACCAGGGTCGCAGGCCTCCTCACGCTTCACGGCATCACGAAGCCCGTTGCCTTGCAGATCGCTTCCTTCAAATGTGTAGTCGATCTACCGGCGACGCAGAAGCACGTGTGCGGCGCGGACGCATCCGGCACGTTCAACCGCGCGGACTTCGGCATCACCGTTGGTCAAAGGTATGGTTTCAAAATGGAAGTGACACTCCACATCCAGGTTGAAGCAATGAAGGTTGAGTGATGTCGCGACATTGAGTCGCCAGTCACGCGCCAGCAGCCCCGCTTGACTAGGATGAGCGTTGTTTGTCGACAATTTCCTTGATCTTTCGCTCCTCCCACTCAGATCCCAAAAAGCCGCCAAGCCCATACACAGAAAGCCCATGCGCAACTAAGCCGATGCCCCAGCCGAGTAGCGGATAGAAAAACCAGATGGTCTTGCTCCCTCGTAAGATCTGTCCGTGCCAGCGGCACGTTGTTAAAGACTACCGCTCGGCGCCGCTATAGTCCCTCAGATTCTCGAGTATTCTCCGATTCCTGCTTAATCGGGCTGAGGCTCTGCCACCGGCTTTGAGGACAGATCGGTGCTGGAGGTCGGGGGCACGAGCAGGGCCAGGAATACTGTGCCTAACGACAGCACCAGCATTGCCCAGAACGTGAGGTTCAACGCTTGCGACAGGCCCACGCGGATCGCCGCGTCGCCGCCGGTCAAACCGTGAGGATTCAGCAGTTGACGAAGCTGATCCGACGTAATCGGTTCCAGCTTTCCCGACGGTCTCAAGCCGAGATTCAGTACGGCTCCCAGCACCGTGGCGCCAAGCGTACTGCCCAGGTTGCGCGAGAAGAGATTCGACGCCGTCACGCTGCCGCGTTGCGTTGAATCGACAATTTCTTGGATGAGCACCAGCGAAGGCACACTGATCAATCCCATGCCGAATCCCATCACGAGAGACCCCATCGCGGGCAAGAGAGGCGAGGTATGGGGTGTCAGCGCCACGAAGAATGCTGCGCCCAGCGGTTGGAGCAGCGCGCCGCTTAAAAGCAGGTGACGCAGCGCAAAACGGTGGAACAGCCGCGCCGCGATAGTGGCGCCCGCCGGCCAGCCAATGAGCATCGTGGTCAAGGTGAATCCTGCCGTGGTCGGCGATCGCTGCATGACGAGCTGCACGTAAATTGGCAGGAAGGTGGTGAGACCGATGAGCGTCATGCTGGCAAGCACAGCCACGAGGTTGGTCGCCGCAATGGGCCGATGACTCCAAAGCGCAAAGGAGACGATCGGATGGGTGACCCTGCGCTCCAGCACCACAAAAATTGCAGCTGCGATAAGGAACAGCGAGGCAGCTGCCACGACTCGAGTTGGCTGGTGGTTGCCGAGTTCCGTAAGAGCGATCAACAGAGACGTGACGGCGACAGTGAAAGAGGCGGCACCGCCCACGTCTATGGTGCGGCGCTCGTGCTTCGCATCTTCCTTGAGGAACAAAATGAAACCCGTCGCGGCTGCGATGCCCACGGGAATATTGATCCAAAAAATCCAGGCCCATGAGACCGAGCTAATGATGAGTCCTCCCAATAAGGGTCCAATCACTGCCGCGACAGCCCAGACGCTCGCAAGATACCCCTGCACCTTGCCGCGTTCGCGCGCTGGGTACAGGTCGGCCACGACGGTCATGGCGACCGGCTGCATGGCGCCCGCACCGACGCCTTGGATGAGCCGGCACCAAATCATGACCGGCATGGACCATGCGAATCCCGCCAAGATCGAACCCAAAAGAAAAATTCCGATCCCAATGAGCATGATCGGCTTGCGTCCGTAGACGTCCGCGAGATTCCCAAAGACCACGGTCAT
>Ga0210394_10008718_pt1 | contig 10359 bp, 9 predicted proteins | sample IncBWC12MmetaG_FD_160121 | JGI IMG/M metagenome (GOLD analysis project Ga0210394, IMG submission 160121) | Forest soil microbial communities from Barre Woods Harvard Forest LTER site, Petersham, Massachusetts, United States - Inc-BW-C-12-M | ecosystem: Environmental > Terrestrial > Soil >...
TCGGAGAGAAGGAGGCTCGGTTTGTGCTGGCCGAAGACCTCACCGAGAGCCAGCGCCTCGAGCTGGAGCTTCACCAGTCGAAGGCACGAGCCGAGGCGAGCGCCGAGCTGGGTCGAGCCAAGGACGAGATGGTCTCGCTGGTGAGCCACGAGATGCGCACGCCGCTCGCCAGCATCGTCGGCTTCACCGAGCTTTTGACGACGCGGGAGGTGACGGCCGCGCAGCGAAAGGAATACCTGTCGGTGATGCTTCAGGAAGGTCATCGTTTGACCGCCCTCATCAACGACTTTCTTGACCTGCGCCGGATCGAAGGCGGACACATGACGATGAGCTTCGCTCCGGCGGACATCGGGGCCCTGATCAACCGTGTGGTCGAGGTGTTTGGCAAGTCCGGGGAGACGGGGGTCAAGGCAAGGCTCGCGAAGAACCTGCCTTTGGTGCGGGCCGACAGCGATTCAATATTCAGGGTGGTCGCCAACCTGCTCTCGAATGCCAAGAAATATTCGCCCAACGGCGGCGCCATCGTCGTCAGCGCCGAAATGGTTGACGGCATGGTCGAGATCTCGGTTCAAGACGAGGGACTCGGAATTCCCGCCGATGCCATCTCCCACCTCTTCCAGAAGTTCTATCGCATCGACACGGCCGATCGGCGGACGATCCGGGGCACCGGGCTCGGCCTGGCGATCAGCAAGAACATCGTCGAGGCGCATGGGGGCACGATCACCGCGAAGTCCGCGGGTGAAGGTCAGGGGTCAGTCTTTTCCTTCACGCTCCCGGTCGGGCGCGAGCAATCGCACAAAGGAGATGTCCTCGTGGTCGAGGACGACTCCGGATTTGCCCACCTGTTGCAGGCGGAGCTGGCGGGGCGCCAGATCACCTCCGTTTGGGCCATGGACGCGGAGACGGCCGAGCAGCTCATGATCAAGAACGGGGCGCGCGCCGTGGTGCTCGACCTGCTCCTCCCGGGATTGTCGGGCGAGGCATTCCTCCAGCGGATGCGAGAGCGATACGGGCCGAACATCCCAGTCGTCGTGATCACGCTGAAGGACCTGGACCTTGCGGAAAATCTCGCGTTGCAGAAGCTGGGCGTGGCGGGAGTGCTTCGAAAAGGTCCCGGCATCTCGGTCGCCGCAGCCAACCTCATCGAAAACGCCCTGGCCGCGCAGCTGGTGGCCCTCTGATGGCGATGATCGATGTCTCCCGACCCCAGCCGGCACTGCCGGCCGAGGAGTCCGAGCGACTGCTGCGCTTGCGCAGGCTGTACCCCATCCACGGCCCTGACGTCTCCGCGTGGCCCATGGTCCCGATGCCGGTTCTGTGCGACGTGTCGATCCTGTTCACGGACCTGCGGGGCTTCACGCGCCTGACCGAGCGATTCGCCCACGACCCGGCCGGCTTGATGGAAGTGCTAAATGCTCACTTGAAGAAAGTCCTGAGGTCGATCGCGATTTGCGGCGGCGTGGTCGAAAAGTTCGTCGGCGATGGGGTGATGGCCACCTTTGGCGCCAGCGGCGACCACGACGACCACGTGGGCCGAGCCATGGCGGCCGCGATCGGTTTGATCGGGGCCAACGAAGCCCTCAACCGCCGGTCGGCGGCGGATTGGGGATTTCGCCTGGACGTCGGTGTCGGCATCGCCTCCGGACCCGTCGTCATCGGCGCCGTCGGCTCAGCCGACCGCTCGGAGCTAGGCGTGCTCGGGGACGCCGTCAACGTCGCCGCCAGGCTCGTGACCCAGGCCGGACCCGGCGAGGTGCTGATGACCGGGACCGTCTATCGGGCGATGGAGAGCATGCTCCAGAGCGAGCTTACGTCGCAGTCGGCGGTTCGCGGGCGGTCAGGCCGTCTCGAGATTTATCGGATGTCCTTGCTCGGCGGCCGCGGCGACCTCGCCTGACGCACCGTCGACATGCTCTGCCAGGCCGGCATGCTCCAGCAGGATCTGGGTGGCTTCGCGTTCGTCAGCCGGCCGGCCGATCAAGAAGCCCTGGGCGGCATCGCATCCGGACTCGACCAGGATCGCCTCGGCGGCTCGATCTTGCAGGCCCTCGGCGACGACGCGAAGACCGAGGTTGTGCCCCAACCCAACCGCGGATCGCACGATGGCTCCGGAGTCGGGGTCAGTCGCCAGACCTGACACGAACGAGCGATCGATCTTGATCTCGTTGACCGGGAGCCGCATTAGATAAAGGAGAGATGAATACCCGGTCCCGAAATCGTCGAGCGAGAGCCGGATCCCCATCTCGCTCAGCCGAGCCAGCGCCTTGCCCGCGGCCGCCGCCATCGCCACGCCTTCCGTGATCTCGAGCGTGAGCCTGTGCGGCTCCACCTTGGAGGATTCGAGTGCGCGAGCGACCATCTCCTCGAGGGAATGGTCCTCGATGCAGCGCGGCGAGACGTTGACCGACATCGTGACGTCCAGGCCCAGCGCGAGCCACTTCCGCAGCTGGGTCAGTGCGTTGTCCATGACCCATGCGGTCAGCGGGTGGATGATCCCCATCTCCTCGGCCAGCGGGAGGAAACGGTCGGGCGGCATCATGCCCTCGCGAGGGTGATTCCATCGAACTAGAGCTTCCATCCCCTGGATCGCACCTGTCGCCAGGGTAAGCTGCGGCTGGTATTGCAGGACGAGCTCGCCTTGAGGAATCGAGCGGCGCAGCTCACCCGCAAGTCCGGAGCGCCGGAGCGTCTGCGCTTCCTGCTCGGGCGCGTAGACCGCGTGCCCGCCGCCCGATCGCTTGGCCACGTACATCGCCACGTCCGCGCGTCGCAGCAGCGTCGTCGGGTCGTCGCCGTGAACCGGATACAGCGCGATGCCGATCGAGGCTCCCGTCTCCACCATCTGGTCGGCGATCGCGAACGGCCCTTCCAGTGCCGCGAGGATTTTGCGGGCGGTGGCCACCACATCGTCCGGATGTTTCGCATCGGTGGTCAGAACTGCGAACTCGTCGCCGCCTAGCCTGGCGATGGTGTCGGTCGCGCGCAGCACGCCGCGAAGCCGCGCGGTGACCTCCTGGAGCAAAGTGTCCCCACGGTCGTGGCCGAGCGCGTCGTTGATGTCCTTGAAGCGATCGAGGTCTAAAAGAAGGACTCCGAACATGTTCTGGTTTCGGCGCGCCGACAGCAGCGCCTGGCGCAGGCGGTCACCGAACAGGCTCCGGTTCGGAAGGCCGGTCAGGGCGTCATGCAACGCCTGGTACTCGAGAGCATCGGTGTGCGCCTTCCGCTCCGAGATGTCGCGCATCGTGGCGATGAAAAGGTGGCGCGAGCCCACCTGCATCGAGCTGACAACGAATTCCAGTGGAAACAGGCTCCCGCTCTTCCGCTTCCCCATCGATTCGTGAGCTGCGCTGATCGGGATGTCCTGCATCAGGCGGTGCTGCAAGTAGTTGGTGAACCCGCTTCGATGGGTGGTCGCGATGAGGATCTCCGCCGGCTGTCCAACCAGATCCGACTCCTCGTAGCCAAACAGCTTCACGACCGCCGGGTTGGCGGATTCGATGATCCCCGCCTGGTCGATGGTTGCCAGCCCGTCCGACACGTTGTCGAGCACCGACCTCATCCGCTTCTCGCTGTCCTGAAGCGCAACCTCCGCGCGTTTGCGCTCCACGAACTCCCCGATCTGAGAGCCGACGTCGTTCATGACGGCCACCAGGCCTTCATCGAGCTCGCGGGCCGCCCAGGTATGGAGGGAGATCATGCCGACGACACGACGCCCGCTTCGCACTGGGAAACCGGCGATGCCGTGCAGGCCTGCCGCCACCGCAGCCGCGGACCGCGCCGATCCGTCGGCAGCCAGGTCGCCCACCGACATCGGTGCCCCGGCCTCCCAGACCGCGCCGGGCAGGCCCTCTCCACGCTTGTAGGTCGCCTCGGCTGCAGTCGCTTCATACGCAGACGTGTCCCGGCCCGGGCGCTTCCATGCCGCGATGAAGTGCATCGCCTCTCGGGTGGTGTCGACCTCCCAATACTCTGCGAGCTCCCAGTCAAGGGCAAGGCAAAGGCCTTCGAGAACGTTGGGCGCCGCAGCCTCCCAGCCAGGTGAGGTGACCAACGCATGCGTGACAGCGAACCTGGCGGCCTGGAGGACCTCGTTGCGCTTGCGATCGCCGATGTCGACCGCCACCGTCTGAAAGTGCAGAGGCTTGCCGGATTCGTCTCTGACGAGGCGGACGTTGACGTCGGCCCATAACGGCTGGCCATCCCGTCGGATGAACCGCTGATCGAAGCGGAAGCCGGGTGCGTCGCCGGCCAAGACCCGATGCCACGCATCCTGCATCCTCGCCACGTCATCGGGATGGGTGATGTCGAAAAGCGACATGCTCCGCAGCTCGCTCTCGATATAACCGAGCCACTCGTAGAAAGCCGGATTGACAGAGAAGATGTGAGCCTCGAGCCCGGCGAAAGCCATCGCGGCCTGCGCCTGCTCGAAGAGTGTTCGAAAGCGCCTCTCGCTGTCACGCTCCGCCACTTCCGAGCGGTGGCGGTCGCTGATGTCGTGCACGAGGGCGATGAGGCGGTGGCTGCCCTCGGCGCTGAGGGAACGCACCGCAGTCTCAACCTGGATTCGCCGTCCGTCCTTGGTGATGAGCGCCGATTCGTAACGGAAGGGAACGACTCCACCCTGGAAACGCGTCGCGAGCTGCTCGCTGAGATGCTGCCGCTCATCGGCGGGCGCGAGTTCGATGAGCGAACCGAACGCGGCGAGCTCGCTTGACGTGTACCCGGTCAACGCCTGATAGGCGGCATTCCCGGCGACGAACCTGCCGTCCTCGGAGATGACCACGCCCTCACCTATGTCGCTGATCGCGCTGAGCAGGGATGCCTGCCGCTCCGACTGCATGGTGAGGTTGCGCGCGACCACGTGGTGCGTGATGTAGGCCAGAAGCGCGAGGCCGATGAAGACAAATGCCCAGCTCACGACCTCCAAAGCCGATAGGTGGAGCATGACCAGCGCGTCTACCCACAGGGCCGCCAACCCCAGGCCGGCGATGCCGATGACGTAGAGGAAGTGGCGTGTCAGGAAGCCGAGATCGAAGTAGAGGAGCATCGTCGCGAACAACGCGGCTGACAAAGGCATGATGTCGTTGCCGAGCCACGGCGCTGCGACTCCGAGCGCGGCCACCGCGAGCAGGACGTTGACCAACATCAGGCCGACCTGCACCGAAACACGGCCGGCGAACCTCGACGCCCTGATCGCCACCGCGACTGCGCCGTACGCCACCCCAAATGCGATCAGCACCCCTTCCTCCTGGAGGATGGCTTTGGGCAGGTTGGCTTCCCACAGGCGGAGCGCGACGGCCCCGATGATCACGGTGGCGGCGAGGCTGGTGATCAGGGGAAGTCGCCAGGATGTGAGGAAGGCCGGCCTGCGAGGCTCGGCGGCGCCGGCCGAAGACTCGCTGAACAGCGACTCGGCACCGGCCGGCTGGGACAGGATCAAATCGCTCGCCAAACCACGACCACGATAGCGGTCAACGCTCGGCCCGGGTGCTTCCGGCGCAGCCCGGTTTTGATTGGCCCCTGCCGACGTGCCGGCGACCCGGCCGCTACTTGCCGGTATTGGCCTTGGAACGCTGCGGGACGGAGCGCTTCAGTGGCGCCCTTCGACCGGCGTGGGCCGGCAGGGGCTGGTTCGCCCGTGCGGCCTCGGAGTCCTTGGGGCGGCTCGAGGCGGCGTGCAGGGTGCGCAGCCGGTCCAACCGCTCCTTCTTGGCGAGGAGGGCGGTCTTGAGGGCGTCCGACAGCTGGGTGTCGTTCATGGGAACCACCCGCAGGCGGGCTTCCAGTTCCAACACCTCCACTTCGGCCCGAGTCAGCTCGAGATCGATAGTCTTTGCCACTTCTTCCTCTTTTCTGAATACGTTTGAGAGCTACGCAACCTAATAACTACCCCGCGGAAGCCAAGGTTATGCCTAAAACCTTAGAAGTGGCTGGGAACCTGACCGGGGCTCCGCCGGCGCCGCCCCCAGGCGCCGTCCGGGGATGGTTCAGTCGAGTGAGATCGCGTCCCGTAGCTTTTCGAAGAAGCCCTTGGAGACTTTCTCCGGCTTGCCGGTGAGTCCCCCGACCTTGCGCAGCAGCGCCTTCTGCTCGGCCGTGAGGTCTTTCGGCACGACGACCTGGACGACCACGTACTGGTCTCCCCGCCGGCCGCCGCGAACATCGGGCATGCCTCGCCCCGCCATCCGGAAGGACTGCCCGTTTTGGGTGCCGGCCGGGATCGCGATCTCGACCGGACCATCCAGGGTAGGTATCTCGATGCGGTCGCCGAGCGCCGCCTGCACCATGTTGACCCGCAGCTCGTAGATGACCTCCTGGTCACGCCGGGCGAGCATCGCGTGGGCCTTGACCCTCAAGACAACGTAGAGGTCGCCGGGCGGTCCGCCCCGAATCCCCGCCTCGCCTTCTCCGCTGAGACGGATCTGCGATCCAGTGTCGACCCCCGCCGGGATTCTCACCGACAGGCGGTGCGCCCTCTCGAGGCGGCCCTGTCCGCGGCACTGTACGCACGGGTGCTTGAGCAGGCGCCCGGCGCCGCCGCAGGTCGGGCAGGTCGCAGCGGTGACCACGGAACCGAATATCGATTGCGCTGTGCGTCGGATCTGTCCCGAGCCTCGACACCCCGGGCACGTCTCCTCGCCACTGCCGGGTTCGGCGCCGCTTCCAGCGCACCTGTCGCAGGTCGTCAGGTGCGGGACGTCCACCTGTTTCTCGACTCCCAGGAACGCCTCTTCGAACGTGATGGTCATGTCGTAGCGAAGGTCGTCGCCTCGATTCGACCGCTGGCGGCGCCCACCGCCTCGACCACCACCGCCGAAGAAGGTGTCGAAGATGTCGGCGAACGGCATGTCGGAGAAGTCCACGGCAGGGCCGCTCCCCTCCACCGCGGCGTGGCCGAACATGTCGTATGTGCGCCGGCGGCCGGGGTCGGAGAGCACCGTGTACGCCTCGCTCGCCTCTTTGAAACGCGCTGCGGCGACGGCGTCGTTGGGGAAGCGGTCAGGATGCGAGTCCATCGCGATCTTGCGGAAAGCTTTCTTGAGGTCGTCCGCCGAAGCCTGGCGGCCCACGCCTAGTACCTCGTAGTAATCGCGCTTGACCGCCACTGCCTACCGCAGTTTAGTGAGAGCGCGAACCGCCGTCGGCGGCGGGCAGGGCAGGCGGGCGCGCGACTTTGACGAGCGCCGGCCTGACCACGCGGTCGCGGAGGCGATACCCGCGGCGCAGCTCCTGGACGACAGTGTCTTCAGGGTGCTCCGAGGATTCCTCGTGTCCGATGGCCTCGTGAACCGCCGGATCGAACGGCTTGCCCATCGCATCGATGGTTTCGAGCCCGTGAGCGCGCAGCGCCTCCTCAAGCTTGCGGACGCTGAGCTCGAGGCCTCTGGCCCAGGCTTGATCGATCCTTTCTGGCTTGTGGTCGAGCGCCTTCTGAAGATCGTCCAGCCCCGGCAGCAACCTGGCGATCAGGTCGGCCGACGCGTGCTGGATCGTTTCCAGATGCTCCTGGCGTGAGCGCTTCTTGTAATTGTCGAAGTCGGCCGCCAGGCGCAGGTATCGGTCCTTGGCCTCGGCAAGCGCGGCCTCCAGCTCGGCGATTTTCGCCTCGAGGGGAGCTGCAGAACGCGGCTCTGCGGCTGGCTCGGCCTCAGCGCGAAGTTCGGCTTCGTGTGGACCGTGCTGATGCTTACGCGTGGTCATGAGATGTAGATACCTCGCATGGCGGTCCGCTCAAACCCCCAGCTCGGCCATGCGCTCGCTGGCGCCCCGGGCCACCGCCTGAAGGCGCGCCACGGTCTGGCTGTACGCCATGCGCGTCGGGCCGATCACGCCGAGCACTCCCTTGAGCCGGTTCGAGGGGCCGTAGCTGGTGAGCACGACGGCGCAGCCCTGCAGCTGGCTCGAGGCGTTCTCGGAGCCGATGACGATCTGGAGGTCGGATTCGCCGATCAGCTCGCGGAGAAGGACCGTCAGGTATCGGGTCTCCTCCAGCACCTCCAGGACCTGGTGCAGGCGCGACGATTCCGCGAATTCCGGCTGGCGCAGCAGGTTGCGCACGCCGTCATGCACGACAAGACTCTCCGAACCCTTCTCGTACTGGTCGAGCGCCACCACGATCAGGCCGAGCAGCTCCTTGTCGAGGCCGAGCGAGGCGTTTTCGTAAGTTCTTCGCACCTCCTCGCTGGCCTTGCCGCCGAGGTTCTCGTTCAACCGGGCCGCCAGCGCGCTGAGCTCCGGCTGGGTCGCTGACTCGGTGACCTGCAGCACCTGCTGGCGAAGCAGGTTGCCCTCGAGCAGGAGGATGAGCAGCACCTCGTTGGGCTCCAGCGAGACGAGGTCGACGTGCTTCACACGGGCCTGCGTGCCATGGGGCGCGCTAGCCACCGACGCGTTCTGGGTCACGGCCGCGAGTGTCATCGCCACCTTCTCGACCAGGCCCTGGACGTCGGCGGGTGCCCTGCGCAGTTCCTCGCGAATGAACAGTGCGACGCTGTCGGGGATCGCCTCCAGGTCCATGAGGAAGTCGACGAAGTAGCGGTAGCCGGAGTCGGTCGGGACGCGACCTGCCGAGGTATGCGGTTGGGCGAGGTAGCCGAGGTCGGCCAGCTCCGCCAGCTCGCTGCGGATCGTCGCCGAGGACAGGTTCACGAAGTAGCGGCTCTGCAGCGCCTGGGAGCCGACGGGCACGGCGCTCGTCGTGAATTCGTTCACCACCGCACGCAGGATCGCCTGCTTTCTATTCTCCATGGGTTCAGCACTCTCGACGCGAGAGTGCCAACTAGAGTACGACCAGGGCGATCTGGTTGTGCAGGTCCAGCCCTCGGCGGGTGGGCACCACGCGGTCGCCTTGGCGCTCGATCAACCCACCTCGCTCCAGCTCGTCGAGCTCGCTGTCGAAACCCTCGGGCGGGGTCATCCCGCTCGCGGTGCGCAGCCCGAGCATCAGCGACTCTCCCCGCGCCTGCCGCGGCGCCAGCTCCTCCCCATCCGCCCTCGGCGCCGGTGCGGCGATGTACTCTCGCGGCCGCGCCACGTTCCACCATCGCTGCGACGAGCTCCCATCGGTGGCGTAGGAGTGGGCTCCGGCCCCCGCTCCATACACCGGGCGACAGGCCCAGTACGCATGGTTGTGCTTGGACTCGAAACCTGGCCTGGCCCAGTTGGAGACCTCGTACCTGGTGAAGCCGGCAAGCTCCAGCGCCTCGCATGCGGCGTCCAGCTGGTCCCATTGGAGGTCGGCCTCGACCTCCGGCACACGGCCCTCGGCGCGCCGGCGCCACAACAGGGTGCCTTCCTCAAACGTCAGGCAGTAGGTGGAGATGTGATCCGGTCCAAGGGCGATCCCCCGCCGCAGCGTCTCCAGCCACGAGTCCCGACTCTGAAATGGGACCGCATAGATGAGGTCGATGCTCACGTTCGGCATCCCCATCGAACGGGCAAGGCCGAATGCGCGCGTCGCCTGCGCTGCGTCGGTCCTTCTCTCCAGGACCGCGAGAGCGCGCGGCTCGAAACCCTGCACGCCCAGGCTCAGGCGATTCACGCCCCCTTCGAGCCAGGCCTGCAGCTTGATCGCGTCTGTGCTCGCGGGGTTCGCTTCCAGCGTCACCTCGACCTCAGGCGCGAGGTCGAAGTTGGCGCGGACGAACCGGAGCAGCCTTGCCATCAGCTCCGGCGGGAGCAGGCTCGGCGTGCCGCCGCCGAGATAGACCGTGTTCAGCGTTCCGAAAGGAAAATGTTCGCGGGCGGCAAAGAGCTCTTTCTCGAGTGCGCCGACATAGTCGGGCATCAGCCTGTCCATCCCCGCATAGGCGTTGAAGTCGCAGTAGCCGCATTTGTGCTTGCAGAACGGAAGGTGGATGTAAAGGTGTTGAAACGGGAGCAAGGTCAAACGCCTTTGATCGTGTAACGCTGCCCGCGAGCGACCTCGAGCTCGCGGCGCAGCAGGTCGGCCGCCTGGCGCTCGTTCGGCACGAGTTCCTTGATGCGCGCTCCCATTCGATCCTCGACCCTGGCGATCTGGCGCCTGATCTGCTCGACGTTGGCCTGGTTGCTTCGGTAGCGCTCGCGCTTCCGCCAAAGCCGCGCGTGCTCATCCCGCAGGTCGGCCACCGACCTCCTGACACGGCAGTCGAGGCACAGCTGGTCGCGTGCCTCCGAGCTGGGCACCTGCTTGCCGCAGTCCTTGCAGAAGATGAGGATCGTGCTCAGGGAGTCGCCCCTTTCAGATCGGCCAACTCGGCGCGGCTGAGCTCGAGCAGTTTTTGGGGAGAGATCTCGAAGACCGAATCCGGCCGTCCGGCCGCAGCCCACACGACGCCATGACCGAGCAGGTCGCGGTCCATGAACACACCACCG
>Ga0210394_10008719_pt1 | contig 10358 bp, 10 predicted proteins | sample IncBWC12MmetaG_FD_160121 | JGI IMG/M metagenome (GOLD analysis project Ga0210394, IMG submission 160121) | Forest soil microbial communities from Barre Woods Harvard Forest LTER site, Petersham, Massachusetts, United States - Inc-BW-C-12-M | ecosystem: Environmental > Terrestrial > Soil >...
TCGAGAAACATGATGACGTATGTCCACATGAGTGCGGGCTCGATGCCGTTCTTGGCGAAGATGTTCGCGGCAACCACGTCAGCGCCAAGTTTGAATTTTGCCGAAACATGCATCAGAAACATAATGCCGACGATGATGCGCACGAGCGTTGCAGCAATCGGCAGCATTGCCTCGTAAAATCCACCGAGACTCGGATACAGCAGCTTCGTTTCCCCTTGAGCCACGCCACTCTCCCTATCTGCTTCTTAGACCCACGCGACCCCTGTCATCAGCTTACGACGCCGACGATGGCTCGCACCAATGTAATTACAGCAGGAATTTTGGAGCATTGAAATGGGGTCAAGATTCATGGTGCGCTGCAAAACTCTTCAACACTCAGGTCGCATAGTGGGTACTGGGTGGGCGGTGGCGCCGTGCTGCTCTGAGCAGCTTCTAAGCCAATAGCGCGAGGTCGATCGCGTCGCCCATCTTGCAGTAACCGCCGTCGCTCGGGTGCAGTCCGTCTCCGCAATCGTCCACGGCACGCATCTGGGTCGGGATTTCGGGGCCGCGCAACGCGGCGTCGAAATCGGCGACACCGTCAAACACGCCGCCCTCCCGGATCCAGGCATTGACCGCGACCCTGTGCATCTCGCGCGTCGGGTTCCAGGCATTGGCCATGTACGTCTCATTGCCGAACGGTGTCAGCGTCGCGCCGATGATCTTGATGCCAGCGGTGTGCGCGCGCAGCGCCATCTGCTGCAGGCCGGCAATCACGTACGCGGCGGTGACCTCCTCCTCGGGCTTCGCCCACCGATTACGCAGATCGTTGGTGCCGAGCATGACAATGACGTGCGTGACGCCCGGCTGCGCCAGTACGTCGCAGTCGAAGCGCCGGAGCCCGCTGTCGCCGCGGATGTCGTGCAGGATGCGGTTGCCGCCGAGCCCGCTGTTCATGACGCCGACCGGTCTGCCTGCGCGAGTCACGAGCCGCCGCGCCAATTGATCGGGCCAGCGGCAGAAGGCGTCGATCGTCGAGATGTTGCCGTCGGTCAGCGAATCGCCGAGCGCGACAACTGCGAGTGCGTCGCTCGGGGCGAGCGCGTCGACGCCGCAAAGGGAGAACCACTGGTCGGTCAGATTCCCGACCGGCAGCACCGTCTCAGCGGCGAAATTGCCGGGTGGCGAGATGTAATTGGTCTGCCTTGCGTAGCGGCCGGTTATCGCGAAATTCGCCGGCACCTCGCCGGGCAGATGGAAACTGACGGCGACATCGGCGAGCGGTGGAACGGAAAGATCGACTGCATCGCTGTACTGCACCGCCCCGGCTGCGATGACGGCCGAGTCGCGGCCGCCGAAGCTTAGCTTGCGGCCGGTGCCTGCGACGATCGTCGGACCCTTGTCACGCAACGCGATCGTCGCGGCGCCGATGATCAGCGGACGATTGCCATAGGCATTTGAGATCCGCACACGCAACCGCTCGCCGCCGATGCTAAAGCGTGGGTTCAGGCGGATCGTCTGGTTGTTGAAACCGACGACGCCTTCCGCCGGCGCCGGAGCAGCCGCCCAGGTTCCGACCCAACGTTTGTCGCCTGGCATGACCATCTTCGACTTCGCTACGCCGTCTGATGCCGTTTCAGGAACGTGCGCGCGCGGTTGATGGTGCGGGCCTTCAGTTCCGGCGGCTCCTTCCAGGGAAAGACCGTGATCTCGGCATTGGGCGCCAGCGAGGCGATGTCGATGGAGACCTGGAGCGGATGCGCGACGATGTCGTCGGGTAGGACCAGCATCGGAGTCTGGCAGGATTTCGCGAAGTCGCGCGACACGCTGTACACGAAGTCAGGCTGCACGCGGTAAAGGTTGTGCAGATACTGCTCGATGGTCGCCATCGATACGTCAGGCTGGCGCTCGCGAAACTCCTTGGCCCAGACGTCCTTCCCGGAATTGTACATGTAATCCGGCTGCTCCGGCCGGTGCCCGACCGGCTGGCTCAGGACGGCGGCGACCATGCGCGCCGGCGCGCGCTCCATCAGCTTCATCGCGAACGGGCCGCCGATGCAGTTGCCGAAGAAAAAGAACTGGCGGATGCCGAGATGGTCCATCACGCCGAGCTGGTCGTCGGCGAAGGCATCCCACGGATTGTCGACCGGAACCGGGCCGGTCGAATAGCCGTTGCTGGCGTTGCGCTGGTCCATGGTGATCACGCGGAAGTCGTTCTTGAACTCCTCCATGATGTTGATCACCGCGGTCGGCCAGTTGCCGATGCGCGAGTTCAGGCCGCCGCCGGGCGTCGCCAGTAGCGGGAAGCCTGAGCCGATTTCGGCGTAGCGGATGCGGACATTGCCGTTCTCGTAGAAGCCGACCTTGGCGCCCTCCGGCAAGCCCTGCGGCGCTCCTGCCTGCGGCGCTTGGGCGAATACTTGCGGGGCGGTGGTTGCCGCGGCGGCGGCAGCACCGGTGGTAAGAACGGTGCGTCGGCTCGAATCGATCATCGGTTACCTCCCTTTCAGATTATCGGCCGACAATCACTTTTCCATCTCGCGCGACGGCGGCGAGTTGTAGCGGTGGGTTTGGCGCCGGTCCGTGAATAACCTTGCCGCCGTCGGCGACGTCGAACACGCTAAAATGGCACGGGCAGCCGAGCACGGGATTTTTCACATCGACATCGAAAGTATCCCGCGCAACATTGACGTCGTTGAAATAGCGGGTGGTGCATTTGGCATGCGGGCAGATCAGGCTTGACGCGTACCATCGCTCGTCGGCGAGCTTGATCAGGATACCGGGCAACTCTTCGCCGTCGAGCTGGAAGGTGAATTCGGCGGCATCCCAGGTTTTGACGAGGCTCGCCCGATCGACCACCGCCAATGCGGATTGATCGGCAGCGACCGCAGCGGAAGCGGCTAGGGCCGGCAGCGCGACCAAACCCAATATCAGTTGTCGGCGTTGCAACTGGAGTTCAGTCGCCGCCGAACATGAGATTGGGCTTTGATCGCGCGCCGGCAAGGACTCAGCGCTCCGTCCGCCGCTCGGGCCCGAACATGCCGAGAAAATCGTCGTTGCTTATGACTTTCGACCACATCGGATAGGTGTTCTTCAGCATCTGCTCGGACTGCTCGGGAAAATAGCCGGCCATGGCATCGCGCAGCGCATAGACGTGATATCCCAAGTCATACGCGCTGGTGACCGTGGCATAGACGCAGACGTCGGTGGTGAAACCGGCGACGGCGACGTTCTTGATCCACTTGGAACGCAACACCTGATCGAGACCGGTGCCGCCGAACGCGGTGGTTTGAATCCGCGGCGGCAGGAACAAATCCTTGTCGCCTTCGCCGGGTTGCAGCGGCTCGTAATACGAGGTTTCCTTGGTGCCTACCTTCCAGGCTTGGCGCAAAATCTGGCCGCGATGAAAGCCGCCGGGATTGGTCGGGTCGAGTTCGCGGTAATCGTGGGTGTAGCCTTCGGTGATATGTACCACCGTGATGCCCAGGCTGCGCGCCTTCTTGACCAGATCGACGGTGCGATCAAGCAGATGCTTGTCATCCAGCTCCTTTTGCACGTTGTGATAATTGGCGCCGGCGGGGTTCGTGAACGGATATTGGAAGTCGACAAGAATGAGCGCGGTTTCGGCCGGGTTGAGGACCTTGTCGAGCGGCGGCAGGCCTTGTGCATTAACGTTCGATGCGCCGAACAAAACGAAGGCGGCGAGCGCTGCGGCATTCAATGCCGATCGCCCAGTCAAATCATGAAAAGCAGAAGGCAGATTGATTTTAAGCATGGGTCGCTCCCTTGGGTTGCGCAAAGTCATGCTGCGTATTAGGCGCGTCTAAGCCGAGGGAGATCGCACGGAAAGGTGATTGGCCATAATCGTCGCCTCCCTCCGCGTCGCTTCGCCTTTATGCAAAGTCTTCGCTCAGAGGAGGCCATTTCTCCACAATAGCCGGCGCCCTGCAATACCAAGATTCGCACCGCCCTGACGCGGGGTCCGCTTCTCCCCAATAGCTGCCAAATCGCTGCGTCACCCTAAATGACGCTCCGGGCCGGACATTGATCGCCGCGCGGCTAGTGCCCCGTGTCTGTCTTGCAGGAATGCCGGAAGGCGCCAATAATTGACGTCAGTTCGGAAGCCGCCTGGGAAATATCCCGGTTCATCTGCGTCTCGAGGCGCAGAGCGACAAGATCGAACGTGCTGGAGGAGCGCCGTGAAAGAATTGATCAGGCAGGATTTGGACCACGCGCTTTCCCGCCGGCAATTGATGTCGGGTTTAGCTGGGCTCGGAATGAGCACGGTTGCCGTCAAGGTTTTGGCTCAATCTTCGCCGGCCCAACCCGCAATGGCTCCGGTCATACGTCCAGCACCCGGGGAAACATTGGTCTATGACGATTTCAGTGCCGGCGGATGGCCTTCGCCGCACTGGCTAAAATTCCGATCGGCGGAATACGATTTTTGGGACCCCGCGACGGCGGTGCGCGCTCCCGGCGCGCCCGAGAATACGCTGACGATCGATTTGCCGCGATTCACGACCTCGCATCCGAACCACGTGAAAGCGCTGATGCTGTCGACCACCGCTTTCGATCTCGAAGAGAGCCGCGGCTTCACGGTGCGGGCCGAAATGGCCGTGCGCACCTTCGGAACCGAACACAATACCTTCGGTCTCGAGCCCGGCGACCCGCGTCTCGCCACCGGCGCCCTCGTGGTGATCGATCCAGAAACCGGGATGGTGTTCGACTTTTTTGTCTCGAACGACCGGATCAGGCCGCTCTATGAACGGTTGACCTTTAAGCGCAAAGAGCTCGGTCCCTATCCAGCCTATTCGATCTTGGGCGAGACCGTGCCGACACTGATGGGCGATTGGCATCTTTATGAGATCCGCTACGACCGCGCCGGCGACCGCGTCGAGTGGTGGATCGATCGCAAATTGATCGCCGCTCGGGGCCGGATCGGCGCACCCGACGGGATGGATGGACCGATCGTAAAATTACGCCGCCCCCGCATCGGCGGCGGGCTTTTTACCTTGCTCGACGATCTCAACAACGATCGCGTTACGGCCGACGACAATCCCAAGATTCCAGGTTTTATCCGCAGCAACTGGGAAGACCGCTTTGACCAAGGCGGCCAGGTGTCGTTTCGCAAGTTCGAGATCGAGGGATAGAACTGAGGTGAAAAGGCTGGCTTGGATCGCCGCCGGCTACGCTCTCTGCGTCGTCGCCGGCCTCGCCGCTGTCGCCGTCAACGAGTTGCGCATGCCGGCCAACGTGGCGCAGGGCTCGCCCGGCATGGTCGCCTTCGGCGACATGATCCTGTTCGTGCTGGTCGCAGGATTCGTCGGGCTCGCGCCGACCTGGTTCTTGCTGAAGCTGTTCATCGAGAAGGCGCCGCGCGCGCTCCTGGCCATCGTGCTCCTGGTCGCCGCGATGGGGCCGGTAAGCTGGCTCGCGGTGACGCGCATGGCCGGCGGCTCGAACCTCCCGAACTTGCCCGAGGCCGTCCAGGCGCTGGTCGGCCCGTTCATCGCCTTCGTCGCCTTTCCACGCATGGTCTTCGGCCCGGTCTTGCTGGTGATCGAGGCAGCGACCTTCCTCCTGGTCCGTGGGCGCGTCACGCGCGCGCTCCTGGTCGTGGCGATGCTGATGGACCTCGTCCCGCTCGGCATTTTCGCGTTGCATTTGCTGCGCGCGACCCGCTACTAGGCGCCGGCCGGCGATTTGATCGCCTTATTGCGCTGCTGCTGCTAACGCTTGGTACTGCATGCCGTTTTGAGCAGCGCAAAGACGAGATGAAGCGAGTGCAGGGCGGGCAAACGCCACGCTTCGCTCAAGAGCCGCTGGTAAAACGTCCCGGGAATTTTAACTGAGGGGTATCAGACGCAGGCGTCGTGCCCGAAGCTTCGCCGGCGTGCGGGGACTGAGACACACTCATCGGCTGCCGCTCGGCAAGGGCTTTTGCTCTTGTCGCAAACGCTGCCTCGATCTTGACCTTAAGCATTTGCGCGTTGAACGGCTTGACAATGTAACCGCTTACGCCGGCCTTCTTCGCCGCAATCACATTCTCCGGCCGAGATTCTCCAGTCACCATGATGAAAGGAACTTGCTTGAGACCAGCATCGCCCCGGATTGCTATGAGCAAGTCCAAGCCACTGAGCGGCTCCATGTGCCAATCGGAAAAGATCAAACCGTAACGTCGGGTGCACAATTTTGTCAGAGCTTCGGCGCCGCTGTTGGCTTCATCGACATCGGCGAACCCCAATTGTCGCAACTGACTGCGGACGATTTTGATCATCGTTCCGTGGTCGTCGACCACAAGCACTGGCATAAATCGATCGATTGTCATCGATATTAGCGGCGCAAAATGAGCACACGAAATGCGCGTTGCTCGCTACACTCGGCAGGGTGCCGATCCCTACGGAATGGCGATGCTACGGCAACAGGTTGAATATTCAGTAAAACCGCGCCGAACTATGTTGCATTGCAACAGGCTCGCTCGGCAAGCGCAGTTTGGTGGGTAAAGGCGCGCAACGCCGTGCCCATTAGAGCGTTTCGGGAAGCTCTGATATCCGGCTATCGGCGGCTCAAGATCGAAGGCGGAGCGGTTTTCTTCACGCTTGCGCCCGCCGATCGCGGCAGCGATCTGTTAGGGCGTTTCGGTGAATGAATGCGTGGGCGCGGAGCTTGTCATCGGGCCGCACTTCGCGCGGACCCATTGGCGCCTTTGCTCACCCTACCCTTGCTGCTTGCCCGTCCCGGTCGCGAATGATCCGAAGCGGACATTCGTGTGCTGTGCACGCGTGACGCGAGATTCATCGGACGCGTTCCGATACCATTTCAGAATATTTTTAAACAACGTTCTGATTCCATTTCGGAATATTGCTTGAGTAAAAAGAGCGTTACCTCTTTTCGTGGCGCGTTGCCCGGCGCGCGGTTGCAATGGCAGCATTTACGGGCCGGGCTCTCCGCTCAAGTAGAGTTTTCAACAAGCGTTCAAGCTCGCTTATCAAGGAGAACGATCATGTCCGCAGCATCTTCATCGGCCGCGCGTGCGGCCGCAGCCACCGAAGGCAGCGCAATTCGTCCCTTCCGCGACAACGTACCGGAAGCGGAACTTGCCGAATTGCGCAGGCGCATAAAGGCGACAAAGTGGCCTGAACGGGAAACAGTTACGGATGCATCGCAAGGCGTGCAGCTCGCGACGATTCAGGCGCTCGCGCGCTATTGGGCGACGGATTACGACTGGCGCAAGGTCGAGGCGAAGCTGAACGCGCTGCCGCAATTCATCACCGAGATCGATGGGCTGGATATTCATTTCATTCATGTTCGGTCGAAACATGACAATGCGTTGCCGCTCATCGTCACGCATGGCTGGCCCGGATCGATCGTCGAGCAGATGAAGATTATCGATCCTCTGACCAATCCCACCGCACATGGCGGAACTGCAGCCGATGCGTTCCACCTGGTGGTCCCGTCAATGCCGGGCTACGGATACTCGGGCAAACCGACCGCCACCGGGTGGGATGTTGCTCACATCGCGCGTGCCTGGGTCGTGCTGATGAAGCGCCTCGGCTACACGAGATTCGTGGCGCAAGGCGGCGATTGGGGCGCGGTCATCACCGAACAAATGGGCGTGCAGGCGCCTGGGGAGTTGCTCGGCATTCACACCAACATGCCCGGCATCTTTCCAGCCGACATCGACAAGGCGGCTGCATCCGGGGCGCCGGCGCCATCGGGTCTCTCGGCTGATGAGAAGGTCGCTTACGAGCGCTTGCAGTTCGTCTATCAAAAGGGCATCGCCTACGGCTACCAGATGGGGCTGCGACCGCAGACACTATACGGTATAGCGGATTCACCCGTCGGCTTGGCGGCTTATTTCCTGGATCATGACGCGCGCAGCTACGCGCTGATCTCACGCGTCTTTGCCGGCGAATCCGAAGGCCTCACGCGCGACGACATCCTCGACAACATCACGATCACCTGGTTGACGAACACGGCGCTTTCCGGCGCCCGTCTCTATTGGGAGATTTGGGGCAAGCTCGGGTATTTCAACGCCAAAGGCGTCGCCATCCCCGTCGCCGTGAGCGTCTTTCCCGACGAGCTCTATCCGGCCCCGCGCAGTTGGGCGGAGCGGGCGTTTCCCAAGCTCATCCACTACAACAGGCTCGACAAAGGCGGACACTTCGCCGCCTGGGAACAGCCGAAGCTCTTTTGCGAAGAGGTTCGCGCGGGTTTTAGATCACTGCGCAAATCGATCTGAAGACTTCAGCGCGCGCATTGCGCGCGCTGTCTCCCGTTCGGTAAGCGCAGGGTGGGCAAAGGCGTGCCCACCAAAGCGTTTTGCTACGCTAATCCGCCCTACGCGCTATTTTTTTCTTCCAGGAACGGGACGATGATAGCGACAGCCTGCTGCGGCTGTTCCTCCATTATCCAGTGACCCGAATTGCCGATGACCGCACTGCGAACGTCGGCGGCGGCAAAGCCGACTTCCGTTGCAAGGCTGCCGCCATAGGAATGGTCGCCACCGATGGCCAGCACCGGAAGCGTCAGCTTGCCTTTGCCCACCAGCGTCTGATTGTCGATGGCATCTTGGGCAAACGCCGCAAACTGTCCGCTGAAAGCGTCGTGAATGGCGCCGGGCCGGGCGTATAACGCGGCGTAATGATCGCGAGTTTCTTCGTCGATGCCGGCTGGAGTTGCGGATAGCTCATTGTAAAAGCGATCGAGCAGGATGCGCTCGCGTCCGGCAACGAGGCGCTCCACGTCCGGTCCGCGGAAGTTGAAGTGCCAGACCTTTGGATTTTTCAGCTGATCGTCCCAGTGGCCGATTCCGGGAAGCGGCGCATCCATGACGACCCATCGCGTCACCCGCGCGGGATAGAGCGCCGCAAGCGCGTAGCCGACCATGTTGCCGATGTCGTGGGTGACAAGAGCAACGTTGTGCACGCCGAGTTTGTCCAGGATGCCGGCGAGGTCGCGCGCCTGAGCGGTCTTTTCGTAGCCGCCGTCTTGATGCGATGACAGGCCCATGCCGCGCAAGTCGGGGACGATGACGGTATGGTCTTTCACCAGGATCTCGGCGAGCGGCACCCACATGTCGCCGGTATCGCCAAAGCCGTGCAGCAACAGGACCGCCGGGCCTTGGCCGCCAACCCGCACGTACTGAGTGCCGCCGCTCACCGCCATTTGCTGGGCTTGAAAAACAGCGGGCCACGTCCAGCGGCTTGCCATGCTTCATCTCCGATGAATTGTCGGGTGAGTATCGCGGTTTTTGCCGCCGCCTCCAAGGCGCGCGAAGCCGTTTGGCGGACGAGGCGAAGGCGCAATCGAGACCGGCGACGGCCATGGGCCGCCGTCAAACGGCAAAAGCCCGAGGTTTTACCCTCGGGCTTCAGCCGAACCGATGCGATTGCGGGTCAGAACTTGTAGCTGAGAGCGACGCGCCCGACGTCTTCAGTGAACCTGCTGGAGAATTGGAATGTCGTGCGGAAGCCGGCCCCAACGCAATTACCGACGCCGGGGGTGCACGCGATCGGGCCGAAACCGGTGATGCTGGCGAACTCCGTATGGAGGTATTCACCGCGCAGCAACCAATGCTCGGCAAAGCGGAACTCGGCGCCGGCGCCTACGACCCAACCGGCCGCGTCCCTGCTGAACGAGTTGTTTGAAACGGATGGATAGAAGGTATCGATGTAGTTCGCGCTGTAGGTCAGATGGGAGTGAGCAGCGCCTGCCGAGACGTAGGGAAACCACATTCCCATGTCGGGGCCGAGACGCATGACTGCGGTGAAGAGTGACTGCGATTTGGCGGCCAGATTCCAGCTGAATCCGGTGGGCGCCGTAACGGGGTAAGGGGTGAAGCCGCTATTGGCGGATCCCTTGAGACCGGACCAATCGAAGGCGAGATCCAAGCCGACGATGGCCTGACCCGGAGCCGGCTGGTACAGGTAGCCGACCTGCCCACCTGCCAATCCGCCCGACTCATGGAAGCCCCGGGACGCGCCCGCGACCACGGCCGGGACGTTCGCACCAGCGAAAAACGAATCAGGTCCAACGTCTGAAGCGTTCGGTTTGACGGAGCCCCATCCGCCACCGCCGTTGATGCCGATATACCAGCCGGTCCAAGTCGGAGCCGGCGGCGGCGCCGCCGGCGCCTTCACCGGCATATCCGCCGCATATGCGCTGCCCGCGAACAGGAACAGTGTCGCAGCCAAAAGCGCTCTCGTCATGACTCGCCCCATATCATGCATGGACCGGCTTCATTCTAGCCGAGGGCGGAGATTCATGTTACCGGCGCGACACACTCGTCGATAAAAGCAGCTTATGCCCAATAGCCGGCAATCGCCGCGATGCAATAAACGCCTGCGTTCGGGGTAAGCGGGCACCACGAGCGCAGC
>Ga0210394_10008720_pt1 | contig 10358 bp, 9 predicted proteins | sample IncBWC12MmetaG_FD_160121 | JGI IMG/M metagenome (GOLD analysis project Ga0210394, IMG submission 160121) | Forest soil microbial communities from Barre Woods Harvard Forest LTER site, Petersham, Massachusetts, United States - Inc-BW-C-12-M | ecosystem: Environmental > Terrestrial > Soil >...
CGCCCGGTAACTACCGCATCCGCGCCATTGCCACCGACGGTGCCCTGTTCTCGACCTACGACTACGACGTGACCGTGAATCCAGGCGCCTCCGCCGCGAACGCACACTGAGGCCGACACCCACTCTCCATCAGTTGCAATGAACGTCGGCCGTTGAGTTCTTTGGCTACGGACGGATCACACTCAAATTGAGGATTTCTTCGAAGTGGTCGAAATCCCTGTCTCGGTGCAGTAACGAATGCCCATGCTGAAGGCAAAACGTGGCAATAAGGCAGTCAATCGTCTTGCGCACAGTGCGTCCCTGCCGGCGGAGCGTGCGGAAATTCCTTGCGGCCAGAATAGCCAATTCCTTACCGCCTGTGTCAAAGACCTCGAACTTACGAAACTCGTTCAAAACCCATGTGAATGACGGCTCGTCTGGCATGCCCTGGAGCGTTTCGCATAGAATCAGATCGGTCAGTGCGAAGGGTTGTCGGCCGAACTCTCGGTCGAGGTAGTTAGTCTCCGGACTGTCGCGGTCTCGTAGGTAGTCGATCCAGACCGTCGTATCAACGATTATCATCTAGCGCTGTTCGCCCGAGGCGCGACTTGCTGAGATCTCCTTGCCACCGGATCTTGCCTCGAAGCCGGCGGAAACTGGCCTGGGCGCGAGTCTGAATAAGCAGGCGCAAGCCCGCCTCCACAGCCGCCTTCTTTGTTCGTGATCCACTGCTCTTGATCGCCTGTCGCATCAGGTCGTCGTCGATATCGATATTCGTACGCATCGGCTGGTTACTCCTTGATGTGTAAGATTAGCTGATTTGTGTGTATTGGTCAATCGCTGCGAATCAAGGGACCGCCTGCCGCCTACTTCACTGTCACTGTGACATCGTGGGACGCGGTCAGCGCGCCATCGCTGGCGATTGCACGCAGCACGTAAACACCAGGCACTTTGAAGCTCGCGGTTGTCGCGCATGTGACGGGCTTTTCGTAACCGCTGGCGGCCGTCCCTGGATCGAAGCCCACCCCTGCTGGACCTCGGTAGTGAATCCAACGGACGGATAAACCTGAAGGAGCCGGCGTGCCCACATCTTCGATGTCACGCACGGTTCGAGGTTTTGGACGTCCGTCGTCTTGCGCAGTAGCAGTCAACTTAACGGTGTTGGGAAGCGTGACCGTCTGCGGACCCGAGCCGCTGACGAAGACTGGTGGCTGATTCTCAAGATCCGACCCGGCCCCGGCCTCCTGCATGATCACTTCCTTGTTGATTTCCCACTCGGGCTGAAGCCATCCCTTTGCCAAATTCGTTTTGTCGCGCGTCGTGAGCGTCCAAATAACGTTTTGGTTCAAGCCCCAATCCTTCGGAACAACTACGGAGAAAACCATCCGTTGGCGGCGCGGATAAAAGTGAGTCGGCTGATTCTGATCACCGCTCTTATTGCCGCTTCCCTCACCGGAAAATTCGATCTTATTGTCCGGCCCTACCGGGATATCGAGTTCCTCCTCATAATTCCGGTTCATGTATCCGAAGTACATGCTGAATGTCCCGTCGGGGTTGCGCACCCAGCCCTCAAACGCAGGGGTGACGTCCTGGCCGCGCGCAATCCTCACCTGTCCTGCATAGGGAGCCTGTTGCGCTCTCAGGAAGGTGGGCGCACCGAGCAGAAGAAATGCGCCGGTCAATAACGGAAGGGAACGGAACCCGGGCATAATTTTCCTTCCGCCGTTACTGCCTGACCTTCGAGGTCAAGTTTTCGATCGGTTTTGTTTTGGCTTTTCGTTCGGCGACGGCTTGTTGGAACTCATCTTCCGTCAAATTGACGTAAGTCATCCAGGCCATGGCCATGTCGTCGATGGAGCGCTGGCCGTAGCCGATCCAGTTGTTCGGATCGTTGTTCAGCCTGTTTGACGCCGTGTTGTTATACCAACTAATTAGGTGGAGCACGGTTCCCGGCGGAAGCAGAGGTTGCACATCCGTGGCGTACTCATAAACCATCATCCAGTTGAAGTCGAAATGGTTGATGCAGTTTAGCGTTTCCACTTTGCTTCCATCGCGCTGTTCGGACTTTTGCGGATAGATGGCTTCCAGGCATTCGGCTTTCGCACGCGTGTGCATATGCGGGGCATAAGAGAGCAGGCGCGTGGGCTTGCTCAAGATCAGATAACTGTCGTAACGGATATTGTCCGAATTCGGGGGCAGGTCGAGTTGGGAATCGTCACCCATCAGCTCCGTTATGGCCACCTGCTTTGGCACGTATCCTTTTGGATAGAAAATGAACCCAATTTCGACGTTTGTGGTCGTGTCTTCCGCATATGGATGGATATGCAGGCCGAATACGACCTTGGTTCCGGCCTTCATTAAGCGCCCAGAGTTCTCTTCGAAAATATTCGCGTTCTTCGCCTGGATCACCGCCGAGCCACCGTCCGGATAAATCAGGCTCGTCCCGATGTGGTGAATCACTCTGCGGCCCTTGGTTGGCTTGATTTCGACGGCCTTGATGTATCTGTCTTCCGTCAAACCGGGATCGACGACGATATTCTTCCAAGTGTCCGGACCTCTGGCCTTGACGACGATATCTTCCCGCATAGCTGCAACAAGCTCAGGCGTGCCGATGTGCCAGATGTCGTCATCGAACTTCGCGGGCGGCGGCATGTCTGCAGGATTCCCCATCGGCGCCCCGCCATCGACCCATTTCACGAGCGTGGCGATCTCATCGTCGGTGAGCCCGCCATAGTTCTTGAACTGGTTGATGCCAACGTTTGGATCGACAAACCAGGGTGGCATCATGCGCGCGCTGACCTTGTCTTTGATCGCCTTTGCGAACGGGCGAACTTGCTCGTAGGTCTGTAGCGACATCGGGGCTATCGCGTTTGCCCGATGGCACTCCTGGCAATGCTGCTGAAGAATGGGCGCTACGTCCTTAGTGAACGTGAACTGTGGCCCCGCGGCCGTGGGTGTTTGTGCTCCCAGGCCAACGGTGGCCAGAATCACAGCGATCGGCGCACACAACGCTATAAACGCCACATGAAAGAGCCCGTCTTTCAGCGTCGCTCTCATATCGATTTTCCCTCGGAATAATACCGGCAAATGCCTTCTGATCTATGTCTACGCCTGGCCGCAAAAAATGTCAACGGCACGAAGAAGTAACAGGTGCAAATCACGGTAACTCAGTTGGTTAAGGCTTAGTTCTGAGCGCCATGGTTAAGTGATAAGTCGATGACATTTCGGCTGCTGTCGTCTTACCTTGACAGATTCAGCGGGAGCATGGTGCTTGCAGTCCGCAATACGGCAGGGAGGTGTCTCCGCGCAGCTACTGCGAAATATATGCGCGGCCTGTGTATTCGTTGTTAGCCCGACGACGAGGGCCGAATTTATCACTAAGGTTTTTCGCGTGCGCGATTCCTCCCGCAAGACGCCCGCAAAACGCGTGTCTAGCCCCGCGCCGCACAACCACTGACGTGCATCGTAGATTGACCCCGCAGGCTACCGCAAGAGGCTGATGATCTGCACGTCCGGAGCCCCCGGGGTCGTCACGGCGCTGGCGTCTATTCAAGCCTTTTGCGAGAATCCAGCTATGCCCTCTGACACGGACCTCCAAATTCGGCCCGCGAAACAATCAGACGCGACACTGGTTCTCGAGTTCATCCGCAAATTGGCGGAATACGGAGATATTTCCAGCGAAGCGACGGTGACGGAATCCGACGTGCGCGCGGCGCTTTTTGGCGAGCGTCCTGTAGCCGAAGCCATTCTCGCTTATGTCGGAAGCGAACCTGCCGGCTTCGCCGTCTATTCCTTTACTTTTTCGAGTTTCATGGGCAAACCCGGCATTTTCGTCGAGGACCTTTTCGTGGAGCATCAATTCCGCGGCCGGGGAGTTGGGAAAGCGCTTCTCCTCACACTCGCTAGGCTCGGCCGCGAACGCGGCTGCGGGCGGCTGGAATGGTCCGTACTGAATTGGAATGAACAGGCCATGGAGTTTTATCAGGAACTGGGAGCGGTACCCATGGACGAATGGACCACGTTTCGCCTGACCGGCGAGGCACTTGAGCGCCTCGCGTCCTCCGGCGAAAGTCAGCAGGAGCTTTCGCCGGTTAAAAAAGACGCGCCTCGCTCTGTCGTCGCGCCGGAGCGTCGCAATGCGTGAGCCCGCGCGAGTCTACCCCACGGTTCGCTTCAGATCGTTGGCGCTTTTTTTTCTTGCGGCGTTGGCGTTCTTCATTGCGCCTCTTGCTGCCCGGGAACGCGAACCAAATACTGTCTACGCGGAGCGCCGCGCCCGTCTTGTGGCTGAACTCAAGGAGCCCGTGGTGCTATTTGGCTACACAGGCCGCGAGAATTCCTCGCCTGCTTATGTCTTCCTGCAAGAACCAAATTTCTATTATTTGACCGGCCACAACGAAGAAGGCGCCGCCCTTTTGCTCGTGCCCGCCAACGCCGCGGAGAAAGGCTGGAAAGGACCAAACGAGATTTTGTTTTTGCCGCCGCGCAATCCCGAAGAGGAGAAGTGGAACGGCCCCCGCATGGCTGACACCGATGCTGATGTTCAGGAAAAGACCGGCTTTTCTACCGTGGAAGCCTTCTCGAATTTAAAAGCGCGCCTCAACGAGTTGACCCGAAGTTACCACGAGATTTGGACGCTGACGGCGCACACAGATGACACGGGCTACCCGCACGCGCGCGAATGGTCCGCCTGGATTACACAGGCGGCGCCCGGAATCGGGTTGCGGGACGCCGCGCCGGCGATAGGTGCTATCCGCCAGGTTAAGTCGTCCGGTGAAATCGCACTCCTCAAGAAAGCCATCGAGCTTTCCGTTGACGCGCAGCTTGCCGCGATGCATATGGTCCGGCCGGGCCTATACGAGTATCAGGTGGCGGCTCGCATGGTCGAGATTCACGTATATGGCGGATGCGAGACGGAAGCTTATTCGCCGATCGTGGGCACCGGCCTTCATTCCACGATTTTGCATTTCAACGAACTCGACGGCCTGATTCAGGATGGCGACGTTGTCTTGATGGATGTCGGCGGCCAGTATTCGGGTTATACCGCTGACATCACCCGCACGGTGCCGGCCAACGGTCATTTCACACCGCGCCAGCGAGAAATTTACGAAATCGTGCTTGGCGCTCAGAATGCCGCGCTAGCGGCCATCAAGCCGGGGGCCACGATGCGTAAGGGGTCCGGCAGCCTCTACAAAATCGCCTACGACTACATCAATACACACGGAACCGATCGCGAGGGACGTAGTTTGGGCCGCTATTTCACTCATGGCCTGGGGCATCACATCGGACTGGAAGTACACGATGCTGGCGACGTCGACCGCCCCTTCGAAGCGGGTATGGTGATCACCGACGAACCCGGCATTTACATTCCAGAAGAAAAAATCGGCGTGCGCATCGAAGACGACGTGCTGGTTACTCCCACAGGCTACCAGCTGCTCACGGCGCGGCTACCACGAAGCGCGGACGAGATTGAAAAAATCATGGCCGAAGCCAAAGTTGCGCATGACGAAAAATCACCTGAGCGTTAATTCTCGCGTATAAGAGCTAGAAGCAAGCTAGTTCAAGGCGGCGGCAAGCGCGCGGGTAAGCTCCTCTTCCTGTGAGGGGAATACTGTGCGCAGATCGAGTACCAGCCGATCCTCGGAGACACGTGCAAGCACGGGCGGGCGCTGTACATCCGTGATCTTCGCGCCGGTCCGCAATCTTTCTTCCAGTTGAGCGGCCGAATATTTTGTGCTGGCAATGCGGAGCAAGCTCGTCGGCAGATGTTCGGCCGGAGTCGAACCGCCACCGATTACGGACTCTCCTTCGGCGATTTCAACCGTGGCTTGCACTGCAGCGAGAATCGGATTCAGTTGTTGCGCAACCCCGCGGGCGCGCTTTTCGATTTCGGCGGCGCTCGCCCGTATCATTTGCAATGCCGGCAGAGCGTCGAAGTCGCCACGAAGATAAGCAAGCAAGGTTGCTTCGAGCGCGGCGATCACTAGCTTATCTACGCGCAACGCACGGAAGAGCGGATGCTTGCGGACGCGGGCGATAATTTCGCGCCGGCCGGCCAGAATTCCGGCCTGCGGGCCGCCCATCAATTTGTCGCCGCTAAACGAGACCAGATCCACTCCGGCTTTGATACTGGCGCTTACGACCGGCTCAGTGAAGCCCTGCGGCGCGAGGTCGACCAGGCACCCCGAACCCAAGTCTTCATAGAGCGGTATGCGCGTGCGCCGGCCGAGCTCGACAAGTTCGGCCAGCGCAGGCTTGGCGGTAAATCCCACGATAGCGAAATTTGAGCGGTGCACACGAAGCAGCAGGCGCGTGCGCTCGTTAATAGCGCGTTCGTAGTCGGCAATGGAGGTGCGATTTGTCGTGCCCACTTCGCGCAGAACGGCGCCGCTTTCGGCCATGATGTCGGGGATACGAAACGATTCGCCGATCTCGATGAGTTCGCCGCGCGAAACGATCACTTCGCCTCCGCGCGCGAGAGCTGCGAGCGCCACGAACACAGCCGCCGCGTTGTTGTTCACAACGCAGGCGGCCTCCGCACCAGTGAGGCGCTCAAATAGCGCGCCTGTGTGCATATCGCGTCGCCCCCGCACGCCCGCTGCGATATCGTATTCGAGATTTGTGTACTGCCCCGCCGTCTGGCGGATGTGCTCGATGGCGGCCTGCGCGACCGGCGCTCGCCCCAAATTGGTGTGCAGAATCACGCCTGTGGCGTTAATAACAGGCCGCAGCGACGGAGTAAGCAGCTGCGCTAGCTTATCGGCCACCTGCACACCAATGGCCCGCATTTCTGGCAGGGCCCTCGCAAGATTCCGCGAAATATCGTCACGAATCCTTTGCAAGACGGCACGAGCGGCATCAGCAATAAGATTCCGGCTGACCCGCGTTGCAAGTTCCGCGAGCGCCGGCAAAGCAAGGAGTTCGTCGACGGACGGAATCTTTCGAAGCAGTTCGCTACGAGCATCGCGAGCGGGATCGGCTGCAGAACTCATAGGGGCATTTCAGCATAAGGCGCGTAGGCAGAGCAATATAAGAGCGCAAGAGCCGCCGTGCCTTATAGGGAGCACAGTACTTAGGGGCGATTGACGCAGTTCGCGCCGTCTCTTAGCATCGAATTTCCTTTACGCCATGGCGACAAACCAGACAGATGAAGATCTGAGCCGCCTCGAGCGTGATATCCGCCAGCTCAAGATTGAGTTCGAGCAATATTTCGGTGGCGGGAAAAAGCGGCCGCCAAGCGACATCGAATGGCGGATCGAGCAAGTTATCAAACGGTATGGCGATCGCGCCGCGGAAATGAATTACGGGCAGCGCTTTCGATATGGAAATCTGACGCAGACCTATTCGAAGTACCGTGAAATTTTCCATAAGCGGATGCAGAAGCGCGAGGAAGGAACCGTCCAGCGGCATTTTGGCGCGGCAGCGCGAGCGATTCAAGCCGAGCGCTCCCGGTCCGGCCACACCGCCTCACCGAGCCCGGTAGCTGTTACTTGCTCTGACCTGGAACGCGAATCGAGCAAGGTAGATGAACTGTACCGTGCGTTTCGGGAGGCTTTGAACACTTCCGGAGAGTCGGTCGAGCGGCTCTCTCGCGAGAAATTCCAAAAATTCCTCCTGCAAAAATCCGAACAAATCCGCAAACAGCGCGGCGACCAAATCGAGTTTTTGGTCAGCATCGAAAACGGAAAGGCGCGGCTCAAGGCGCGCGTGAAAAGCTGATCGTCTCGCCGACGACTTAAGTTCCCCACTCGAGAATTAAGAACGGCGACTTCCCAGGAGCGAAAATTCCATCGCTTCGAGGACGATGTCGCCTCTGTTGAAAACGTCAACCCCAAAGATGACATTTGTCCGCGGCGCGCTACAATTCGTCTTCGTTAATTTTGATGCGTAAGCGGAGGATGGCTTGTGCCGATCGAGCGGGCCCTGATCAGCGTTCACGATAAGACCGGAATCGCGGAGTTCGCGAAGAGGCTCGCCGCACTCCACATCGAGATTCTCTCCACTGGCGGAACGGCAAAGATTCTCCGCGAGCAAAATATAAAGGTACGCGAAGTTTCTGACTTCACGGGCTGGCCGGAAATGCTTGGCGGCCGGGTTAAGACTCTGCATCCAAAAGTTCACGGTGGCCTGCTTTTCCGGCGCAATCATCCGGACGATCAAAAGCAAGCGGCCGAGCACGGTATCGCCCCGATCGATATGGTCGTCGTGAATCTGTATCCGTTTGAAAGTGTCGCGGCAAAGAGCAGCTTGACCGCTGAGGAGTTGATCGAAAACATCGATATCGGCGGTCCGACCATGCTGCGGTCCGCCGCCAAAAACTTCGAGAGCGTTACGGTGGTGACTGATCCGTGCGACTACGAACTGGTGGCCTCGGAGCTAGAAAGTTCCGGAACCGTCAGTACCACTCTCTTCCGTCGGCTAGCCTTAGCTAGGAAAGTGTTTGCCACTACAGCCCGTTACGATGGGGTGATTGCCACGGAGATGGAACGTCTCGGCTTAGATCTGGACGGCCATCTCGATGTAACCGAAAAGGCTGTGTTACCTGAATTTTACGCGTTGGCACTTCGGCAGGAGCGACACCTGCGCTATGGCGAGAATCCCCATCAGAAAGCGGCGCTTTACGTTCCGAGCGGGCTTCCCGCGTCAGGTTTAGCAGGGGCACAGCAACTCCAGGGCAAGGAACTCTCTTACAACAATCTCGTTGATCTGGACGCGGCCTGGGCCGTGGCGCAGGAATTTGCTGATCCTGCATGCGCCATTGTGAAGCACAACAATCCTTGCGGTACGGCCGAACAGAAAACGCTGGCGGAGGCCTATCGACAGGCGCTGGCGTGCGATCCCGTTTCGGCATTTGGCGGCGTGCTGGCTTTCAATCGCAGTATGGACGCCGAGACAGCCACAGAGGTGGCGAAGCTTTTTGTCGAATGCATTATCGCGCCCGCCTATGATCCCGCGGCGCGCGAGACGCTAGCCGGAAAAAAGAATCTTCGACTGATGCAAATGGGGCCCGCTCTGAAAGAAAAAAGCCTCCCCTGGGATCTCAAAAGGATCTCCGGCGGAGTTTTGGTGCAGGAACCCGATACCCTCACCATCACAGAAGCGGATCTGAAAGTGGTTACAAAACGGCAACCCAGCCGCGAGGAACTTCGCGATCTGTTATTCGGCTGGAAGGTCGCGAAGCACGTGAAGTCGAACGCTATTGTCTTCGCGCGTGGCGGCCGAACACTGGGAGTTGGAGCAGGCCAAATGAGCCGCGTGGATTCAGTGAAGATTGCCGTCCTCAAGGCGCAAGAGTCGTTGGCAGGCAGCGCGGTCGCCTCAGATGCTTTTTTTCCGTTTCCAGACGGAGTGGAGGAGGCCGGGCGCGCCGGCGCTGCGTCGGTCATCCAGCCGGGCGGTTCAGTACGCGACGAGGAAGTCATTGCCGCCGCTGACCGCCTGGGTATGGCGATGGTATTTACGGGGGTCCGGCATTTTCGCCATTAAGAGCGAGCAACTCGGCGAGCGATCGGCGTCTTTATTAACTACAAATAGCTGAACCACAATACAATAGAGGACACCTTCGGGAGCTAAGAAGCATCCGATAAGAAGCGGCCAAATGGGGTGGAACACTGGAAGATGGGGTGCTATGACCGCCCTCAAACTCGTGGGATAATCGAAAGCTCCGAGGCCGGAATGAACATGAGACTTTTGACAGTGGCGTTGTTGATTTTTGGCTCCACAGGGGCCGCAGTGCTGGCTCAAGACCAACAGCGAGCTGCGACGCCTGAGTCGCCGGCTCAGGGCAGCCTTTCCCCAGACCAGCGCGCACAAGCGTATTACAACGTGACCATGGGTCACCTTTACGAGCAGGAATTCGAGTCCTCCGGTCACGCCGAAGACGCGGCCAAAGCGATCGATTTTTACAAGAGAGCTTACGCGATCGATACATCCAGCCCGGAAATCGGCGAGGACCTTGCCGAAGTCTACTTTCTCGCGCACCGCTCGCGAGAGGCCATCAATGAAGCGGAAGACCTGATTCGCCGCAATCCCACCGACATTTCCGCGCGCCGTTTGCTGGCCCGGATTTACATCCGCTCCCTGGGTGATCTGACTAATTCGTCCGAGCAGCAACAAACCATCACTGCCGCGATCGGCCAGTTGCGCGAAATCGTGCGGCTGGACCCCTCCGATGGTGAATCGGCGTTGTGGTTGGCGCGGCTCTTGCGGCTCGACAACAAAGATGACCAGGCGGAACAGATCCTTCGGGGATTGCTGGCGAAAGATACACAGAACAAGGGCGCCGTCGAGCAACTCTCGCAGCTTATGCTGGACCACAATAACCCGCAGGCAGCGATTTCGTTGCTGGAATCCTTTGTACAACGCGCGCCGAGCGCGGA
>Ga0210394_10008722_pt1 | contig 10357 bp, 19 predicted proteins | sample IncBWC12MmetaG_FD_160121 | JGI IMG/M metagenome (GOLD analysis project Ga0210394, IMG submission 160121) | Forest soil microbial communities from Barre Woods Harvard Forest LTER site, Petersham, Massachusetts, United States - Inc-BW-C-12-M | ecosystem: Environmental > Terrestrial > Soil >...
ACTTATTAAAATTCCTAGAGGAAAAGCATGCTTTTTCTCAACCCTAAGGACCCACTCCCTGACCCTCGGGCGCGGAGTCTTTAACCTCCCAGCGCGAGGCGATTACCTGTTAGCAGATTTATCCGCGCCGGCCAATCCTGGGGCAACATGCTGCCGACGCTATCGGTGAACGTGCCTTTGAGCTGCGGAGGTACGAAGTCATTCATCACGGGTTGATAGACCACCCAGGTTACCCCGTACCAGGGTGCCTCTTGAGCAACCGAGGCGTCGTTATTGTAAACGACGGCCACTAGGCTTAGCGGTGTTGCCGCGTACTGCGCCATCGTTGGGTCCATGCGAAATAACCGCGCGTAGTGGATGAGCTGCGAAAAAATACCAGGGTCAGGGTCAATCTTGGCCTCCACGATGGTTATGACCCCGTTCTCGAGGAAGATGGCATCCGCCCACCGATTCACCAACCGCGCGGTGGCGGGCACGGCCGCGGGCATCCCCGCTATAGTCGGAATCGACGTTGGCCCCACCCGCACGTTCATAAGAATTTCATCGGCGTTCGCGTGATACGTCGCGAGCCACCAGCTCAAGAGCTTCCATTCCCGCTGCGCGTAGGTACGGCTTCCCATTATTGACACCATTCGCAGATTGCGCTAAACATTCCTCGCATATCGCGAGAGTTTGACGCAAATTCGCAAAATGAGGTTTCCGCAATGGCTATCCCTACCACTTTCCAAGTAGGCGCGAAAGTCACCGCCGCGAGCGCATCCGCGCGCTACGCCACCAACGCGAGCGGCGCGGGCACGCAGTGGGCAACCAAGTACCTGATGCCGAAGGTGAATCCGTTTACCGCGGCCTCGGATGCGGCTGACACTTGCGTCACCAACTTCAATGCGGTGGGTGCGGCCGGGATCCGCGCCGGCCTCGCGCGAGTCAATCAACAGGCGGTCGCCGCCCTCGTATCGACCCAGGGACCAGGGCTGTACAACTCGGGCATCACCAACAAGGGTGTACCGAAGTACACCGCGGTGGCCAACAACCTCATCCCCGCTTTGCAGCAAGCGGCCGCGAACTTGCCTCCGCGCGGTACGTTCCAGCAGAACTTGGCTCGCGCCAACGCGATGGCGACCGCGGCCAAGAACATGAAGGGGCTTTACAAATACAATAGTTGAGACGTCCCGCGGGGGTGGTGGTCATCACCACCCCTTGTGGCGGGCACCTTGAGGTAATTGGCCTATGTTCCACTCCGAGTTATTCACCAGCTCAATCGCGAGCGGCGCGGGCACCTTCGCGCAAATCAACTACCCTGGCACCGTTCACGTACTCAGCCAGCAAAACAATGGCGTCCAGGTCAGCCCCGAGCTGCCGTTCATCATGTTCGCGGCCGGCATCGGCGCGCATATGGCGAATATGCGGTTGCAGGCTAATTCGATGCTCCCCCTGCCGTACATCACTCTCTCGCCGAACAATCGCGGGGGCACCTCGGAGTCACCGCCCCGAGTCTGGGATTTCAGCCGCTCGCCGATACCCCTGATTCCCACCGAAGAACAAGACGTGTTCGCGACCCAGAATAGCGGAGGTAGCGAAGCTCAATACGTCCTGGTGACCTACTCCGATGGCACCCTGACCCCCGTACCGGTATCCACCACCGTCACCCGCCAAGCCAACCTCATCTCGCCCGTTGGCCGCTATATTTCGGCGCGGTGGACTGCCACCAGCACCCTGACCGCGGGGCAATGGACCCCCGTACAGCCGATTTTTGACCAGGCTTTGCTTGCCGGTTATTACGCCCTGGTGGGTGCGCGCGTCCAATCGGCCACCGCGCTATTCTTCCGGATGTTCCCGCAGAAGTCGCCGCTATGGCGTCCAGGCGGGGTGGCAGTCCAGGCGTATGACCAGCTCGACCCACCAAATCAAAGGTGGATGCAGCAAGGTTACCCTACTGTCATGGGATGGGGCACCTGGCTCACCTTCTATCAGAACGTGCCACCGCAGGTTGAGATATTCGCGACCGGCGCGGACACCGCGGAAGAAGGCGAAATGGATTTGATTTACCTCGGGGGTCAAGTGACCCAGGGGTTGTAACGTCTGCGCGCGGTACTCGCGGGGTGGTGGGGTTCGTCCCCCCTTTCCTCACCACCCCCGCCTAAACCCGAGGTGAACAATGTCAATCAAATGGGGCGCGGACCTCTCAGGCTTCCCGCTCACTAAGCTGATTGCTACTGGTGGCGCTGATGTAACTTGCACTGGCGGCTCCACCGTCACCGCGATGAGCGTTGGCGGCATCGCCTCCGCTCTCGTACAGGCGACGGCGCAAGACTTTATACCGTTCATCATGGGAGCGTTGGCGTTCGACCTTAGCGCCACCCCGCCCACCGCCTTGACCATCACCTACGCCACCACTGGTGGCACCGCCATTGATACGTTCGTTGTGGACCCTGGGTTGCTCGTACTCTCGACCTCAATCATCGTCCCCATCTTCTTTTCCGGCCCGAGCAGCCCGAGCCTGTTCGGTGGCGCGGGAGCAACCCCGCTTATCCAGGTTCTTTCCGCCACGAACGATTGCACGCTTCTGGCCGCAGGCTCGCGCGCTTTCATCATGCAGCTCTTGGGGAACGATTAAGTGGGTGACTGGCCTCGATTGGTGAACCTCCGCCGCTGCGCGCGCGGTGCCGTACCTCTGGCCACTGTCTCCACTAATGGCACGGCGGTCTTATATAACAACACCGCCAGCTCTGAGCTGATTCTCATTTGGCAGTTGCAGCTACTTGCCGTGGATAACCCACCGCTCGGCATCGCCTACGTTCAAGGTGAACGGCCGAGTACTTTAGTGCCTGTTGAAGCCATCGTCCCTGGTGACGCGCCGCCTCCTGGATTGCTCGGCTACTTGGACGACGCCACCGCCTACCCACCTACATGGCTACAGTACAACAACGTAAACCAGACCTATTGGCCGGCCACGTTCCCCTTCGCCGTGTTGCAGCCAAATTGGGGCTTGGTGATGCAGAATACAGGCGCGGATACCAGTGTTCCCTCGGTCAACCTTTTCTGGGAGGCGATACTCCCCAAGTATTTTGACCGCTTCTACACCCACCAGCTCTTGGAAATTGAACTTGCGCTGAAAGGTTAGGTCGCGCCGGCGATGCCGCTTTGGTCAAGGCAACCTAAGGGCGTCTATGTTCGGCCGTCAACCGAATGGTACGCCCATCAGCGCGGCCGATGCAGCATCGCCAACGGATTCTCGCTCACGGCCGGCCCGTTAATTTACTCGCTTCTCAACAATGGCGTTCCGAGCGTTTACCTCCACGTCATCGGGGTGACCATCCACCAGGTGGGAGAAGGCGTGCTGCCAGTGTACGGCAAATTCTACAACGGCATCCCAAACCCCGACCTCATCACCACCCCCCCCACCTTGTCCCCCACCACCGCCATCTACAGCAATGACCCGATGCCGCCTGGTGTCGGTGGCCTCGGCCTCGACCCCGCCGCAACCTTCGATGAGTCATTCGTCATCCCAATCGGGTTGGAACCCATCGTGTTCTACCCGACGCGCGAGCTTGCCATCATTGCACCAGGCGACGTTTTCGGGCTGTACTACGGTGAAGGCGCGGGCACCTTCATAGTCATGTTTGAATGGTATTGGTCCAACGACTAAATGAGTAACGGTAGCGACAACCCCCAACAGCCAGACGGGTTCAGCTTCCAACCAGGGCAGCTCATACCGACCGCGCCGTACATCTTCCCAGGTGAAGAGGAGCTTTGCTACGTCCTTGAATTCGCGGCCGCGTTCGGGTCTTACATTCCGGTCATTGGGTGGATAGTCGCTCTGGTCGCCGAAATTATAGAGGCGATTCTAGACCTGATAGATGAGCTGGTGGCTATCTTCACTGGTGTCCCTCGGGCGCAAGCCACTCTCACCGTCGCCGGCCGACTGGCGCGCGGGAATAACCCCGCCTCAATTCTGCAAGCCGTTCAAATACATCGGAACCTCTCGCAAAACAATATCGTCCTCAGCTCATCCAATGCCGCAGACCAAAAGATACTTGGGGCCATCCGAAAACAGGCCGAGGCGATGTTGGTGGCGCAGGGCGCGACGGCTTCCAGGGCCACCGCGGTCATAGATTCTGTCTGGAACAACACCACCAGCAAGACGCAGCCGCTACCAGCAGAGCTATCACAGCCGCTCGCCTCGGGCTTGACGCTGGTGGGCACCATCGCGCAGCAAGCAATCTATGTAGGTAAGTATAACAAAGAGATTAACGCAGGCGCTGACCCTCAGACGGCCGCAAGGGACGCGACCCACGACCTGCTACAAAACTCCAAGATGGGCGACCTCGGCCGGATGACCATACAGACGATGCCGCCGCCGCCACCGCCGCCACCGCCGCCGCCACCGCCGCCTCCGCCACCTCCGCCACCACCTCCGCCACCGCCGCAACAAGGCATGACCCCGTGCTTTCCCACGCCGAATCCGCAAGGCGACGAGCTGACAGACGGCCTCGGATGCGTCTCACAAAACCTCGCGATACTCGCGACCTATGCCAACGCGATGCTCGCGCAGCAAGCGGCCGCGGCCTCGGGCACGCTTGACCCATGTTGCACGGCGATAGTCGCGCAGCTAACCGCCATCTCAACCGCCTTGACCGGCATCACCTCGATTGGTGGTGGTGGTGGTGGCGCGGGTGGTGGGTCACCCGACCTCGACGCAATCACCACCGCGGTACAGGGAATCAAAGCTGACCTAGATACCTTGGCGGAATCGACCGCGCCGGCGAACAACGCAATAGCGAATGCGCTTACTGGACCGATCGGCACGGCCCTGGATGCGCTTAGCCCGTTCGCCGGCGCGCCGATTACCGCGCCGCCGCGTTCCGAGACTCTGCTCGCATTTATCGCCGCGGCCTTGCCCGCCTGGGTTGCCGATGGCACTATCGACGCCGCGGATGCGCAACCACTCGAATGATTGCATCTTTCATAGAATGGCTCATCGGGTTTCTCACCGAGGTGTGGGAAGATACCAAGGCTCTGTTCAAGTGGTATTTCCAGTTCCTACATAACGGCGGGATATTCTACCTGCTATTCGGGCCGCGGGGGGTGGCGGTCATCAAGGCTACCGTCACCAACGCCATCAATGCGTTTATCCAGGCGACCCCCGGCCTGATGAGCACACTCGCGAACGACTTGCAACCCCTCGCCTCGCAAGTCGAAGCGGCCGTGACAACCGTTGGCGGTGGTATCCGTACCGCGTTGGAACCTGGGCTCGCGTCTATCGGTACCCAGGCGTTCAACACCATAGCGGAATCGCTCGCGGGCAACACCGATGTTACCCCCGCCCAATGGGAAACCATCGCCGGCAAACTGTTCGGTGACGCCGCGGGTTTTGGGCTTTCGAGCTTCGCCGTCTCGGCCGCGTTCGAGTCTATATTCCCCGAGAAGTTGAACACCCTGAACAGTGTCGGCCCCTTGCTGGCGACGTTGGCGGGGTTTGAGGAAGTGACGCACGCGGGCATTGGCCCGATGCTCTATGCTTACGTGGCGCAACCGGCGCGGTACGACGCGAACAGTAAGGCGCGGTCGCTACTCCCCGACCTTATGACCGCGCGGATAATGCTTTCGCGCCGCCTCATCACCCAGGACCAATTCAATACACTGGTGGCCTATGCCGGCCTCTCCCCCGATTGGGTGGCCGCAGACACAGCCTTGTCCTACAGGCCTATCCAGGCCCGCGCCTTGGCCACCGCCATCGCGGACACCCCCTTCCCCACCTCCACCATGACGGCAGTCCTCCAGGACAATGGGTTCAGTGACGCCAATGTCAATTTCATGCTGTCGGTATTGCAGTACAACAGCACCAAGAACGTTCGCAACTCGTACATAAGTGAAGCCCTCACCGCCTATGGTGATGGCGTCGTCAGTGATACGGAGCTTAATCAAATCCTCACCTCCCAGGGTTGGAGCGATGACGCCGTGACGATGGCCACCAACCGCGCGCTAATCATGCGCCGCGTGAAGCTCGCCACCGAGGTGTCATCGCAGGTTGTGTCCGAAGTCGCGGCCGGCCTACTCACCGCCGAGCAAGGTTTGCAGGCTCTTGAGGCAGCCGGCGTCGTCGATTGGCAGGCGCAGCTCAAGATTACGTTGGCCACGACGAAGGCGGAGTTGCAAGCTGCCCGAAAGGCCGCATCCGCAGAGGCTAAACTTGAACTCACCCGCCAACGTAACCTCACGCGCGCCGCGGTCGCTGAATTCGAGCGGGGAGCAATCAACGCCGAAGCACTCACCGCAGCCCTTGCAGTGCTCGGGCTCGACCCCACGTTGATAGCGTCCGTGGTTGCGGTGGAGACGGCCAAGCAGGCCGGCAAACTGAAATTCGTGTACGGCCAATTTCTCACCCCCCAAAACGCGAAGGTTCTTACCGAAAAGGTTGCCGCCTACGAGGCACAATTCAAAGCCGCGCAAATCGACCTCGCCACCGTCACCAACGCCCTTGCCTCGCTCAACATCCCCGACGCGCAAGCGAAAGCACTAATCGCCGATTGGGCCGCGAGCAAGCCCGTCACCACCACCGTGACCACCAAGCAACCCGTTTAGGGACGGGTCATCTCGTATACGGCCAAAACGAACAGCACGCAAACCACCAGCCAAAGCACCACCGACAAATCGACGTCCACCTCCGCAACCCTAAAACAGCTCGCCGAATATGAACGTGGCGCGCTTCCACGCGCAGACCTGGTGAAACCGCATCCAATTATGGTCAGTGACGCTAATTCCAACCGTCTGCCTATCGGTATCGAACGGCTCGCCGCATTCGTCACAGTTACCCTCGGCCTTGTCGAAAAAGTCGAACTGTATCGTCATACTCGCCATTTCCAGCCCTCCTAAGCGATTTGCCCCATTGGACCCCGCACCCGCGTCCGAAAACCCCGCCTACCCCCGAATCCGTCGCACCCTCACCCCTCGGGCGCGCCTCTCGGGCGCACCCTCGCGGTCATTCGAGCCACCCAGGCGTCCAGCTCGGCCGAATCCAAACCCCGAGAACTTGAGTAGCGGTTGCCAAGTCCTTTGGACTTGTCCCCCTCTTTCAAGGTGGACCGCTTCGCGTCCCCAAAATTCATACTTGGTTGTGCCGAGGCGGACACCCTAGGCACGGAACCAGGAATTGCAAATGTCGTGCTGGCAGTGGAAAATGGTAAATCAGCCAGCACGGCCGCAATCGGCTCGGGCGCACACCCCACCCCCGCAAACCGACCTCGATTTGCAGCCGCGCGTTTCAATAGTCGGGGTGGTCGGTACGCCTCAGGGGCATGAATCGACACGCCCGCGCGGGCACCGGCCACCCCTCGAACCATCTCAGGATGGCTCGACCGCACCCTCCCCCGCCACACTCCGACGCGCTTTGTCCTTGGGACGCGCTTTAACCCTCGGATGTACCATCGGTTTGCGTTTTCGCCGTACACGCTTCTTGAGTACAGGATGCCCGCGGTCAGCTCGCGCCATGCGCGCCTGGTCCGACTGCGTAGCACGCGCAAAACCGATACCGTGCGCCCAAAGCAGAGTCTCGACGCATGCCACCTCGGTTTTCGGCCGGCCACAACGATGGCAATTCGGCTTGCGCCTATCCGGCACCATCCCCTCGTCCTCCATGACCTCGATATGCGACTTAACGAAGCGGCGAATCTCGCCACCTCCACCGCGTTTACCTCGACCATTACCACCCATAGGTTATCCACCTCCTCCTTGAACGTGGCCTCTAACCTATCCGCTAGCTCGCGCCGGTCAAGCTCTAGGCACCCTGGACATTGGCGACACCGTATGATATGGGCGTCCTCCCCGTCCTCCGAGGTGGTGGCCCACTTGGTGGGGTTGAGCGGATGCCAACACCATGTCCCCCCCCAGGTGGTGGCGATAACCTCCCCCGTCGCATCGCGAAAGGTTACAGCTCTAGGGTTTACTTGACTAGACGAGGCGGTTGGCATGACGCGCTAACCTACCCTCGGCGCGGATGCGCCGAATACTCTTTTTAACGCTTAGGCTCGCGCTTTCGACCAAGTATCGTTCGAGCCATCGCCGGCGCGAGCGTTCCCCACCGCGGTGGTAGGGTACGCTAGAGGTGTAGTGTTCCCTGTTGATAGCAAAAGCACCCTCGTAGTGTAGAGCTGTTAACAGGGCGTCCACTTACCGCTAATCCTCGACCTTCTTCGGCACCTCGCACTCGCGCGAGGTTTTCTCATTCGCGAACGCCTGGTACAGGTCTTCGAACTCGGTGTCATCAAGGTCCACAGTGAGGTGAATTTCACGGCTCAGGTTGATGGACAGATGGCTCTCCCCGTCCTCGTCGGACCACAGAATTACCCTCTCAGGCATAGCTCTAGTCCTCGCCCTTCGATTTGCGTCTCATCCATTCGATAATCTCCTTGTACCTTTCACCGCCCGTTTTCGCATAGCCGCGTTGCCGTCGCTCATCGGCATATACGTCTGATATGCTCGCGTGAGCTGCGCCAGCTCGCGGAGTCTCGCGCCACCAGGTACGAGCCGAGGAATTGCACCCGAGGGTCAGGCTCGGTCCCATCGTACAAGTCGAAATGCCGCGGGGAGAGGTATGCGCCGCACCAGAGGCAGAACGCGGCCTCGCATTCGATTGCCTCCCACAATTCATGGAACGGCCTAGCTATCGCCGCGAACGGGTTTGCGGCCGTGAATGCCAGCTCGGACACGCTCGATTAGCCAGCTCAACCGCTCGTCACTCATGCGCCTGGATTCCGCGGCCGACGCGCGCCAATGGAGCAAAGCCCATAAAATTTCCCACTGCTCATCCACCTCCAGCTCAAGTTGTGGCAAGGTGTTTCGCTATGTCGGCGCGCCGCTCCCAACATCGCGCCGCGGCCTCGCGGTACAAACTCGGGTCTTGCGAATAGATGCGCCACCATCGAATACGCGAGACCTCCGAGCTGCCGAAGTGTGACCCCAACGCCTTGGCAATCTCGAACGTCGCCAAGTCGGCGACGGATTCGAAAACCTGTAGTAACCAGATGTCAACCCACCGCCAGCCGAACGCGCAACATACTGCGAATGCCGCATCAAGGTGCCAGGGGTTGGTCGGTTGCCAAGGGGTATTCACTGCCTCATCCCAGGCATTCGCGCTTGCGCGAGCTGCGCCTTGCGTATCTCCCCCTGGCTCAACAGGATGGCGGTGACGTGGACCTCGTCCTTGACCACCGAGAAGTACCATTGGGCAACCACGTAGTCCTTGGCCATGCGATTTACCTGGGCCTCGGTCACGTCGAAGCGCCCGCTGATAATCCGCACTGGTGGGTCAGGAATCCCCGCATCTAAGCTCATACTCCCCTCCTCCGCGATGCTCGAATAGCAGCGACAACCGCCGCGTTGTTAATCTCGCGCGCACCCCCGTGTCTGTCCCACCGTCGACGCCATCGACGGCGCTTCAATCCGTCGCGCCGCCATGCGATAAGGAAGTAGACCACCCCCAGGAACACCGCCACCCCCATAGTCATGACCCACCCCCACGCCTATGAGACGTATATTTACGCCATTCGTGGCAAGCATCCACGACGTCGGCGTGAATTAACATTGAGATATGCCGAGCAACATCTTTTCGAGTCGCCTTGCCGCCGTCGCCAAGCCGATGCCGAATAGCTTTCCGGTAGTCGTCGGGCACCTCAATTCGTAGCTTTACGACCATCGTTCACCCCCTCGGTGTAATTCGCAAAGTGTCGCGCCGCCTCGAGCCGAAACCCGCCGATCGCCAGCTCAAGACCTTTCCAACGTGGACCCCGTTCTTGAGAAAACCGTCAAGCATCGCGATTACCGCGGTTGAGGTGACCTCGATGGCGGGGACGGCTGGAATGCCGTCCACCGGATGCACCAACAGGCGGATACCGGCGCGGGGTGCGGCCTCGGGCGCGGTTGTATCGAGAGGCGGCACCAGGGTTGGGTGAAACCCGCCGATGACCACCGCACCAGGTTGGCGCACAATCTGGGACCACCGCGCTAGGTCATCCACCGTCGCCACCCTCGGGCGCGCCGGCCGCGCCTTGCTGCCTGGCCGCGGCCGCGGACGCTTCGAGCTGCTCGACCGTATAGACCTCCCAGGTAATTGCGAGGCACTGCATGACGGTCGGTCGCCAGTAGGTCTTCAGGGCCTTGTCCTTACGCATCAAGAACCCGCTCGCGCTTAGCCCGATGATAGGACCATCGGGGAGAACTGCGCAGAAGCCTGGTCTTTGCTGCATCCAGGTCACCGCATCCAATAACGTCATGGCACCTAGATAGCACGGCAGCGCACCCTAGTGCAATAGCATTGCGCGACGTGGCAATCCGGCCTCGTGATATTTGGAGGTTAAAAAGA
>Ga0210394_10008723_pt1 | contig 10356 bp, 10 predicted proteins | sample IncBWC12MmetaG_FD_160121 | JGI IMG/M metagenome (GOLD analysis project Ga0210394, IMG submission 160121) | Forest soil microbial communities from Barre Woods Harvard Forest LTER site, Petersham, Massachusetts, United States - Inc-BW-C-12-M | ecosystem: Environmental > Terrestrial > Soil >...
TCTTCATCGAGCCGACCGTGTTCGCGGACGTAGAGCCCGCCATGCGCATCTCCCAGGAGGAGATCTTCGGTCCGGTCGCCAGCGTGATTGCGTTCAAGGACGAGGAGGATGCGATTCGGATCGCCAACGGCACCAGCTACAGCCTCGCTGCCGGGGTGTGGAGCTCGGACATCGGACGGATCCACCGTTTTGTGAATCGTCTCAAGGCCGGCACGGTGTGGGCCAATACTTTTGGACCGACTGACATCCGGCTGCCGTGGGGCGGCTCCCGCGACTCCGGATTCGGCCGCGAACATGGGGAGATCGCGCTCGAGAATTTCACCGAACCCAAGAGCGTCTGGATCAACACCTCTCGCTAACCGCGCATCGGCTCATCGGCGAGTACCGTTAAAGGCTCGCCGATCTTCCTACGGCACGATCTCGACGGGTGTCCGGCCTGCGGTTAGCTCCCAGACCTCCTGCAAATCCTCGTTGGAGAGAGCAATGCAGCCGTTGGTCCAATCCTTTGTTTTGTAATAGTCCATTGGTTTGGAGGGTCGATTCGGCTCGCCATGAATAAAAATACTTCCGCCCGCGGGTAGGTGCAACGCCGAGGATCGCTTCAAATCCGGAGGGCTTGGATAGGAGACGTGCAATGCCTTGTAGTAGTGGCTGTGTTCCTGGCGAAAATCGATGATGTAGCTGCCTTCGGGAGTGCGAAAGTCCCACTGGTGCTCTTTGGCGCCGGTCGGACTTAGGCCGAGCGCGATGCGATAGCTGCGCAGCGGATAGTTATCGCGCAGCAAATAAAGCTTACGTTCGTGTTTGACAATGAGAATGGCATCGGCGCGCAGAACGGGCGGGCTGGAGCGGGCCGGGCTCAGCCCACCAAACGCGACCAGCAGCGCGCCGCAAAGGGCTGCTAAGCGAGAACGGTTAGCGCGACAGCCGAGAGTTCCGCCGCTTGCAGCGAGTTGTCGATAGGTGCGGTTCGAAACCTGAGTTGACATATGCTTGCATAGTCAGCCGTTGAAAGATGTAGCAACCATAGCCAAACCGAGGATTGCGGAACTTGGTCGCAGATCCCAATTGGGCGCAGAATCTTCGGCAGGACCGCGTTATGACGAATAAATCCGTCACACTTCAAACGGCTCGTCAAATCAGGCCACACGCGGTGCTGGAATAGCCCGTGCGCGCGGCGTCTACCGCGAGCGGGCCGGAAGTCTCGGCGAAAAAAGCCGTTGAATTGGTTTTCGCCGCGCTCAGCCGGCGGGGCTTGCTGCTCAAGCAGGACAAATCCATTCCCAGTGTTGTCGGCCTCGTCACCGGCGAATCGCTGCGCACCTCGTGGTGGAGCCATCCGAAGTCGCATCTAATTTTCTCCGTGCTCTCGAGACTGGCGGACGATCCGCGGGTCCTGTTCGTGAAGCTCCTGGATCGCAAGGACACTATCGTTCATGCGACTCTGTGGCCGGCGCTGCTGGCGGTTGGCTCGGCACGCGAGCAATGGCAGACCCAAGGTCTGTCCACCTCGGCTGCGGATCTTCTCAAGCGCGTTGATCGCGGCAACACCGAGGTGCGCAGTAGCGGTCTCGTCGCCAAAGAGCTGCAGTTCCGTCTGCTCGCGACAGCGCACGAGGTCCACACCGATTCCGGTCGCCACGAACTGCTGCTTGAATCATGGCCGGCGTGGTCCGACCGGGTTGGATGCAAAGCGCTCAAGAGCAGCGCCGATGGCCGGCAGATATTGGAACAAGCGACAATTGGTCTTGGCGCTCCGCTCAAAGCCCTGCCGTGGCCGGCGCGATCCTAGGCCTCCGATCGGTCACGAATTGGGGCACATCAAAGGCGAACTTTGACGAGGCAGGGAGTACGTGATCTATTGGGCGCAGGATTGCCATCCATACTGCGCAAGAGATTGAACTATGTCTGGCGTCGATAGCTCCGGCAGTTTCAAGGTCGGCCAGCGCGTGGTGAAGCGTCTGGGTTTCGGCGCCATGCAGCTCGCAGGACGCGGCGTATTCGGCCCGCCCAAGGATCACGCCGGGGCGTTGGCGGTACTACGCGAGGCTGTTGCAAGCGGTGTGAACCACATCGACACCGCGGATTTCTACGGGCCGCATCACACCAACCGGGTCATCCGTGAAGCGCTGCACCCGTATCCCGACGATCTACTCATCGTCACGAAGGTGAGCGCGCGCCGCGGCGCGGACGGATCGTGGATCCCGGCGTTCTCGCGCGGGGAATTGACTGAAGCGGTACACGACAATCTGCGCAATCTCGGACTGGATGTGCTCGACGTGGTCAATCTGCGCATGATGTTCAATGTGCATCATCCCGCGGAGGGGTCGCTCGAGGCGCCGCTCATAGTCCTCGCGGACTTGAAGCGTCAGGGCTTGGTACGTCACATTGGCCTCAGTAACGTGACTCCGGCGCAGATCGAGGAAGGACGCAGAATCTGCGAGATCGTCTGCGTGCAAAATCACTACAATCTGGCGCATCGCGCCGACGATGCGATGGTCGATGAGTTGGCGCAGCAGGGCATCTCATATGTGCCGTATTTCCCTCTCGGCGGGTTCACGCCGCTACAGTCGTCCACCTTGTCGGAGGTCGCGGGCCGTCTCGGGGCCACGCCGATGCAGGTCGCACTCGCGTGGTTGCTGCACCGCTCGCCCAACATCCTGTTGATTCCGGGCACCTCCTCGGTTGCGCACCTGCGCGAGAATCTCGCTGCGGGTGAGCTGTCGCTGTCGCCGCGGATCTTGGCGAAGTTGGACAGAATTGCCTAGGGAGTTTCTCGATGCGACGCTGCGGTAGGTGAAGAATGAGAGCAGAACCGTTCGTGAGGGGATTGAAATTCGGCGAAGGAGTGCGCTGGCACGACGGGCGCTTTTGGTATTCGGATTTCTTCAAGCATGAGGTGTGCAGCGTGACGCCGGACGGCGTAACGCGAGTCGAATTTGAAATCGATGACCGGCCCTCGGGTCTCGGCTGGTTGCCCGATGGACGGCTTCTGGTAGTCGCGATGACAAGTCAGCGCCTGTTGCGCCGCGAACCAGATGGCCGCACCGTATTGCATGCGGATCTTAAGCCGCTCGCGGAATTTCATGCCAACGATATGATCGTGGATTCGCGCGGCCACGCCTTCATCGGATGTTTTGGCTTTGACCTCGATGCGTTTATCGAAGAGCGCGGCCCGTCGGCGCTGTTCACTCCACCCGGCCCACCAACAGCGCCAATTCTGAAGGTGACACCGGACGGTACGACAACAATCGCGTCGCCGGATCATTTGTTTCCCAATGGAATGGCCATCCTGGGTAACACACTGATCGTCGCGGAATGCTTTATTCCGGGTCTCACTGTCTTCGACCTTAAGGCCGACGGCGCGCTCGCCAACCGGCGCCCCTGGGCCACGCTGCCGAATACGCCGCCGTCCATTATTCCCGATGGAATCTGCGCCGACAGTGAAGGCGCGATCTGGGTCGCAAATGCCATAGGCCGCGAAGCCGTGCGCATCGGCGAAGGAGGGAAGATTCTGGATCGTGTCGAAACCGCGCAGCTCGCGTTTTCCTGCGCGCTTGGCGGAGCGGACGGTCGCGATCTGGTGATCGCAACCGCACCGGGATCGAATGCACAGGCCGCCGCGAAGGAATCACAGGGGACGCTGGAAATCGCCCGCGTCAGCGTTCCGCGCTGACTCGCAGCGGCCGACTCGCAGCGGCTGACGCGACGCGCGCTTTTACGAGAGGATTACTCGATGAGCAAAGTGGTTCGATTTTACGAGCATGGGGGTCCGGAGAAACTGCGGATCGAAGAACTCAATGTTGGAGATCCCGGTCCCGGAGAGGTCCGAATCCGGGTCGAAGCCATCGGCCTAAACCGCTCGGAGGCAATGTTTCGCGCCGGAGCGTATATGCAAGTGCCGAAGTTTCCATGCCTCATTGGCTACGAAGGCGTCGGCATCGTGGAAGCGCTGGGAGCCAACGTGCAGGGCTTTTCGGCCGGTGACCGGGCATGCGTCATGCCGAACTATCGTCTCGGCGAGTATGGTCTGTACGGGGAGCGTGCCATCGTCCCTGCGCGCAGCCTCATTGCGCCGCCGCCTGGTCTCACGGTGGTCGAAGCGGCCTCGATCTGGATGCAGTATTTCACCGCGCTCGCGATCTATGAAGTTGCGCACGCGGCGGTAGGCGACGCCATCCTCATCCGCGCCGCCTCGAGCAGCGTCGGCATTGCCGCGATCCAGCTCGCCAATTGGGCCGGCGCTGTCCCGATTGCGACCACTCGCACCGGCGCCAAGATGGCGGCGCTCAAGGAACACGGTGCGAAACACGTGATTGCAACGGCCGAGTCGGACCTTGTTGCGGAGGTGCAGCGTATCACCGGTGGCAAGGGGGCCCGCGTCGTATTCGATCCCGTCGGAGGACCCGACGTTGATGCGCTCGCGCAGGCGGCTGCGGAAGAAGGCATCATCATCATCTACGGGGGCCTAAGCGGCCGGCCGACACCGTACCCACACTGGCCGGCGGCGTTGAAGGGCCTGTCTTTACGCGGCTGGGTCGCTTCCTCGATCTGGAACAAACCGGAGCGATTCGCACGCAACCGGGATCTAATACTGTACGGCCTGGCGGAAGGGCGCTTGAAGCCGGTCATCGCCAAAACGTTCGCGCTGGGAGAGATAGTCGAAGCGCATCGCTACCTCGAATCGAACCAGCAGATCGGCAAGATTGTCGTGACGGTCTAAACGAACGCGATGACTTGAACTGCAAATCATGGAGCCGGCAATGAAGACCCTAGCGCTTTTTCTCGGACTGGTTCTATCGGCGTTACCGAGCAGTCCCGCCGAGCGTACGACGCTGATTGGCGTGTGGAAGCTGCTGTCCTATCAAACGGAATTCCAAGACGGAGGTCCGAAACGCGCGCTGTTTGGTGAACACCCGACTGGGTACATCGTCTTCACCAGCGAGGGCCGAATGATGGCGATCATCGAAGCGCAGGGCCGCAAGGCCCCGTCGACCGATGCAGATCGAGCGGCGTTGCTGAGTTCAGTAATTGCCTATTCCGGCAAGTACCGCATGGAAGGCAACCGATGGATCACCACCGTCGATACGGCGTGGAACCCCGCGTGGGTTGGCACCGATCAGGTGCGTTCGTATGAGCTCGTCGGTGATCGCCTGACGGTGACCGCGATGTGGCAACCTGCGGTGAATATCTCAGGCTCGCCGGTGGCTCGCGGTATTCTCCAATTCGAGCGCGTTAGATGATCGATTGAAGCTCATTGCTATGCGGTCAGACGGAAAAGCGCCAATCAAGGACGAAAGGCGGCGCTTCGCAACACCTGGCCGGGGTGCTTGCCGGTAGGCTGCCCCTTGTCGATGACCCATTCGCCAGACACCATGACTGAGGGAATGCCGAGCGGCGGCGCCTCCGGGGCGGCGATCGTCGACTGATCGATCACGACGGCAGGATCGAATAACACCAGATCGGCAACGTATCCTTGCGCGATGCGCCCGCGGTCCTTCAGGCCCAGTTGGCGCGCGGCCAGCCCCGTCATCTTGTGAATCGCCATCTCGAGCGGCAGTACCTTCTGTTCGCGGACGTAGCGCCCGAGTACCCGCGGAAATGAACCTGCGCCGCGAGGATGGGCGCCATGCAGGTCGCCGTCGCTGCAGAACATGATCTGGGGCTGGGCAACGAACCAGCGGACATCGTCCTCGCTCATGGACGTGCCAATGATGGCCTCCATCGGCTGGTGGGTTCCTACCTCGGCGCTGGTTGCATGCACGATCCGTATGTAGGATTCGACGGGCGTCACCTTCCAAGCCGCGGCGATATCCTCGAGCGTCTTGCCCGCCAAATCCGGGTCGGGCGTGTAGTGCACCAGTCTGATTGCTGTGGCACCGCCGTTATCCGCCAGCGCTTGTGCCACTTTTTCGGGATTGTCGTAGTCTCGATCCGGCACCAATACCCTGATCGTGGAGTACCAATAGGTGTACGGATATACGTCGGCCATCAGGTTCACGTGGTCGCGCTTGGCGGTCGCGAAATATTCCGGCATGCGGGTTGCCGCCATATGCCACAGCCGGGTGGAGCCCAGTTTGATGTGCGTGATCTCGACCGGAATGCGCGCCTCGCGGCCGATGCGCAGAACTTCGTCGAAGGATTCGAAGGTGTGGTTGGCTTCGTCGCGCACGTGGCTGATATAGAAACCGCCGGCGGCCGCCGCGACCTTTGAAAGCGCGATTACTTCCTCGGTGGTCGCGAAGTGGCCTTCCTCGTATTCAAGCCCCGTGGACAGTCCAAACGCACCCGCGCGCAACTCTTGGGCGAGCAGTACTTTCATGCGAGCGAGTTCCTGGGCGGTCGAGGCTCGGTATAAATCCTTACCCATGATCTGCTCGCGCAATGTTGCGTGTCCGATCATGCTGGCGACGTTGATGGCGGGCGGCGTTGCCTCAAGCTGCGCATAGTAATCGCGCAAGGGAAAGTGCGACTGCCCGTCCTGGCCGACGAATATGGTGGTGACGCCCTGCCGTGATACGGTCGCGGCATCCAGATCCTTGAGCAATCCGCGGTCGGCATGGGTGTGCATGTCGATGAAACCGGGCGCCAGCGCGAGACCGCGCGCATCGCGTATGGACTCGGCGGCCGAGGGGCGCAGATGCCGAGCAACGGCGGCGATGCGACCGGCACGGACCCGGACATCAGCAGTAAACGGTAGCTTGCCCGTCCCGTCGTAGATGCTGGCATGCTGGATGAGCACATCGGCCGCGTGCAGTGCGTTGCCGAACAGGACGAGGCCTGCGAGGGTCAGCACAATTCCGTGTCGCATGTCGTTCCTTCTTGTGGCCGGTGGGGAACTTTACAGGTTGAGGATAAGAAACATCAATTGTTCGGCCGTCAAGATCTGGGTGCTTAAGACGAGTTGTCGATCGTCTAAAGGCATTGGATGAGCAGCCGGCTAAGAAAATCCCTGCAGCGCTCAACCACCGTGAAGGCGATTTATTTGCGGTACGGCGGCTCAGTGCGCCAAAATGATCCAATCGAACAAGAGCCCCCTCTTTAAGGAGCCTCAAAGCATGGAACGCGCGCATCAATCCCTTGGGTTCCTGATTTTACCAGCGATCGGGCTCGCACTTTGTTTCGGGAGTGAGGCCGGCGCCGCACCGCCCCTCGAAGCCTACGGCAATTTGCCACAGGTTGAGTACATGCGCGTCTCTCCTTCGGGCGCGCGCGTTGCGATGGTCGGCGTCATCGGTGAGAAACGTCAGCTTGTGCTTGCCGAAGTGGCCGGAGGCAAGGCGCTGAAGGCGGCCGCCATTGGAACCAACAAGGTTCGCGGTTTGAGTTGGGCGGGTGACGAACACGTGCTGGTGTGGATCACGGCCACCACAGCGACGATGTACGATTTCGGCTTTCAGCGCTACGAGCTTTCGGGAGTACTTCATGTGGGATTGGACCAAACGCCGCCCTGGTCGGTCTTTGAGCACTCCGACAACATCGAACACACGGTGTTTGGCGATTTTGGTGCGTATCCGCAGGAGGGCCATTGGTCAGGTTATTTCGGCGGGCTATCGCTGGTGCGACAGCGGGGCTTCGGGGACTATGGGTATACGCGTCAGCACACCTACATTGACCTGTATCGCGTGGATCTTGAGACATCGAAGCCGACTCTGGTGGCAACGGGTGCCGGGCGAGAGCATGACTGGATTCTCGGCTCGGACGGCAACATCGTTGCGCACGTCGAGTACGCGGAGGGGAGCGGAGAGTGGGTTCTGTACGCGGGGGCCGAACGCGAGCGAGTGTTGCTCAAGAAGACGACGCCGCTACTGGATATCGGTGTCGATGGTCAGGGGCGAAGCGCCGGCACCGTGTTGGTGACCGATCACGCAGGCGACAAAGACGTTGCCAGCGAGATCGACGTGGCGACCGGACACTCTGAAATTTTGTTTGCCGATGTGGGCACTGCTGGGTATTTCCGCGATCCCATCACGGGTCTTTTGATCGGCGCCGCAACCTTAAGAGATCCATGGGCGCAATTCTTCGACGGGAAGCTGCAAGATCATTACAACAGTACCCGCAATGCATTCCCACATCAGCGCATCCGCCTGGAATCCTTCACGCCAAACCTGAAGGAAATGATCGTCTTCACCGATGGCAGCGCTGACCCGGGGACTTTTTGGTTCGTCAATGGCGCCACTCATCGGGCCGATCCGATCGGGTACCCCTATCCGCAGATCAAGCCCGCGGATGTCGGGGAGGTGCGCACGGTTTCTTACACGGCGGCGGACGGAATGAAGCTGGACGGAGTCCTGACCTTGCCGCCGGGACGCGAAGCCAAGGATCTACCGCTCGTGGTTTTGCCGCACGGCGGGCCAATCGGCCCGTGGGACGAGCCGGGATTCAACTGGTGGGCGCAAGCGTTTGCATCACGAGGCTATGCGGTATTTCAGCCCAATTACCGCGGGTCCGGTGGCCATACGGTCGCATTTCGCAACGCAGGCTATGGGGAGTGGGGCCGGAAGATGTTGAGCGACATCACGGATGGGGTTGCCGAAGTCGCCAGGCTCGCTCTCATCGATCCCAAGCGTGCCTGCATCGCCGGGGGAAGTTACGGTGGTTACGCGGCCCTTGCCGGGGTCACCCTGCAACAGGGGCTGTACCGTTGCGCGGTTTCGGTCGCGGGACCGGCCGACATGGCGGCCTTCATGAGTTGGGAGGCCCAGCGCGAGGGCGTCAACAGTACGGGCTTGCGGAATTGGCAGAAGGTGACGGGAGCCGACAAGGGCAGCGCTTCGTATCTTCACGACATCTCGCCACGGCAATTCGCGAAAAACGCGGATGCACCGATCCTATTGATTCATGGCAAGGACGACACCCGAGTGCCGATCGAGCAGAGCCGTGAGATGGCATCGGCATTAAAAGGCTTTGGCAAGAGCGTGCAGTTTGTCGAACTGGAGAAAGAGGATCATTTCCTGTCGCGGGATGTCACGCGTGTCGCGATGTTGAAGGCGGCGGTGAGCTTCGTCGAGAAATATAATCCGCCGCAGTAACCGATCTGTGGTACAGGACCTGGTTGAAGGTTGGAACAAGGGAATCTAACGAACCATCGTGCTCTGGATTATCGCGTCGCTATTTTTCTTCTGGTGCGCGTTTCGCGAGGTCCGCAGGAGCATCGTGCCGGCGCCTGGTTTTGACGTTCCGACGCCGGTAACGAAACCGTACCTCGCCATTGTTCTCGCCCTAGCGGTGTTGTTTGCCTGGCCACCCGTTCATACCTGGTATTTCGAAGGGCTTCTGGCGAGGAAGGCCACGGAACTCGCTGACGGTCATCGCGCCAAAGTTCACTGCAATACCATCTTCGATACCATGCTCGATCCTGAGATGCTGGCCGCCGGCCACGCCAATCCGAGAACCGGAAAAATCGTCATCCAAAAACCTTGGTGCGGCACCTTGATGTCGTACCTACGCCATCCTAGCCGCGCAAGCGATCAGGAACTCGCGAGCCTGGACATGTTCACTCACGAGAGCATGCATGTACGTGGCGAACTCAACGAGGCCATAACCGAATGCGAGGCTGTGCAGCGAAACTACCGTGCGGCCAAACTACTCGGTGTTGCCGATGGCACCGCTAAAAGAAATGCGCTTGAGTATTACAACGGCGTCTACCAGCAGCGCGGCGAAATAGGAGGACTGCAAGCCGCTTATTATTCGAAGGAATGCGCCCCGGGCAAAGCCATGGATGAGCATCTCGAGGATTCGACTTGGGCGCCGTAGGTTCGGCCGTTAAGAGGCTACAGCCGTTCACGAACGGGAGGGTGGATGGTTCTTATTGAGGTGCCACTGTCTTTTTGAGGTGCCATTGTCTTTCTTGGTTTGTAAATGTAGTTCGTAAACACATACGCCCACGGCACAGCGACGATGGGTAATAGCACCCACAAGAATACCGATGTCATACCTTCCGCAGGTGAACCCACCAAATTGTTCTGTGACCAGAGTGGATACGCCACGATCACAAGCCACAGGACTTTGTAAAATATCTCGAGCAGCAGGATGGGCAGCATTTTCAGAGGGCGAATGATTCCTAATCCCGCCAAAGTTGCAAAGGCCGACCATACGCACCACACCATGGCGTCTGTGGGGGCCCATGAACCTTGATGGATAAGGATGTGCGTCCATGAGTCCCTGCCAAGCACAAAGAACATGAGGATATACAGTAGTCGCAGGAGGTAAATATTGATTCTGCGGACACCCTCGTATCGGTCATCGCGTTGAAAAATGGTCATGGGGCTGAAGGCCATGGATGTCACGCAATTCCTTGTCGCATGGTTGGTCGCTCTGGGCAATGCAATCTACGCTCATTGCGGCACAAAAAAC
>Ga0210394_10008724_pt1 | contig 10356 bp, 9 predicted proteins | sample IncBWC12MmetaG_FD_160121 | JGI IMG/M metagenome (GOLD analysis project Ga0210394, IMG submission 160121) | Forest soil microbial communities from Barre Woods Harvard Forest LTER site, Petersham, Massachusetts, United States - Inc-BW-C-12-M | ecosystem: Environmental > Terrestrial > Soil >...
CCTCGGCCACCACCGCAGCCATCGTCGCGACCTCGACGCAACTCATCCTCAACGGCACGCCGAGCACCCAGTTCACCCTCCCCGACGGGACCCAAATGACCCTCCTCGGCGTCCCGAAGGCCGACTTCAACACCGCCTTCTTCAAACCCTGACCGCCACGGCGGACCCGCGGGGCGGACCCTTTGCCCCCGGTTGTGATTGGACAAACCGGGCGGTGCGCAGAGCGGGTGACGGCGCGTGCGAAGCCGTGCAGAATGGGGCATTACGGTTTCTCACAGGATTGTCCCCGTGTCCGATCTCGCCTACCGGGTCGAGCTGACGCCGCCCGATATCGAACCTTATCGCGCCGGCAATACCGGCATCGAGTACGTCACCAGCTTTGCCGCGGGCGAGCCCGGGCCGCATGTCGTGGTGACCGCATTGACCCACGGCAACGAGATTTGCGGGGCGATTGCGCTCGACCGGGTGCTGCGCGCTCAGATCCGGCCGCGCCGCGGCAAGCTGACGCTGGCCTTCGACAATGTCGCGGCCTATCGCGAATTCGACCCGCGCTATCCGATCGCGTCCCGCTATGTCGACGAGGATTTCAACCGGCTGTGGAGCCCGGCGACACTCGATGGGCCGCGCCGCTCGGTCGAACTCGAACGGGCGCGCGCGCTGCGGCCGATTATCGACGATGCCGATTTCCTCCTCGATCTGCATTCGATGCAATACGCCACGGCGCCGTTGATGCTGGCCGGATTGCTGCCGCGCTCGCGCGAACTGGCGCGCCGGGTCGGGATCCCCGAGTTGATCATGTGCGACGAGGGCCATGCCGCCGGCCCGCGGATGCGCGATTACGGCGGGTTTGGCGACCCCGCCTCGGCGAAGACCGCGCTCCTCATCGAATGCGGCCAGCATTGGGAGCGCCGCTCCGCAGAGGTCGCGAGCGATGTGACGCTGCGTTTCCTGATCGCGCTCGGCTGCGTGGGTGAGGAGGATGTGGCCGCCCTCGGCGGGCCGGATTTCGCCGCGCATCCATCGCAGCGGGTGATCGAAGTGACCGAGGCGGTGACGATCGCCGGCGACCGCTTCGATTTCACGGCCGATTTTCGCGGGCTTGAAGTGATACAAGACAAGGGCACCCTGATCGGCCGCGACGACGGCAAGGAGGTGCGCACCCCGTACGACAATTGCGTCCTGATCATGCCGTCGCGCCGGCTCGTCAAGGGCCAGACGGCGGTGCGTCTCGGGCGCTACCTCGACTGAGCGGGTCTCCCGGCAAATCGGGCGCGGCCCTGCCGCCGAAGCGGAGCTTTCCGCCGATCGTCGATGGCCGCTCGGTCGTCCTCGTACTGGGGACGCTGCCGGGCGAAGAATCGCTGCGACGCCTTGAATATTACGCGCACCCGCGCAATTTGTTCTGGCCGATCGTCTGCGATCTCTTCGGCGGGACGGCGCCTTCGCTCTATGCCGAGAGAGTGCGCTTTGTCCTCGGCCGGCGCATCGCGCTCTGGGATGTCTGCGAGAGCGGCGAGCGCCGGGCGAGCGCCGATGCGACGATCCGCGGCGAAGTACCGAACCGGATCGATGCGCTTATCATGGCCCATCCCGGGATCCGCGCGATCGCCTTCAACGGGAGCGGTGCGCAGCGTCTCCACGACCGCCATTTCGCGCGGCGGCCCGAGCTCTTGTATCTCGCGCTGCCGTCGACGAGCCCGGCCTATGCCAGCCTCGGCTTCGCCGACAAGCTCAGTCGCTGGAGCGCGCTGCGCGAGGCACTCGATGCCGGTTGATCACGGCTGCCTTACCTCGGCCGATGCCGCGATCTCGGTCAGCGCGGCGGCGAGGCGCTCGATCTCGGCGTCGAGCCGCTGCACGTGACTGGCGCCGAGCTGGCGCAGCTCGCCGGCGGCGAGGCCTTGGAGCGACGCCAAGAACTCGCACAGTTGGGTCGCGCCGAGCGGGCTCGCGGCGCGGCGCAGGGCGTGGAGGCTCTGGGCGACGCCCTCGGCATCGGCGGCCGCGACGGCCCGGTCGAGGCGCTCCATGATCTGCCGCGCATCGACCTGAAAGGTCTCGATCAGCTCGCCGAGGAAAGCCGGGTCGCCGCCCAATTCGCGCAACCCGTCGATCGCCCGCATGTCGAGGGAAGCCGCCGCCTCCGGGATGTATTTCGGATGGGCCGCGATCGGCGTGATCCGGTCGCCGAATTGCCCGGTTGGTTCTCCGGACGGCTCGCGCGGCAGGGCGGTGAAACGCGGCATTGCCGGCCGCCCGGGGATCGGCGGCCGAACCGACCCAAAGGGCCCAAGCGGCAGACCGTGGAGGGCGTTGGCGAGCAATTGCTCCTTCAGCGGCAGCGGGATGAAGCCGTCGACCTCGCCCTCGTCGACGTCGCCCAGGCCCTCGATCTGGCCAGGTTCGGCGGCCAGGAGGACAAACGGCGCAGCCGGACCGAGCCGCGCCGCGCGGTGGGCGAGGCTCAGCGCCCAGAGCAATTTGCGCCTTCCGTCGATAATCAGGACCGGAACCAAGATCGGGACTTTGAGCGGGCGCTCTACCGGGTCGCCGCAGGACAGAGCCGCAAGGGCGGCGTCGGCATCGGCGGCCCAGCGTACATCGCCATGCCAGGCGGCAACGGGCTCGGCCAGTTCGCCGGCGAATTGTTCGTCCTCGGTCGCGATCAGCACCGGGCGCTGGCCGAGATCGAGGATCGGCTCCCCCGTGCCCTCCTCGGTCGCGAGCGCCACGCTCACCGCGAAGCGGGTACGCCCTCCCTGTGTCCGCTCGATCGCCAACGCGCCGCCCATCAGCGCGGCGAGGCGCTGGACGAGCAGCAACGGGAGCGGCCCCGGGTCCGGCGCGGGCTCCCCGCCGGCGGTCTCGACGAGGAGGCGCAGCTGGAGACGGCGCGCGTTGCCCGCCGCCGCGTCGAAGATCATCCGTACCGTCCCGGGCGCCGCGGCCGGGACCGCGTGGCGGCCGGCAAGGCTGGCGAGAAGGCGCGCCAGCGCCCGGGCGCGGCCGCGCAACCGGCTGGGCAGATGCGGATCGACCCGCCAGCGCAGCACGACGCCCGCCTCGGCGGCGGCTGCTTGGAGCGGCATGAGGCTCCCCGTCACCAACGCGCGCAGGTCGAAGGCTTCGACCGGCGCGGCGAAGCTGCCGGCGTCGAGCGCCGCGAAATCGAGAACATCGCCGAGCTCGGACGCGGCGGCCCCGAGCGCGCGCGCCGCCGTCAGCGGGGCGCGCAAATTATCGGCGATCAGCCGCAGAGTACGCCGCCGATCGGCGTCCGCCGATGCCGCTTTGTCGCGCGCCGAGGCGAGTGCGCGGATCGCCCCGGCGACAGATCCGGGGACGACCGCGAGCGCCGCGATCAGCCCGGCGGCCAGGACCGGCTGCTGATGCCAGAACTCGGTCGAGAGCACGACGCCGCCAAAGCCGAGAATGTCGAGGCTCGCATTCCCCAACAGCGCGCCCAGGCCAAAGCGGAACCCGGCATAGAGCGTCGCCAGGAGGTAGAGCGGATACCAGCCGGCGACCGCGCCGCCGCCGTAGTGCAGGAAGGCCGAGAAGAGGGCGATATCCAGAACCGCCGCCGCCAATCCTCGCAGCTTCGGGGCGGCGGGCGACAGGATGACGTAGAGGAGCATGGCCCACGCGGCGACCAGCGCGAACGCGGCGATCGCTAGATACGGCGCCGCCGGCCCGGGGCCCGGCGTCAGCGCGCTCACTCCGAGCGCGTAGAAGAAAAGGAGCGCGTCGACCAATACGCGCAGCACCGCCTGCTCGGCGTCGCCGCCGCCATTGTCGACCCGGGCCCCGAGGACGGAGGCGAGGCGGCGCAGCCCCGACAGCGCGGTCGCCAGCCCGACCCCGGCGGGGGCGAGCACCAGGAAACCGACCAGCGCGCTGGCAACCGGAGGCGGGCCGAGAAGCCCGCCGGACGCCGCTGTCGCGGTCACCGCGATCGGCGCCGCGACGCCGGCGAAGGACAACCCGAGCGTCGCCGCAACAAGGCGCCAGCCGACCCGGCCGCTTGCCGCGACAGCTTGGGTCGGCGGTTCGCCAGCGCTCCGCCGCGCCAGCCGATCGACCAGGCCTTGGACCAGCAGGGTTTTGGGAAAGCGGCGTTTGGTCGGCCCCGGCAAATCGGCTTCCTAGGCGCGCCCGACAGCGCGGATGGCGCTGGCGACCGGCTCCGGTACCGGCTCCGGCATCGGCATCGGCTGCGAACGCTCGCGCGGAAAACTCACGGTGACGGTCGTGCCGACGCCCTTTGTGCTGTGGATGGTCAGCGTGCCCCCGTGCAGTTCGCTCAGCCCGATCGCGAGCGGCAGCCCGAGCCCGGTACCGTCATGCTTGCGGGTCCAGGCGCTGGCGACCTGGCCGAAACGGGTCATCGCCAGCTCGACCTCCGCCCCATCCATGCCGATGCCATGATCGGTGACGGCGATGGCGAGAGCGCCGGCGACATTGCGCAACACGATCTCGACCTTGCCGCCGGGGTGCGAGAACTTGATCGCGTTGACGAGGAGGTTGAGCACGATCTGCTTCAGCTTGCGGGAATCGGCGAGCAGCGGCGGGATCGCGCCCTCGCGGCGCATCGTGACGTGAATGTCGCCCGCCCGCGCCTTGGCCCCGGTCAACTGCACCAGATCGGCGACGGTTTTGGGCGGATCGATGACCTCCTCGACGAGGTCGAGCTTGCCGGCTTCGAGCTTCGAGACGTCGAGAATGTCGTTGATGAGGCCGAGGAGGTGCTCGGCGCTCCCCAGGATGTCGCGGGCGTAGCCGACATATTTCGTGGTCCCGACCGGCCCCAGCATCTCGCCCGCGATGACTTGCGAAAACCCGATGATCGCATTCAACGGGGTGCGCAATTCGTGGCTCATAGTGGCGACGAACTCGGTCTTGCTGCGGTTGGCCAGCTCGGCCTGCTCCTTGGCGGCCAGAAGGTCGCGCTCGGTGCGCTTCCGCTCGGTGATGTCGACAAAGGCGGTGACCACCATCGATTCTTCGCCGTCCTCGGCGTGGAACAGCGCCTTCGTAGTCAAGAGCACGCCCGGATTGCCGTCGCGATCGACGATCTCCTCCTCCGCCGAACTCGGGACGGCCTTGCCAAGGAGGAGGCGCTCGTCGCCCTCCATCAGGATCTTCGCCAGCGGGCCGCCATGCGCCTCGGCCGGCCGCTTGCCGATCAGGCGTCTCGCCGGGACCCCGACGAACGAGGCAAACATCCGGTTGACCAGGAGGTAGCGCCCGTCGCGGCCGGTCACGCAGATCATCCGCGGAATGACGTCGATCAGCCGCAAGAGCGTCTCGTAAGCCTGGCGCGACCCCTCGGGGTATTGCCGGCCCGCTTCGGCGGCCGGTTCCTCGATGCCCGGCTCCTCCGCTGGTGCGCTCGCCTCGCGCGCTCCGCGGGTTCGCTGCAACTGGGTGCGCACGCGGAAGGCGAATTCGCGGCGGTCGACCGGGATCAGGAGATGATCGCCGGCGCCAGCCTCGCGGGCCCGCTCGATGCACTCGAAATCGGCTGCGGACCCGACGACGATCACCGGGATTTCGGCGCAGGCCGGCTGGCCGCGCAGCCTTGTGATGAACTCCGCGGCCTCGCCCCGCGCCCCCGCGGCAGCCAAGAGAACCAGATCGGGGCAGTCACCTGAACAAAAGCCGAGGGCGGTATCCGGATCGGCGAAGCCCTTGGCGACGGTCGCACCGCCGAGCGAACCGGCCAACCGTTCGAGGATTTTCAGATTGGTGATGCTGTCATCGACGATGACCACCAGTCGCGCCGACACGCCCCTGCCCCGAGGGTTACCCATTCGCCTACTAATGTATGCTGGGCGCCGGCTATGCACACACGGGCGTCTGCGGCACCGGCGAAATCCTGGCAGTTACAAGCGGTTGAGTCGCGCCGCATGGAATTCGCCGATGGCTCGCGGCGGTTGCGGCGGCGCGGGTGATTCGCGCACCCTCTCACCAGCGCCCCTCTCACAAGCGGTAGAACGCCTTGGCGTTTTTCCAGAAAAAGCGGTCGCGATCTTCGGGCGACAGGTGCCTCACCATCCGGCTCATCGCGAGGACCAGCGCACCATAGGAGATGCGCAGCCCGGCCACCGGGAAGTTGGTGGCAAAAATCGCCCGCTCGATGCCGAAGATCAGGAGCGCGTCCAGCACCACCCGGCGGTTCGCCTCATAATCCCAGGCGCTGTCCCGGAGGCCGAATTCGGAGACCTTGACGTGGACGTTGGGCTCCCGCGCCAGGGCCTCCATGCCGTGGCGCCAGTCTCTGAGGCCTTCTTCGCTGCGGTCCCACGGAAAGCCGGTGTGATTGAGCACGATCCGTGTCCGGGGAAAGGCGCGGGCGACCGCCGCGGCTTCACCCAGATGCCAGAACGGCACCCGCAAATCCCACGACAGCCGGTATTTTTCGAGGAGCGCGAACCCGCGCAGCCAGCGTTCGTCCTGCATCGTGCCGGGCGCACCGGGGGTCATGCGATCGGGTGATGGGGCGGTTACCGGCTTCGAGCGGATGCCGCGCACCAGGGAGAACCCGGCCTGGGCGGCGATCACCTCTTCGGCGTCCTCGCGGTCGAACCAGGCATGCGCGACGATCGCGCCGGGAAAGCCATAGCGCTGATGAATTTGGCTGACCCAACGGGTTTCGCCGACCTGGTCGGCACGGTCCCATTCGGCTTCGCAATGGACGGTCGTCAACACATTGTGGCCGGCAGCATCGCGCCGGTAATCCTCGGGCAGGTAGTCGCGCCGGATCCTGCTGTCGTCGCCCATGAAGAAGTCGTGGCGCGGTTCGCCGACGAGGTTCGGATGCTTCTTCTGCGACAAATCCCACAGATGATGGTGCGCATCGATGAGGGTGACCGCGTCGGCCGCGCGGTTCCAGCTGCCATGGATCGTGTGCATGGGCTCCTCGGTCATCGGCGAACAGGGTCGGCTTGCATCGCGTTCCGTCGCGATCTATGTGTATAAATAGCGCCATCGATACACAATGGTATCCGCATGCGTACAAATGTCGAAATCAACGACGAGCTTATGCGCGACGCGCTTCGTCTCACAGGGCTCAAGACGAAGCGCGCCGCCATCGAAGAGGGTTTGAAAACGCTCGTGCGCGTCAAACGACAGATGAAGATCCTTGAACTCGCGGGTAAGGTAGAATTTTGGGAGGATGTAATCCGCGATCGAGAAGAGAATGGTCTCGATCAGTGATCGTTGTCGACACTTCGATATGGATCGACTACCTGCGCGGCGTCGCCACCGATCGGATTGAAAAACTTCGTACCTTGTTGAGACGGCAACCGGAATTGCTGATAGGCGATCTCATTCTGTGTGAGGTTTTGCAGGGTTGCAGGTCTGAAGCCGAAGCGAGAAAAGTCGAAGCGGCGCTGCGAGAATTCGCAATCGTGCCTCTCTGCACCCCCGACGTCGCCGTCACGGCGGCCGCCAATTACCGCCTGCTTCGTCGCCGCGGAGTGACCATACGAACCACAATCGATATGATCATCGGCACCTTCTGCATCGAGCGCGGCCATATGCTGTTGCATTCGGACCGTGACTTCGACCCGATGGAACGCCTCCTCGGCTTGCAAACGGTCTAGCGGAGAAACAGATGGACCGCGCCTATGAAACGATAAAGGTCGAGGACAAGGGCGACGGGCTCCTCGTGTTGACCCTCAACCGGCCCGAGGTCGCCAATGCGCTGAATACGCAAATGGGGCACGACCTATTGGCCTTCTTCGAGGCGGTCAACGCCGATCCCTTGGCCTATCGCGCGATCGTCGTGACCGGGGCAGGCGAGCGGGCGTTCTGCGCCGGCGGAGACCTCAAGGAACGCCAAGGCATGACCGACGAGACCTGGGCCGCGCAGCATTTGTTGTTCGAGCGGATGGTCCGCGCCTTTATCGGCTGCCCGGTGCCGGTGATTGGCGCGATCAACGGCGCCGCTTATGCCGGGGGGTGTGAGTTGGCGCTGTGCTGCGACTTTCTCTACGCCGCGGAGACCGCGCGCTTTGCCTTGACCGAGGTCACGCTCGGCATCATGCCGGGCGCCGGCGGCACGCAGAACCTGCCGCGCGCGGTCGGCGAGCGGCGCGCCAAGGAAATCATCCTCACCGGGCGGCCCTTTTCGGCGGCGGAGGCCCATGAATGGGGCATGGTCAACCGGCTGTGCGCCGCCGACCGGCTCATCGACGACACCATCGAAACCGCCCGCCGGATCGCCGACAACGCCCCCATATCGGTGCGCCAGGCCAAGCACGCGATCCATTTCGGGCTGCAGATGGACCTGGCCAGCGCGATGATGCTCGAGATCGAAGCCTATAACCGGATGGTCCCGACCGCGGACCGCCGCGAGGGCATCAATTCGTTCAACGAAAAGCGCAAGCCGCGCTTTACCGGGCGGTGAGGATGATGCCCCCACCCTTCCCTCCCCCGCTTGCGGGGGAGGGTTAGAAAGCGGCGGCGCTGGGCTTATAGTGAAGCTCCCTCCCCCGTAAGCGGGGGAGGGTTGGGGTGGGGGCTTCCTGCCCCTCTACAGGAGAGCGAAATGGATGGGGTGGCAGTAACCCAAACGCAGGCGACCAATCTGACCCGGACGCTCGCCGAGCGCGCGTGCTCGGTCACCTACGATGGGCTGCCCGAGCCGGTGCGCGAATTGGCGCGGCAGTGCGTCCTCGATTATTATGGGGTGGCGCTGGCCGGGGCGGATGATCCGCTCGCCCGTATCCTCATCGACGAGTTCTCGGAGGCGGGCGGCGCGGGAGAGGCCGGCATCATCGGCCGCAAGGCGCGGCTGCCGGCGCTCTCGGCGGCGCTCGTCAACGGCGCGATCGGCCATGCGCTCGATTACGACGACGTCAACCTGGCGATGCCCGGGCATCCCTCGGTCGCGATCCTGCCGGGTCTCCTGGCGCTCGCCGAAACGCGCCGGAGCTCCGGGCGCGAAATCATCGCCGCCTTTGTCGCCGGCTACGAGACCTGTTGCCGTGTCGGCATGGCGCTCCGCCCCGGACATTACGGCCGCGGTTTTCACGCGACCGGCACTGTCGGCGCGTTCGGCGCGGCGGCGGCCTGCGCGCACCTGATGGGCCTCGACGCGGGCGCTACCGCGCAGGCGCTCGGCATCGCCGGGACGCAAGCCTCCGGCCTCAAATCGCAGTTCGGCACGATGTGCAAACCGTTCCATGCCGGGAAAGCGTCGCAAAACGGGCTTCTCGCGGCGCGCCTCGCGGCCCGCGGGTTTTCCAGCCGGCCCGACATCATCGAATGCGAGCAGGGGTTCGCGGCGACCCATGCACCGAAATTCAACCCGGGAGAGGCGCTCGCCGAGCCGCCGGAGGGCTTTTATCTCCGTGCCAATCTCTTCAAGTATCACGCCGCCTGCTACATGACCCACGGCCCCATCGAGTGCGGCCGGAACGTCCGCGAGTCGCACCTTGTGACGCCCGAGGACATCGCCCGGATCACGCTGTCGGTCAACCGCGGGTCGAGCCGGATCTGCAACATTGCAGCGCCGGTGGACGGTCTCGAAGCCAAGTTCAGCCTGCGCCAGACCGTGGCGATGGCGCTTACTGGTGTCGATACCGCGAGCCTCGGCGCCTACAGCGTCGCGACGGCGACCGATCCGGCGCTCGTCGCGCTGCGCGAGCGGATCGACATGGATTTCCGCGACGACCTGCCCGACGCCGGGGCAGAGCTCGCGGTCAGTCTGCGCGACGGCCGGGTCTTGCATGCGGCCCACGACGCCGGCATCGCGATGACCGACGTCGCCGCCCAAGGCCGGCGCCTCGCCGCGAAGTTCGATGCGCTGGCCGGACCGGTCGTCGGGCCGGCGCGGGCCCGCGAGTTGCGCGAGATGATCTCCGGTCTCGACACGCTCGGCGATGTCGGCGCCCTGGCGCGGCTGGCCGCCGGCTGACCGGTTGTCATTGCGAGGAGCTTCCGCGACCGAAGCAATCTCGGCGGCGCCGAGTGCTACTCCGCGCGAGATTGCGTCGCTGCGCTCGCAATGACATGGTTGGAAGGCCAAACCCGAGGAGACCACGATGCCCGATTACCCGCTGCCCTCCGGCAATCCCGAGGCGCTCGGCTTTGCGGTGAAGCCGCTCGAGCACCTCGACCATCTGATCCGCGAGCATATCGAAGAGGGCCGCTATCCCGGCGCGCAAATCGCCTTGGCGCGCGGCGGCAAGCTCGCGCTCTACCGCAGCTATGGCGACGCCCGGACCGAGGGCGAGCGGGCGCCGGCCAAGGCCGACACCCTCTTCCTCCTGTTCAGCCAGACCAAGGTCTTGACCAGCGCGGCGGTGTGGACCCTGGTGGAGGAGGGCCGGATCTCGTTCATGGACA
>Ga0210394_10008725_pt1 | contig 10353 bp, 13 predicted proteins | sample IncBWC12MmetaG_FD_160121 | JGI IMG/M metagenome (GOLD analysis project Ga0210394, IMG submission 160121) | Forest soil microbial communities from Barre Woods Harvard Forest LTER site, Petersham, Massachusetts, United States - Inc-BW-C-12-M | ecosystem: Environmental > Terrestrial > Soil >...
TCGTCCATGGCAGAGAAGCTCAAACCCTACGGTTTTATTCGCATCCACCGCTCGGTCGTCGTGAATATTTCGGCCGTGGAGAAGATCCAACCTTTACCGACGGGGGAGTACAGGCTGCGAGTAAAAGGTGGGAAGGAATACTCGGTAACGCGTACATACAAACACAACCTCAGAGACCTGGCTCAACTGTGGGTCGGATCAGAGCGGCTTTGCGGCTAACAGCCAGCAAGAAGTTTTACCTCGATATTCCTCGTAGCATTCCCGATCGTGCCCCTCAAGAAAAGTCGGCCCGTAAACAGCGCGGCAGAATGAAAGCGGAAGCAGCAAATCTTGCTGGGGCGGCTGCTGGGCGGTTGATTTTATAAGTAGCTGATGCTTGCCCACGCTGACTCTGATTAGTCGTGCGTAATCGGAAACTTGAAATCCAAACGTATGATTACCGCGTTAGCAGGACCTAGAGCAGAATTCAGCAGATTGAATCAGCCATCATAATGTTCATACCAACAGGAGTGAAATCATGGGAACTATGCGCGAATGGCTGAGTGTCGCGTTCCTGTCTTTGTTTGGGGGTCGTGGGATGGTAAGGGGGCCTGTCGCACGTTGGAATAACGCGACGAGTAAGGGTAGGAACTCTAAGTGAGGGTATTAGTGGTCGTTGGAGGACCGTACAATGGGGAAGCGAAGGCCCAATGTAATAGGGCTATGACCCAGCGAACCTAGTATTGTGCTAGTGTTTCTACTCGCTTTCCCGAAGCGGTCTTCATTCCATGTGCAGACGCGTTCGATTGTCAGCTGCGTTTTTAGCCATTACCTCACCGTTATTGGCCCAACAGCCTTCGACACCTTCATCTGGCCAGCTCAAACTATCGGCCCGCTCCGACCTTGTGCTCGTCCCTGTAATCGTCACTGACAAATCCGGCAAACCCGTCTCTGGCCTTAACAAAGAAGGCTTCCGTCTCGAAGAAAATGGCAAGGTTCGCACTCTTTCCCTTTTTGAAGAAACGCAAACTCAGAAGCTCACCGCCTACGCCGGCGAGTCATCACCGACGACCTACGCCAATTTCCTACCCCACGATGACCGCTTGCGTATCACGATCTTCGTCGTCGATATGCTGAACACGCCATGGCTACGTCAAGCCGAAGGCGAGAAGCAGCTCGCCGATTATCTTCTTCGCGTCACGTCCCGAGACGAAGCCATGGCTCTTTTTGGTCTTAACGCTAGTGGCCTGCATCAACTCCATCCTTTCACAACCGACCCCAAAGTCCTTATCCTCGCTCTCCAAAAACTCGAGCTTTCTCTCAGTTCCAAAGAAAGCACTCAGCCTCCGGTAACACTTACCGACGATCCTTTCCTTGATCAGGAAGCTACTGACGAGGAACAGCTCTTGTCGGACATGATGCAGGACCTCAACGATGCCGTTGCGGCCAATTACCAACGCATGGCTACCCGCCAAACCCTGTCGGCGATGACTCAACTCGGCCGCGCCTTGGAATCCGTTCCCGGGCGCAAGACTCTTATCTGGGCCACCGCCGGCTTTCCCTTTACGATCGATGACCCCAACTCGTTTGCTCGCCAGGGTGACGACCTCCGGCCTGAGTACGAAGACGCCTGGCGCTCACTTAATTCGGCCAACATTGCCGTCTATCCGGTCGACTTGGGTTCCGTGGACTTCACCGCAAAAGCACTTCCGAGCGCCAACTCGACGGTCTCCAAATCACAAATCGCGACGGTTCGTGGCACAAATGGAAACGGCCTGCGCTCGCCCATGAATTTGCCGCATGACGAAGGTGTTCAACAAAGGTTGACCATGCACGCCTTCGCCGATAGCACCGGCGGTCGTGCCTGTGTCACGATTTCGGAACTCGCAAGATGTTTCGCGGAGGCTGTGGACGACTCCCGCGCGTACTATCTTCTCGGATACTATCTCGGCGAGGATACCCAACCCGGCTGGCGCAAACTGAAAGTCAAAGTTGTCGGTGACGGTCTACACGTCCGCTACCGCACCGGGTTCTACGTCACCTCCAAAATACAGGACACTCCTGAGCAGCGCGGCAAGGAACTTGTCGACGCTCTCGCCTCTCCCGTTCCCTACACGGGCGTACGACTGACGGCGCCCCAACTGCCAATGGCAAACAATCCCCCAACTTCGCCGGCACGTGAACAGACCACACCTTCCGCCGTCCCAACCAAGCTCGCCGAATTCATGCTTGGCGTGATGGGCGATTCCGTTACCATCGACCGGGAAAAAGGAAATGCCGTCGATATTCAGATCACGACACTCGCCTTCGACAGTAACCACAAAAGTGTCAGAACCTCATCGCAGGTCTTGGCTACCAGTTTCAAACCCGAAATGCTTCAGAAGATTTTGCAAACTGGGATTGGAATCCCTGAGAAAGTCGAACTTACTCCGGGTACATATGAAATCAAATTCGCCGTCCGCGACAATCTGACGGGCGCCATCGGCACCATCTCCTCCCTCTCCACCTCAAGTAGTATCGCCCTTGGACGTATCAATCGGGGCGAAGGGGCATCACCCACTCGAGAGGGCTGAAACGGGCGGGCAACAAACTGACACGAATTCCGAAACCCTCACTTCCTCGAGGTCTGTAACTGATTGAATCTGGGGAATCAGAATTTGAGCTTCTGAGGGTTCCGGAAACTAGTGATTGAGAGAGTCCCTACCCGCCACGGGCAGTGGCGAGGGGGTGGCCAATCTCCCAGTGAAGGCCGAACGGGTCAACCACGCGTCCCAATCGCCAGCCATGCGCGTCACCCACCGGGACCACCTCTGACGCACCCGCAGACAGCGCCCGCGCAAAAACTCTATCTGGGTCCCCGACGGTCAAGATCATTCGGACCGAACCACCTCCAAGAGACACCGGGCCTGACTTCCCGGGCTGTCCGTCACTTAGCCAAAACTCTGCGCCCTCCACAGAGAGCCGCGCCACCAATCCTTTACCGGCATTTTCTAGCCGGTAGACCACCATGGCCCCGAATGCCTCTTGATAGAAGCGGAGAGCTCGCTCACCATTGCGAACGGTCAGCCAAGGTGCGATCAAGGAGTGGGCTGGTTCTGAGCTCATCGCCGTATATCTTACTCGTCGCCATGATCGAGCCAAGCACAAAACCGCAAGAATCGGATTATTTCGGCATACCTTCGACCTGGAAGAGCGCGCGCTCATGAGCCTCTACTGAAAGAAAAATGCAACATTACGTGAGGTGAAGGGGCTTGCCGATGGTAGGCAAGTCCCCATTTTTCTTTGGACGGGTCACACAAAACGCAACAGAACGTCTCTTCCGTTGCAAGGCTCCGCAACACGCCCGTAGCGTCTTCGTCACTCGGCATTGCGCAGGGGTTCGCGATCCTTCCGGCCTCCGAAGTATAGCCCGGCGCGCTTCACCGCCCAGAGAAACACAAGCAGTCCAATCGCTTGCACCGGTAATCCGAGCAAGCTTCCCTCGGGCCCTGCGCTACCTCCACTGATGAGCGCATCACCCCGTGCCTGGGTCACGAACAAATGACCTTGCATCAAATGACCGCTTTGCGCTGTCCCGTAGAGATAGGATTGCGCCCAGTTCCACGCTGCATGAAATCCTATCCCCAACCATAGCGAGCCGCTCAGCCGCAACAATAAACAGTAGAACAGCCCGTGCACGGTCACCCCGATGATGCCCGGGACTGTCTCCCCCGCATTTTGCAGATGCCCCGCGCCAAACAACAACGAAAGGACGATTGCGGCTGGCCAAAAGCCGATTCCGCGTGTCAAAGTCGCCTGCAGATATCCGCGGTAAAGCGCCTCTTCTGTTATCCCGACCACTATGAAGTCCAGGAGCCAAGCCAAGCCGTACCCAAGCGCTGGCAGCCCCTGCAAAGCCGCTCCGCCGAACACTAGATGGCCGTCGGCATACAGCGCCCCCACCACCAGCGACAGGCAAACGAGTCCGCCGCCGAATCCATATAGAAACTTGGCAATCGGACGACTCCCGGCCATCCCATAATAGGACCAAAAATCCCGGCCCTCGACCCTTGCCATGATCGCCATAGCCCCGAGGATTACCACAAACTGAAGAGCCTCAAAGACGAGCGAGTCGCCGAGTGACATCTCGCCATGAAGAAGCGACGGGAGGTGTCGCATCACGATATTTGCGATCAGCACCGCGGGTGCTTGAAGCGCTGCAAAAATTAGAATGCTCCATCCAGCCCGAAGCCCCTGGGATCCATGAAAAATCGAGCGCAATTTTGCTTTGTAGGTAATGCTAGGGCGCGCCATCAATGAACTCCCGACTGTGGTTGGTAGCAATTCAGGATCGGTCGTTTCATTTGCCACATTCTGTTTCCCGAATTCGCTAGAGGTGGACGCCGGCGCCCCCAATTTGACTTGAGCTTTCGGAGGAGTTCGACCGGCGGGTTCAGTGCAACCAAATCGATTCCCAACGCTCGGAGAATTTCTCGAAGTCGGTTCTTGTTCTGAGACAATCACATGGTGGCCAAGAAATTCCCTCGGGAATCGCGGGCCAGAAAGGAATAGAAGAGTAATCAAAACTCGCTTGCGGACTGAACGATGGGATTCCAGTCGACCTCACCGCAACCACCCAGCGGACCATGCCAAGGTAGGGATGGTGTCGACGACAAAGTGAATGTCCCGTACATCTCCAGGTTCCTCGAAGCCATGCGGCAAGGATGCCATGCGCGGATTATAGAGCCATATGGCAGACCAATCCGACCGAAATTGCGTTGTTCCTGCCTGCCAGGAGATGACGCGCAAGCATTACAACTCGTCGCAGCAAGACATCTCGCTCCGAGGTCGCAGGGCGAGGTGGTTCCAGGATTGTCGGCACGGAAACTACCCAGAATCTGGGTTCTCGGAAGCTGATAGCGACGGCCGGTTCAGGTGTCTGTCAGTGGCGCTGAGGTTTCTTCGAAGGACCGCGGCCTTCTCTTCAAGCGCCATGGAGTCCGAAAAGAAAAGTTTTCGAATCTTTCCTGTGTTCCCACGGGGCAGCGCGAGAACCCTGCCACAATGCAGGGCAGTGGCTCCGCTATCGATCATCCACGCGGCTCTGTGGATTCGGCGTGCTGCATGTCTCAGATGCACCGTCAACGATTGAGGTTCGCGTTTCATGTGCTATCTCCTTTGGTTTCATCACCGCCACTTCGATTCGATACCCGTCAGTGTCTCTACCTTGGAATCGGCTTCATGTATTCGCGAATCACCTCGTAATTTCCGGTCTTCCAATCGCTCATGTCGGCCACGGTGATGAAAATGTCGCAGGCGAAACGGAGCGACAACAGGGTCTTGTCCGTGAAATAGACATTGACGCAAAGCGTCCCGTCGTCGATGGAATGACTGATGTAATCCACGACCTTGCCTTGAACGCCCGGATACCGCCTTCCAGAAGAGCGCAAACGTGTCGTTTGTGTCGTGGGTGCTCTACGATTCGCCATTTGTCGCCTCGTTCTCCGGCGTCGGTACGGCTCCCATTTGTGCATGGGCTGCTACACTCTGCGATTGTTTGGAATGGTTCGATTGCCGTTTCTTTGTTGTTTTCTGCTCCTTGTTCCCAAGACGCTTTCGTTTTTTCGCTTGCTCCTCGTCGTAGCGTTCTTCGTCGGACATATCCCAACCGGGCAGGATTACCAGGCGCGGAGGCAGTCCCTTTTTCTTGCGCCGCTCCTCGGAATCCCTGATTTCGAGATCGATGTCGTCGGGGTCTTTGATCTTCTTGTTGTACTCGCGTTGGAATTTATACGCCCAGACTGCATCGTATTCGACGATCTCGTCAAAGTTATCGAAGAATTCCCTGTTGGCGTCCACCCTTGCACTTTCCACTTCTGTACGGGCAGAGCGGACTATGTCGGCATGGAAGAGGGGTACTTTCTCCATTCGTTGAAGGCCACGAATGACATGCTCCAATGCGAGGTTCAACTCCATGAGTTCCTGGAAGAGGCGGAGATTCATCTTTGCTCTCCTTGCCGATGTTGCGCTTCGTTCCCTACACCGATGGGAGGTTTCGGATACTGTCGCTCCCACGCCTGTTGCTCATCGCTACTGAGGAATCGGACTTTTGGCGATTTGCCTTCCAGTCGTCGGTTCTCCTCCACGGCTTGTACATCCCGATAGACCTGAACTTCATCCAACATTCTCTTTTCGTGCTCGCGGTGTCTTTTTGCAAAATGAGCCTCGTCTCGCAATTCGCCACCCTCGACGTTATTGCAGAAGAAGCTGTTGAGCAGAGCTCGGTGCATTTCGAACAGCGTCAGCTTTTCATCCAAATAGCCCGGCTTCAACCCTGAGTCTTTGGCACACTTGAGGCGTTCGAGCCCTCGGACTGCATCGTCAATCCCTCGGTTCACTAAGAGAATCGCTTCGTAGAGATGAGCCTTTTGCATTTGAATTTCCTCTATTTCTCGCGGCGAGAGTAGATAGGACGGTCGGCGCACATGTCTTCGCCGGAAGGCGCGAGCCGACCCGAATGGACACATAAACTCAGTTGGGCAAAACTACGGCGGGGGATGCGCGACGCGCAGAGGGATGGAGCGTGCGACGGAAACCCAACAAAGATGGGCGAGTTGCACCCAAGGGGCGAACCCGATACTTTCTATTGCAGCCATCGTTGCCTCTAATCCAGGCGACTTTGGTTAGGGGCGCGTTGGTGCTGATAACACCCGCGCGTCCCGCTACTTCTGTATATTCCGCAACTCCGGTCAGTGCCTCAAGAGAGATGCTACGGAATGTAGCAATTATACCATTGCGACTCTCTATAGCAAGCGTAAAAAGAGTATATGAGCGAACAAGGGAAGCGTTCAGTCCAAGTGAATGTCCGGCTGAGCGAACAAGACTTTGAACTAATTAAGAAGGCCGCTGCGAAGCTCTGGCCAAATGCCGTATTAAGTAATTCGGGTATTCTTTTGGGTCTCGCCAGATTGGCAGCGAAGGGAACCATGGATAGCGACAGAAAACAACGGAGACCTGAAAGTAGGCGTAAATCTAAGTGACGACGGATGTCATCCCAGGTGGACCTTTGATGCCCTGCAAAGGATGTCGCGTCCTTCAACCAGGGTCCCATCCGTCTTTTCCATGACGGCACGGGTCGGCTCGAAAATAGAGTGCTTGTTCTGGCCAAAAAAGTCCATTACGAGGCGCTCTTTTTTTGTCGCAATCGTCATGACGACCTCCTTGAGAGCATCACCCTTACTCTTGACGAACCAGATCGCTCCGGTAATCGCTGCGGCAACTTTTACCGACTCCACTTTCCTCCACCACGTGATTTAACTGCCAGCTCCAATAGGTTGCTCATCCAAATTCCTCGCACGATGTAGTATTTCGCTCGTTGATGGTCCAGTGGGCAAGCACCCACCGCTGTCCCAGGATTTCTGAGGTTCCGCGAGCGTACTGCGGTGCCCGGTGCTCCTACTGTGCCTTTTGCACAATCACGAGAATTTCACCCGTCGGGTTCAAGTCCGGGATGGGATACCGCCGCGTTGGATTTGACCATTGCCGTGCTTGGGGATCAACCTTAGACTCTGAAAATTGAACGTTAGGCGGCGCAATGAAGCAGTTTGATGCGGGACGATACGCACAATGATTGTGCATTCGGTGCGTATCGGGCCCCCCGCAGCCAGAAACTGTTCTGCCCTATAGGTTCCGCATATCTCGCAACCATCCGAATTGACAAGAGAGGGGCAGGAAAATGAACGGCGCTTATTCAAAGCTTAGCTTCTGAAATTACAAGCCATCATAAGAGGAGTCAGGGCTACCCACTGTCCAATGCAGCACAGACTTGAAGAACCTTTTGGGGTAATTTTGGATCGCGCTCTGTCCGCGCGGCAACCCTCGCCTGTCCACGCCAGTCGCCGTTACCAAGGCAATCGGGCTCAGACTAATCGTCGAAACTGGGCAATCGTCCGTCTTATCGACGCAGGTCCCCTCCCACTTTCATCCCAATTTATCGTCTATTTAGACTTCGCGTGATAGCTTCGGTCGGCGACGAAGAGCCGAGCTTTGGTAACGCCTTCCGCCGAGCCGGAGGTTCGCATGAAATCGTATGGTCTTGCACGCCTTGCAAGTGTCCTGCTACTCATCCTGCTGGGCAGTTTCTCGCTCTTGATGGCGGCACCGAACGAGTACCGCCTGCTCAAGAAATACACCTTCGGCGCGGCCGAGGGGAGCACTCGAGAGTACTTCGACTACATCACCGTCGATTCCGCCGCGCGGCGCGTCTACCTTTCGCACGGCACGGAAGTCATTGTCATCGATGCCGACGGCGGCGCCCTAATCGGCAAAATCACCGGTTTGAAGGTAGTTCACGGGGTCGCCGTGGCCAGCGAGTTTGGCCGCGGCTTCATCAGCGACGGAGAACAAGGCAAGGCGATCATTTTCGATTTGAAAACCCTCAAGGTAATCGGCGAAGCCGACGCCGACAAGGATGCGGACTGCGTCATTTATGATCGCTTCTCGAAGCGCGTTTTCGTCATGGATGGCGATCCGCACAACGCGACGGCGATTGACGCCAAGAGCGGCAGCGTGGTGGGCAAGATTGACCTTGGCGGAGGCCCGGAGTTCGCGGTGGCCGATGGCAAAGGAACGGTTTACATCAATTTGGAAGACAAGAGCGAACTTGTCGCCGTTGACTCTGTCTCGTTGAAGATCAAATCGCACTGGCCGGTCGCTCCCGCCGGCGGACCGACGGCTCTCGCCATGGACGTTCAACACCACCGGCTCTTCAGTGCCGGCCGCGATCCCCAGATGCTCGTCGTGCTCGACTCTAACAACGGAAAAGTGCTGCAGTCTTTCGCGATCTCCGGGGGCGTGGATGCGACAGCCTACGATCCCGAAACCGGGCTGATCTTCGCCTCCACGCGCGATGGCCAGGTGCACATCTTCCACGAAGACTCGCCCGACAAGTTCAGCGAAGCGGGAACCATCAAGACCGAAATCGGCGCCAAAACCATGGGACTCGACACTAAGACACACAATCTGTTTCTGGACACCGCGGATTTCGCCCCGCCTCCTGCCGCTACGGCAGAGCATCCGCATCCACGCGGAGCCGCGGTTCCCGGTACGTTTCGTGTTCTGGTCTACGGGAAGTGACGAAGATTCCTATCGGTTTTGTCCTGCGGTCTGTTCCGCCAGAAGCTTCTGGGCCTGCTGGTCCCCCGTGCTGGCTACTTGGCTCGTTTGAAAGCGCGTCTCGGTGGCTTCCTGCAAGGCCGTCTTGGCGGTATTGCTGATCTGAACACTGTCCGCCGGGGCGCTGGTCGAAGATCGCGATTGCGTTGATTTCGCGTGCGCTCTCGGACCTTACCACGGGCTGACTACTGGTAGTTGGCATGATTCGCGCCTGTTATTACAGTGGCCATTTTGAGATGTCCTTAATGCCTCTACCGGTCTATCGGCCGAAAACATAAAACCCTTAGTGCTGGTTCCGCGTTGGCAGAATCAGGATTAATCGTGCAGTTAGGAAGAAGTGGATAGGGTCTGAACGAAGGGGAAAATGCATTTATCCCCTTCCACTAGGAGAGAAGAAGATGAAGACAAACCCTAAGATTTTGCTGTTGGTTGCGAACCTGGCGCTGGCGGGCAGCACAGTCGGGCAAGAAAGAAAGATCAACCGCTCGGAACTGCCTGCCGCGGTTGAAAAAACAGTCGTCGAGCAGACGAAAGGAGCAACGATCCGCGGGTTTAGCCAAGAAAAGGAAAATGGGCAGACCACATACGAAGCGGAGATGCTCGTAAATGGTCACACCAAGGATGTGCAGATGGACACGAATGGAGCGGTGATGGAGGTCGAGGAACAAGTGGAGTTGCAGGAAGTGCCGGCAGCGGTGAAAGCGGGGCTGCAAGCGAAAGCCGGGAAAGGCAAAATCACGAAGGTAGAATCGATTACGAAAAAAAATAAGTTGGTCGCCTATGAAGCGCAGGTTGTAACGGACGGGAAAAAGTCCGAAGTGCAAGTAGGGCCCGACGGAAAACCGCTCGACCGCGAAGAATAAACACCGGTTACTTTCCTTTTCGAGGATTGCGCAGTCGCGGGGTCGACCTTTTCCGGCTCCTAATCCTGCTCACCGATAGTTTGCACGTAGGTTTTGCCGTACGGATAGAAGAGTTCCTTGCGGCCTTGCTGCCAAGCCGCTCTGAGTTCGGGCGTTGTGATGTCCCAGTCCGGTCGGCATTTCTTGGTAACGGCGCGCAGGTCCTGCCGCAGATCTTCCAGAGTCGGCCGGCCAAAGAACCAGTAGCCGTTGTAGATCTTATAAACGACGAGACCCGGTTCCAAGACCATCACATGGGGAATCATGGGATTGTGGAGAGCATCGGTGTATTCGGCGATGTCCAGATCTTTTTGCACGA
>Ga0210394_10008727_pt1 | contig 10351 bp, 9 predicted proteins | sample IncBWC12MmetaG_FD_160121 | JGI IMG/M metagenome (GOLD analysis project Ga0210394, IMG submission 160121) | Forest soil microbial communities from Barre Woods Harvard Forest LTER site, Petersham, Massachusetts, United States - Inc-BW-C-12-M | ecosystem: Environmental > Terrestrial > Soil >...
GGCACGTGGAAACCGGGATGCACTGCCTGCGGCTGATGATTTCCGGGTTATTCGATCGCTTCCCCAAGTTAAACATCATTATCGGGCACATGGGCGAGGACTTGCCCTTCTCGATTGCGCGCGCCGAAGCCGTGCTCTCGCGCGGCGTAAGCCATCTCAAGCGGCGGCTTGGCGAATACTTTCAGGAACACTTCTATATCACGAATAGCGGCTACTTCACCGTACCGCCCCTGCTGTGCACAATGCAGGTCGTCGGAACGGACCACATCCTTTTTTCGGTGGATTACCCTTATACCCCAAACACCGTTGGCCGAAAATTTCTGGACGCGCTGCCGGTGAGCCTGGAAGATCTGCACAAAATCAGCCACGGCAATGCCGAACGATTGCTGAAATTGTAAGAGCGAAAGGCTCTTAGATTTTGGGCGCCTAGGGATCCGGCGGAAGGATCAGCTGTGGCATCGGCCGCAAGGGGATCTTGGCGTCTGGCGACGCTCTCAATTTCTCGTTGAAGCCGTCTTCATAGTATTGATAGAACTTCCGGAATATGTTGGGATTGCCGTCTGTCGGTCGCATCTCTCCGTTGGTTTTAGATGATGGTGCCCAACGCGTTCTGGCATAGCCTGTTTGGATCGGAATACTGGCTGGCCCGATTTGCGTTTCAGCGAGGGCTGGCGCTGATCTACCTGATTGCTTTCCTCGTGGCATTCAATCAATTTCGCCCCCTGCTAGGGGAGCATGGACTTCTTCCGGTTCCGCAATTCCTGGGGTTCGTAAATTTCAGGAAGACTCCGAGCATATTTCACTTCTTTTATTCCGATAATTTTTTCACTGGCGTTAGCTTAGCAGGCATTTTGCTCTCGATCATCGCGCTGACGTCCTTTTCGGAGCGCGGCCCCCTTTGGATATCCATCGCTGTATGGAGCTCCCTTTACGTGCTCTACCTTTCCATCATGAATGTGGGCCAGACGTTTTACGGGTTCGGTTGGGAATCCATGCTGCTGGAGGCAGGCTTTCTGGCGATTCTATTGGGCTCCAATAGAATGGCTGCTCCTATACCGATCATTTTCCTTTTGAGATGGATGCTCTTTCGGGTGGAATTTGGGGCCGGACTAATCAAGTTGCGAGGGGACCCTTGCTGGCGCAACCTGACCTGCCTCCACTTCCATCACGAAACGCAACCTCTGCCCAATCCACTGAGTGGCTATTTTCATCATCTGCCAAGTTCATTTCATAAGCTGGAAGTGGTGGGAAATTTTGCCGCGCAACTTGTAGTTCCCTGGGGGCTTTTCTTTCCGCAACCCATTGCCGGGATCTCGGGAGCGCTGATAATCCTGACGCAGTTGTGGCTGTTCATCAGCGGGAATTATTCATGGCTGAACGTGCTGACAATGCTTTTGGCCGTTCCCAGTTTCACCAACACGCAGCTTCACGCTCTTGCGCGGACGCAAACGCCGGCTAGCCTATCGTCTCCAGCGGCTTACGAATGGGCCATTGTGGCGCTGACTGCCGTGCTTATTGTCCTCAGCTACTGGCCGGTGCATAACATGCTTTCACGCCGGCAAATGATGAACACCAGCTTCAATCCCTATCACATCGTAAATACTTATGGGGCATTCGGAACCGTAACCAAAGCACGTTATGAAATCGTGATTGAAGGCACGGAGGATGAGGCAGCGCGGGAGCAAGCGAAATGGAAAGAGTATGAATTCAAGGCCAAGCCCGGAGATCCGAAGCGCCGGCCTCGCCAAGTTGCTCCGTACCATCTGCGGCTCGATTGGTTAATGTGGTTTGCGGCGATGTCGCCGGTTTACGACTATCTCGAGCATCCTTGGCTCATCGTTCTCATACAGAAATTGCTTCAAAATGATTCATCAACACTGAAACTGCTCGCCGGAAGTCCGTTTCCACAGGGGCCAAAAGTGATTCGAGCGCGCCTTTATCGTTATCGGTTTGCGACAGCAAAGGAGCGGCGCGAGACGGGCCAATGGTGGATGCGTTCGCTCGCGGGCGAGTATTTGCCTTCTGTGTCCCTCCGCGAGGGTGACAACACGATTGGCGCGCGGACGTAAGGTCAGGTTCGGCTAATTCCCACAGAGGGCGGGAGTCTCAGCCAAATAATTCGCAGGTGCTAACGCCCGAGAAAACGATTCCGCTATGTCCCGGTCCAATTGGGCGTGCGCTTATTCAGAAATGCGTCCATGCCTTCGCGAAAGTCGCGGCTCATATAACACATCAGAATCAGATCGCGATCTTCTTTCGAACTCATGTTTTCCCGAATGCGGCGCAACGCCTCCTTGGTGGCACGCAATGTGAGCGGCGCTTGTGAAGCTACGATTCGGGCAAGCTCGTTCGCGCGCTTTTGTAAACTGGCGTAATCAGGCAGTACTTCGCTGAGTAAGCCAATCGTCTGCGCTTCGCTAGCGTCGATCAGGCGTCCGGTGAAGATGATGTCTTTTACACGCGCTGCGCCAATGAGAAATATGAGTCTCACGTAGTTCGTTATCGACAGACAATTCCCCAAGGTACGGCCTATCGGAACGCCAAAGCGGGCATTTTGCGCGCCGATGCGAAGATCGCAGCAGGCTGCTATTGCGGCCCCACCGCCGGTGCAGGCTCCGCCGATAGCGGCGATGGTCGGAACACGTGAGCGCTCCAAAACGTCGAGAATGCGATCCATTTTCGCTTCATAGCCCAGCGCGTCCTCAGGGCTCGAAAACGCCTTGAACTCAGAAATATCCGTTCCTGCCGCGAATGCTTTGTCCCCGGCGCCCGTCAATATCAGAACTTTGACGGAGGAATCGTTTTCCGCCTCGCGAAGAATTTCCGCCAGACGTTCATACATGCGGAAGGTGAGCGCATTTCGAGCCTCGGGACGATTAAAAGTAATGCGGCCGATGCCATCAGCAACTTCATAGAGAAGCTCGTCGTTCACCGTGTTGTGCCTTTCTGAATTGAGTCTGGCACCTGGATAGCTCCTTGCTCCGCAAACTGCTCGATCTCCACATCAGAAAAGCCGTGTTCACGAAGGACTTCTCGCGTGTCCTGACCGAATAAGGGCGCGGCGCGGCGCACGCCGCCCGGAGTATCGGAGAATTTAATGGGTAGACCGATCGCCTTTACATGTCCGGCCGTGGGATGCTCAGTTTGGACGATCATTTCGCGTGCAAGTGCCTGCGGATCGCCGTGCATTTGCCCAACTTCCAGCACCGGCCCCGCCGGAACACCTGCTTGCTCAAGTCGGAGCAGCCATTCCGCGGAAGTGCGGCGCTTAAATAGCGGAGTCAGCGTGGCAGTCAGCACTTCGAGGTTACGCATGCGGTCCGCATTCGTCGCAAAACGCGGCTCGTCTCGCAGGTCCGGCGCTTCGAGCGCGTCCACCAGGCGCAGCCAGTTCCCCTGGTTCGCGGCGCCGACTGTAATCCAGCCGTCCGAAGTTGGAAATGCCTGGTAGGGCGCGTTCAACGGGTGCGCAGTGCCCATCGGCCCCGGCGCTCGGCCGGTCGCGAAACACATGGCCGAATGCCAGTAGGTTTGAATAATCCCTGCTTCAAAAAGCGACGTATCCACCATTTGTCCTTGTCCGCTCGATTCGCGAGCGTGCAAGGCAGCGAGTATGCCCACGCAAGCTAGAATGCCCGCCGTAATATCCGTAACGGGTGCCCCTACTTTTACGGGCGGGTGTCCTGGGCCTTCTCCCGTGATGCTCATCAAACCGCTCATCCCCTGGGCCACTAGATCGAAGCCGCCGCGATCGGCATATGGTCCCGTCCGGCCAAAACCCGAAATCGAGCAATAGATCAGTTTTGGGTTCAACGCGTGCAGGGCATCATAGCCCAAGCCCATTCGTTCCATCGTGCCGCGGCGGAAGTTTTCGATCAGCACGTCGGCATTTTTCAGCAGACGAGAGAGGACGTTGCGCCCGCCTTCCGTCCTCAGGTCCAAAGCAATTCCACGCTTGTTGCGGTTCATAATCAGAAACGCCGCGGATTGATCGGCGATGGCGGGCGGCACCATGCGGCGGGAGTCGTCCCCATCCGGCATTCTCTCAACCTTAATAACGTCAGCTCCCATGTCGGCCAGCAACATGGAGCACGCAGGTCCCGCCATAATGTGCGAGAGGTCAATGACCTTCACGTCTCTAAGCGGGCCGGTTGTTCTCCGTTCATTGAATTTGTCCATCACTAAAGCCTTTCTCGGTTTTGCCTTTTTGAAATAGATAACATCCTGGCGGCTAGTGGGCTGTTACGATTTAAAGCGCTCCGAACCTTCTGTGGCAATGGACTTGAACAGCAATATACATCCGTGCCTAAGGTGTGCGAAACACAAGGGCACCCCAAGAAACGACCTAAGTTTCCAGACCTTCAGTTTGCAATGGAACGCGATCAGAGATCAGGACATCCTCATGATGTCCTATCTCGCGGAGTGATTTTAGCGTCACTTACTTTGCAAGGCGGCAGAGCGGCTCCCGGGCAGGGGGACAGCCATCCAGGCCGCTTCGCGCCACTTGCCCTGCTCCTTGGTCCATACTGTCATGACCAGATTATTGACGTCGGCGATCTTGCCGCTGTTATCCGCGCGCAAGTGCATATGCTCCTCGATAATCGCAGTGGCACCATAGGAACGGACGTGAACGTCGGACAGATCGAGTGCCAAAAACTTGTGGGCTCCGCTTCCAACACCCTTCAGATATTCGGCCTTATGTTCCACCATGCCATTGGCGTGGATATGCGTGAAATCGGGAGTTTCGCAATTGTCCATCGCTGCCACATCTCCCCGCAATTCGGCGTCGTTGCATTCTGCGTTCATTTTGAGCACTTCTTGATCGGCCTCGGCTTTGCCGTCCGCGGGCGGAATTGCAGCCAGTGCACGGCCGCCCCGCCCCACAAACAACAATCCCCCTACAAACAAAAAGGCGGAGCTGAGGGCACACAACAGAACGCGATTCTGTGACATGTTTATTCTCCTCGAGCAGAGATTGTAAACCACAAGCGATTCCTGGAAGGCATGTTTCAAGTAGCATTCAGCCTGCATTCGTTTTCCGCTGCTTCGCCATCTGGAGGGGCATGTTTATGACAACTGGGTTAACCCGATCGTCGCCGGCAACGGCGGAGGTATTACTGCGTCCGGTCCTCCACTGCAGGGCTTTCAAGCTTCGGCAAATATTGTTATCCCTGCGAATGGAGTGGTGGTATTTGCGCGCACCTAACGTGAGCAGCACGCCAATTAACCCTAGCGACTTCCTAAGGGCACACTAAGGCATTACCGCAGCTCGCTGAGACAGAAGATATGCTGCGCGATCATTTGGCGTGGCCGATTTCTGGTCAACTGACTTCTGCAGGGGCGAGCCCTCATACTTCCAATAGGAATACGAAAGCCGGCCATCTTGCGCCGACCCGACAGTCACGAATTCCACTGACTTCACCGCCTCCGGAATGGTCGCTCCGAACCAGCGAGGATCTTCCTGCTGGGTCCACGTTACGAGCGAAAGTTGCGAGCCGGCGGGATAGTCGTGCTGCGAATGCGTTCTCACGTATCCCACAGCGGCGTCATTGCCGTAGAGGGTGGACATCGTTGAATCCGCCGGGTCGATCATGGAACTAATAACCTTCCATTGCAGAGGGTTCGTCGGCAACGTACCGACAAGAGACGCGCTCTGATTAAAGGTTGCCGAGATGCTGGGCTCGTTACTAGAGCAGCCCAAAATAGTCAGCGGGAGAACAATGCCGAAAAGCCAAAACATTTTCGCTGATGGCTTCATTGCTGACCCCGGATTGGCTCGGTGAAAACGTAGTCGGTATTGCGCAACGGGCTATGGCAGCCGACGCATTCGTTCGTGAACGCTGCGCTTTCTCCGTACGGTTTCAGGTCCGCTCCCCGCCATCGCGCCCAGCCCCAACCTAACGTGTTCCCGTATTTTTTGCTGTCTCGAATCATGAACTCGACCTGAAAGAACGCTCCCGGCCGGGCGATTCCTTGTTGGTCTGCTCGTTGGAACCACGCGACCTTAGCAAAGGCAGTTCCGTCCGGCCAAGGGTCGATGTGATTTTCTGCGATGGCTTTGACAGCGACTTCATTGCCAAGAATTTCCCTCATTGTGCCGTTGTCGAATCGTTCCGTGCTGCTGATGGTTTTCCAATTCTTATAGTCGGCGATAAAAGCGATACCGTTGGGCACGGGTTGCGGAACCGGACTTATATCCTCGCCCTGAATCCATTTGTCGTACTGTGCCTCTGCGGAAGCGATTGCGTCCGGCGTAGCTGCTGTGTTTGGTTCTAGGGATCTCAGGTACCCCTTCAAGACTGCCAACTGAGTGGGTGTAATTGACGATTCAGGATGAAGGCGCTTGTAGTCAGGAAGGGGCATTGCTCCCAGTTCGATCTGGCTTACGGCCTCAAACAGATATCCGTGTTGCTGTGGAAGAGGAAGCGCGGCAATTTCCGAAAAATTCAAGTGCCTTCTGCCCGACGTTACGTCCTTCACCACAAGCCAGTAGGCCGGCGCCGGAAGATCGAACCAGGAGAGTTTGGTTTCGTTCGAGTGGCAGTTGTAGCAGGACGTTCTCAGGATTTGCTTTACGTCGAGAGGCGCTTGTAGCTCGGCTGTGGCCGGAGGATTGGCTAACTTGGGGCGGATGAATTGAATCCCCACAGAAACAATACATCCGACCACCACAAGCCATCGGAATGCTTTCAATTTAGTTCGCCATTCCATCGAAATGCCGCCCCCTTGAAGCTGCCGGCACGTTATTTCGAACGCGTGAGAACCGATAACGTCGTTCACCGAACGCGCGCAGGAATTTAGATACGCGCCCGAACTTCTCATCCGGATCTCAGGCAAATTGTAATAATGCTTTAGATGATTTCGTAATTCGTCGCGGCACATACATAATGGTTTTGTGAAAAGATCCGGCACCGCCGATCTGCCTCTGCACGGCGGCCGCGTGCCTGTATGGCCCGCGGAACGCCGCGCCCCGACACGCTTCTCCGATCCGGCGCGTTTCTCCTTCGCTCACGGCGGAAAGGACGGGCATCCGTTTCCGGCGCCGCTGAAAACATGTGATGAAACGTTAGGCTTCCTACGGCGCTCACTGCAGGATGCGCGCATTGGCACTCAAGAGAAAATCGATGGGTTTCGCCGTCTCGACCGGCTGACGCGTGCCGTTGAACAACGGTTGGATGCTGTCGCTGATTTTGAGCCAGTCAATACGGTTTGCGGCCAAAGGGCATCCGGCTCGATTGGACGTTCAAGGAAACGCGTTAGCATAAGTTCAAACGTCCGTGCCTAATGAACGGCCGAATTTTCCTGGCCCGTTACCGGAGCGCTCGAATTCTCGCCGGGATGTTCTGCCGGATTGGGCCGGACAGCTCCGACGATCTCGTAGTCCTTGTATTCGATCGACAGAAGGGCGTGCCCCCCCATACGTATTGCGCTGTCCGTGGTGTTCTCAGCGGGCACCCAAAAATCGGCCACCTTCTTGTATCGGTGGCGCACTTCACTCCGCTTGACCCAGAACGAAGGACTCTTGGCAGGCTCGGCCTCGATCCGGGTCACCGCAAAATCGTTGACGTCGATCCAGATTTTGCCACGATAAAGGAACTTGTTGTCGTTCTTGGGAACCACGCTGAGCACGTACTGCGATTCATCGCCGTCCGCGTCGGAATCGGCCAACGTGAAATTGTAATTCGCCGGGCTCAAGGCGGTGCGTTGCCGGTTGTCTTTGGTCGCCGCTTCCTTTTCGCCGTTAAGCAATCCAGTGATTACGTGATCGATGACGACTTTTGAGCCGCTTTGCGACACAAGTGTGAACTCCCGTGTGTTCGGCGACACGTACTTATAGCGAACCAGGGCCTCAGCCTCTTTGGTGCCAAAAAAACCGTGATACTGGACGCGGTAGACGCGAGTTCCCGTCAATTCCCGTAGAGCCTCCTCTCTCTCGTGATTTCGTTCCTGCAGCCGGCTAATGATTTCGTTTGCCGTTAGCGGCAGCTTCCGAATGTTGCCGGGCGGATCGGTTTGCTCTTGCTGCGCGGCCGCCGCTCCGATGAAGAGAACCAGTGTCGCGAAAAAGAACGCCATCCCAGTAAGTGCATTCCTGTGAAGTACGCCTCTCGATCGCTCACTCATGATCACTCCTCAATCAAACAGCGGGGCTGCCTGCTGCTGGCCGCCACCGCGTGCAGATGCGCTTGTGTGCCGCAAAGGCTCTTCGCAATCCACGCTCGTACGCCGCGTACAGACCGTCAAAGACTGTATCCATGAGACTCGGCTGGCCTAGGCTCGGGCAGCCTCTCGCATGATCCACAATTTTTGTGGATTCTCGGCCGCTCGCGCAAGGCTTCGCCCCTGAAGACTCTCCGGCCACTCATGCGATGCGCTGGTGGCCGATCTTGTCACAAATAGTGCTAGAGCGCTTGCCGCCCCTGATGTAAGATTCACACTCCCCGCTGTCAGAGTACAGCCCCCAGCAGGTTGAAGCTCCGGGCCGGAGTCGTCTCCCGGCATGGAGCGACGCAAGCTTCTTTCGGAGGCATCGTGCGTACCGCAAAAACACTTTTTGTCGTATTGGCCTTGGGAGTGCTGCCACTAGCGGCGCAGCAACCCCCGACCTTGACTCTCAATCAAGTTGTCGACAAGATCCTTTCACAAGAGCAGGCGGAAATGGAGTCCCTGCAGCAGTATTCGCCGCTCGTAGAAGCCTACATCCAATATCTGCGTCCCGATCAGGACCTCGGCGCAGTGCCCAACGGCGACAAGTATTTTCTGAGTCGCGTCGAGTTGGGAAAGGCCGTTAAGCTGCAACCGTTCATCGATGTCTCGTCCGGCGGCCTGCGGCAATTCCTACAAATGATCTATATCGATACGAACGGATTCAACCGCCAGCACTACAAATTCGATTACGTGCGGCGCGAATTCCTGGGTGAAGTACGCTGCCTGGTTTTTGACGTAACCCCTCAGGAAAAGTCGGGCAAAGGACGATTTGTGGGCCGCCTCTGGGCGGAGGAGCACGATTATCACATCGTGAGATTCAACGGCGCCTTTACGGGTTCGGCAAAAGCGAACCACTATCTCCATTTTGACAGCTGGCGAGTCAACGCAGGCAAGAATGATTGGCTTCCGGCATTTATCTATAGCGAGCAGGGGGACTTGCACAACGCCATCACCGAGAAGCTCACGTTCAAAGCACAAACGCGCCTGTGGGGCTATAACCTCGGCCGAGTGCATCAAGAGGAGGAGTTCAGCAGAGTTCTCGTGGAGTCGTTGACACCCGTCGACGATCAGACAGCCCGTTCGCATGACCTTTCACCCGTCCAGGTGCAGCGCAGCTGGGACCGTCATGCTGAAGATAACGTGACCGATCGCATGGAGCGGCTCGGTTTGCTGGGACCGCCAGGCGAGGTCGATAAAGTCCTCGAAACGGTGATTAACAATCTCGAAGTCACTAATAACCTGGACGTAGAGCCAGATATTCGCTGCCGCGTGCTCCTGACATCGACGTTCGAAGCCTTCACTATAGGCCACACCATCATTGTCAGCCGCGGCTTGCTGGACGTTCTCCCGGATGAAGCCACGTTGGCAGCCACTCTTGCAACCGAGCTCGGTCACGTCGTACTCGGTCACCGCATCGATGCGCAATACGCTTTCTTTGATCGGCTGTCGTTTGATGACAAGGAAACGTTCCGCCACTTCGGTTTCTGGCGCACGCCAGAAGAGGAGCAGGCGGCACATCAAAAGGCGATCGATCTGCTTAAGAATTCACCGTACAAAGACCAGATGGCGACTGCGCAACTGTTTCTCCGGGCACTTCAGAACCGCTCTCAGGAGGTTCCTAACCTCATTAGCTCGCACTTGGGCGATCGCGTCGTTTCAGGGTGGACCGGGTCGTCCGCCGCAGCTCGTGTTCAGAACGATGAGAAGGAGCAGCGCAACGTTATCGCCGCACTGCCGCTCGGCGGACGGATTAAACTTGACCCCTGGAGCGATGAGTTACAAATGATCAGAAGCGAGCCAGTCTCCTCCATAACGGAACGCGAAAAGATGCCGTTCGAAATCACCCCGTTTCTCCCTTATCTGACGCGCCAGGAAGAAAGCAAGTCGATTAGAAGCCAAACCGTGGGAGCCATATCGCAAGCGCCGCGAGGGCAGTGACGACGCTGCACATCCGCGAACACGATAAGACCATTTGAAAATGGGAAACGGTACACATGGCCGGCGACACCTTCGATGCCTCTGCCCATTGTTGTGTGCTTGCTTTTGCTTATTCCAGTTGCCTCACGTTAAAGCGGCGCGAGTAAACCCCGCCAGCGACAACCAAGTGCGACAGGCCGTTAGACAAGCTGTCGAGCTGGCGCAT